>ERZ1673962.428-NODE-428-length-29977-cov-5.066874_pt1 | contig 29977 bp, 41 predicted proteins | sample MGYA00580188_ERZ1673962 | MGnify/ENA primary metagenome ERZ1673962 (study PRJEB41334, sample SAMN05608104) | rock metagenome | biome: terrestrial subsurface; feature: shale formation; material: shale | place: USA: Pennsylvania ... | reverse complement strand
CGGCAACATGGCGATTTCTCCTTGGGTCGGGGATCAAAAAATACGTCGCAAGGGCAAAGCACAGGCAAGCGGCCATGGCTGCAAAGGACCACCACCCGCCAAATTGCTCCGCCAGATAGGCAAAGGTGAAAGGGGCCGAGGCGTTGACCGCCATTTGCACAAAGGACATCCAGCCCAGCCGCGCGCCGTAACCTTGCTGCCCAAACAGAGCGAGCGGCAACGTGCCTCGGGCAATGGTTTTGATCCCATCCCCCATGCCATAGAGCGCGGCAGCACAGAGCAGGCCGATGAAACTGGCTCCAACCCCCAGAAGGAGGATAAACCCGGCCATCATCAACCCAAGCGACATAGCATAGGTCACAAGCGGATAGAGGTTGCGGCTTACGAGCATTTCAAACCCGCGCCCCACGGTTTTAAACGGTCCGATCACGGCGCCCGCAAAGGCGGCTGTCGCGGCTGTGTGCCCCAATGTCTGCACATTGCTCACCCAAAGCGTCATCACAGCCCCCATCACATAGCCCGAGAACACAAAGGACAAGATCATCCAAAGCATCGCTTTCTGTCGCACGGCCCCTTGCAGTTCGGGCCAGTCCTGATTCAGCGGGGCGGTGATTGCCTCCGGGCCTTTTTGCGGTCCGCCGAGGAGAACAAAATGCAGCGGCGTACAAATCAAAAGCACCATGAGACCCAAGGTGATCCATGTGCTCTGCCAACCGAACTCATTGGCAAGGCTCAGGGTCAAAGGCCAAAAGATTGTCGAGGCCACACCACCAAAAAGAGCAATGATCGAAATCGCCCGCGCCGCAGGGACACGACTCTCAATCCGCATGATCGCAGCAAAAGCAACGTTGTAGAGCACGAACATGCCCGCCCCCTCGGCCAGCAAGATCGCAAGGAAAAGCCCGAATCTTCCGCTCACTTGTGACAGGGACATCAGCGCCAGTCCGGCACCGATCGAGCCAAGTGTCATGACCCAACGCCCGCCAAAGCGATCAACCAACATGCCCGCCACGGGTGAGACAAGCCCGCCAAAGAACAGGCCCAATGACAGGATGCCAAAAACGGTCGACAGCGAAAGATCGAGATGGTCAGCCATCCGTGGCAACAACACGGCATAGGCATACATCAGACTGCCGTAGCCCAGAATCTGCGTGAGTCCGAGGCCAACAGAAGGGATGTAATCGCGCAGATCTGGTTTCATCCGGCGGGCTGACCACGATAGGCGCATCGTCCACCAACCCAAGTGCCCAGCACCGAGGGCGCTTGGCCCTCAGGCCAGTCGATCAGCACAAGATCGGCGCGTTTTCCAAGCGCGATCCCACCCCGGTCGCTCAGGTTCATCGCCCGTGCCGGACCCGCAGAGACCAGAGACCAAATTGCGCTGCGATCCGCACGTTTATCGGCGTCCAACCGCGCCACGGCGGCCAACATCGCCGGATAGAAATAATCCGAGGCCAAGGCGTCGCAAAGCCCCGCTTCCACCATATCGCCCGCGCTCAAAGAGCCGATGTGACTGCCACCGCGGGCGGCATTGGGCGCGCCAAAAATGATCAGATCGCCCCTGTCTCGCGCGGCCAGAGCCGCCTCCATCACCATGGGAAATTCCGCCGCTCTCGCACCCAACGCGCGGAAATAGCTCCGGGTTTCAGAGCGGGTGTCATCATGGCTTAGCATGGGAGCGCCAGCTTTGCGGCCCAGACCGGCGACCCTGTCGATGGCCGCAGGCACGTCAGACCGCCGTTCCCAGACACGGGCCAAAAGCGCGACGTATTCGGCATTGGTAAGCCCCGAACGATGCGCCTTGGCCGCGATGCGGGCGGTCATCCGGGGATCATTGAGATCGGCCACGGAAAACGCGGGTGAAAATTCAAACGCCCGTTCCTGGATCGCAACATCAAACCCGCGCATGGTCATGGATGTGTGATCATTAAAGGCGATGGAGGGCAAAAACGGCGCGCCAAGCGCCCATTCGATGACATCAAGCGCCTCAAGAGCAAAGGTTTCCCAGCGCAGTTGAACCCGGTTTTCAACCGTAAGGCGTGGGGCCAAATCCAACAACGCTTGCATCATATGGCGACCGCGCGCCACATCGCGCAGCCCCGGTTCCCAGCCGAGCGTGACGGCATGATAGGCGGTCGCGATGCCGTTGGAAGCGAGTTGTCGATCGGTGTCGATCACAGCAGCCTCAAGCGGGAAAAAGACACCGGGACGGGGCATGAGTTGGCGTTCAAACGCATCGCCATGGACGTCGATCAACGCGGGGGCAAGGGTTTTACCCTTGGCATCAATGATCTCGCCCTGCGCCGGACCATCGATTTCAACGATATGGCCGTCAAACACGGTGACATTGACCTGTGCGATCTCGCCGGGGAGGTAGACGGTTGCGCCTTGGAACGTGTGTAGGGTCATGAGGGGCGCTGCTCTAATGGATTGGCCGAGGCACAGCCAAGGATCGTTTGGGTTCTGGGGGGCATAATCGTACGGATGAATTTCACCACAAAGCATATTCTGCGTGACGCGGATGCGAAGTTTTTGTGACGATACTGCGCCTCCAGTACGACACCCGCCCGGAATATACCCGGTCAGGAGGCACCCAAAACAAAGGACGCCCCGAAGAGCGTCCTTTGGTCTGCGATAGTGTGTAATGTGGTGTCGGTTTAGTGGCCGAGGATCTGAGACAGAAACAGTTTGGTGCGATCCGATTTCGGATTGTTGAAAAACTCTTCCGGCTCGTTTTGTTCGACGATCTGACCTTGGTCCATGAAGATCACGCGGTTGGCGACCTGACGGGCAAACCCCATTTCATGGGTCACGCAGAGCATGGTCATGCCCTCTTCGGCCAGTTCGATCATGGTGTCGAGCACCTCTTTGATCATCTCCGGATCAAGCGCCGAGGTCGGCTCGTCAAACAACATGATCCGCGGTTTCATGCACAGCGAGCGGGCAATGGCCACGCGCTGTTGCTGCCCCCCCGAAAGCATGCCGGGGTATTTGTCGGCCTGTTCCGGGATTTTCACTTTTTCGAGGAAATGCATCGCGATTTCTTCGGCCTCGCGTTTCGGCGTTTTGCGGACCCACATCGGCGCAAGCGTACAGTTTTCCAAGATGGTGAGATGCGGAAACAAGTTGAAGTGCTGAAAGCACATGCCGACTTCCGAACGGATTTTGTCGATGTTTTTCAAATCCGAAGTCAATTCGGTGCCATCGACAATGATCTTGCCCTTTTGGTGCTCTTCGAGGCGATTGATACAACGGATCATCGTCGATTTACCGGAGCCAGACGGCCCGGCGATGACGATCCGCTCACCGCGATTGACGGTCAGGTTGATGTCACGCAACACGTGAAATTCCCCATACCATTTGTTCATATTGACGATCTGAACGGCCACCTCATCGGAGACGGTCAGCTTCGAGCGGTCGATTGTGCGGTCTTCTGCGAGAGACATATCCGGTCTCCTTTCTTAACGGTGATCGGTGCGGAGCTTGCGCTCCAGCCACTGTGAATAACGAGACATAGAGAAACAGCAGACCCAAAAGATAAGTCCGATGAAGATGTAGAGTTCCCAAGTGATGCCGTTCCATGCGGAGTTTGCGCGGATCGCCTGAGCGGCGGCGAGCATGTCGAAAATGCCGATGAAAAAGACCAGAGTGGTGTCTTTGAACAGGCCGATAAAGGTGTTCACGATACCCGGAATCGAGATTTTCAACGCTTGCGGCATGATGACAAGCCGCTGTGCTTTCCAATAGTCGAGACCCAGCGCATCGGCGGCCTCGTATTGACCCTTTGGCAGGGCGGCAAGACCGCCGCGGATCACTTCGGCCATATAGGCGGAAGAGAACAAGGTCACCATGACGATGACGCGTAAGGTGAGGTCAAACTCGGTATCAGGGGGCAGGAAGTAGTTCAGCAACAGCGAGGCGGTGAACAGCAAGGTGATCAGTGGCACGCCCCGCAGGAATTCGATGAAACCGACACAGATCATTTTCACCAAAGGCAGATCGGATTGGCGCCCCAAAGCGAGGATGATGCCCAACGGCAGCGACAGAGCAATGCCGGAGACACCAATGATCACGGAGATGACAAACCCGCCAAGCTCGCGGCTTTGGATTTCACGTAAGGCCAAGAGCGGCACTGTGTCGTTGAGCGCCGAGACCACGATGGGGCCAAGGATCATCCACCATACAAAAGCGGCGACAACAGAGACCAGAGCAGTCAGGCCAGAACCAAGATAACGCGCCGCCACCGAGGCGGCAAAATAGGCAATCCCAAAGCCGACAGCCACAGAGAGCGGCCCCCAAAGCGAGCCCCCCCAGATCAGCCAGACCATGACAAACGGATAGGCCACGGTGATCCACATCATCTTGCGGGGGAGTGCATCGAACAGCACCGGCAAGATCGCGAGGATCAACAGGACAAAGGCGACATGGGTGCGCCAATATTCGCTGGACGGGAAAAATGTCCCATAGACGATCTGGTTCCAACGCTCGTTGATGACGGCCCAACAGGCATGATGGGTGTTGCCATAGCGTTCGTTGAGGATGGTGCGACAGTCCTGCAAGGAATCCGCGGTCCAAACCCCGCCAAAGGCCCAAGGCACGAGCGCTTGCAACAGATTGAACACCAGATAGAGCGACACCAGCGTCAAAATCGTGTTGAACCAGCCCGAAAACAGGTTTTCACGGACCCATTTGGAGGCCCCGACCTGTCCACGGGGGGCCGGTTGTTGTTCTAAAATTTCGGAGCGCACATAGGCGATGGTCGATTTTTGATCACTCATCTTAACGCTCCTTCAACTTCATGGATTTGTTGTAAACGTTCATGCCCGATGAAATGATCAGAGAGACGATGAGATAAATCAGCATCATCAAAAGCATGCATTCAAGCTCGCGCCCGGTGTTGTTCATCGTTGTCCCGCCCAGCGTGGCGCGCAAATCTTGATAACCCACAGCCAGAGCGAGAGAGGAGTTTTTGGTCAGGTTGAGGAACTGTGAAATCAGCGGCGGGATGATGACACGGAGCGCCTGTGGCAGGATCACAAGGTTCATTGTGCGCGAGGGACGAAGACCCAGGGCAAAGGCCGCTTCGGTCTGGCCCTTGGAGACCGCGAGAATGCCCGCGCGCACGATTTCGGCAATAAAGGCACCGGTGTAGATAGACAGCGCCAGCCAAAGTGCGATCATCGAGTTGCTAAGCTGAATGCCACCCTGAAAATTAAAACCTTTGAGCGCCGGGGAATCAAAGGTGATCGGAGCACCCAAAGCCATGTAAACCAAAAGCGTCGGCGCGATGAAGATCGCCAGTTTGATCCAAGCGGTTGGCAGGATTTGCCCGGTCGCTTCAAAGCGGCGTTGCGCCCATTTGCCAAAGGACCAGATGGCCAGAAGCGACAACAAGAACGTGACAATCACAAAGACGGAACCTGCGCCCCAAACCGGCATGGGGATGTATGTCCCCCGGTTGGTCACCGCAACCGTATCCCAAAGCCACATCGACGCCGAAGGCGTTTCACCCCGAAAGGCGCTTGGTTGAGGCAGGGTCTCGGACAAGACCGCCATCGTGGCGATGATCCAGATCACCACCGGGATGTTGCGGAAGGTTTCGACATACACCGTCATGATCTTGGCCACGAGCCAGTTTTTCGACAGGCGCAACACACCGGCCGTGACCCCCACCAAAGTTGCCAGAATGCACCCCAGGAAAGCGACAAGAAGCGTGTTCAGCAAGCCAACCATGGCGGCGCGGAAATTGCTCGATGTCGAGTCATATTCGATCAAGGTCTGCTGGATGTCATAGTTGGACGGGTTGCGCAAAAACGTGAAATCAATTTCCTTGCCAAGATTGGCAAGATTGATCGTCACGTTGCGGACAAGTATCCAGCCAACCAGCATGAAGGCTATAAAAACAATAACTTGGATGGTGATCGAGCGATACCGCGTATCGTAAATCAACTGACTGAGCCGAAAACCCTGACTTTGCGGTATATCTGTAAGTGTCGTCATAAGAGACGGTCCCCTGTTTCCCCTGAATAAACCCATACCCCGCGCGATCCCATGGTCCGCACGCCGAAATGTTTGACTATCGTTTGGGTAGCGTCAGAACGGAAAAGGGCGCGGTATGACCCGCGCCCTTCCCACATTATGATCTTAACGGAAGGGCGGCGAGTAGATCAGGCCACCTTCGGTCCAAAGGGCGTTCAACCCACGCGCCAGACCCACCGGAGTGTTCTCACCGATGTTTTTCTCAAAGCTTTCGCCGTAGTTGCCAACTTGGGTGATGACGTTGTATGCCCACGCATTGTCGAGCCCCAGCATCGCGCCAAGTTCACCTTCGACACCCAAAAGACGGTTGATCTCCGGGTTCTCAGTGCCTTTGACAAGTTCCGGTGCATTGGCAGAGGTCACACCAAATTCTTCGGCGGTGATCATCGCATTCAACGTCCAGCGCACGATGTCACCCCAGTTGTCGTCACCGTGACGCACAAGCGGGCCAAGCGGCTCTTTGGAGATGATTTCCGGCAGAACCACATAGGCTTCCGGGGTTTCGAAAGAGGCGCGCGAGGCGGCCAGAGCGGAGGCGTCTGTGGTGTAGACGTCACATGCGCCCGCAAGGAACTGGGTCTGAGCTTCGGTAAAGCTTTCAACCGGAACCGGTTCGTAATCCATGTTGTTCACACGGAAATAGTCCGCAAGGTTGAGCTCAGTCGTGGTGCCGGTTTCGATACAAACGGTCGCACCAGCCAGTTCTTTTGCGGAGGACACACCGAGGGCTTTCGGGACCATAAAGCCCTGACCATCGTAATAGTTCACGCCCACAAAGGTGTTTTTGAGATCGACATCACGCGAGAAGGTCCAGGTGGTGTTCCGTGCCAGCATATCGACTTCGCCGGATGCCAGTGCGGTGAAACGCACAGCGGAGGTCAGCGGAGTGTATTCAACTTTTTCAGCATCGCCGAGAACGGCAGCGGCAACAGCGCGACACAGATCAACGTCGAAACCGATGTATTTACCGTTTGCGTCCGGCGCAGCAAAGCCGGGAGTGCCCGGGTTCACGCCGCATTTGAGCGCGCCGCGCTCTTGGACGGCGGCAAGTGTCGACGAATCTTGAGCCATCGCCGCACCAGCGGCAAGGCCAGCCATCGTCAGCGCGCCAAGAAATACGGATTTTTTCATGTTTACCTCTTCCTGATACTGCGCCGTTTTCGGCGCTTCTTTTCCGATCCCCTCCGGGCCGGGAGCTTTACCGAAGTGAGCAATTGCCCCTTCAATGAGCGTAGTTTGGAGGGATTCATTCAAGAACGTCAAGAGTGGGATCACGATTCTGCATGATAACCGTGCGTTCGCCCAAACCACTTGCGGAAATGCGTGTGATTTCAGCAAGGCAATTGTCAGTGCGCCACTTAATTGACCAATCGGTAAAAGAGTTCTGCATGAACAAAGCTTTGGCGCTTGATTTCGGCGCTCTCACTGGCCTCCTCGTCCTCGCCCCATTGTTCAATTTGATACAGTTCATCAAGACGCGATAGCATCCAGGCCTCGTCTGCGGACAACTTGCCATGGGTGACCGCAAGGCCAAGAATCAGCGAGCCAGACAGGCTGACCAGATCGTGAAACGCCGCCAGTTCAAATGCGTTGAACCCGTGACTTTTGGCGCGCAGGACCTGCAACGCCTCCGCCTCCTGCGGCACATGCATGATGCCCGTCCGGGGATGAAGCCGCACGCCAAGCGCCTCTTCGGCCCAGTCGAGAATAGGGTCCCACTGCTCCGCCTGACGCTCCACCAACTCGCGCGGATGGGCGGCGCGGTAACAGAGCAAATCACTGTCCCCATAATCGGCCAGCAGATTGGCAACCTCGGCGTGCTGAATGGCCACTTTATCAATCGCGGCATTGGCGCTACGGGTGGCGGGCATGGTGTTTGGGTCAATGTCCCCCTCCTGTGCCTCCCATTCCGCCGCGATCATCTCGGCCAAAGCGCGGGTCGGAACGATCAGCGGCGCTTTGGCAGGGGTGCGCACCGGGCGGCCATCCAGACGGATTTCAAACCCGCCCTCAACAGCCTCAACCGTGGTCTTTTTCCAAAACCGCTTTGCCTTCCATTCGGACACGTCGTCACCCTTTCCACATCTCATCCAAGGCCGCGCAGAGCTGGCCAAAATCATCCAAAACCACATGCGCGCCCGCAGCCATGAGCGCATCATGCCCATGATAGCCCCAGCGTACACCGATCCCGCGGACCCGTGACGCGCGGGCCATTTCCATGTCATAGGTCGTGTCGCCAATCACCACCGCCTCGGACGCCGCGACATTACAATCGGTGAGGCAACTCAGCACCATCGAAGGATGCGGTTTGGATGGGTGATCATCTGCGCATTGCGTCGTGACAAACAGATCGGCAAACGCCCAATCGGCCAGCAGTGCATCAAGCCCTCGGCGGCTTTTTCCAGTCGCAATCGCCAACGCAACATCGCCCTGCGCGCCCAAAGTCCGCAGGGCCTCTTCGGCACCGGGATAAAGCGGCGAGGCGGCCGCGCCCTGTTTCAATCGTTGGGTTTGAAACGCGTCTTTGTAGCCGTCAACCATCTGCGCAAGCGCGGCGTCATCCGCCTCGGGTGCAAGTTCGCGCATCGCCACCGGCAAGGACAGGCCAACGATGGACAGGATGGTGTCGCGATCCGGGGCCGCCTGCCCCACGGTTGCAAACCCCGCCTCCATTGACGCGATGATATGGGCCTGACTGTCGACCAGCGTGCCATCGACGTCGAAAATAACGAGTTTGGTCATCGCAGGGTCTCGAACGGATCAACGGCGGCCAGATCGTCGGTCCAGCCAAAGGTGTCCCAACTATTGCGCATGTGTTCGGGCAAGGGCGCGGTCACGGTGATGACCTTATGCGTCACCGGATGTTCAAAGGTCAGGCTGCGCGCGTGCAGGTGGAGCTTTTTCGAAATGATCCCGCCCAATTGTGCGCCCCAGCCATCGCCAAGATTTTCCTGACCAGAGCCACCATATTTACCATCGCCAATGATCGGATGGCCGATCTCGGCCATATGTGCGCGCAGCTGGTGGGTGCGCCCGGTGATCGGCTCCATCGCCACCCAAGAGGCGCGCGAGCCGACGCGGTAGAGCGTGGCATAAAGCGTATGGGCGCGTTTGGCATCCGGGTTGGCGTTCATGTCGCGCGGGTGAATGGCGATCATCTTTTCGCCCTCGCCGCGTGCGCCATGGCCCCCGGCTTTCATCAAACCGTATTTGATTTCGCCAAGGTAGGGCACAGGCACGCCCGCCACCAAAGCCCAGTAAATCTTGCGGGTGTTTTTGTGGCGGAAGGCTTCGGTCAGTTTCGTGGCCATTGCAGGCGTGCGGGCCAAAATCAGAACGCCAGAGGTGTCCTTGTCAAGCCGGTGCACAAGGCGCGGCTTTTCCTCAAGCCCGAATTTAAGCGCCTCAGCCAGACCATCGACATGGCGGGTCTGTTTCGATCCGCCTTGGGTCGGCAAGCCCGCCGGTTTGTTCAACACGATGACGTAATCGTCTTTGTAAATCACGCAGGACTGGATCAGCTTCTCATCAGCTGCAGAAATGGCGTCACCGCTGCGATCTCGTACAGGGGCTGCCTGATCGGGCAATGGCGGCACGCGAATTTCCATCCCCGGCCCCACTCGCGTGTTGGATTTCACTCGCCCGCCATCGACGCGAATGTCACCCTTGCGACACATCTTTTCGATGTTGCCTTGGGTGATCTGTGGAAACATTTTGCGAAACCAACGGTCGAGCCTTTGCTCGGGTTGATCGTCGCCAATGGTGATCATCTGAACCCGGCTCATGCGTAAAAACTCCGTGCGGTGTAAAGGCCCAATACGATGCCGCCCAATGCGAGCACCAATGTTGCGACGACGTAAAGAGCGGCCAAAGTAACCTCGCCGCGCTCATAAATCGTAATCGCATCCAGCGAGAAGGCCGAATAAGTTGTGAAACCGCCCAACACCCCAGTCATCAACAGCGGTGCGTAGCGGTTGCCGTTTTCATGGGCGAGCACCACGACGATGACCCCCATCAAAAACGAGCCGATGAAATTGACCGTCACGGTGCCCCATGGGAAATCCTTACCCAAAAGCCTTGCCGTGGCGAGGCCAGTCACATAACGCGCCGTGGCGCCGAACGCACCTCCGAGGGCGACTTGGATCAAGGGGGGCATGACGGTCCTCTCTTCAGGCCTTTCTGCTTGGCGCTTCCTGTGATGTGCCGGGAGCAATGTCAACGTCAACTGGTGCGTTTGTCACGCAGCTTGTCGAAATAGGCCACTCTCTTGGCCAAATCCCGTTCAAACCCGCGCTCAACCGGTTTGTAAAACTGGGTGCGGGGGAGCGTGTCGGGAAAAAAGTTTTGCCCGGAAAACCCGTCCTCGGCATCGTGATCATAGGCGTAATTCTCGCCATATCCCTGCTCCGCCATCAGTTTGGTCGGCGCGTTGAGGATGTGTTTGGGCGGCGGTTCAGACCCGGTTTTGCGCGCCGCATCCCGCGCCGCTTTAAAGGCCGTGTAGACCGCATTCGACTTCGGCGCGAGCGCCAGATAGACCACCGCCTGCGCCAGCGCCAATTCGCCCTCAGGCGAGCCCAAGCGTTCATAGACCTCCCAGGCATGAAGACACATCGCCTGCGCCTGAGGATCGGCCAATTGGATGTCCTCGATCGCCATCCGGGTCAGGCGCCGCGCCAGATAGCGCGGGTCCTCGCCGCCCTCCAACATCCGCGAAAACCAATAAAGCGCTGCATCGGGGTCCGAGCCGCGTACCGATTTGTGTAGCGCCGAAATCAGATTGTAATGCTCATCGCCGGATTTGTCATATTTCGCGGCACGCCGCATCAGACGCTTGCCAAGCTGTTCAGGATCAAGCGGCGTTTCGACCTTCCACGCGACGATCTGTTCAATCAGGTTCAACAGCGTGCGCCCGTCGCCATCCGCCATTTCAAACAGCGTGTCGCGCGCGCGGGCATTCAGCGGCAAAGCCTTGCCAAACTCGCGCTCGGCGCGCTCGGCCAAAAGCGCAAGATCGGCCAAAGACAGCCGCGTCAACACCATCACCTGCGCCCGCGACAGCACAGCCGCGTTGAGTTCAAACGAGGGGTTTTCCGTGGTTGCCCCAACCAAAAGAATGGTGCCGTCTTCCATATAGGGCAGGAAACTGTCCTGTTGCGCCTTGTTGAAACGATGAATCTCGTCAACAAAAAGCAGGGTGCCCTGCCCGTTTTGTCGCCGTATTTTCGCCGCTTCAAACACTTTGCGCAGGTCCGGCACGCCAGTGAAAATCGCAGAGATCTGAACGAAATGCAGATCGGTTTCGGCCGCCAATAACCGTGCGATGGTGGTTTTGCCCACGCCCGGCGGCCCCCAGAAAATGATCGAAGACAGCGAACCAGAGGCCAACATCACACCAAGCGGCGAGTCGGGTCCCAACACCTGCTCTTGGCCAATCACCTCGCCCAAGGTTTGCGGACGCAAACGATCGGCCAGCGGGCGGGGTCCGGCGGCGTGTGGGGTCGGTGGTTCGGTGGATGCAAAAAGGTCAGACATAGGCGGACGTTACGCCGCTTATGTCCGATGGAAAAGAGGTATCGGGGCCGAAATGGCGCGTTTCGGCCCCGGTCCAAAACACATGGTTAGTGAAGTTTGTTGCTGAGATTGATGCGCATACACGCGTTGCGCGCGCCGCCGATGTCCATCACAGGCCCCACGACATCAATGTCGAGACCGACACGACGCCCCCAGCGATTGCCATTTTCAGGGATGAGACACAAAACCGACGTGGCCCCCAAGGCCCGCGCGGAATTGGTCATTTCCCCAATCAGACTCATCTGGACCCGCATCCGTTGTTTCGCAGGTACGCGGGGCGAGACGAAAATCCGGCTCGATTCCCAAACATGCGGCGCAACAGGTGCCTCCTCAAACAACAGATTGGTCGGGATACTGTCCAAAAGCCCCCGCTGAGCATCACGAATCATATAGGAATAAATGCCACATTTTGTGGTTGTCGGGGTCAAGCGGATTCCGGCCAACACATCTCCGAACTCGTGAACCGCGATCCAACGGGAAGCGGGCGTGTCGTATTGGTCATATTCCATGCCATCGGCCTGCGGCAAATCCCACTTCGCATGTTGAATGAAGGTTTCATGTCTGGCGCGAAGCATGTTGGCGAAAAGATCGCCATGGTTGTGCAGATTGGCAAAAGAAAGTGTGGTCGTTTGCATGGTACGTCTCCGGTGTTGGTTGATTTCTTCAACGCAACGCGAGAGCGAGCACCGTCACAACAGCTTGATCTCCTTGGCTTTTTGAATGGCCTCTGAGGTCGTCCGGGCCATAAGACGTTCCCGGGCAGAGACAAGACGCGCCTTAAGCGCGCTCTCCGAAATCCCGAGCTTGGCCGCGGCTGCTGCATGACGATCACCGCCCGCGATGCACCGGAGGGCCTGAATTTGAGCCTGTGTCAGATCTGTTTGGGGTTCCGAGATTTCATGCAGCGTGCGCGCAATGGTAGCAATTTTCGTGATCTCTTGATCCGTAAATTCGCGATCCGCGCGGGCACACCCAATGATGGTTCTCGACTGAACCGGTCCACAGGACACGGCGATACCATAGTTCAGGCCGAATTCAGCGGCCTGCCTCCAAAGATTAAATGGATCGGGGAGTTCTATTTCGCTCCACCTTGTTTGCCCTTCGCAGCTCAATCCCCAAGCAATCATCGGATCTCTCAGCGCATAGGCGTTCGCCGTATAATGTTCGAGCCATTTCGGATCATATGTGGCCTCCGCAACAAGCGGCGACGCAAACCGAATATGTAACCCGACCGAATATCCGGCCGGAGATGCAGCCCGAAGCTGAGCAAATAAGCGCGTGAGTTCCGTTGTGTCAGACATTGATAAAATTCATTCTTTTACGAAAGGAAGCGACAACCCTAAGGCGACCGCCTAAACAAGAACTAAACCAAAGAGTATCGTTTGAAAAGCCTCTTTGGGTGTCGTTATGAACGCGCCATGATGAATTGCGCCTTTTCGCATGGTTTCTGATCAAATGATCTGTTTCTTTTGACAAACACCGTGCGGCACCCGGCCTAAAATGCCTCTGTTCGTCCAGTATTGGGGCAAAATCCCAAGGCGAAAAGACAAGAATACTGACAAAATGCATCAAATTTACACATTCAAACAAAAAAGCCCCGCACGAGGCGGGGCTTTTTAGAATCGAATCGAGAAGACTTAATCTTCTTCGGCCATTGCGGCATCTTCGGCCTCAAGGCGCGCACGGTCGGCAGCGCCTTTGGCAGACGGATCGCGGTCAACCAGCTCGATGATGGCCATCGGAGCCATATCACCATAGCGGAAGCCAGCTTTCAAAACGCGGGTGTAACCACCGTTGCGTTCAGCATAACGCGGGCCGAGGATTTCAAAGAGTTTTGCAACGTCTTTGTCCTGTTTCAACTGAGCAGCGGCCTGACGACGGGCGTGAAGATCGCCACGTTTGCCAAGGGTGATCAGCTTGTCCATGATGCGCTTAAGCTCTTTGGCTTTTGGCAAGGTGGTTTTGATTTGTTCGTGCTCAATGAGCGAGCCGGACATGTTGGAGAACATCGCTTTGCGGTGTTCGTGGGTCCGGTTCAGGCGGCGGTAGCCTCTAGCGTGACGCATGTGTCTCTCCTATAGCGTGTTTTGCTTTGTCTGACCGGCGATGCGTGTCACCGGCTCTCCTTGGGGCATTGGCCCACATATTCCCCGGCAATTCCGGGCATTGTCGAGGGAGGCCTCAGCCTCCCCCAAATCTCTTAGAACTGGTCTTCGAATTTCTTCGCCAGGTCTTCGATGTTCTCAGGCGGCCATTCTTCGACATCCATACCGAGGTGCAGCCCCATACCAGACAGAACCTCTTTGATCTCGTTGAGCGACTTGCGGCCGAAGTTCGGGGTGCGGAGCATCTCGGCTTCGGTCTTCTGGATCAGATCGCCGATGTAAACGATGTTGTCGTTTTTCAGGCAGTTTGCCGAACGGACAGACAGTTCCAGCTCGTCCACTTTCTTCAACAGAAGCGGGTTGAACTCGAGGCCATCGTCTTCTTCCTGACGACCAGCCGATTCCGGCTCGTCAAAGTTCACGAAGATGCCCAATTGATCCTGAAGGATACGCGCCGCGAATGCGACTGCATCTTCCGGGGTCAGCGAACCGTCGGTTTCGATTTTCATCGTCAGCTTGTCATAGTCGAGCACCTGACCTTCGCGGGTCGGCTGCACGTCGTAGGACACTTTTTTGACTGGCGAGAAGATCGCATCAATCGGGATCAAACCGATCGGCGCATCTTCGGCCTTGTTTTTCTCGGCGGAGACATAGCCTTTGCCGGTGTTGACCGTCAGTTCCATGAACAAATCAGCGCCGTCATCGAGGTGGCAGATCACATGGTCTTTGTTCAAAACTTCGATGCCAGCAGATTCGGAAATATCACCGCCGGTGACAACCATCGGCCCTTTGGCTGCGATGGACAGGCGTTTCGGCCCTTCCACATCCATGCGCAAAGAAATGCCTTTAAGGTTGAGGATCACATCGGTGACATCTTCACGCACGCCGGCAATGGACGAAAACTCGTGCAGAACGTTGTCGATCTGAACGGAGGTGATGGCCGCGCCCTGAAGCGACGACATCAGCACGCGACGCAGCGCGTTGCCCAGTGTCAAGCCAAAGCCGCGTTCCAGCGGTTCGGCGACAACAGTGGCCTGACGTGCGGGCTCGTTGCCCGGCTTGACGTCAAGCTGCTGCGGTTTGATGAGCTCGGCCCAATTTTTGTGGATCATTGAAGTAGCCTCCATTCCTGTCCTCCCGCCCATGTCCGTAAGCGGAGAACGCCCGAGGGGTCTTTTAAACGCAAAAACGGACCGCGGGCGTGAACCCGCGATCCAAATAATATAGGCGTGATTACACGCGGCGACGCTTTGGAGGGCGGCAGCCGTTGTGCGCAATCGGAGTCACGTCACGAATAGACGTGATGTTCAAACCAACAGCCGCAAGTGCGCGCAGCGCAGATTCACGACCCGAACCCGGACCCTGAACTTCGACTTCGATGGTTTTCAGACCGTGATCCTGAGCCTTTTTCGCCGCATCTTCCGCAGCCATCTGGGCGGCGTAAGGTGTGGATTTCCGCGAGCCTTTAAAGCCCATGGTGCCAGCGGACGACCAAGCGATCGCATTGCCCTGCACGTCGGAGATCAGGATTTTGGTGTTGTTGAAGGTCGAATTCACATGAGCAACGCCAGCGGCGATGTTCTTGGAGACCTTTTTCTTAGCGGTACGACGGGTATCGCGTGCCATGTTCTATGCCCTCCCTTATTTCTTCTTGCCGGCGATTGCTTTTGCCGGACCTTTGCGCGTGCGCGCGTTGGTGTGGGTCCGCTGACCACGCACCGGGAGGTTGCGGCGGTGACGGAGGCCACGGTAGCAACCGAGGTCCATCAAACGCTTGATGTTCATCTGGGTCTCACGACGCAGGTCACCTTCGACGGTGTAGTTGGCGTCGACATGTTCGCGCAGGGCGAGAACTTCGGCGTCGGAGAGTTCGTTGACGCGACGGGTCAGCTCGATGCCAACGGCTTCGCAGATAGCTTGGGCAGAGGTGTTGCCAATGCCAGTGATATAGGTGAGGGCGATCGGGACCCGCTTTGCAGTGGGGATGTTTACGCCGGCGATACGTGCCACGTGGTCTGTCCTTTCGTTGCGGTTCCGTAATACCGGAACCTTTTTTCACAACGTTGGCTCGCGGGTTTTAGGCCTCGCGAGCCGCAGCTGAATTCAATCTGATTGCCTCGGACCCGGTCCGGCGGCGAATCTTTGCCCAATAGGGATGGGTTGCCATAAGGGGGAATCACCGGAGCGTCAAGAGGCCCCGGTGAATTTCCAAGTCTTGCCAAGGATGTGGCGCGTTTACGCCAGCGCCTTAGCAATATCCGCCGCCACTTTTTCCGGATCTTGCAGGCCATCGACGGACTTCAGATCACCACGGGCATAATAGTAGCCAATCAGCGGCGAGGTCTTTTTGTAATATTCCATCAGACGGGTTTTGAGGCTGTCCTCATTGTCGTCCGCGCGGCGTTTCAGATCGGTCGATCCGCAAGCATCACATACACCGTCGACTTTGGTCGGCTTGGTGGTGTCGTGGTACACTTCACCGCAATTGCCACAGGTGTAACGGCCCGTGATGCGGTTGACGAGCGCTTGGTCATCGACGGCGATCTCGATCACAGCTTCGAGTTGGGCGCCATTGCGCGACAACAGTTCGTTGAGCGCGTCGGCCTGACCCAAGGTGCGCGGGAAACCGTCAAAGATAAATCCAGCGGCGTTGCCGTTGCGGATTTTTTCATCAATCAGACCAATAACGATCTCATCGGTGACGAGTTGCCCCGCGTCCATGATGGCAGCAACTTTTTGCCCCATCTCGGTCCCGGAGGTCCGCGCATCGCGCAGCATATCCCCGGTCGAAAGTTGCACCATGCCGCGCTCCTCAACAAGACGGCGTGCCTGTGTGCCTTTGCCCGCGCCGGGTGGTCCAAGCAGAATTATGTTCATTTCCGTGTCGTCCCTCTTTTGCTGCGCTTCCTCCCACGCAGCTGAGATTTCTCAATCAGACCCTCATACTGGTGCGCCAGCAAGTGAGATTGAATTTGCTGAATCGTATCCATCGTCACCGATACCACGATCAACACCGAAGTGCCGCCAAAATAGAAAGGAATGGCGAATTGGCTACGCAAAATCTCTGGCAAGAGACAAACTGCCGCAAGGTAGGCGGAGCCGATGACGAGGATACGGGCCACGATGTAGTCCAAATGCTCCTCGGTCTTTTTGCCCGGGCGGATGCCAGGGATAAAACCGTTCTGATTCTTCAGGTTCTTAGCCACGTCTTCGGTTTTGAACGCGACGTTGGCGGTATAGAAATAGGCAAAGAACACGATCATGAGGGTGAAGAACAACAGATAGAGCGGCTGCCCTGGACCGAAATAGGCCAAAATGGTCGACATCACCGGACCAACGTCACCCTGACCGGAGAAGGTCGCGACAGTGGTCGGCAACAGCAAGAGGGAGCTTGCAAAGATCGCCGGGATCACGCCCGCCGGGTTGACTTTGATCGGCAGGTGGGAGGACTGCGCGTCATAGATTTTCATACCCTGCTGACGGCGGGGATATTGGATGTGAACCTTGCGCAGCGCCCGCTCCATGAAGACCACGAAGGCGATCACACCGACAATCATGGCGATCACGATGAGGATCACCGCCGGGGACACCGCGCCGGTCCGGCCAGATTCAAAGAACTGAGCCAAGGCGCGCGGAATTTCAGCCACGATGCCGACGAAGATGATCAAGGAGATGCCGTTGCCGATACCACGCTGGGTGATTTGTTCACCGAGCCACATCAGGAACATGGTGCCACCCACAAGGGTGATCACAACGCCCGCGCGGAAATACCAGCCCGGATCATGGGCCAGATCGCCAGCCTCAAGCGAAGCAGCCAAACCGTAGGCCTGAAACAGTGCCAAGGCGACCGTACCAAAACGGGTGTATTGGTTGATCTTCTTGCGCCCCGCCTCGCCCTCTTTCTTGAGGTTCTCAAGCGAGGGGACCATCGAGGTCATCAGTTGAACGATGATCGACGCAGAGATGTAAGGCATGATGCCGAGGGCGAAAATACCCATCCGGCCCAACGCACCGCCGGTGAACATCGACAGGATGCCACCAATGCCGGATGCCGCCTGATCCATAAAGTTCTTTAACGCGCCGCCGTCGATCCCCGGCACCGGAATATAGGTGCCCAGACGGTAGACGATCAAAAGACCGAGGGTGAAAAAGATACGCTGACGAAGCTCTTTGGCTTTCCCGAGGGTGCCCCAGTCGAGGTTCGCTGCCATTTGTTCTGCTGCGGATGCCATTAATGGTCTCTCTCTTCACGAACAGCGCCGCCCGACCGGTCTTCCGGGGGCGGCGCTTGGAAAACTTAAGGATGACTTAAGGGTCCGGGCCCTCTGTCACAAGCCTTATTCGGCTGCCGCGTCGGCCTTTGCAGTCACAGTCAGCGAACCGCCTGCTTTTTCCACAGCTTCGATCGCGGATTTCGATGCGCCGGTCACGGTGATCGACAGTTTCGAGGTGACTTCACCTTTCGCCAAAACACGAATGCCGTCGAGTTTGCGACGGATCAGGCCGGAGGACACCAGCGTGTCTTCGGTGACGTTTGCAGCGTCGAGTTTGCCCGCTTCGATGAATTTTTCGATCAGGCCGAGGTTCACAACAGCGAACTCTTTGCGGTTCGGCTTGTTAAAGCCGCGCTTCGGCAGACGTTGGTACAAAGGCATCTGACCGCCTTCGTAGCCTTTGATCGCCACACCCGAACGGGATTTTTGACCTTTGATACCACGGCCACCCATTTTACCGGTGCCGGAACCCGGACCACGGCCAACGCGTTTCCGAGCTTTGGTGGCGCCTGCGTTATCACGCAATTCATGCAATTTCATGTCGCTTCTCCTTGCCGGATGTGCCCTCCAGCGACGGAGTGGGCAACCACGGCTTACAAATGTTGATTCTTATGAACGGTCTCGTCCACCGGGCGCGTATAGAGGGGTTGCGCGCGTAGATCAAGATACACCCTCTTATACTTTAGAATGAGTGCGCTCAGATAGGCCAAAGATGGGCCAAACGTCGCATGGTCGCCTCCCCAGCCGCTTGATCACACCATACCGGCCAAGGCCGTTTGGGGCGCCACCAATGCGATACAACCAAAAACACCCCGCAGTCTCCTGCAGGGTGTTTGATCTGTCCAGTCTCTTTGAGGGGCTCAGTCGCGGGTTTCGCGCAGGTATTCGGTCCAGCTTGGGGCCGCACCTGTGTGCCACACGGCTTTGAGCGCGCGGATCACTGCGCCAAGGGGCTGGGCAGGAAAGGGAGCTACAAGTTGCATCGCTTCGTCCTTCTCAATGAGACCTAAATTTGGGCGCTGTTAGACGCGTGCGGCAGTGTCGCGAGCGATGTCGCGGATGTCGCTGCGACCCAAGCCGATGTCGTTCAACTCATGATCCGACAGGGCGTCGAGCTGATTGAAGGTCTGGGTGTAAGCGCGCTGACGAGCAAAGGACAAACGGATGTTGTCAAAGATTTCGCCAAGGAAGCGGGAGAAGCCGAAGCCGGCGGAGCGGGTGGAGTGAGCTGTATGTGCCATTGTTCTAATCCTAAAAATGCGGAGCCGTACGCTCCGTGCTGTTTGTGTCTCTTTGGGAGCACGGCTGATGTATGGGGGATTGGGAGATTTGACATCCCCCTGTTTCGGTCTGGCCGCTATGCATAAAATGCATGCAGTTTTAAAACCGTTACTTATTTGTGCGTTTTGGCATAATAATACGCACTTACTCTCGCGTTTGGCGCATATGATCGGCCCAATGCGGCGGTGACCCGGCCTCCCAAGAGGATTTCACCCGGTCAATCAACGCGCAAAGCGGATAGACGCGGCACCAGGCTTCAATTTTCTGAGTGTTCACCGCCGCTGTGCAAGACTCAAATCACATCGCCATGGACCCGTTTGGCCAAGTGCTCCATCTCGCTCCGCGACGCCGCACCGACCAAAACATAATGCCAATGTGGGTCCTGCCATGACACGGCGGTCAACCCATCATGGGTGTTGAATTTAAGGGAGGTGACCGCCATTTGTACCGTCGGAGTGAGGTAAAGCGTGACCCGTTGTCCGGACTCAGTCTCATACATGAACTGCGCGGCGGCCCCATACGGCGCCGGCAAGAGCCGCCCGCCCACGAGCGAGAACCCCTCCTGCGTCAGTGTCGGAATGCGCACTTCGGCTCCAAGCCGCTTGGTCAGCCATGTTTTAAGATGATCACGCTCATCGCCCGAAACATCCACCGGATGCAGCACTTCCGCTGTGTAGAGCATATGTGCGGCTGAAGCGGAGGCCAAGAGTTGGCTCTCTGGTACACCGCCCTGTCCGGCAGAGCGCGTCACCCCGCCCCAATAGCCCAGGGCCAATCCGATCCCGAGCAAAGCCACGGCGGCCACGGCCCGTCTCGGCCAAGCGCTGCGCGGGCTGATGTCCGGGCTAATGTTCGAGATCATCTTGGCAAAATACGTCGCCTGTGGGCTTGGTACGGCCATATTCAGCGCCTCGTTGAGTGCCATAACCTCGGCCACACGTGCGGCAAGCGCCGGGTTGGCCTCCATGCGTGCCTCAAATGTCCGCATCTCATCTTGTGTCATCTCCCCATCGGCATAGCGATGAAGGGTCGGATCAAAATCCTCCGCATGGGTCATGTCACGCTCCTGAGTTGAACGGGCTGTGGATCTTGTTTAAGGCGATGGCGGGCACGGGCAATGCGCGACATCACTGTGCCAATCGGCACACCCAGGGCCTCGGCAGTCTCCGCATAGCTCAAACCGCCGACGGTGACGAGCAGCAAAGCGTGGCGTTGCTCTTCGGGCAATTGCGCGACACGCACAAGGGTGCGTCTGGCATCGAGGCGCGCATCCATATGGGTCTCTGACACCGGCAAATCGGAGATGTCCCCGGCCTCGTCATAGGCAAGGTGAAGATGGGCGCGGTCGCGGTGTAGCCCATTGCGAAACAAATTGAGTGCGATTTTGGCCAGCCACGGCCGTAAGGGCCGATCTGCCGACCAAAGATGGCGTTTGTTCAGCGCCCGTTCGACGCAATCCTGAACCAGATCGTCGGCGCGCGCATGGTCCCGGGTCAGCGCATAGGCATAGCGCCAGATCGCCGGGAGCGCCGCTTCGAGTTCCGCTTTGAACTTCGCCATGAGTGCCTCTTGAAAGCGGCGGGGGACAGCTCCCCCGCCTGACGCATGATCCGGGTAGATCAAACCCGTGTCGGAGGGTGATTACGGCCGGGCAGTGTGCCAAACGCCTTTGACGCCATCCCCGGTCATATCACCCGGCTTCATATCTTTGACCCAAAGATAGAGCGGCTGATCTTTGTAGGCGACTTGTTTCACGCCATCTTTGCGTGTGATCAGGCTGTAGCCCTTCGGCAGATCGGACTCAGATTCTGCGGTGAGGGCGGGCCAGTTTTCGATGCAGCCTTCATAGCAGTTTGAGACGCCTTTTTCATCTTTGTCGAAGGTGTAAAGCGTCATCTTTTGGGCGTCCATCAATAGCGATTCGCCATTCAATTCCCCGATCAAAACCGGGCTTTCTGCGAACGCGGGGGCGGCAAGGGTGGCAAGGCTAAGGGCGGTAGCGGTGAGGATCTTCATCATCTTCTGTCTCCCTGACATGAGGTCTGACCATATGCAGACGTAAGAGATACAGGAGCAAAGGCCGTTTTATTCCCGGCCCGATGGCTTTTTGAGAAGAAAATACAAAAAGCCCCGCAGTTTCCCACGGGGCCTTTCAAAATCAAGCTCGAAAGCGTCGATTAATTGTCGCGCTCTTCGATGATTTCAACGAGGTGCGGGATCGAACGCACCATGCCGCGCACGGAAGGGGTATCTTCCAACTCGCGGGTTTTGTGCATTTTGTTGAGGCCCAGGCCGATCAGCGTTGCGCGCTGAACCTGAGGGCGACGGATCGGGGAGCCGACCTGTTTTACAACGATGGTTTTAGCCATGTGTCTACTCCTTACGCTTCTACAGCGGTTTCAGTGTCAGCAACCGGTGCATCGTCGCGACGCAGAATCTCGGCGACTTTTTTGCCACGACGCTGAGCCACGGAGCGCGGAGACGCCTCAGATTTGAGACCGTCCAGCGTGGCGCGGATCATGTTGTACGGGTTCTGCGAACCGATCGACTTTGCGACCACGTCCTGAACACCGAGCATCTCGAACACAGCGCGCATCGGACCACCGGCGATGATACCAGTACCTTGCGGTGCGGTGCGCATCACGACTTTACCAGCGCCATGACGACCGTTGGTGTCGTGGTGCAAGGTGCGGCCTTCTTTGAGCGGCACGCGGATCATTTGGCGTTTTGCTTGCTCGGTGGCTTTACGAATGGCCTCAGGGACCTCTTTCGCTTTGCCTTTGCCGAAGCCGACGCGGCCTTTTTGGTCGCCAACAACCACGAGAGCTGCAAAGCCGAAACGCTTACCACCCTTCACAGTTTTAGAGACACGGTTGATCGCGACGAGACGATCGGCGAATTCCGGGGTTTCATCGCGGTCGCGACGGTTGTCCCGGCGGTTTTCACGTTCTGCCATTGGCATTCCTTTGAACTGGTGGCGCGTTTAACGCCGTTGATTTCAATCGCGGTGAAGGCCCCACTTGCGTGAGGCCGACCCGGATCATCGGGGGGACAAACCGTCCCCCACAGACTTAGTGTTCGCGCAATTTGGTCCGAAAACCGGTATCCACTTTTCGGATCGCGCTCAGTCTTAGAACTTCAGACCACCTTCACGCGCAGCCTCGGCCAGAGCCTTGACTTTGCCATGAAACAAGAAGCCGCCACGGTCGAAGTAACACACTTCCACACCGGCTTTCTTGGCGCGCTCTGCGATTGCAGCACCGACTTTGGTGGCTGCTTCGACGTTGTTTTTGCCGATGATCCCCAGATCCTTTTCCAAAGAGGAAGCGGAGGCGAGGGTCACGCCTTTGACATCGTCGATCAGCTGAGCGCTGATGTTCTTGTTCGAACGATGGATGGACAAACGGAGTTTGCCAACATTGTTCTTGCGAAGTTTGTTCCGGACGCGCAGGCGGCGCTTCAAGAACAGGTCTCTTTTGCTGTTTGCCATTGTGAGCGTCCTTACTTCTTCTTACCTTCTTTGCGGAAGATATACTCGTCTTTGTACTTGATACCTTTGCCCTTATAGGGCTCCGGTTTACGCCATTCGCGGATATTGGCTGCGACTTGGCCGACGAGCTGCGGATCAGAGCCTTCCACGGTGATCTCTGTCGGTTTTGCGGATGTGACGGTGACGCCAGCCGGAACCTCAAAGTTCACTTCGTGGGAGTAACCCAAGTTCAGTTTCAGGATGTTGCCCTGAAGCTGAGCACGGTAACCAACACCGTTGATTTCAAGTTCTTTCTTGAAACCGACGGAGACGCCAGTGACCATGTTGCCGATCACAGTTCGGGACATGCCCCACTGTTGACGCGCACGCTTGGATTTGCCCCGGGGGGTCACGGTGATGACGTTGCCTTCAATGGTGAGGGTCACGTCGTCCGTGGCGGTGAAGGAGTGAGAGCCTTTCGGGCCCTTCACTTCGATGGTCTGGCCGGACACAGAGGCAGTGACGCCGCTGGGCATTTCGACCGGTTTTTTACCAATACGAGACATCGAGAGACCTCCTTAGAAGACTGTGCAAAGCACTTCGCCGCCAACATTGTTGGCACGAGCGTTTGCATCAGACATCACACCTTTGGGTGTGGAGACAATCGACACGCCCAGGCCCTGACGGACCGATGGGATGTCTTTGACACCGAGGTACACGCGACGGCCGGGTTTCGAAACCCGTTTCAATTCGCGAATAACAGGAGTGCCTTCGTAATATTTCAGGCTGATTTCGAGGGTCGGGTGACCATTCGCATCAGTGCCTTTCTCATAGCCGCGGATGTAGCCCTCGTCGAGCAGCACGTCCAAGACCCATGCCCGCAGCTTGGAAGCCGGGGTGGAGACAACGGATTTGCCGCGCAGTTGAGAGTTACGGATACGGGTGAGCATATCGCCGATAGGATCGTTCATATCTTATGCCCTCTCTTACCAGCTGGATTTCACGAGACCGGGGATTTGGCCAAACGAGCCAAGTTCCCGCAGCATGATCCGGGAGACCTTCAGCTTACGGTAGTAAGCGTGGGGACGACCGGTCAACTGACAACGGTTATGAAGACGGGTTGCCGAGCTGTTGCGCGGCAGATCTGCAAGTTTCAGGGAGGCGCGGAAACGCTCTTCCATCGGCTTGTCTTGATCGTAAATGACCTCTTTGAGAGCCGCGCGTTTGGAAGCGTATTTTGCCACCAATTTCTCACGCTTGCGCTCACGGGCGATCATGGATTTCTTAGCCATGTTCTCTAACTCCTCGCGCGATCAGCTGTTGAAGGGCATGTTGAACGCTTTCAACAGGCTCTTGGCTTCAGCATCGGTTTTCGCCGTGGTGGCGATGACAATGTCCAGACCCCAGACTTCATCGACTTTGTCGAAGTTGATCTCGGGGAACACGATGTGCTCTTTCATGCCCATGGCATAGTTGCCACGGCCATCAAAAGATTTACCCGACACGCCGCGGAAGTCGCGGATACGGGGCATTGCAATCGTGATCAGACGGTCGAGGAATTCGTACATACGGTCGCCACGAAGAGTAACCTTCGCACCAAGCGGCATGTCTTCACGAACGCGGAAACCAGCGATGGATTTCTTGGCTTTCGTGATGAGGGCCTTTTGACCGGCGATGGCGGTGAGATCTTCCTGAGCCGATTTGGCTTTCTTGGAATCACGCACAGCTTCAGCACCGCAACCGATGTTGAGAACGATTTTGTCGAGGCGCGGGATCTGCATGTCGTTTTTGTAGCCGAACTCTTCTTTGAGCGTGGCACGAATGCTGTCCTTGTAAATCGCCTTCAGACGCGGGGTGTAATTTGCTGTATCAAGCATCAGATCACGTCTCCCGTGGTCTTGGCGAAGCGCACTTTTTTATCGCCTTCGATTTTGAAACCGACGCGGGTGGCTTTGCCGTTGGCATCCAAAAGCGCCAGGTTGGACAGGTCGACCGGCACTGCGATCGGCTTGCGGCCGCCCTGATCACCCTGAGAGGCGCGGGTGTGACGGATGGCGATGTTCACGCCTTCCACGATGGCTTTGCCTTTGGACGGCAGCACAGTGGTGATTTCACCCTTTTTGCCTTTGTCCTTGCCAGCCAAAACGATAACTTTATCGCCTTTTTTCAACTTAGCAGCCATTAGAGCACCTCCGGAGCGAGCGAGATGATCTTCATGAAGTTTTTCGCACGAAGCTCGCGAACAACTGGGCCAAAGATACGGGTACCGACCGGCTCGTTGTTGTTGTTGAGGATCACGGCAGCATTGCGATCAAAACGGATCGCTGTGCCATCTTCGCGACGGACTTCTTTGGCGGTGCGAACGACGACGGCCTTACGGACGTCCCCTTTTTTCACACGGCCGCGCGGAATGGCTTCTTTCACCGAAACGACGATGATGTCACCCACGGACGCGTAACGACGGTGCGAACCGCCGAGGACCTTGATGCACTGAACACGGCGAGCGCCGCTGTTGTCAGCTACATCCAGATTGGTCTGCATCTGGATCATATGGTTTCTCCCGACCTATGGGGGAGGTCTGCAGCGACCTATTCCCCCAGGGTTTCGATTAAATTAGGACGCTGCCGCCTCAGTGACGATAACTTCCCAACGCTTGGTCTTCGACTTCGGCGCACATTCCTGAATGCGGACTGTTTCACCAACGTTGAATTGGTTGTTCTCATCGTGAGCCCGGTATTTTTTGGACTTACGAATGGTCTTTTTCAGAACCGGGTGTTTGAAGCGACGCTCCACGGACACGGTCACGGTCTGTTCGTTCTGGTTCGAGGTGACGACACCTGTCAGAATACGTTTGGGCATAGGTCAGTCTCCTCTTACTCAGCCGAAGCTGCTTTTTCGTTCAGAATGGTCTTCACAAGAGCGGCCGAACGGCGCGCTTTGCGAATCTGAGCGGTGTTTTCGAGCTGACCCGTGGCCTGCTGAAAGCGCAGGTTGAAGGATTCTTTTTTAAGATTGGCAAGCTCGGTCTTGAGCTCGTCCGGCGTCTTAGCGCGGAGTTCCTGGGCGTTCATAGCCTTATCCTTTGTCTTACATCAGAGAGCGCCACGTTCGTTATGTGGGTGACCCTGAGCCTGATGGGCGAATGTCAAAACACACGAATCCCGTCAACCGGGCACGTGCGATGGGTTCCTATAGGGGAAGCGTGAGAATAGGGCAAGGGAAAGATGGCAAATCCTTGTGTTTCTCGGCGCAGTGCGTAGAACCACCTCAACAGCTATAACCCCTATATCTTGAGGCCCACCATGCCCACCATCGAATCCCTCTTCGTCACCCGGCTCTATCACGCCGCCTTGTCCGAATTTAAGCCCAAGATCGACGCGGACGAATTGGAGCAATCCTGCTACGTCATCGCGGAAGATGACGAGGCGGGTCAGAAATGGTGCGAGGCGAATGAGTATCCGGGCTACACTTCCTATGCCTCTCTCACCGATTTGGCTTGGCGCTTTCCGATCTTCAAATCCCTTGTGAAAGTGCTCGACAAACATGTTGCGGCCTTTGCCAAGGATTTGGAATTCAACCTGGATGAGCGCAAGCTGGTGCTCGAAGATCTCTGGATCAATATCCTGCCCGAAGGTGGCACCCACGGCTCGCATATCCACCCCCACTCGGTGATCTCCGGCACCACCTATGTGGCGATGCCCAAAGGTGCCTCTGCGCTCAAACTCGAAGACCCCCGCCACGCCATGATGATGGCCGCCCCACCGCGCAACAAAGACGCGCGGCGTGAGTTGAAGAGCTTTATCTATATGAAGCCCGAGGTGGGGGATGTGTTGCTCTGGGAAAGCTGGCTGCGCCACGAAGTTCCGATGAATGGCTCGGAGTTTGACCGGATTTCCGTGAGCTTTAATTATCGCTGGGAATAAGCGCTTTCTCAATCCGCTCAAGCCGCTGAACTACGTCGTCCCGGTAATCCCCGGTGGCGGCGTTTGTTTCTTCGGCGTGGGCGTCTTGCATTGAATTCACGATCAGACCGACAACGAGGTTCACCACCGCAAAGGTCGTGATCAAGATGAACGGGACAAAGAACAGCCACGCTAGTGGATGCACCTCCATCACGGGGCGCACAATCCCCATAGACCAGCTTTCCAGCGTCATGATTTGAAACAGGGTATAGGCCGACACGCCGAGATCCCCGAACCATTGCGGAAATGTCGCGGCAAAGAGTTTCGTTGCCATGACGGATGCAATGTAAAAGATCACCCCCATCAGCAAGAACACTGAGGCCATTCCCGGTAGGGCGGAGATAAATCCCTCAACCACGCGGCGCAGCGTGGGTGCGACCGATATGACGCGCAAGAGCCGCAGGATGCGCAGTGCCCTGAGTACCGACAATCCGCCACCCGCAGGCGAAAAGGACACCGCAACAATGATGAAATCAAAGATGTTCCAACCGGAGCGGAAAAACCTCCAGCCGCGCGCATAGATTTTGGCGACCAATTCGACGACGAAAATGCCCAAACAGAGGCCGTCAAGAAGTGTGATGAGCCCCCCTGCGCGTGCCATAAGGGTTTGAGAGGTCTCAAGCCCCAAAATGACGGCATTCGCCAGAATGACCCCAAGGATCAGGTTTCGGGTCAGGGGGCGGTCCAAAACCCGGGCCAATCTCGCGCGCATCTTTAGCTCTCCTTGTGCTTGCCAAGGCATATGTGCACGCGCAGCACGAGAGACAAGCACATGGCAGAGACAAAAGAGGCGGCAAACAAAAACCCCCGCCGATGTCTCGACGGGGGTTTTATATTTTTCAACTGGGGCGCGGCCCGCAGGTTTCTATGAAACCCGCTCCACCGCTTGTGCGTAGGGCACCCACTTTTACCAGTCTTCGCGGACCACGGTGCGGGTTTTGATCGGGAGTTTCATCGCTGCAAGGCGCAGGGCCTCACGCGCGACTTCTTCCGTCACGCCGTCGATTTCGAACATCACGCGGCCGGGTTTGACCTTGCATGCCCAATAATCAACAGAACCTTTACCTTTACCCATACGGACTTCGGTCGGTTTCGAGGTGACCGGCAGATCCGGGAAGATACGGATCCAAACGCGACCCTGACGTTTCATGTGGCGGGTCATCGCACGACGAGCTGCCTCAATCTGACGCGCGGTGACGCGCTCGGGCTGAACGGCTTTGAGGCCGAATGTCCCGAAAGTCAGGTCAGAGCCGCCTTTGGCTTGACCATGGATCCGGCCTTTGTGGGCCTTGCGGAATTTTGTACGCTTTGGCTGAAGCATATCTCAGATCTCCTTAGCGACGGCCGCGGTCGCCGCGAGGCGCCGGACCAGCTTGAGCTTCTTCGGCGCGACGGTCATGAGCCTGCGGGTCATGTTCCATAATCTCGCCTTTGAAGATCCAGGTTTTGATGCCGATGATGCCATAGGCCGTGGAGGCTTCGGCATGAGCGTAATCGATGTCAGCACGCAAAGTGTGCAGCGGCACGCGACCTTCGCGGTACCATTCGGTCCGTGCGATCTCGGCACCACCAAGACGGCCAGCAACGTTCACTTTGATGCCCAAAGCACCCATGCGCATGGCGTTCTGAACCGAACGTTTCATGGCACGACGGAAGGACACACGACGCTCAAGCTGCTGTGCAATCGACTCGGCCACGAGAGCGGCGTCGAGTTCCGGCTTGCGCACTTCAACGATGTTGAGGTGCAGCTCGGATGCGGTCATCGCGGCGATTTTCTTGCGCAGACCTTCGATGTCCGCGCCTTTTTTGCCGATGATGACACCCGGACGGGCGGTGTGGATCGTGACGCGGCACTTGCGGTGCGGACGCTCGATGATCACACGGCTGATGCCGGCTTGTTTGCACTCTTCTTTCACGAACTCGCGGATTTTGAGGTCTTCCAAAAGAAGATTCCCATAATCCTTGGTGTCGGCGTACCAGCGGCTGTCCCAGGTGCGATTGACCTGGAGGCGCATACCGATCGGGTTAACCTTATGACCCATTAGTTTTGCTCCTCAACTTGACGCACCTTGATGGTGATTTCCGCAAACGGCTTCATGATCTTGCCGAACCGACCACGTGCACGCGGACGACCGCGTTTCATGGTGAGGTTTTTGCCAACCCAAGCTTCGGCAACGATGAGTTCATCGACGTCGAGGTTGTGGTTGTTTTCGGCGTTGGCGATCGCGGACTGAAGACATTTCTTCACGTCAGCTGCAATACGCTTGTTGGAGAAGGTGAGGTCCGTAAGGGCCTTGTCCACTTTCTTACCACGGATCATCTGAGCCACGAGGTTCAGTTTCTGCGGCGAAACGCGAAGCATTTTGGTTTTGGCCATTGCTTCGTTGTCAGCCACGCGACGGGGATTTGCTACCTTACCCATGACTTACTTCCGTTTCGCTTTTTTGTCAGCAGCGTGACCGTAATAGGTGCGGGTCGGCGAATACTCACCGAACTTCTGACCAATCATGTCTTCTGTGACGTTGACGGGGATGTGCTTGCGGCCGTTGTACACACCAAAAGTGAGACCAACGAACTGCGGCAGGATGGTGGAACGGCGGGACCAGATCTTGATGACCTCGTTGCGACCGCTCTCGCGAGCTTTTTCGGCCTTTTTGAGGACGTAAGCGTCCACAAACGGGCCTTTCCAGACAGAACGTGCCATATCTTAGCGACCCTTCTTCTTAGCGTGACGCGAGCGGATGATGAGCTTGCTGGACGCCTTGTTCTTGTTGCGCGTTTTCGCGCCTTTGGTCGGTTTGCCCCATGGCGTCACCGGGTGACGACCACCAGAGGTCCGGCCTTCACCACCACCGTGCGGGTGGTCGATCGGGTTCATAACCACACCACGCACAGACGGGCGGATGCCCTTGTGGCGGTTGCGACCGGCTTTACCGAAGTTCTGGTTGGAGTTGTCAGGGTTCGACACGGCACCAACGGTGCACATGCATTCCTGACGGACCAAACGCAATTCGCCAGAAGACAGGCGGATCTGAGCGTAGCCACCGTCACGACCAACGAACTGAGCATAAGTCCCAGCAGCACGCGCGATTTGACCGCCTTTGCCAGCTTTGAGCTCAACGTTGTGAACGATTGTCCCGATCGGGAGACCGGAGAACGGCATGGCGTTGCCCGGCTTCACGTCAGCCTTGGCAGAGGCGATGACTTTGTCGCCCACGGCCAGACGCTGCGGAGCCAGGATGTAAGCCTGTTCGCCGTCTTCATATTTGATAA
>ERZ1673962.427-NODE-427-length-30010-cov-58.721215_pt1 | contig 30010 bp, 31 predicted proteins | sample MGYA00580188_ERZ1673962 | MGnify/ENA primary metagenome ERZ1673962 (study PRJEB41334, sample SAMN05608104) | rock metagenome | biome: terrestrial subsurface; feature: shale formation; material: shale | place: USA: Pennsylvania ... | reverse complement strand
CGCTACCATGCTTGCCCAGAACGGTATCGACCTCCCAGTCACCAAAACGCTCTCGCCCTCCTTCCCTACTGTGCAATAAAAAACGTGCCTATTTCCGGCTGACTATGTTGTCGCCCCTGGACTGTAACACTGTTCGGTTAGCTGACCTTGCAATCCCTCTATTTGAGCTACCCTGTTATAAACACAGGCATTTGATCCCGAAAGGAGGAATGACATGGCTATGAAAGAGGCATATGAAAAGAAGTTGCAGGCACAGCTGGATGAATGGAGTGCAGAGATCGACAGGCTTAAAGCGAAGGCCGACAGTCAGGAAGCCGATGCTCAACTTAAATACTACAAGGAAATCGAAGAGCTGCGCTCATTGCAGGCGGCTGCGAACGATAAACTTGTGGAACTTAAAGACTCCAGCGATGACGCTTGGGAGGATCTCAAGGCAGGCGTGGATAGTGCCAGGGATTCTTTGGGGCATGCATTAAGGTCCGCAGCTTCAAGGTTCAAGTGAAGAGTCGCTGATCTCTTCTATGCTACTGGTAAAAGTGGAACCAAAACGGTATCCGCCCATAAATCAGCCCCTTTTTTCCAGCCACTGACCGCCGCACACTGATTCCATCGTCACCTACGCGAGGAATCCATCATGAACTCAACCGAGCGCACACACTACTGGCAACAGTACATTGAACACTGGCGCGATACCGGGCTATCCGGCGCTGCTTTCTGCAAACAGCAGTCACTGTCCTATCACCAGTTTGTCTATTGGCGCCGCAAGCTCGAAGGTACAGATGATGCGACCGATACCGAGCGTGTGCCAACATCCGGCTTTGCTCGCGTCACCCAGGTGGCCGCTTCACCGCTATCGGATGATCTGACCCTGAGGCTTCCGGGTGGCATGGCCATTACAGGGCTGCATGCCGGTAATGTCGATCTGCTCGGTGCGATCCTGAGGCAGCTCTGATGAAGCCACGGTATCTTCGTCCCTCTCGGTCAATGCCGGAGATCTATCTGTACCGTGAGCCCATTGATTTTCGCAAGCAGGCCAATGGCCTGGCGGTGCTGATTGAGCAGGAGCTGGGACATAGCCCCTTTACCGGTGCACTGTATGCCTTCACCAACCGGCAGCGTAACAAGATCAAGTGCCTGATGTGGGAAGACAACGGTTTTATCCTCTACTACAAGGCGCTGGCCGAAGAGAAATTCAAGTGGCCAAGCCCGGCCGATGAGCTGATGCCGCTGACCGGCGAGCAGATCAACTGGTTGCTCGATGGCTATGATATCAGCCTGCTGCAAGGTCATAAAACGCTGCATTATGAAGCCATTGGGTAGTCAATTTTGGATGCGCCAACTGGCTGTTTTTGATACAATTTTGCTCATGAAATCACAGCCTAAAACCACCTCAAAGACGCCTGATATCAGCAGTTTATCGACCGCTGACTTGCTGTCGATGGTGGCTGGGCTACAGCAGCAACTCCAACATCAAGAGCAGCACATCCAAAAGCGCGAGCAATACATCCTGCTGCTGGAAGAGATGCTGCGCTTGCAGCGCATCCAGCGGTTCGCGGCCAGCAGTGAAAAAACGGCGCACCAGATCCACCTCTTCGATGAGCCGGAACTGGAAGCCGAGATCGATCAGCTGCGGGATCAGCTCCCGGACGATATTGAAGTCGCTGAAGACGATACCCCTGCTGCCACGTCTGCACCCAAACGCCGTCAGCGCGGCTTCTCCGATCACCTGCTGCGTGAGCGCATCGAGCTGCTGCTGAGTGATGAAGAGAAGGCCGGGGCCGTCAAAACCTTCTTCACCAAGGTGAAGGAAGAGCTTGAGTACATCCCCGCCCAGCTCAAAGTACTGGAATACTGGCAGGAAAAAGCGGTGTTCGAGGCGAACGGTGATGAGCAGATCGTAGCCGCGGCCCGCCCGGCACACCCGCTGGGCAAGTGCATCGCCACCCCCTCGCTGCTGGCCTACCTGATCACCTCCAAATATGCCGATGGTCTGCCGCTGTACCGGCAAGAGCAGATGTTCAAGCGTCTGGGCCATGAGCTGAGCCGCACCAGCATGGCGCACTGGATCATCCGTCTGGATGAGGTGTTCAAACCGCTGATCCATCTGATGCGGGAGGCGCAGAACAGTGCGGCCTACCTGCAGGCTGACGAAACCCGGATCCAGGTACTCAAAGAGGATGGCAAAGCCGCCCAATCCGATAAATGGATGTGGGTGACCCGAGGCGGACCACCAGGCCAACCTTCCGTCCTGTTCGCCTATGATCCCTCTCGAAGTGGAGCGGTGCCCGTGCGCCTGCTTGATGACTTCAAGGGTGTGCTGCAGGCGGATGGTTACTCCGGTTATGCGCAGATCTGTTCAGCCAATGAGCTGACCCGCATCGGCTGCTGGGATCACGCCCGCCGCAAGTTCATCGAAGCGACCAAAGCGGCCAAGCCAGCGGGTAAAGGCAAACAGGCCAGGCTGTCCAAAGCGGATGTGGCACTCAGTCACATCAACAAACTGTATGCCATCGAGCGTCAGATCAAGGACCTGAGCGTGGCTGAACGCTACCGGATCCGTCAGGCGTCGAGCCTGCCTCGACTGGAAGCGTTCAAGGCCTGGCTGGACGCCAACGTGGGTCGCGTGATGAAAGGCGGGCTAACTCGCAAAGCTATGGAATACACCCTGAACCAGTGGCCCACCCTGATCGGCTACTGTGAGCGGGGTGACCTGCACATCAGCAACGTACTGGCCGAGAATGCCATCCGTCCGTTCGCCGTGGGGCGCAAGGCCTGGTTGTTCGCGGATACCCCGCAGGGCGCTCACGCCAGTGCTACCTGTTACTCCCTGATCGAAACGGCCAAAGCCAACGACCTGGAACCCTCGGCGTACATCCGGCACGTGCTGGAGCGCATCGCCGACGCCGACACCCTGGAAAAGCTGGAGCGACTGCTGCCCTGGAATGTTGAACTGGAGCGGACTTCAAAAAAAGTGGCGCAGTACAGTTAAGGGCAAGTGGGTCGTTTTAACGGCGGATACCCAAAACGCAATTTTGCAGGAGGACCAAGCCATGAACAGCACAACCGATGTTTCAGGTGAATCCTTTGATCACAAAATCGCAGCAATTGTTGATACACGCAACGAGGCAAACGCCGTCGCTAAGGAGGTAGTTGATGAAACGAGCCTTGAGCAGAAACAGGTGATCGTTGTGGCTCCCGATGACAATCATGAGGGGCGCAAGCTGGAGCCTGAAGATCAAGGCATAGCCCGTACGGCAATACGTGCGCATATTCGACTGGGTATTGTCGGTGTGGTGGTTGGCTTTGCTCTGTTCTGGCTTCTGTTTATGCTGGGCGCTGGCCTTGTTACAAATAACAGTCTTGTAGCCGCGCTGTTACTGATGTTCTTTGGTGGGGTATTCGGCTTGCTGGCCGGAGGTGCTGTCACACTTCGTCCTGACCATGCACCTTATCTGATCAGTGCCCAATCGGCGTTGAGCAAGGGCCAATATGTTGTAACCGTACATGCCGATAGCCACCGGCAAATGAAAGAGGCCAAGACATCGTTTGAACGTCGACATCTGAAACTGGCTGCATCGGTCTAACAGCGATACAGGGGCCTGAAGCGGGGACCCGCTTTCCCCGTCTAAAGGTCTATTATGACGGCGCCTGCCGCCGTTGCAGAAGAGCAGGCGCCGTTACGAACGTCTGGGGCGGTCATAACCCATGCAGGCACTGCGGCAGGCCGATCTCCATGGCGATGGGACGGTGGTCTGAAATTGTGCAGTCCAGGACTTCGGCGTGGCGCATCTCAAGGCTTGGGGTAATCAAAATATGGTCCAGTGCCCGCGTTGGTTTCCAGCTGGGGTAGGTGGGCATCACCTGCTCAGCCGATACCAGCCCAAGCCCCTGCAGTGCAGGGCGGTTCAGTAGATGCTCCAGCGGGTTGTTCATGTCACCCATCAGCACTACGTGAGGGTGGTGTTCAATCAGCTCGCGGATGTAGCGCAGTTGGCGGTCCTGAGTGCGAACACCCAGCGCCAGATGCAGAACGATCACCAGCAGTGAATTCTCGCCACTGCCAAGGCGCACCACAATGGCACCACGACCGGGAATCAGCCCCGGTAACGGGTGATCTTCCACAAGGCTGGGCTCAATTCGGCTGAGTACACCGTTGCTGTGCTGTGCCAGCTTGCCCAAATTTCGGTTGCGTTGCTGGTACCAGTGCTGAAACTGCCCGGACTGTGCCAAATACTCAACCTGATTCACAAACCCGCTGCGCAGGCTGCCTCCGTCAACCTCTTGCAAAGCGACCAGATCATACTGGCGCAGTACCTGAGCAATCTCGTCCAGCGTGCGGTTGCGCTGCCGGTGGGGCAGCAGGTGCTGCCAGCTGCGGGTGACATAATGGTGGTATGCCTGAGTATTGATCCCGACCTGAATGTTGAAACTGAGCAGCTTCAAACTGTCACGGGGGCTGCGGGGCTGCTTGTCATGATCAGAAACGAGGCCTGGGCTGGCGGGATACTGCGGGACCGGGGTGGGTTCTTGCATCACGGTGGCACGGCCTTTTTGAATGAAGTGGTCAGTTCCTAGGCTAGGCAAGTACTGTTGGCAGGTAAAGGTTAATTGCATAATCCGGTTGTCTGTTTTTCAACCCCAAAACGCAATTTAAGGTTGGTATCAGGTAGAGCGATACAGAATGGCTCCATATCTGGAGGATTATCTGTATGCCCAATCGAAATCTGATCCTGAGTCTCATTGCACTGCTGGCGGTACAGCTGGGTGTCTGGCAATGGAGTCTCAGCTATGAACATTTTCTCACCCTCAGCGGCTTTCTGGCCATCAACTTCATGTCCATCACCATGCTTCTGGCCATGCGACCGAAATGGCTGGAACTCCCCTTAGGTGGTCTGGACAAGCAGTATCACCTGCACAAGTGGACCGGCATTCTAGGCGCTATTTTTGCTCTGGCACACTGGCTGGTCGAGATGGGCGATGACGCCTTCAAGGCGCTGTTCGGCAAGGATCGCAGCCTGCGTGAAGCCGACTTTTCCGGCCTGCTAGACAATTTGCAGGGAATGTTTGAGGACTGGGGAGAGCCCGGCCTGTATCTGCTTCTGGGCCTTGTGGTCATCACCCTGATCCGTTGGGTCCCTTACCGTTTCTGGCGCTATCTGCACCGCGTCATGCCGTTGATCTATCTAAGCCTGGCGGCCCACTCTCTGCTGCTGGCACCACTGAACTGGTGGCAGCAGCCGACCGGCTGGCTGATGGCGCTGTTGATCGGTGCAGGCAGCATCGCTAGCCTGCAGTCGCTGGCGGGGCTGATCGGCAAAAGCCATCGCTGGAAAGGTGTGGTGAAGTCTGCGCGACAGATATCCGAGACCACCCTGGAGGTCGTCTGTGACATGGGGCGGAACTGGCCGGGGCATCGTGCGGGGCAGTTTGCATTGGTGACATTCGACCGGGCCGAAGGAGCGCACCCGTTCACCCTGACAACGGCAGACCGGCAGAATGGTCAGCTCGGTTTTCATATCAAGGCGCTGGGCGACTATACCCGTACTCTGCCACGCCGATTGCATGCCGGTCATGCGGTCACGATTGAAGGACCTTATGGCTGTTTCAATCCCGAGAAAAACCGGTCCAGTGCCCAACAGATCTGGGTGGCCGGCGGCGTCGGCATTACCCCATTCCTCGCCGCCCTGGAAAACCGTTTGGCCAACACAGACACGCAGTATCAGCCAGTGACCGTACACTACTGCACGCAAAGTGCGATTGATGACCCCAACGTGGAGCACCTGCATGTGCTGGTGAATCAGTTGCCGGACGTCAGCCTGCAGATCCATGACAGCGAACAGGGACAAAGGCTGACAGCAGATGGGTTACAAATCCAGTCAGCAAAAGTGGATATCTGGTTCTGTGGGCCCCAGGGGTTGGCAGCAGCGCTTCGCAGTGGGTTGAGCGACTCGGCTGTCTCGCTGCGCTTTCATCAGGAACGCTTTGAATTCAGGTAAATGAGGATATTAAAGATGCCCGAGCTGAAACGTCGGAACGCCCTTAAAACATGGCTGCCAGCGGTGCTGTTCGCCGGTCTGGTAACCTTGCCTGCAGTGGCTCAAGCCAGAGAGGTCACTATCGACACGCAACTGAGTCAGTACCGGGGTGATGGTGCCTATCTGGCCATTTATCTCACGGACGCAAGGGGTGTGTATCAGCAAACCCTTTGGGTTGCCGGTAAAAAAAGCAAATACTACAAACATCTGAGTGACTGGGCGCGTGGCAGTAACCGGAGCCGTGCCGAGTATGACGGGCTGACCGGCGCCAGCATTACCCAGGGCGAGACCCTGCAGATTAGCGTGAATCTGGATGATGCGTTGATTGACAGTGGCTACCAGATTCGTGTGGACGCAGCTGTAGAAGATATGCGTGATCGGCCGGCAGACATTATCGTGCCCATTACCACTGACGGAGCTGGAAAGCCGGTCAACGGACAAGGCTATGTCCAGTCCTTGACCTACACTTTTCGAACAGGCTGAACCTGTGATCAGTCTGCTTCCTTGGAGTACATCTATGAGCCATGTGGAAACTCACCGATCGCACCGTGTTGGCTGGTTGCGTGCAGCGGTACTTGGGGCAAACGACGGCATCGTCTCTACCGCCAGCCTCATCATCGGCGTTGCCGCTGCGAACACGTCCCATGAGAGTATCATTCTGGCTGGTGTGGCCGGTCTGGTTGCGGGCGCCATGTCGATGGCGGCAGGGGAATATATCTCGGTCAGTTCACAGTCGGATACCGAGCAGGCCGATTTGGCGCTTGAGCAAAAATCACTGGATACCGATCTTGAATTCGAGACACAGGAACTGGCCGAGATCTACCAAAATCGAGGAGTTGAGCCGGCACTGGCGCGTCAGGTTGCGGAACAGTTGATGGCGCACGATGCCCTTGATGCGCATGCCCGCGATGAAATCGGCATCTCGGCCAACGGCGGTGCTCAACCCGTTCAGGCAGCCCTGTAGTCAGCGGCCACCTTCACTGTCGGTGCAGCTCTGCCGTTACTGGTGGCCTGGATAGTGCCTATCGGTTATCTGATTACGCTAGTTGCTCTGTGCTCACTGGTGTTTCTCGCCATGCTGGGTGCTATTGCTGCAAAAGCCGGTGGCGCATCACTTGTGATCGGCGCCATCCGAGTTGTTTTCTGGGGAGGCCTGGCCATGGCGCTGACGGCGGGAGTCGGCAAGATGTTTGGCGTAGTCGCATGATGGTGCAGGAAAACACGAATACACACAAAATATTGGATCTTCCTCTCAGCTGCACTTCAGCCTTGTTTCAGCTCCATTGCCGTCAAGGGGCGATATTGACCCGGTGCAAGATCCGGGTCGAGCCGGATAGAACCCATGCTTTCACGGTGCAGGGCTGTCACTGCATTACCAATTGCGGCAAACATGCGCTTCACCTGGTGATGACGGCCTTCGTAAATCGTCAGGTGCGCTTCACAGGGACTGGTCCGTTCAAGCTGGGCAGGGCTGGTGAATATACCTTCCCGTGCCAGCCAGACACCCGCGGCAAAGCAGGCTTCGGCATCGGGGTGAATGGGCTCGGCGGTGGTGACGTGGTAAACCTTGGGAATTTTCTGCTCGGGTGCGGTGATTCGTCGTGACCAGAGACCATCGTTGGTCAGCAACAGCAGGCCTGTAGTGGCGCGATCCAGCCGGCCGGCCAGGTGCTGGTTGGTGCGCAACTCCGGTGGCACTAGCTCAAGCACCGTAGGGTGTTGCGGGTCCGAGGTGGCGCTGAGATAGCCGGTGGGCTTGTTCAGCATCAGGTAGTGGGACTGCTGTTGCTGCAGGCGCCGGCCGTCCAGTTCAACACACATGAAGCGATCGATTTCGGCGCGCAGGTTGGTGACAACCTCGCCGTTCACCGATACTCGACCGCTCGCCACCAGCCGCTTCGCCTGCTGATGGCCGTGCTCGGTGTGCTTGCAGATAAAGCGATCCAGTCGCATCAGACCGATGCAGCGCCGGCAAGCGTGTCTTCGTCACCGATACGGCTGACCATCAACTGATCCACTCTCAGGTTGTCAATATCCATCGCCTCAAACTTGAAGCCGGCAAAGAGGATAAAGTCGGTGCGCTTGGGAATGCGCTTGAGGTGATAGATCAGAAAACCCGCCACCGTTTCGTACTGGCTGTAGTTGGGGAAATCTTCAATATCCAGCCCCAGTACACGGGCCAGATCGATGACCGGAGTGGTGCCGTCTACCAGCCAGGAGTGCTCGTCACGCTGGATGATCTGCTCGTCACCGGCACTGGAGATCAGGTCGCCCATAAAACTGTTCATCAGATCCTTGACCGTCAGAATGCCTACAACCAGCGCATACTCGTTCAAAATGACGGCAAAGGGCTGAGCCGAAGTCTTGAATGCGTTCAGCCCTTCCGACAGGGTAAGGGTATCGGGCAGGTAGAGCAGGTCATGCTCGATCATCTCGGTCATGATGCTGGAGGGTTCCCCCTTGAGCACCTTGCGCAAAATCTCCTTGGACTCCACTGCGCCGATCACCTTGTCCAGCGAGCCGTCGCACACCAGAAACCAGTTGTGCGGGTGTTCGATGATCTTGGCGCTGATCTCTTCGCTGTTGTCGTTGATGTCGAAATAGACGATATGCTCGCGGGTGGTCATGGCGCTGGGCAGGGTGCGGCCTTCCAGCTCGAACACGTTGCCGATCAGGTGATATTCCTGCTGCTGAATGCTGCCGTGCTCGGCGCCGGCATCCATCATGGCGACGATATCATCGGTGGTGACGATCTCCTCGCGCTGGGTGGGCAGGCGCAGCAGGCGCAGAATCAAATTGGTGATGCCGTTGAACAGCAGCACCAGCGGCGTCAGCAGCAGGGTGACCCAGCGCATGGGACGCACCAGATGCATCGCCATGGTTTCCGGCAGAATCATGCCCAGACGCTTGGGCAGCAGGTCGGCAAACAGAATGAACAGTGAGGTGATGGTGATGAACGAGAGCGCGAAACTGGCTTTGTCCAGCAGGGGACCGTCATAGAACAGCTGCAGCAGCTGTTTCATGTAGGGGGTCAGGCTCTGTTCGCCGACGATGCCGCCCAGAATGGCGATGGCGTTCAGCGCGATCTGAATCATGGCGAAGAAGGCGCCGGGCTGCTCCTGCAGGTTGAGTACCGCCAGGGCCTTCTCGTTGCCTTCCTCGGCCAGCACCCGCAGCTTGATCTTGCGGGCCGCCGCGATGGCGATTTCGGAGATCGCAAATACACCGCTGAACAGGATCAGCAGGAACAGTATCAATAACTCGCCAGGCATCATGGGCTCCGATCAGGCAGTGCAGGCTGGGGTTGTCAGACTATTCTGGCACTTTACCGGCAGGATTACTCGCCCTTGAGTTGCTTGATCAGGCTGGCGGGCAAGTCTGTAAGAGTAAGCGTCTCTGTGCTCGGGTCAAAGGCGATACTCTTGCCCAGTGACTCGTTGCTGAAGCTGATCGACACCTCGCGGGTACGGCCGGTGTAACGGATGTACTTTTTCAGGCTACTGCGATCGGGAATGAATTCCTCCTTCAGCTCCGGCGCACGTTCGGCGATGAAATCATCGAAGCCGACTTCTACTACGGAATCCACCGACTCGGCCAGGGCACGGTAGTTGACCGCCTCACCTTCCTTTGACTGCTCCATGCAGAACTCGGCGACCTCTTTCTGGTAGCGTTTGGCGTTCTCTTCCGGCATGGCGGCGCTGTAATCCTGTACCAGTCCCATGAAGCGTTCGGTGTCTGCTTGGGTGTCCACGGTATCGGTAAAGCTGACAAATTCCATCAGTGCGCCCTGCAGTGGGCGATCACCAAAGCCGAAACTCAGGGTCAGGTAGCGCTTCTTGTCAGGGTGCTGGATATCCTGCAGGTCAAGGCAGGTGCAGAGCCCGGTTTTGGCGAAATCCACATACAGGGTGTCCTGCAGATCATTATCGCTGTTCAGCAGCAGACCTTCTTTCTGCTTCAGGTTGGCAATCCAGAGCCGTCGTGCCGCTTCAAGCTCTTCGACGATGAACAGCCAGTGGCCATCGGTTTCCAGATCCTGCTGCTCCATCAGCATGGCGAGCTGTTCGATCACCTTGCGACTGAACTGGGTAAAGCTCAGGTTCTGGTCGAGCCAGCTTAGCACCAGCCCCTTGAAAGCGCCGGACTCATCCGCAAAGCAGCCATAGCGCTTGCTGGCGCGCCGGGTAAACAGCGGCTTGATCTCGCTGAGCAATCGGTTGTTCAGCGACTCGGAATCAAACGGCTGCTCGCGCAAACTGTAGGACTGCTCGCCGGTACGGCGGGTCAGGCGGTGGGCAATCGCGTCGGTGGCAGGCATGGGGGGACTCCGCAAGATGATCAACAGGGGCACGATTATATAGAATGAGGGTGCCGGCCGTCTTGTCAGGCTGCTATTCTCAAGTCAACAAAGGCTGCAGGGAGCATGGTCGAGTGCATGAAATGTCGATTGCCAATAGCATCATCCGACTGTTGCAGCAGCAAGCGCAGGAGCAGCATTTCAAGCGGGTAAAACATGTCTGGCTGCAGGTTGGGCCGCTGGCGATGGTTGAAGTCGAGTCACTGCGTTTCTGTTTCACCGCCGCCTGTCGAGGTACTCTGGCAGAGGAGGCGGCCCTGGATATTATCAGCCCTGAAGCGCGTGCCCGCTGTCAGCAGTGTGGCGAGGAGCAGCCGGTCACAAGCCGGTTTGATGCCTGTGTTCACTGCGGCAGCTATCGGTTGCAGTTGCTGCAAGGGGATGAAATGCGGGTACATGAGCTGGAGGTGGAATGATGTGTGGCGTCTGTGGTTGCGGCAAGGACGAAGTGCAGGTGGGCAGTACGAACGGGCACCGGCACGATGAGCATCAACATAAACCTCATCAGACGGATGACACACGCCGTCTAGTGCAGATTGAACAGGATATCCTGAGTGAAAACGCGGGTTATGCCGTCGCCAATCGTGAGTTGTTTGAACAGCAGGCGCTGTTGGCGCTGAATCTGGTCTCTAGTCCCGGTTCCGGCAAGACCAGCTTGCTGACAGCCACGATCACGCGTTTGTCCGGCCAGGTGCCGTTGGCGGTGATTGAGGGCGATCAGCAGACCAGCCGTGACGCTGAACGTATCCGCGCGGCGGGTGCGACGGCACTGCAGATCAATACCGGCAAGGGCTGCCATCTGGATGCGCACATGATTGGCCATGCCATGCAGCAGTTGCCCAATCTGCAGGGAGGGCTTCTGTTCATTGAAAACGTGGGCAACCTGGTGTGCCCGGCCGGCTTTGATCTGGGTGAGGCACATCGAGTCGTGATTCTGTCGGTGACCGAAGGCGATGACAAGCCGCTGAAATACCCCGACATCTTTCACCACTCGGACCTGCTGTTGATCAACAAGATCGACCTGTTGCCTTACGTGGAGTTTGATCTGAATGCCTGCATCGATTACGCCCGGCGCATCAACCCCGACATTGAGGTGATCCAGCTCTCAGCCCGCACTGGTGAAGGCATGGAGAGCTGGGTCGACTGGGTCAATCAGCGACGACAGCAACGGCTGCAACAGAGAATCAGTGCACTGCAGGCTGAAGCGATCCGGCTGGAGTCTCTGCTCTAGTGCAGTATCTGCGTGTTCAGGGACTGGTTCAGGGCGTTGGCTTTCGCCCACTGGTCTACCGGTTGGCGTGCGAGTTGGGTTTGCAGGGGCGGGTGTATAACACGCCGGCGGGCGTCTGTATTGAGCTGCAGGGTGATGCGGCAGCCCTGCAGCAGTTTGAGCCTCGGTTGCAGGACCGGTTACCGGTGATTGCCCGGATTGATCGCATCGAGCGCGTCACAATGCCGGATGAGCCGAACCTTGTCGGGTTTTGTATTCAGCCTTCTCAAGATGAAATCCACGACAGCGGTGAGATACTGCCGGACCTTGCTCCCTGTGATGACTGTCTGGCTGAACTGTTCGACCCTCGTAACAGGCGCTGGCGCTATCCCTTTATCAACTGCACCCGGTGTGGCCCGCGCTACAGCATTCTGAGGCGGTTGCCGTATGACCGTCACAATACCAGCATGGCCATGTTCCCCCAGTGCCCGTCGTGCCTGCATGAATATGACAGCCCCGCCGATCGGCGCTTTCATGCCCAGCCCAATACCTGCAGCGATTGCGGCCCTTCGGTCTGGGTTGAGACGGTTGATGGAGTTCGGCTCGATGAGGCAGATCCTCTGGAGCAGGCACTGGATACCGTTCGGCGCGGTGAGATTCTGGCACTCAAGGGGGTGGGCGGATTTCATCTGATCTGTGATGCACGTAACCCTGACGCCATTGCACGGTTGCGCCAGCGCAAACAGCGCCCGCACAAGCCTTTTGCCATCATGGCTGCAAACACGCAGTCGCTGGACCCTTTGGTGCAGCTGAGCGAGATCGCAACACGCTGGCTAACGCATCCGGGTACGCCGATCGTGATAGCCCCCTGTGTCAGGCAAGGGATGTTGCCTGACACGGTGGCGCCGGGACTGAATGGACTTGGCGTCATGTTGCCGCAAAGCCCGTTGCACTGGCTGCTGTTCCATGAGGCGGCAGGACGACCTGTCGGCACCGATTGGCTTGTTCAATCGCAGTCCCTGTTGCTGGTCATGACCAGTGCCAACCTGAGCGGGGAGCCACTGATCCACACCAACGCAGATGCCCGAACGCAACTGCGGGACATTGCGGATCGGCTGCTGCTGCATGATCGCGACATCGTTCAGCCTCAGGACGACCCTGTGATCAGCGTACTGGCGGCCTCCGGGGCCTGGGTGCGCAGAGGCCGAGGCGTTTCGCCGCAGAGTATAAAACTGGCGGTTACCGGCCCACCCATGCTGGCACTGGGCGGCTACCTTAAAACTAGTCTCTGCCTCAGCCAGGGGCCGCGCGCCTGGCTGTCACCCCCGCTGGGTGATCTTGCCAGTGTCGAAAGCTGTCGCCGTTTGCAGTTACAGGTTGAGCAACTGCCGGCGCTGTATGGTGTAACCCCGGCACAGGTCAGTGTCGACCTGCAGCCGGACAGTTACGGCTATCGACTGGCACAGCAGTATGCTGATGCACGGAACATCTCGCTGTCGCCGGTTCAGCACCACCATGCCCATGTGGCCGCCGTGATGGCCGAACATCAATTGACCGGCCCGGTAATCGGACTGTCACTGGATGGACTAGGGTTGGGTGAAGCGGGTGAGTTGCGCGGTGGTGAGTTGCTGAAAGTAAACGCGAGTGGCCATGAACGGCTGGGTGCCTTGAAACCGCTGCCTTTACCTGGTGGTGACCGTGCCGCACGGGAGCCCTGGCGATTGGCACTGGCCCTTCTGTTTCAGCTGGGGCGGGAGGACCTGATGGCCGAGCGTTTTGGCCACCAGCCTCTTTGGCAAGAGGTTGCACAGATGCTGCGTGCAGATATCAATTGCCCGCCCAGCAACAGTCTTGGGCGACTGTTCGATGCGGTGGCGGGGTTGATGGCTGTTTGTGACGTACAGACCTTTGAAGCTCAGGCCGCCATGTTGCTGGAAGCACAGGTCAGACAGCTGCCTGAACCTGATGCTTCGCTCTGGCGTGTGAGTGATGGCAACTGTCTGGATCTGAACCCCTTGCTGCAGCACCTGCTTGAAATGGACAATGTTCCTGAAGGGGCGGAGTGCTTTCATGCCAACCTGATCGCTGCGCTGGCTGCATGGGCTGGTAAAGCCGCGCATGAGCAGGGTATCAGAGATGTTATTCTCAGCGGTGGCTGCCTGCTGAACGGCTGGCTGCGAGCCGGTCTGCTGGAAGAGCTGCAGCGGCAGGGGCTGACGCCGCGCCTGCCGATACATCTACCCCCGGGAGATGGCGCGCTGTCGCTGGGGCAGGTATGGGTGTCGATCATGCGTGCGAATATCGAACGGGAAAGGGAGCAAGGCTGATGTGTTTGGCTGTACCGGTTGAAGTGGTGGCACTGACTGGCCCGGGGCGTGCGCTGGCCGATATGGGGGGCGTGCGCCGCGAGATCGACGTGTCATTGCTGGATGACCTTGAGGTAGGTGATTTCGTGATTCTGCATGTGGGCTTTGCGCTGCAGAAACTGGACCGGGTCGAGGCTGAAAAGACTCTGGTAATGCTGCAGCAGATGGCAGCGCAGCAACAATGAAGTACGTGGACGTATTTCGTGATGCTGAACTGGCCCACCAGTTGGCGCAGCATATCCTTCAACAGGCTGATCCGGGGCGCCATTACCGATTGATGGAGTTCTGCGGCGGACACACGCATGCGGTATTCCGTTACGGTTTGCCCGCGCTGCTGCCTGACAATGTTGAACTGGTCCACGGCCCTGGCTGCCCGGTCTGTGTATTGCCTGTCGCGCGTCTGGAGCAGGCGCTTGAGCTGTCCCGTCTGCCGGAGGTGATTCTGTGCAGCTACGGTGACATGTTGCGGGTACCTGCCGGCAGGGGACAGAGTTTGCTCAAGGCGCGTGCCGACGGGGCTGATATACGCATGCTGTATTCACCACTGGAGGCGCTGACGCTGGCGCAGCAGCACCCCGAGCGCCAGGTGGTGTTTTTTGCCATCGGCTTCGAGACCACAACACCGCCCACGGCGGTACTGATTCAGCGTGCCGATGAAATGGGGATCAGCAATCTTTCAGTGCTGTGCAACCATGTGCTGACCCCGGCGGCGATGCATGCCATTTTGACCCCAAGTGAGGGCGAGGCCACTGCCATCGATGGTTTTATCGGTCCGGCGCATGTGAGTACCGTGATCGGCAGTGAAGCCTACGCGCCTTTCCCGCGGCAGTTTGGCAAACCGGTCGTGATTGCCGGATTTGAGCCACTGGACCTGCTACAGGCCATCAGTATGCTGGTTGGGCAGCTGAATCGTCATGAGGCCAGAGTTGAAAACCAGTTCAGCCGGGCCGTTACGCCTGGCGGCAACCCAAAGGCCAGGGCATTGGTCGAGCAGGTGTTTGAGCGTCGGGACAGTTTTGAATGGCGCGGTCTGGGTGAGGTGCCGGCAAGTGCGCTGAAAATACGACCAGAATATGCCCGTTATGATGCCGAACAGCGTTTTGAACTGTCAGCGCCAAGGGCCAGAGAGCATCCAGCCTGCGAATGCCCGGCTGTTCTGCGTGGGCAGAAGCGGCCGGATCAGTGCCGACTGTTCGGTACGCCCTGTACACCGGATAATCCGCTGGGCGCCTGTATGGTGTCATCGGAAGGTGCCTGCGCTGCCTGGTATCGTTACAACCGGGGGCGGATTGCGATGCAGGAGAGAGAATGAGCCGACTGGATTTGATCAACGGCAAGGTCGAGATGGCGCATGGAGGCGGAGGCCGGGCCATGGCGCAGCTGATCAGTCAGCTGTTTGCGCGGGCATTTGACAATGAGTGGCTGGCGCAGGGCAATGATCAGGCTCAGCTGAGCTTCCCGGCCGGGCGACTGGCCTTCGCCAATGACAGCCATGTGGTGTCGCCGCTATTTTTCCCCGGTGGCGATATCGGCTCGCTCGCTGTACATGGCACCCTCAATGATCTGGCCATGTGCGGTGCCCGACCACATGCACTGTCGGTGGGCTTTATTCTGGAAGAAGGCTTTGCTCTGGCCGAACTGGCCCGCATTGTGGAATCGATGGCGCAGGCCAGCCGCGAGGCGAACGTACCAATAGTGACTGGTGACACCAAGGTGGTCGAACGCGGCAAGGGCGACGGCGTGTTCATCAACACCAGCGGTGTCGGCATTGTGCCTGAGGGGCTTGATCTTTCAGGTGACCGGGCACGTCCCGGCGACTGTATCCTGCTGTCGGGCAGCGTGGGCGATCATGGTGCCTGTATACTGACCCAGCGTGAGTCATTGGGCTTTGCGGCGGATATTCGTTCCGACAGTTGCGCACTGCACCGGCTGACACAAGCCATGGTCGCGCAGGTACCACAACTGCGCTGCATGCGTGATCCCACTCGCGGTGGGTTGGCCAATACACTGAACGAACTGGCACAGCAGTCCGGCGTCGGAATGCAGCTGGAAGAGGCCGCCATACCGGTGATCCAGCCGGTACAGGCGGTGTGTGAACTGCTTGGACTGGACCCGCTCTACCTCGCCAACGAGGGCAAGCTGGTTGCGATCTGTCCGCCGGAACAGGCACCTGAGCTATTGGCTCTGATGCGCGCTCACCCGCAGGGGAAGAGCGCAGCCATTATCGGCACTGTCACTGCTGACCCGCAGCAGTTTGTACAGTTGCGCACTCGCTTTGGCGGCAACCGCCTGCTGGACTGGTTGAACAGTGAACCGCTGCCACGGATCTGCTGAGCGGCAGAGGGTGCAAGAGAGTTAAGGCGGACGGTTTTGCCTCAAGCTGCTTGGGCAGCTGCAGCCATGGAATGCAGATCGTCTGCCCCTTTCAGTTCGCCGGGCAGACTGTCGAGGCTCAGGCTGTCCTGAATCACCTGGCCCTGCCAGAACCGCTCGATTTTCTCCCGCTCTGCAGTCGTCGTAAAGTGCTGGATGAATCGATTGACCTCGCTGAGAAGTGTTGCATTGTCCGCATCCGCTGACACGGCCATCGAGTAAAAATAGGACTGATCTGCCAGGTTCCCCGGCAATGTTTCAATCTTGCCAAACCAGGGGCTGTCAGGGTTGTTGCAGGCCCAGTGGTAAATCGGCAGGTCGACAATAAATGCATCAACCACTCCCCTGACAAGACAGTCATGGATGCGGCTCTGGTCTGAGTAGGCAAGAAGGTTCGACAGCCTGATTCGGCTGTTGGTATCCGTACCGATGCCAAGGCTGTCCAGTACGGCAAAAGCGGCGGGGTCATTGATAATACCCAGTGCCTTGCCTTCCAGGTCGGTATGGGACCGAATGCTGCTGTCACCCACGCGGCGCGCCAAAACGCAGTGTAAATAGGTGTAGGGGTCTGAATAGGCAACGTGTGCATAGCCTTCATCCGGTGGCAGTGCGCTGATAACGATATCGGCTGGCATCCCGCCGGGTTGTTCGCTGCTGAACAGGCGCTCAGTACACAAATCCCATGGGGTCTCGACGAACTCGCACCTAACCCCAAGGTGTTCAGCCAATGCATGGGCATAGCTGATATCAAGGCCCTGCAAAGGCTCTCCCGGTTTGCGCCGGAATGACAGTCCGACAAACTGTGGTTCCACCGCCACACGCAAAATACCTCGCTGCTGAATCTGACTTAGCCGGTCTTTGTGTGAGGTGAATCCCAGTTGAGCGCGCAGTCGCTCCAGCGGTGTTTCGGCGGCGCTCAGGCTCTCAAGCCCGGAGGGCAGTACTTCAAGTGCCTGACTGATCTGCGTTGAAAGCGTGGAGATCCAAAGCTGCTTGTCCTCAATGCGTCCCATGGAGTCTTTAAGCAGGTGCAGGGTCTCGAACAGGATATCCGTATTCTGGCGTACCTGGCCGATGTCCTCGTTGATGTGGTCAAACAGATTACCCAGACGCTCTTGAGAGAAGCGGACCGCCTGGTCCGATGATTCAAGCTTGCTCATCGTGTGATGACGCAGCTCGGTCAGGTCCTCTTCAATCGCTGCAAAATCAAGCTGTTCACGGGCTTCGTTGACATGCTTGACAGTGACTTCGGCCAGATTGCGTACTTCGTTGGCAACGACAGCAAAACCGCGACCATGCTCACCGGCTCTGGCGGCTTCTATGGCCGCGTTCAGGGCCAGCAGGTTAATCTGCGCACCAATACGAATGATGTTTTCAAGTACTGAATGGGCGCCGTTCGCCTTGTCTTCCAGTTTGGCTGAGATGCCCTCCATGGCTTTTATCACCGCTTTGCTGGTATCACTGACGGTGTCGCCCAGCGTTTGTTGCAGTTGCCCGACTTCGTCCCGTGACTGTCCGACCTTGTCGGCAGCGGCATTCAGCTCGCTTTCCAGCAGCGAAGAGCGCTGCTCCATTTGCTCAATCAGACCTTCCTGCTGAACCAGTGTACGGCGAGTATGACCGGCAAACAGCCCGCAGCGTTGCAGCAGACTACTGATTGTGTGCAGCATCTTCCGAACCCCTTGGGTGGAACTGAGGTTATGGCGCTCTCTGAGCTGAAGCTGCAGCTGTTCAAGCTGTTGTCTTAAAGCATCGTCCGGCACCTGTTGGCGGGTCAGCTCAGTGCTTTCCAGGTGCATGAGACATTCAAGCAGTCTGCCTTGTTGTGTTTCGGCTTTACTGCGGCGTCGAAATAGCATGGGTATCACTCCGGACCTGTTATACCCGTAGTAAAAGCAATTTTCGTTCCAGTAAATCCAAACCGACGGATGGTGAGTAGGCCGTATCGTTTTAAAGGGGTGTAATAACCCCTTGGGTGCACCGTATCAGGGCACAGGGTGTTCTGTGCACCCAATTCGGGTTGCCTGAACGGCGGGTCTGCTAATCGAGAGCAGTGGCTTTTACGTAGCGGTTGCGGCCCTGCTTCTTGGCGACATACATTGCCTGATCTGCCATGCGGGTCAGGGTTTGTGCGTCACTGCCATCATCCGGGAAGTAGGCGATACCGATGGATGCCCCGATACGGATACGGTGTTCGGCGATATGGAAAGGCTCCAGCAGGTGCTCGATCAATTTGGCCGCGATAACATCGGCTTCTTCCGGCTTTTGCAAATTTCCGGTCAGCACCAGGAACTCATCGCCACCGATACGGCCCACACTATCGCCTTCACGCAATGCATGTTGCAGTCGCTTGGCAACCGATTTCAGCAGCTGATCACCCACGGCGTGACCGAAGCTGTCATTCACCGGCTTGAAGTTGTCCAGATCGATAAACAGCAGGGCACAGCGCTGTTGCTGCTGTGCCGCCTGTTGTAGCTGTTGTTCGATGTGCCGGTTCTGCGCCGCCCGATTGGGCAGGCCGGTGAGCGAGTCCATACTGGCCAGGCGTTGTAGTCTGTGTTCGTTTTCCTTGGCATCGGTGATGTCGTTGAAAATATGGATCAGGTGGCTGACCCGTCCCTGATCATCCCGCACCATACTGATGGTCTGTAGTGCCGGAATGATGTGTCCATCAGCATGGCGATAGCTTATCTCGCCCTGCCAGACATCATCACGGCTCAGGGTGTGCAGGATCAGTTCGATCTGATCGTCCTGTCGGCTGGATTGGTCGAACAGCTGATCAAGCCCAGTGCCAAGCAACCGTTCCGATGAGTAGCCCGTGACCTCACTGCTGGCGCGATTGCTGCGCTGAATCTTGAGTCCGGCATCAGTGACGATGATTGCCTCCTGAGCGTGTTCAAATACATTGGCAGACAGGCGCATTTCAGCGGCTGATTCTTCAAGGCGCTGGGTTTGCTGGGCGATGCGTGTCACCAGCGGGGACAGGGTTCTACGTGTCATAAGCAGACCCAGCAGCATCATGGCGAGGATTACACCGGAGGTGATCAGCAGCTGCTGATTGGCTTTGGCATACAGATCGGAGCGAGGCAGTTGTACCGCCAGAACCCAGCTGTCCAGTGCCAGCGGTGTCAGCAACAGGCGGTTTTTGCCATCTTCTGCATGAATCAGGGTACGAGGCGTGAGTGTGGCAAGGTGTGATTGGTGTCGCTCAAGCAGTCGGGCAAATTCCCCTGTACTATCCAGTGATGTTTGCACCTTGCCGTCGTTTGAAAGCTGTACCAGCGTCAGGCGCGCCTGCGCGCTGAAGCCACTGCCTGAGGTGAGTAACGCCTTGAGCCGTTCTGAACTGAACAACAGGGTATCGATACCAACACGACGACCACTGTCATCCGTGATGGCGCCCACCGCCCGAATCACAAACCCGCTTGAGGCTGGCAATGGCATGAGGCTCACGCCGACCGTGTCGATATGCTCAAGATCAAGGCCCGGGTTATGTCCCAGGCTGACAACCGGTTTTAGATCGGGGCCGCAGCGACGCATGAACAGCAGTTCAGGCAGTTTGCTCATGGGGTCTTTGAGGCGGGGCCGAGTAAAAGCCACCAGCTCATCAAGCCCCAGTTCGCCGGCTTCATACGCTTCGAGTCGGCGCCGAATCTCGGTACGGCTTGTGAACTGGCGCGCAATATCCTGATAGCCGGCCAGCAGGCTGTTGATTGCCGCGGCACGGGCTTCCAGACTATCCAGTGCTGAATTTTCAACGTGCTCACGGGCGGAAAAAAACATGGGCAGAGCACTGCTCAAGCCGACCAGAGTACCTGTCAGTAGAATGCCAACCAGCGAAATGGACAGGATCAGCTGGCGACAACGATCAATCTGGCACTCCCTCAACCCAATGCTCCTTCAATAATCCACCTGTTAAAGATGGTCGAGAATTATACACGTCGAGAGTTATATCTGTCCCTTTTTATATACAAAAGGTCTAAGCATATAAAAGCAATGGATTCCAGTCTTACCTGTCACCTGCTGTTTCTGCCTAACGAAGGAAGTTTTCACACAGAGCCCACGCACGATCAGCACTTTGGGCATTATAGAGTACGCCTGCCTTGGGATTGTCAGCATCCGGCAACATGAATGAGTGATAAGTACCACCAAGCGAAACCAGTGTCATGTCCAGTGCCCGGTCATCAAAAAACCGAATGGCTGAAGTCACCTCATCAGATGAAACCATTGGGTCCCGACTCCCGTTCAGAATCAGGAAGCGAGTATTTTGGGCTGCATGGCCGGTTATGGATGGCAGCTTCAGTAACCCGTGAAAACTCACGGCGGTATCAACGTCATGCTCCTGCAGGCCGGCGTGCAGGGCACAGAGTCCGCCAAGACAAAAACCTATCGCAGACATGGGCTGGTTCACTGCCGGTATTGCCCGCTTGACTGAAACAATCAATGCGCTTACGTGAGCCTGAAGTACGGCCAGGTCCTGAAGGTAGGGCGATATGGCGCGCTGTTTCTTCTCAAAGGTTGATAAGTCGGCACTTTCCCCGAAGAAATCGACAAGTATTGCGCTATGTCCGGCTCTGTTAAGTCTTTCAGCCACGTCGCGTTCGAAGTCTGTAATCCCTGCCCAGGTAGAGAAAACCAGTACCTGTCTGCCGTGTGATGTCTCCTTCATCGGGTATAGCTCATGCCTGTGTGATGCTTCACCCAAACTCACCGAAATCATGTTCATGTCACTACCTCTCTAATACATACATATATGTATTTTATTTTATTGTTGGTATCACGGTTTTGTAAAATGGTTTTTCTTTTTAAAGAACATACCATCTTGTTAATGCAACATTTTTTATGTTTTTATAAACAATAAGTTATATGTTTTTTGATCATTTTTTATCTTGTTTATGAATGTTTTTCAGTGTTGAGAATCACTCGATCTGTTGACGGTTGTGTACGTACTCACTAGTATCTGGATACACAACTGTATGTTCGGAGGTGTGATGAAAGAGTCAGATCGCAAGTTTGTTCAGGCGGCCGGTCATGAAACGGCGTACTTTGAATGCGGTGCCGGAGCGCCTCTGTTGCTGCTGCATGGTTCAGGTCCGGGTGTATCCGGTTGGACCAATTGGGGCGGCGTCATGGATCAGCTGGCGGAAAACTTCCATGTCATCGTGCCGGATATTGCCGGCTTCGGGTTTACCGAGTTCAAGGAAGAAACCCATTACGACATCAAGTTCTGGGTCAATCATCTCGTTGAATTCATGGATGCCATCGGTCTGGATAAGGCGTCTCTGGTCGGCAATTCCTTCGGTGGCGCGGTCGGTATCGGTCTGGCGCTGTTTAATCCGGAGCGTCTCGACAAGCTGGTGCTGCTGGGTACGCCGGCAGGTACTTTTGTACAGACCAAGGGGCTGGCGGGTGCCTGGTTGTACGAACCGTCAGTCGAGAACATGCGCTCACTGATGGAGCTTTTCCCTTACGACACGTCATTGATCACGGATGAATTGGTGCAGTCACGCTATGAAGCCAGTGCGCGATCCGGTGCACAGGATGCCTTGCGCAAACTCATTCCTCAGCCAAGCACAGATGGCGAAACCCTGGTGAAGGGTTTCCCGGAAAAGGCCGTCAAGAACATCAAGGCGCCGACTCTGGTTTTGCATGGCCGTGAAGACAATGTAGTGCCAGTGCAGTGTGGTCGCGTGCTGTCCGAAAACATCCCCAACAGCGATCTGTATGTGTTTGGTCAGTGCGGCCACTGGGTGCAGACCGAGCAGAAGCAGAAGTTCCTCAAAATACTGAACAGCTTTATCGGCGGGGGGCAGGCATGAGTCGGGACGTGTTGGAGCGCATCCTCTGGAGTCTCTCCGTGGATCGTTTCTCGAAAGAAAAATTTCGCGAGAACCCACAGAAGTTTCTCAGCCGCTTCCCGATTGATGAGGAGGGCGTACGCATGATTCTTGAGTTCGATGTTAAGGGAATGCAGGAAGTCGGCGTGAACCCGATGTTGACGCTTGGCTACTGGATCGAGATGTCACCGGATCGCCGGGTTTCTTCCTACAACCGCAAGCTGGGCTCTGATTCCGCCCACTCCGCATCAATCAAGGGGTAACCACCATGGCAGAGATTACTGGCGGTTTTCTGGTACCGCACGACCCAATCATGTTTGTGGCCCCTGATGCACCCGAGGCGGAGAAAGCCAAAAAAGTGTGGGATGCCTACGAAACCTGTGCTGAACGTTTGGCCGAGAGTGGCGCGTCCAGCGTCATTATCGTTGGCAATGACCATTACATGCTGTTTGGCACCACTTGCCTGCCCAAGTACTGCATTGCCACCGGGCATGTGGAAGGTCCGTTGGACCAGTTGCCGGGGCTGAAGAAAGAGCAGGTGCAGAACCACGAAGCGTTGGCGCAGCACATCGCGGCTCATGGCAGTGAAACCGGATTCGACTGGGCCGTGGCACGCTCGTTTACCACGGATCACGCGTTCTCCATCCCCTACAAGCTGATTGTGCGTCGTGCCGAGGAGATCAGCGGCCGCAGCATCAGTGCGATTCCGGTTTATCTGGCCAGCGCTGTAGACCCCTTCATTACCAAGGCTCGGGCGTGCCAGTTGGGTGAGCAGATCCGGGGTGCCGTCGAAGCGTTCGAGAGTGACGAGCAGGTATTTGTAATCGGCAGCGGCGGTATCAGCCATTGGGTTGGCGTCAAGGAAACCGGCAAGGTCAACGAAGAATTCGATCGTCAGATCATTGACCTGTGCTGCAACGCCAATATCGATGGGCTAGTGGCCTTTACCGATGAGCAGGTGTTGGAGAACGGCGGTAACGGTGCGATGGAAATTCGTAACTTCATTTGCGCCATGGCAGCCGTGAATGCACCACGCGGCGAACTGATCGAGTATCAGCCGGTGCCGGAATGGGTGACCGGTCTGGGCTTTATTGAATTGAAGAAAGGCTGAGCAGCAATGGAAGTTATTGAAAAGGTGTTTTTGTGCAAGGTGTCAGAGCTTGCCGAAAACCAGGTCAAGAAAATCGATAACGCCGAGTTTGGTGACATCGCGGTGTACAACCTCGGTGGTCGGTACTACGCGACTGCGGATCTTTGTACGCATGCCACGGCATCTCTGGCTGAGGGTGATATCGAAGATGATCTGATCACCTGCCCCGTTCATTGGGGACAGTTTCATATACCGACTGGCAAGGCGCAGGGGTTTCCCTGCGAAATCGACCTGAGAACCTATCCGGTCGAGATTGAGGGTGACGAGATATTTGCCTTGATTGAGGCAGATCCGGCGTTAATTGCGAAAGGCTAAGGCTAAAAGGTGTTAGACCATGGGAAATATAATTAAAACACTCGATGTAACGGATTCGCTGACGGGGCTCAAAGATGTATGCGACCTTGAGAACGGTCGCATTGCAGGCAAGATCTTCTACGACCAGGAGATCTATGAGCAAGAGCTGGAAAAGGTATTCGCGCGTTGCTGGCTGTTTGTGGCGCACGAATCACAGATCCCGAAAACCGGTGACTACATCACCACCAGCATGGGTGAAGATGAAGTTATCGTGATTCGCCAGAAGAGCGGCGGCATCAAGGTGTTTCTGAATGCCTGTCCGCACCGTGGCAACAAGGTCTGCTTTGCCGAGTCCGGCAGCACGCGTGGTTTTATTTGTAACTACCATGGCTGGTCCTTCAATGTCGAAGGCAACCTGGTTGGCCAGCATGAGTCTGGCGTTTACGAAGACAGCAATTTCGACAAGTCCAAGTGGGGTCTGAAAGAGGTTGCTCAGGTCGATTCCTACAAGGGTCTGGTCTTTGCCACCTTCGATGCCAATGCTCCGTCTTTGAAGGAGTACCTGGGTCCGATCGCCTGGTACATGGATGCCCTGTTCGACAATCAGGAAGGCGGTACCGAGTTTGTCGGTGGCTGCATCCGTTCTACCTATGAGTGCAACTGGAAAATTGCCGCCGAGAACTTCGTCGGTGACATTCTGCACGCAGGCTGGACACATGACTCCGCTGCCCGTGCGATGCTGGGTGGCTCCGTTGCCAAGGTCAGCGACTTCGAAGAGTCCTATTCCGTCAACTGGAATGGTCACGGATACGAATTTGCACTGGATACCGTGGGCAACGTGGCGGTACTGGGTGAAAGTGCCCTGAATAAGTACCTGCATACCATCAAGCCGTCCGTGGCCGAGCGCCTGGGCGATTTCCGCTCCAACATGATCGGTTCGGTTTCGTCCTGCACCATCTTCCCGAACTTCTCTTTCCTGCCGGGCCAGAACACCGTGCGTATATGGCAGCCGCGTGGGCCGAACAAGATGGAACTGTTTACCTGGGTCGTGGTGAACAAGAGTGCACCCGAAGAGGTGAAGGAAAAATGGCGCAAGGGTGCCATGATGACCTTTTCCCCGACCGGTGTATTCGAAATGGACGACGGCGAAAACTGGGAATACTGCACCAAGACCGCCAAGGGGCGTGTCACGGCTCAGCAGGACCTGTTTGTAGGTTTGGGCATGGATACTCTGCTGACCGATACTCCGCTGCCGGCTAACGTTTATGAAGGCCAGCTCAATGAAGCCAACTCCCGTGCTTTCTACCAGTACTGGTATGACATGCTGAATTCCCGCAGCTGGAACGAAGTTCCCAATCGCAACGTTGGCAAGCAGGAGGCTGAATAATGACCGCTCTGTATGATGAACTGCGCCCGGTTTCAGTAGAACAGCATTACCGCGTATCTCACTTTCTGAATTACGAATACCGTTTGCTGGATGACGAGCGCTTTGATGACTGGCTGGGATTGATGCACGAAGAGGTCCATTACTGGATGCCGGGCATCGAGAACCGTCGTCGTGAGAATTTGCTGGAGCATGGTTTTTACGCCGCAGACCACATGGCATTTTTTGATGACGGTTTGCGCGACCTTGGGCGCCGTGTTGCACGTTTCAAGCAACCTTCTGCCTGGGCGGAAAATCCGGCAACCCGTAATGTGCATCAACTGACCAATGTCGAAGTCTATTACGGCGAAAACGATGGTGAGTACGTCGTGCATTCCACCTTTCAGAGCGTGCGAAGCCGCGGTCTGGATGAAGAATATGTGATCTATGGTCGTCGTCAGGATCTGATCGTGCAGGACGGGGAGAGCTTCAAGATCAAGAAGCGTCTTATCCTGATCCCGAACGCGACGTTGACCTGCAAAAACATCAACACCTTCCTCTGAGGTGCCACATGACAGTACTGGATTCCAAGGTGGCCCTTGTATCAGGGGGTGCCGATGGCATCGGTCGGGCCGTGGTCGAGCGTTACCTGGCCGAAGGCGCCCGGGTAGCGGTGTTCGATATCAATGCCGACAAGCTGGATGCGCTCAAGCGTGACTTCCCCAAGGGGCTGATCACGGTACAAGGCGATGTGACCCGGTACGAAGATAACGAACGCGCGGTGGCCGAAACGGTCGCCGCGTTCGGCAAACTTGATATCTTCGTGGGTAATGCGGCGCTGTTCGACTACTTCGTACCGTTGCGCAAAATCGCACCTGAAAAACTCGCCGACAATTTCGATAGCCTGTTTCGCGTCAACGTATTGGGGTATTTGAACGGGGTGCGTGCGGCACAGGAAGAATTGAACAAAAGCGGCGGAAATATCATTTTGACCGTGTCCAACTCCGGCTTCTACCCCGGTGGCGGCGGCATTTTGTACGTCACGTCCAAGCATGCGGTCGTGGGCATGATCAAACAGCTCGCCTATGAGATGGCACCGAATGTACGCGTTAACGGAGTGTCTCCCGGTGCAACCGATACCGAGATGAAGTCGGTGGACGGCATTTCGGGGCGTGCTCAGCCGCTCAATCATATTCAGGGATTCCATGAAAATGCGGCCAATGCCGTGCCGCTCAAGCGGATGGCCTCTCCCTCGGATCATGCCGCGCTTTATGTTGTGCTGGCCTCTAATGAACAGTCCCCGATGACGACCGGCTGTGTCATTCACAGTGACGGCGGTTGGGTTGCACGCTGAGGAGGGTTTATGAACCTGTTTAATGAATTGCGTTTGCCACTGGTGGTAGCGCCAATGTTTTTGGTGTCTTCACCGGATTTGATTATCGCCAGCGCGCGCTCGGGTGTGATTGGAGCCTTGCCGGCGGCCAACGCACGTACAGTGGAAACACTGGATGAGTGGATGGTGCAGATTCACGCAGCCCTGCATGCCAGTCGGCAGCCCTGGCTGCTCAATATGATTGTGCACTCTTCTTACGATCGTTTTGATGCAGAGCTGGATCTGGTGCGTCGTTATCAACCCGCTATCGTATCGACTGCCCTGGGGTCACCTGCACGCGTGACCGATGCCGTAAAGGCGTATGGTGGCAAAGTGTTTGCTGATGTGATCACGCCGGCGATGGCGAAAAAGTCGATTGCAGCCGGTGTTGATGGCCTGATTCTGGTGTGCAGTGGAGCGGGTGGCCATACCGGGCAATACAATCCTCTTGCCTTTATCAATGAGGTACGCACTTTCTGGGATGGCCCCCTGGGCGTTGCGGGCTGTATCTCGCGAGGTGCGGATGTGCTGGCAATGCAGGCAGCCGGGGCTGATTTTGTTGTCTCCGGTACACGCTTTATCGCTGCGCAAGAGAGTTTTGCCAATGACGACTATCGCGCGATGCTGGTGGCTTCGGGTCTTGAGGATATTGTTGAGACCAAAGCGGTCAGCGGCGTCAATGCAACCTGGATGAAGGCCAGTCTGGAACAGGCGGGAATTGATCCGGAACAGGCCGGCCCCGGTAAGGCAATCGATTTTTCCGGCAACATTTCGACGGCCAACAAGGCGTGGAAAGATGTCTGGTCGGCAGGGCAAGGAGTCGGAGCGATTCGTGCCGTGGCATCAGCCGGCAAGATTGTGGATGAGTTGCATGAAGAATATGTGATGGCTCTGGAAAACATGAAGCGCCTGTCAGAGAGATATCTGTAAATGAGCCAGCAAGAATTTAACGCCGTAGCGCAACGAATTATCAAGGCGCGAGCAGAGGCCTGCGCCACAGGGCCGATTTCGTCAGATTATCCTCATTTCGGCATGGATGACGCCTATGCGGTACAACAACTGGTCAACCGTGACAGGCTGGAGAAAGGAGGGCGAGTAACCGGTTACAAAATCGGTTTGACCTCTGAAGCGGTTCAGAGGCAGTTGGGCGTGGACCAACCCGATTATGGTGTTCTCTTCGCCGATATGGAGCGCCGATCTGGTGAGCGGATCGACTGCTCGCAACTGATCGCGCCCAAGGCGGAGGGCGAAATCGGTTTCATTTTCAAAAATGATCTCGATTGCAGGGATCTGACGTTCACCGAGATGCTGGCAGAGATCGATTGTTTCATGCCGGTGGTGGAGATTGTCGATTCCGTGGTGCGTGACTGGAAAATCAACATCGTCGATACCGTAGCCGATAACGCATCCTCTGCCCTGTATATGGTCGGTGCCAAGCGATTTGATCCCAATGGCGTGGACTTTACTCGCCTGAGTGTATCCATCGAGTCTGAAGGCCGTGACCCTGTCCGAGGTACTGGAGCTGCGTGCCTGGGGAATCCGTTGAATGCGACTTGGTGGCTGGCGCGCAAGCTGTATGATCTGGGTACTCCGATAAGAAAGGGGCATCTTGTGCTGTCGGGTGCCATGGCACCAATGGTCAACATCACGCCGGGCATGCAGCTAAGGTTCTGCTTTGATCAGCTCGATGAGCTGGTGCTGAAAGCCGGTTAACTGACTGATAAAAATAATATTTCAAAGGTTTTATCATGAGTGCAGATATTTTTTCACAGCTGCCGAATACCCGTGTAGCTGTTGAAGCACGTGAAGGCGGAGCCTTCGTCGTACGTTCTGAAACCGAGCTGAAGCCCTATGATCGCTGTGTGGGTGACTGGCTGGAAAAGTGGGCCGACGAAAGGCCGGGTCAGGTATTCATAGCCGAACGTCATGGCAGTACTTGGGATGAAGTCAGCTATGCCGAATTTCGCAATCGTGTAAGAGCCGTGGCGCAGGGGCTGATCGATCTTGGTTTGCCCAATAGCGACAAGCGACCGTTGGTGATTCTGTCGGGTAACTCGGTTGATCATGCGTTGATCAAAATGGCCGCCATGCATATTGGTATTGCCGTAACTCCCGTGTCGGTCGCGTACTCTTTAATGTCACGTTCGCATGACCGTCTGCAGGCGATTGTCAGACAGCTCAACCCCTGTGCCATTTTTGTCGATGATGCCGAGCATTTCCAAACTGCTATTGAGGCGTGTTCAGGTGATCATGTGATGATCGCATCGCGCAATATCGAAGATGGCAGTGGTATTCATTGCCTGAAGGATATGCTGGAAAACGAGGTGACAGCAGAGGTTGATCGTCGTTTTGCCGCCATTGGTCCCGATACGCATGCCAAGTATCTGCTGACATCCGGTTCGACCGGCACGCCGAAAGTAGTGGTCAACACCCAGCGCATGATGTGTGCAAACCAGCAGATGATTGCCCAGTACTGGCCGTTTGTTGAACAGAAAGCGCCGCGTGTTCTCGACTGGCTCCCCTGGAGTCACATTTTTGGCACCAACCACAATTTCAATCTGGTGTTGCGCAATGGTGGTTCCTTGTACATCGACAGTGGCAAGCCGCTGCCCGGTCTGATCGGTGAAACCATTCGCAATATCCGCCATGTAAAGCCCAACCTGTTCTTTAACGTGCCCAAGGGGTACGAAGTACTGCTGGAACACATGCGTGATGACGAGGAGCTGTGCAATACGTTCTTCTCCAATCTGGATATGTTGTTTTACGCTGCGGCAGCTTTGCCTGTCCCTGTTTGGGATGAGCTTAAAAGCCTCAGTGAAGCCACGGGTAATGATGTGTTTTTTGCTACCGAATGGGGTGGCACGGAAACGGCGCCAGCTATTACCAATGTGCATTGGCGTCTGAGCCAGCCGGGTAACATCGGTGTGCCTTTCCCGGGTGTGGAGATTAAGTTCATGCCCAACGGTTCCAAACTGGAAATGCGTATCAAGGGGCCGATTGTTTTCAATGAATATCTGAATGACCCTGAAAAAACGGCTGAAGCATTCGATGAGGAAGGTTTCTATTGCATCGGTGATGCCGGTCAGCTGCAGGATCCGAATAATGCATCCGCTGGGATCCGCTTCGATGGACGGGTATCTGAAGATTTCAAGTTGAGTACAGGTACTTGGGTTTGTGTCGCCAGTATCCGCGCCAATGTACACAAGTTTTTCGGTGATCTTGTAACCGATGTGGTAGTGACAGGACATGACCGTGATTATTTGGGGCTTCTGGTAATTCCAGGACCGCGCATGCGCAAGCTGGCTGAAGATTGCGAAGGCAAGATGATCGGCTCCGAGCTGATGCAGGATCCACATGTGCGTGAAGAGCTGCACACGGCCATGACGCTGATGGCACAGGTTGCCAAAGGCTCGGCACAGAAGGTGTGTCGTTTGGTGGTGTTGGATACGCCGGCCGAGATCGAAAAAGGTGAAATAACCGACAAGGGCAATTTGAACCAGAGAAAGATGCTTGAAACGCGTGCTGCGGATGTCGAGCGCCTGTATGCGGCGAAGCCGGATGAGCTGGTTCTGAGCATTATTTGATTGGGTGAGAATCAATGAGCAAAAAACTCAAAGCGGTCATCATTGGCCCGGGTAACATCGGCACCGACC
>ERZ1673962.425-NODE-425-length-30016-cov-3.987117_pt1 | contig 30016 bp, 29 predicted proteins | sample MGYA00580188_ERZ1673962 | MGnify/ENA primary metagenome ERZ1673962 (study PRJEB41334, sample SAMN05608104) | rock metagenome | biome: terrestrial subsurface; feature: shale formation; material: shale | place: USA: Pennsylvania ... | reverse complement strand
TGCCGCGTTTGAGCGCCGTAGGAATCCCCCGCCTTCAGGCGGGGGAGGATGTCAAGGCGTCTTCAATGCCCTGCTCGGCTCGGAGTCCAACCGTGCCCTGCTGATCCACTTTCTCAACGCCAACCTCAGCCCGGTGGACCGCGCCGACTGATCGCTTTGCTGGTACTTTTGCGCTGTTCTAGCCCCCTACCCTACAACCATGCCCAAGTTTTTCTACAAGGCCGTCAAACTCGACGGTGAAACGGTCGAGGGCGAAATGGACGCCGCCGACGAATCGGCCGTCATCCGCCATCTCCAGGCGACGGGCCTGATCCCGATCGAGGCGCGCACCACCAGGAGTCTGACGCTCAAGCTGGGCCGGCGTCGCCGCCGGCGACTGAGCCAGAAAGAGATCGGCATCCTTACACGCGAGCTGGCGACCCTGCTCGAAGCCGGCCTGACCCTGGACCGCTCGCTCCAGATTCTCGTCGATCTGACCTCCGAGGAGCATCTGGTGCGCGTGCTCTCGGACTTGCAGGAACGGGTGCGCGGCGGTGCGACCTTCTCCAGCGCGCTGGAGGCTCAGGACAAGCAGTTTCCGCGTCTCTACATCAACATGGTACGGGCCGGCGAGGCGAGCGGAGCCATGGAACAGGTTCTGGATCGACTGGCCGACTATCTGGAACGTCTGGCCGAGCTGCGCCAGACTGTGACCTCGGCCCTGGTCTATCCCTCGATCCTGCTGTTCGTTTCGGCGCTCTCGGTGATCCTGCTGCTGGTGTTCGTGGTGCCGCAGTTCACGGTGCTGTTCGAGGACATGGGCGAGGCGCTGCCGCTGTCGACCCAGATCGTGGTCGCCGCCGGGGATCTGTTCCGTCACTACTGGTGGGCGATGCTGTGCGTGATTGCGCTGGCGGCCGTCGTCATCGAGCGCTGGCTCCAGAATCCCGCCGCCAAGGCCCGGCTCGACCGTCGGGTGCTGACGCTGCCGCTGTTCGGCGACCTGATCTGGAAGATGGAGACCGCGCGGCTGTGTCACACGCTCTCGACCCTGCTGAAGAACGGCCTGCCGCTGCTCAGTGCCCTGAACCTCGCCAAGGAAGTGGTCTCCAATCAGAAGCTCTTCGGCCTGATCGAGGAAGCCGGCGAGGAACTCAAGCACGGGCGCGGCCTCGCCGGCCCGCTGGCCCGACTCCAGGCGCTGCCTGATCTGGCGCTGCAAATGATCCGTGTCGGTGAGGAGTCCGGCAGTCTCGATGCCATGCTGGCCAAGGTCGCCAGTCTCTACGACCGCGAGACGCGGGTGAGCGTGCAGCGGATGCTGACGCTGCTGGAACCGATCCTGATCATCGGACTCGGCGTCATCGTGGCCGGGATCATCCTGTCGATCCTGATGGCCATTCTCGGTGCCAATGAACTCGTCTTCTGAGGCGATGTCCTGTTCGTCGAGCCGGGTTTAGAATGCGCCATCGAATTCAAGGATCCACTCTCAAGAGGTCAGTTTCACATGCGTTTCAAGACTTCGCACCGTCACGGCGGCTTCACCCTGGTCGAACTCCTGGTCGTGCTGGCCATCCTGGGTCTGCTTGCCGGTCTGGTCGGTCCAAAGGTGATGAAATTCCTGGACAGCTCCAAGAGCAAGACGGCCAGGCTCCAGATCGAGGATCTGTCCTCGACCCTCGACCTCTATCGCCTCGAACTGGGCCGCTATCCGACCGAGAACGAAGGACTCAAGGCGCTGGTCGAGAATCCGGGCAGCATGCCGAACTGGAACGGTCCCTATCTGAAGAAGAGCGAAGTACCCAAGGATCCCTGGGGCTTCGACTATCAGTACCGGTTCCCCGGCGAACACGGCAGCTACGACATCTGGTCGCTCGGTGCCGACAATCGCGAGGGCGGCGAGGGCGATAACGCCGACGTCAAGAGTTGGGAATAATCCAGGTCCATCGACCAGGGCGAGGCACGCGCGGCTTTACCCTGGTCGAATTGCTGGTGGTCATGGCCATCGCCGCCGTCATCATGACGGCGGTGCCGACGCTCTTTTCAGCCGCCTTTCCAGGGCTGGAAATGAAGTCCGCCGCACGCCGCACGGCTGCCACGCTGCGTCTGGCGCGTGAGTCGGCCATCCGGCGCGGCGAGGAGACCCAGGTGCTGGTCGATCTCGAACACCACCGTCTGACGCTCGCCGGCTATCGTGCGCTCTCCTTGCCCGAGCGGCTCTCGCTCCAGCTCGATGCCGCCAGTCGCGAGCTGATCGACGAACAGCGTGGCCTCATCCGTTTTTTCCCCGACGGCAGTTCGACCGGCGGGCGTCTCGTGCTGTCCCAGGATGGGCATGGCTATCAAATCGGTGTTGCCTGGCTGACCGGGCGCATCGAACTGGACTCCTGGTCCGAGTGATGCGGCGTCGTCAGGCTCAGCGCGGGTTCTCGCTGCTGGAGGTGCTGGTCGCCTTCGCGATCCTGGCCGTCTCGCTCGGGGTGCTGCTCGGCATCTTCTCGCGCGCCACCAGCGCGACCCTCGCCTCGGCCCAATACACGCAGGCCGCGACCCTCGCCGAATCACTGCTCACCCTGGCCGGGCATGAGATCGTCCTGGAGGAAGGGACGGTCTCGGGCGAGACCGAGAGCGGCTTCTCCTGGGAGCTGACGCTGTTCGAACTCGATCTATCAGACGAGTTTCCAACGGCCACGCTGTCGGTCTCGGCCTATCGCGTCAATGCCAGCGTGCTCTGGTTCGACGCCGGGCGGCCGCGACGCCTGATGCTCTCGACCCTGAAGCTGGTCGATCCGCTGGCGAACACAACCCCATGAGCCGGCGCACGATCTCGAATCAGGGCCGGCGCGCGGGGCGCGGCTTCACGCTGATCGAGCTGGTGATCGCGCTGGCGATCATCGGTCTGATCTCACTGCTGCTGTTTTCAGGGCTGCGGCTCGGCGGGCGCTCCTGGGAGGCGGTCGAGACGGTTGGCGAGCGCCTGTCCGGCCCGCGACTGGCCGATGGCTTTCTCCGACGCACGCTCGGTCAGACCCGGCCGATCAGCGCCGTCTACGACGGACAGAGTGTCCAGGTCTTCGCGGGGGAGTCGGAGCGTATCGAGTGGGCCGCGCCTCTGTCTGAGCATGTCGGTCTGTCCGGACTCTATATCCTGCGTCTGGAGCTGGAAGGCACGGACGAGGCGCGCACGCTGGTGCTGACGCGCTGGCTCCTGCATCCCGAGATCCTGGAGGGCGGCGGCGAGGTCGTGCCCTGGGAACCGATGACCAAGCAGGAGGCGGCATCGCTGAGCGATCTGCGCACCGATCTCGACGCCGCCGATGGCGCGTTCGGACGCGCCTGGCTGCTGGCGAAGGTGAGTCGCTTCGAGCTGGCTTACTATGGCGTGCTCGATGGCGAGAGTGAAGCGGACTGGCACGATGAGTGGCTGGAGCAGGCCCGCCTGCCGAAGCTGGTGCGGATCCGTCTGGAGACGACCGAACAATCCTGGCCCGATCTCGTCGTGACCCTGCCCGATCAACCCCGATGATGACAGGTCGCAGATACCAGCGCGGCATCGCGCTCATGCTCGTGATGTGGGTGTTGACGCTGCTGACGGTCATGGCCGTGAGCCTGACCGTCTCGCGCCGCACCGAGGTCGCCCTGGCCGACAACCATGTCGAGTCGGCGCGCTTCCGGACCCTCGCCGAAGCCGCCATCGCCTATACCGCGCTGCATTACATGACCCCGGAGGCCCAGGTCGACGCGGAGCAGGGAACAGCCTGGTTACCTGACGGCCGGTCGCGCATCTGGTCTTTCGCCGGCTCTGAGCTGACCCTGCGTGTCTTCAACGAGTCCTCGCGCTACGATCTCAACCAGATCCGGCCCGAGAGCCTGCGGACACTGCTGGAAGTGCTCGGCCTGCTGCCCGAGGAGGCCGATGCGCTGGCGGCGGCGATCGTCGACTGGCGCGACGAGGACGATTTGGCCCTGCTCAACGGTGCCGAGGATGCCGACTATGCCGAGGCCGGTCGTGCGCTCGGTGCCAAGGATGCCGCCTATGAAGCGGTCGAGGAGCTGCGGCAGGTGCTCGGTATGACACCCGAACGCTATCGCCTGCTCGCCCCCGAGGTCTCGGTCCAGGGCGGTTCGTCGCAGCCGGTCGAGCGTTTCGCCTCGCCGGCGGTGTTGGCGACACTCAAGGGACTCACGCTGGAGGAGGCGCGCGAGGAGATCGCCGAGCGTGATCGCGCCGAGGTCTCAGGCGCCACCTCGACGACCCTGATCGAGCGTGGCGGTCCGGTCTACCGCCTCCAGGTCACTGGACCGCGATCGAGTGGTGCGGCTCGGCGGATGGAGGCGCTCTTTCAGCTCGCACCAGGACAGCAACCCCCCTATCAGGTACTGTGGCGTCGGCAGGGACTCGTGACGGAACCCCTGAGCGACAGCGAGTCGGAGACTGATGATGACGTTCACTGAACGCTTGAACCGCTTCTTCGAAGCGCTCCCGATTTTCGGCGCCGGAGTCGGGGCGGGCGCACTCGGCGAGCGTCTGCTGGTCTGTCTGCCTGCGTTCGTACACCGGACCCTGGCGCGCTACAACCGCTGGCTCGTCATTCGACCCGAGGGACGGCGGGCACGCGTCGAGCTGGTCATGGGGTTGGAGACGCGGCCGCTGGGCGAGATGGATCTGACGCACAGGATGGCCGTGCCCGACATCGCGGGAGTCGGCCAACAGGAGCGACCACCGGGCATCGAGCTACGGCTGCCGCGCGAGGCCGTGCTCAGACGCACGGTCTCCTTTCCATCGCAGGTCCGCGCCAACCTGCCGCAGGTGATCCGTTACGAGCTGGATCGTCTCTCGCCCTTCGAGTCCAAGGACGTGCTCTTCGATTTCGTCGCCCTGAGCGGTTCCAATACGGCCGAGCGTCTGCGGCTGGATCTGGCCCTGTGTCGGCGTGATCTGGTCGAGGACTGGATCACGCAGCTGGAAGCGCTCGGCACGCCTGTCGATCGCCTCACCTGGGACGGCGCCTGGAGCCGCGCCAATCTGCTTCCCCCCGAACGGCGTCCGAAACGGCGTCACGGGCGTCTGACGCTCGGTTCGGCCTCGGCCATCGTCTCGATCCTGCTGGCGATGGCGATGCTCGTGACGCCCCTGTGGCAGAAGCACCGGATCGCGCGCCAGCTGGACGCCGAGGTCGCACGTCTGCGCAGTCAGGCCATCGCCGTCGACGAGCTGCGTCAGGAACTCGAGCGCGTCCGCCAGGGCAGCACGGCGGTGATTCAGCGCAAGCTCGAACAACCCTCGATCCTGGCGATGCTGCGTGAACTCACGGATCGTCTTCCCGAGGATACCTGGGTGCAGAATCTCGAGTTCAGCACTGATCAGGTCGACATCCGCGGCGAATCCGGACAGGCCACAGCCCTGATCGCGATCCTGGAACAGTCGCCCGGCATCGATGGAGTCTCCTTCGGCTCGCCCGTGACTCAGATTGCCAGCACGGGCAAGGAACGCTTCAACATTTCCTTCCGCTACACACGCGGAGGTGCCGAATGAAGCCCAAGGCCCGGGCCGACCGAGCGCTCTGTCTGGTCTCGCTCGGCGCGGTGATGCTGCTGCCCATGCTGTTGCTGGCGGCCATCGTGATTCCCTGGCTGAGCCGGATCTCGGAACTCGATGACCGCATCGCCACCAGCCGCGATCAATTGATGCGCTACCAGCGTCTGGTGAGCACGCGCCCGGCGCTGCAAGCCGAGCTGGAGCAGGCCCGGACCAATGACGCCTTCGATGCCTTCTACTTCAAGGCTCCGACCCAGGCACTCGCCGGCGCTCAGCTCCAGGCGCGGGTCCAGGACATCGTCACCGCCGCTTCAGGGCGTCTGATCAGCACCCAGATCCTGCCGCCGGAGGCTCAGGACATGCCGCCGCGTATCCGTGTGCGCACCCAGATCCAGGGTTCGACCGAGACGCTGATGGAGGTGCTCTATCGTCTCGAACAGACGCGCCCCTTTCTGTTCGTCGAGCGTCTCTCGGTACGCTCCGCCGCGCGTCCGGCGGTATCGTCCAGTCCAGCCCTGGTACGGCGTCACCTGATGGCCAATCAGGCGGGCGAACTCACGGTGAGGCTGGATATCTATGGTTTCGTCCTGGGGGGTGGTTCGTGAGACGCTATGTCCCGGTCCTGGTTGCGCTCGTCCTGCTGGCCGGTCTGACGCTCCAGTGGCTCGGCTGGCCACCGCCGATGCCCGTGCTGGAATCGGCGAACGCGCCTGGGGGGAACCCGTCCGGTGTATCGTCCACGCAGCCGGACCTGCTCGCTCGGCTCGAAACCTTCGATAGCCGGGACAACTATGCCTCCATCGTCGAGCGTCCACTCTTCCGGCCGGATCGCAAGCCGGAGCCACTGAACGACGATCCGGCGGACACACGGGGGCCGGAGGCCAATGTGGAGTTGAGTGCCTTCGATCTGAACGCGGTACTCATCACATCCGAGATCGTCTCCGCCTGGGTCCAGGACCCGACGCAACTCAAGCTTCGGCGTCTGCGTATCGGCGATGACCTGCAAGGCTGGTCAGTCACCGACATCCAGGAAGACCGCGTCCTGCTTGAGCGACAGGGTCGGCAGGATGCGCTAATATTGCGCGACTATTCCAAGCCAGTGCCCGCGACCGCGCCACCACCCGCCCGGAAGGTTCTGCCACGGCCTCCTCCCCGTGTGCCGGCTCGCCCCGAATCTCCCAAGCCATGATCACAGGTCGGTCGAGACGACTCGACGCCCGTCACCGAGGCACCATGTATTTCCATCACCCCGCCAGGCGCCATTCTCAGCTCGGACATTGGTTGTGCGTTGCCCTGCTGGCCGGTATCGCGACTGGCCTCCAGGGCTGCGAGCGTGCGAATTGGGATCCCACGCTCAAGGTCGGCGAGCCCACGGGTCATGTCCTGGACGAAGATCATGCCCGTAAGCGAGACGCCTTCAAGCAGCGTGGCGGCGCCGGCGCCGAGATCATTGCCATCGGTGACGAGGAGGCGCGCCCCAAGAGCAGCGAGATCGTCCAGCGCGGCAGCGGCTCGTTCGTGCGCAGGATAGCGCCGTCCGAGGTCGACGCCTCCCCCGGCGACGTCACGCTGAATTTCGACGGTACCGACATCCGCGAGGTGGTCAAGGTCATCCTGGGCGACCTGCTCAAGGTCAACTACGTCCTGCATCCGGCGGTACAGGGCGCGACCTCGCTTCAGACCGGCCGTCCGCTGCGCCGCGAGGATCTGCTGCCCACGCTCGAAACCCTGTTACGGATGAACAATGCCGCCCTGGTCCAAAAGGGCGATCGCTATGAGGTGGTGCCGCTGGCCAATGCCGTCCAGGGGCGCGTGACGCCTCAGCTCGGCGAGACGGACCGCGCCCTGCCCAATGGCTACAGTGTGCAGGTGGTGCCATTGCGCTATATCGGCGCCGAGGAGATGAACAGCATCCTCACACCCCTGGCACCCGAAGGCAGCGTCATCCGCGTCGACAATCTGCGTAACCTCCTGGTGATCGCCGGCACCAGCCCCGAGATGAGCAATCTGCTCGACACCATCCGCGTCTTCGACGTCGACTGGATGTCGGGACTCTCGGTCGGTTTTTTCGTGCTCGAATACGCCAAGAGCAAGGACGTGGTGACGCAACTGGAGAGCCTGCTAGCCGACGAGAGCGGCAATCCGCTCAAGGGGATCTTCCGGTTCATCCCGGTCGAGAGCGCCAACGCCCTGCTGGTCGTCTCGCCTCAGGAACGCTATCTCCAGCAGGTGCGCAACTGGATCGAGCGGCTTGACATGGCCGAGGCTCGAAGCGACAGCTCCGAGCGGCTCTATGTCTACCGGGTCAAGCACAGCGATGCCGAAAGTCTGGCCGATATCCTGTCGCAGCTCTTCGGCGGCGCCAGCAGTAACGCGCGCAAGTCCTCGGTGGGCAATGTCGCGCCCGGACTCGGCCGGTCATCGAGCATCGGCGGGACGACGACAACCACCACCAGCGGCAACTCGGACTCCAAGACCAGCCAGAGCCAGACGACACGCCAGAGCGCCTCATCGCACGAACTCGAGATGTCGTCGAGCGTCAATATCGTCGCCGACGCCGTCAATAACTCGCTGTTGGTGCGCGCCAGTCCGCGTGACTACAAAAAGATCCTCGACGCTCTCAAGCAACTCGACATCCTGCCGCTCCAGGTGCTGGTCGAGGCGACGATCGTCGAGATCACCCTGAGCGGAAGTCTCAAGTATGGCGTGCAGTGGGAACTCTTTGGTCCGGGGGCGGACGGCAAGAGTTTCGCGTCCTTGGATGGCACCTTCGATGATGCCGAGAAGTCGGGCATCGGCACCATGTTCCCCGGATTCAACTGGGCCATGGTCTCCAATCCGGACACCATCAAGGCGACGCTGAGTGCGCTGGCGGGCGACAATCTGCTCAACGTCCTCTCTTCGCCATCGGTCATGGTCATGGACAATCAGACCGCCAAGATCCAGGTCGGTCGGGAAGTGCCCATCGCCACCTCGAAGCAGGACGGCACCTCGACGACCGATCGCACCTATACCACCATCTCCTATAAAGACACGGGCGTCATCCTCACCGTCAAACCGCGTGTGACGCCCGGTGGCCTGGTTCAGCTGGAGATCGAACAGGAAGTCAGCACGGTGTTCGAGGAAAACGCCTCGGGGCTGAACTCGCCATCCTTCAAGAAGCGCACCATCACCAGCTCGGTGGCCGTGCGTTCCAATCAGGCCGTGGTGCTGGGCGGCTTGATCGAGGACACGCGCTCGGACGGTAAGCAGGGCATTCCGGGACTCTACAGTCTGCCGGTGGTGGGCGGACTCTTCGGGGAGACCTCGAAATCCTCGACCCGCACCGAACTGGTCGTCGTCCTCACACCCAAGGTCATCGCCAACGACCAGGACATCGAGTCCGTCACCGAGGATTTCCGTCAGAAGGTGCGCGGGTTGAAGGTGGCGTTTTGAATTCCGGCGAGCACGCCTGAAGCGTCTGCTCGATCCAGTGCTCGACTTCGGTGTTGATCTCGGTGGCCTTGCGACCCTGGGTCGAAATGGTCGGGCCGATCACCAGATCGATGGTTCCAGGACGCTTGACGAGACGGCGGCGTCCCCAGTAGACGCCGGCATTGTGGGCGATGGGTACCACCGGGCGTCCCGTGCGCTCGGCCAGCAGCGCACCGCCGATGTTGTAGCTGCCCTGGGTGCCGGGGGCGACCCGCGTGCCCTCGGGGAAGATCACCACCCAGTGCCCGCCTTCCAGTAATGCGCTGCCCTCGCGGATGAGACGGGTGATCTCGCGGCGTCCGGCCGCACGATCGATCGCGATGTGGCTCAGCCGCTTGAGTGCCTGGCCGAAGACCGGGATGCGGATCAGCTCCTGCTTGAGTACCCAGGATTGTTCCGGCGGCAGCAGCGCCCTGAGCGCGAGGATCTCCCAGGCGGACTGGTGCTTGCAGAGCACGATCGCATTGTCTGTGGGCAGATGCTCCAGGCCGTGCACGCGATAGTCCAGCCCGCAGAGGATCTTCAACGCCTTGAGATTGACTCTGGCCCAGGAGCGCGCCAGGCGTGGAGCGCGCCGGCCCGAGTCGCCGGACCCGAACGCCAGGATCGCGAGCGAATACAACAGGCTCGATCCGATCAGGATCAGCTGAAACAGCAGGGAACGCAGCAGGGTCATAAGTTCAGCCTAGGGTGTCGATGAGCGCGGTGGCGGCGGTGTTGAGGTCGGGATAGATCGGGATGTCGCGCGATTCGTTGTCCATGCCCTGCTCACGCAGACGTTCCAGGGTGCGCTCGCCCTTGCCGGAACGCACCAGCCAGGGCCGGGCGCCAGCAGCACGCGCGGCCTGGATGTCGCCGAGCGAGTCGCCGATGAAGGGGACGTTGGCCAATTCCACATCGAAGCGCGCGGCGATCTCCAGCAGCAGTCCCGGAAGCGGCTTGCGGCAATCGCAGCCGTCGTCGGGTCCGTGCGGGCAGAAGGCGATCAGTTCGATGCGCCCGCCCTCGGCCTCCACGCGCTCGCGCAAACGCTGATGGATGGCGTTGAGCATTTCGACCTTGAACAGTCCGCGCGCCAGCCCCGATTGGTTGGTGGCGACCGCGACCCGAAAGCCGGCATGCGAGAGCCGCGCAATGGCCTCGATGCTGCCGGGGATCGGGATCCATTCGTCCAGCGACTTGATGTAGTCGTCGGAGTCGTGGTTGATGACGCCGTCGCGGTCGAGGATGACGAGCCGATCGGTCATGTGGGCGCCGATTCTGGTCGTGGTCCGGGCGTCACTGGAGCCGCGAGATGTCGGCCACGCGCAGGAACAGCGCCGACAGCGACCGCAGCAACTGGAGCCGGTTGTGCCTTGTGGCCGGATCCTCCGCCATCACCATGACCTCGTCGAAGAAGGCATCCACATCCTCGCGCAGTTCGGCCAGCGTCTCCAGGATGGCGACATAGTCGCGCGCCTGGGCCAGCGGCTCGACCCGAGTTTCCAGTTCGGCAATCCGTTCGGCCAGCCGCTGTTCGGGCACCTCGACGAGCAGATCCGGGTTCGGCCCACCCTCGGCCAGTTCGGCCGGGTCGGCCTTGAGCAGGATGTTGCGGATGCGCTTGTTGGCGGCGGCCAGGGCATCGGCGGCGGGCAGACGGCGGAACTGGGTGACGGCCGCGATGCGCCGGTCCAGATCCCAGGGATTGGTCACGCCCGTGTGGATGACCGATTCGACCGTGTCGATGGCCACCACCTGGTCGCTGTAATAGCCGCGCAGACGCTCCAGCATGTAGCTCAGAACAGCCTTGACCGTGTCTTCGGCCAGCAGAGCGGACGGGAAGCCGGCGGCGGCGCGTTCGAGCAGCGTGCGCAGATCCAGGTCGAGCGGGGTCTCGATCAGTAGCCGCAGTACGGCGATCGAGGCGCGGCGCAGGGCATAGGGATCCTTGGTGCCGGTCGGGCGTAGTCCGATGCCGAAGATGCCGACCAGGGTGTCGAGCCGGTCGGCGAGCGCCAGCGCCCGACCGCAGGGGCTGGTCGGCAGGTCGTCGCCGGCGAAGCGCGGACGGTACTGATCCTCCATCGCCGCGCTGACACAGGCGTCCTCGCCCGAACGCTCGGCGTAATAGCGCCCCATGGCGCCCTGGAGTCCGGGGAACTCGAACACCATCGCCGTCATCAGGTCGCATTTGGACAGCGCGGCGGCGCGCTCGACCAGCGTCGGATCGACGCCGATCGCTTGGGCCAGCTCGCGCCCGAGCCGGGCCACGCGCGCGCACTTGGCCGCCTGGGTGCCGAGCTTGTCCTGGAAGACCACGGTCTCCAGTCGGGGCGCGAAGGCTTCCAGCGGCTGCTTGAGATCCTGCGACCAGAAGAAGGCGGCATCGGAGAAGCGCGGACGGATGACGCGCTCGTTGCCCGCGCGCACCTGATCCGGGTCGCGGCTCTCGATGTTGGCCACGGCGATGAAACGCGCCTGAAGTGCCCCGTGCATGTCCTCGACCGGGAAATACTTCTGGTTGCTCTGCATGGTCTCGATCAGCACCTCGGGCGGGATCTCCAGGAAGCGCTCGTCGAACTTGCACAGCAGGGCCTGCGGCCATTCGACCAGGGCCGTGACCTCGTCGAGCAGTTCGGGATCGATGCGCGCGCGCAGTCCGTTGGAGGCCGCCAGACTCATGACCTGTTCGCGGATGCGCTCACGCCGGAGTTCGAAGGACGGCTCGACCCGACCCTGTTCACGCAGGGTCGCGGCATAGTCGGACGCCTGGCCGATGGCGATCGGCGCCGGGTGATGGAAGCGATGACCGCGGGTGCGGGTCTCGACGGGCAGACCCATGACCGTGCCCGCGACGGGTTCGGTACCGAGCAGCAGACAGACCCAGTGCACCGGGCGCACGAACTCTTCGCTGCGATCACCCCAGCGCATCCGCTTGGGGATCGGCAGCCCCGCGAGTGCCGCTTCGGTCATGTCCGGCACCAGTTGGGCCGTCTCCCGACCGGGCGTGACGCTGCGATGAACCAGCCAGCTTCCCTTGTCGGTCTCCTCGCGTCCCAGCGCCTCGACCTCGACCCCACAGGAGCGCGCGAAGCCGAGCAGGGCTTTGGTCGGCTGGCCCTCGGCATCGAACGCCGCCTGGACCGCCGGACCCCGGCGCACGTTCTCCTGATCGGGCTGGCGCGTCTGGATGCCCTTGATCAACAGGGCCAAACGCCGTGGCGCGGCGAAGGATTCGATCGTCTCGAACCCGATCCCATGGGTCTTGAGCTGATCGCGAAAGCCTTCCGTGAAGGCGCGCGACAGGACGGGCAGGGCGATCGGCGGGTCCCGATCTCGATGAGCAGATCAGTCGTCGACATATCCAAAAGAACCTCTCCCGCTCAAGATTGCAGCATCGGGAAGCCGAGCGCCTCCCGTTTGTCGTAATAGGCCTGGGCGACAGCACGCGAGAGTGTGCGCACCCGCAGGATGAAACGCTGGCGCTCCGTGACCGAGATCGCTCCGCGCGCGTCGAGCAGATTGAAGGTGTGCGAGGCTTTGAGCACCTGCTCATAGGCCGGCAGCGGCAGACCGCGCTCGATCAGCTCGCCGCTGATGCGCTCATGGGTGTCGAACTGCGCAAAGAGCGCGGCGGTGTCGGCCAGTTCGAAGTTGTAGGTCGACTGCTCGACCTCGTTCTGATGGTAGACGTCGCCATAGGTGACGACACCCGCCGGGGAGCGGCTCCAGACCAGATCGTAGACGCTCTCGACCTCCTGGAGATACATGGCGATGCGCTCCAGACCATAGGTGATCTCGCCGGTCACGGGCCGGCAGTCGAGTCCGCCGACCTGCTGGAAATAGGTGAACTGGGTGACTTCCATGCCGTTGAGCCACACCTCCCAGCCCAGCCCCCAGGCGCCGAGCGTGGGCGACTCCCAGTTGTCCTCGACGAAGCGGATGTCGTGCACCAGCGGATCGATGCCCAGCCGGCGCAGCGAGTTCAGATACAGCTCCTGGATGTCGAGCGGCGAGGGCTTGAGCACCACCTGGAACTGATAGTAGTGCTGGAGCCGGTTGGGGTTCTCGCCATAGCGCCCGTCGGTCGGACGGCGCGAGGGCTGGACATAGGCACTGCGCCACGGCTCGGGTCCGATCGAGCGCAGGAAGGTGGACGGATGGAAGGTGCCCGCGCCCACCTCCATGTCGAAGGGCTGGACGACGACGCATCCGAGATCGGCCCAGTAGCGCTCGAGCGCAAAGATGAGACCCTGGAAGGTCGAGAGATCCTCGGATTCGCGGCTCAAGATGGACTCCTGTGGGACTGGTTCGGCAAAGTCGCACAGTATATTCGGTCGCTCGCCGATGTGCCCGACCCGATCGCGGTCGAATGCGTCCGCCGAAGACGCTTGCATGGGCCAGTGGACGCCGACGGCGTATACTGCGCGCCCGAGCCAATCGTCATCGATCAGGATGTCCAGCCTCGTGAACGTGCCCACAGCCACCGCGCGCGACCGCCGTCAGGCGATCACGCACACCTCCATCGTCAGTGCCGTGCTCAATCTGGTCCTGTCCGCGATCAAGATCCTGGCCGGACTCCTGGGGCACTCGCAGGCACTGGTGGCCGACGGCATCCATTCGCTCTCGGATCTGCTGTCTGACGTACTGGTCTATGTCGCCGGACATCACGCCAGCCAGCAGCCCGATCAGAACCATCCCTATGGGCATGCACGCTACGAGACCGTCGCCACCCTGGCCCTCGGAACGCTGCTGCTGCTGATCGCCCTCGGCATCGGCTGGGATGCCGTGCATCGACTCTTCGAGCCGGACGCTCTGTTGAAACCCGACGCCCTGGCGCTCGCCGCGACCCTGGCCTCGATCGGCGTGAAGGAATGGCTCTACTGGTGGACGCTCGGCTATGCCAAGCGCGTGCGCTCGGATCTGTTGCGCGCCAATGCCTGGCATCATCGCAGCGATGCCATCTCTTCGATCGTGGTGCTGATCGGCATCGCCGGCACCATGGCGGGTCTGACCTATCTCGACGCCGTCGCCGCCTTCATCGTCGCCCTGATGATCGCGCGCATCGCCTGGGGACTGGGTTGGGGGGCGGTCAGCGAGCTGGTGGACACCGGACTCGAATCCGAACGCATCACCGAAGTGGCGCAGACCATCCGCTCGGTCGGCGGCGTGCGCGACATCCATATGCTGCGCACGCGCCGGCTCGGCGGGCAGGTCTCGGCCGATGTTCATGTGCTGGTCGACCCCGACATCAGCGTCTCCGAAGGCCATATGATCAGTGTCCTGGTCGAGCAGCGACTCAAGCGCGAGATCTCGGACATGACGGACGTAACCGTCCATATCGATCCCGAGGACGATGCAAGCAAGCCGGAGGTTCCGCCCCTGCCGCTGCGCGCCGAAGCCCTGGCACGGCTGGCCTCGCTCTGGTCGGCGATTCCGGCCGCCAACGAGCGCCAGCGCCTGCTGCTGCACTATCTGGGTGGACGGATCGAGGTCGAGGTCTTCTTTCCGATCACGGCTTGTCAGCGCATGGGTTCCGATCCCGAGCGGCTGTGCGCCGAACTGGCGGAGGCACTGCGTGAGGATTCGGCTTTTGGCCGGGTTCGGGTCTACTTTGGATGATCTGTCGTGGAGTGAGCTGGAGCGTTGCGCTTTTTTGGTGCAAAAAAGTGCGCTCTCGTCCATTTGAGTGCATTTAGAGGGCGAATCGCTCGCCTGGCGACCGGACGTGGTCAAGCCGGAGAGCGGCGCATCGAGCCGAACGCGCCGTGTCGAAACCGAGTTCCAGATTCAACCCAATGTTTTTTAATGGATTCATGACCCGGTTCGAGGGCGATGGTCTGGCACCCTCCACTTGGCGATCCTGGATGCCTCTTATTGGCTTGCTCATTGCTTAATGGGCGCGAGGCGATGGCGAGCCCACCGGGTCGCGGATCGATGCCGACGACCGTGGCAACCACCATCATTCGGGATGACCGATTTCGTGCGACGCGCGCCGCGACCTGCTAGGCTCCCGCATCGAGCCTTAGCGGATCGATTTAGAGTGCATCGCGTTGGCCGGCCAGACTGTTCGTAGATACCACGTAGCGGAGACAATTCGAATGACTGACGTCATTAAGATGATCAAAGAAAATGAAGTGAAATTCGTCGATTTTCGCTTCACTGACACCCGTGGCAAGGAGCAGCACGTCTCCGTGCCGGCCCACACCGTCGATGAGGACGTGTTCAAGGACGGCAAGATGTTCGACGGTTCCTCGATCGCCGGCTGGAAGGGCATCGAGGCCTCCGACATGGTGCTGATGCCCGAGGCCGACACGGCGGTCATGGACCCCTTCTCCGATGAGGCCACGCTCATCGTCCGCTGCGACATCCTCGAGCCCGACACCATGCAGGGCTACGAGCGCGATCCGCGTTCGGTGGCCAAGCGCGCCGAGGCCTATCTGAAGTCGACCGGCATCGCCGACACCGCCTTCTTCGGTCCCGAGCCCGAGTTTTTCATCCTCGACGACATCCGCTGGGGCGCCGACATGAGCGGCTGCTTCTACAAGGTCGACTCCGAGGAAGCCGGCTGGAACTCCGAGCGCGTCTTCCCCGACGGCAACATGGGCCATCGTCCGAGCGTCAAGGGCGGTTACTTCCCGGTTCCGCCGGTCGACTCGCTCAACGATCTGCGCGCGGCCATGTGCTTGACGCTCGAGGATATGGGCGTGCCGGTCGAAGTGCACCACCACGAGGTCGCCACCGCCGGCCAGTGCGAGATCGGCACTCAGTTCAGCACCCTGGTCAAGCGCGCCGACTGGAACCAGATCCTCAAGTATGTGGTGCAGAACGTCGCTCACGCCTATGGCAAGACTGCGACCTTCATGCCCAAGCCGCTGGTCGGCGACAACGGCAGCGGCATGCACGTCCACCAGTCGCTCGCCAAGGACGGTCAGAACCTGTTCGCCGGCGACAAGTACGGCGGTCTGTCCGATCTGGCGCTCTACTACATCGGCGGTATCATCAAGCACGCACGCGCGCTCAACGCCATCACCAACGCTTCGACCAACTCCTACAAGCGTCTGGTGCCCGGCTTCGAAGCGCCGGTCATGCTCGCCTACTCGGCGCGCAACCGCTCGGCCTCGATCCGCATCCCGCACGTCTCCAGCCCCAAGGCACGTCGTATCGAGGTGCGCTTCCCGGATGCGACCTCCAACCCCTATCTGGCCTTCTCGGCCATGATGATGGCTGGTCTCGACGGCATCCAGAACAAGATCCATCCGGGCGACGCCATGGACAAGGATCTCTACGACCTGCCGCGCGAAGAAGCCAAGGCGATCCCGACCGTCTGCCATTCGCTCGACATGGCGCTCGACTGCCTCGACCAGGATCGCGACTTCCTGACCGCCGGCGGTGTGTTCACCGATGACCTGATCGATGCCTACATCGATCTCAAGATGAAGGAAGTCACGCGCATTCGCATGACGACCCATCCGGTCGAGTTCGACATGTACTACAGCCTCTAAAGGGCTGTTCGGATCGGCGCGGTTGGGCTAGTCTTTAGACCATGCTCAGACCCGCGCCGATCCTCCTTTCGCTGCTCGTCTGCTCGCCGTCCAACGCGGAGATCTATCGCTGGGTCGACGCCGAGGGGCGGGTCAACTTCTCCGATCGTCAGACGCGGGACGCCGAACGGGTCGATGTGCGTTTCAGCAAGCCCGCCGGCTCGAATCCCGCTGCCACGCTTGCCCCAGGCTCGCCCGACGAAGCCTATCGCGGTCCCTATGCCGCACTCGACATCCTCGCCCCCGGCCTTGATGAGACCCTGACCGAGACCGACTCGGGGGTTGCGGTCAGTTTGCAGATCGATCCATCCCTCATCGGCGGTCATCGCCTGCTCCTGCTGCTCGACGGGAACACGCTCCCGGTCGAGGGCGCCCATACGCAGTTCAAGCTGACGGGGCTTGGCGTTGGCAGTCATCGGCTCCAGCTCCAGGTTCGCGGCGCCGACGATCGGATCGTCGCGCAATCCGCGCCACGCACCTTTCACGTTCGCCAACCCAGGGTGCCCGGTCAACTGCCCTGATCCGCCGTTCGCGTGGACTGTCCGTCCTGATTGAAGACTGGCGCTGTATTTGCTTGTTTTGCTGGCAAGGTGCCTGCCGGCAACGGCGGCCGGCGTCCGTATTCACAGGGAACCTGCGTGTGCCTTGCGTCCTGTGATGCAAAGAACCCTTTCAGGATCAAATGGATGATGACTCACGCGATCAGACCAAACCTCGAACGCCGGATACTCGATCATCTCAATACGGCGGTGATGCTGTTCGACGCCGGGTTGTGTCTCAAATATCTCAATCCAGCCGCCGAGGTGCTGTTCGAGGTCAGCGCGCGTCACCTGTTGGGCCAGCCGGCCGCGAGCCTGCTGCCCTGTCCTGACGCGAACGTCGAGGAGCGCCTGAACGAGGCACTCGCGTCCTGCCACCCCTTCACCGAGCGCGAGATCAACGTCCTGATCGGCGATGGGCGCACCAAAACGGTGAATTGCACCGTGCTGCCGTTGCACCATTTTGATGCAGACAAGGAAGTGCTGGTCGAACTCTACCAAGTCGACCGCCAGCTGCGGATCACGCGCGAGGAGCAACTGCTGTCGCAGCATCAGGCGACCCAGGCGCTGCTGCGCGGGCTGGCCCATGAGATCAAGAATCCGCTCGGTGGTCTGCGCGGCGCCGCCCAGCTCCTGGAACGCGAACTGCCCGATGCGGCGCTGCGCGAATATACCCGCATCATCATCGACGAGGCCGACCGGCTCCAGGCACTGATGAACCGCATGATCGGTCCGCATCGGCTGCCGCGTCGCACGCCGGTGAACATCCATGACGTGCTGGAGCATGTGCGCACGCTGATCCTGGCCGAGTCGCCCCGAGGTCCGAAGGTCCATCGCGACTATGACCCGAGCATTCCGGACTTCATCGCCGATCAGGATCGCCTGATCCAGGCCCTGCTCAATCTGGCGCGCAACGCGGCCACCGCCGCCGGTCCGCACGGCTGTCTGCAATTCAAGACGCGGGTGCTGCGACAGTTCACCATCGGCAGCCGCCGTCACAAACTGGTGCTCCAGGTCCAGGTTCGGGACAATGGCTCCGGCATCCCCGACGAGATCCGCGACCGCATCTTCTATCCCATGGTCTCGGGTCGCCCGGACGGGACCGGACTCGGACTGTCGATCGCCCAGGAGCTCATCAATCAGCACGGCGGCCTGATCGAGTGCGAGAGCCAGCCGGGCGATACCATCTTCCATGTCTACCTTCCCCTGGAGCCGAGCCATGACTAGAGCACCGAATGTCTGGGTCATCGACGACGATCGCTCGATTCGCTGGGTTCTCGATCGGGCACTGCGCAAGGCCGAGATGCAGGTGACGTGCTTTCCCAATGGGGTTGGCATCCTGGAGTCGCTCCAGCGCGAGCAGCCCGATGTGATCCTCACCGACATCCGGATGCCGGGGATCGACGGGCTGGAACTCCTGCGTCAGGTGACGAGCCGCTATCCGGGGCTGCCGGTGATCATCATGACGGCACATTCGGATCTCGACAGCGCGGTCTCGGCCTTCCAGGACGGCGCCTTCGAGTACCTGCCCAAGCCGTTCGACCTCGACGAGGCCGTCTCGCAGGTCAGCCGGGCCTGCCGGCGCGGGCGCGAGGAGCGTGCCGAGGAGGTCAGTGTCGCACGCGGGCCGGACATCATCGGCGAGGCGCCGGCGATGCAGGATGTCTTTCGCGCCATCGGGCGTCTGGCACGCTCCAACATCACGGTGCTCATCAATGGCGAGTCGGGCACCGGCAAGGAGCTGGTCGCCCATGCCCTGCATCGTCACAGCCCGAGGAGCGAGCGTCCCTTCATCGCACTCAACATGGCGGCCATTCCACGTGACCTGCTGGAGTCCGAGCTGTTCGGTCACGAGCGCGGCTCCTTCACCGGCGCCCAGGCGCGGCGCGAGGGACGCTTCGAGCAGGCCGACGGCGGCACCCTCTTTCTCGACGAGATCGGCGACATGCCGGCCGAGTTGCAGACCCGGCTGTTGCGCGTACTGGCCGATGGCGAGTTCTATCGGGTCGGCGGGCTGGCGCCGATCAAGGTCGACGTGCGCATCATCGCGGCGACGCATCAGAATCTCGAGCAACTGGTGCGCGAGGGGCGCTTTCGCGAGGATCTGTTCCACCGGCTCAACGTCATCCGTATCCATCTGCCGGCCCTGCGCGACCGACGCGAGGATATTCCGCTCCTGATGCGTCACTTTCTGGCCCAGGCCGCACGTGAGTTGAGCTGCGAACCCAAGGTGCTGCTGCCGGACGCCGTCGACCGGCTCCAGCGGCTCGACTGGCCGGGCAATGTGCGACAATTGGAGAACACGGCTCGCTGGCTGACCGTCATGGCCTCCGGCAAGCATGTCCATGCCGAGGATCTGCCGCCCGAACTCAATGCCGGCCTGAGCGAGAGTGTCCGCGACGAGTCCTGGGAACATGGATTGCGCCGTTGGGCACGGCAACGGCTCAAGGAGGGGCGCGAGGGGCTGCTCGACACGGCCTTGCCGGCCTTCGAGCGCGTCCTCATCCAGACCGCGCTCGAACAGACCGGCGGGCGACGTCAGGATGCCGCCAGACTCTTGGGATGGGGGCGCAATACCCTCACCCGCAAGCTCAAGGAGTTGCGTCTGGAGCCGGACCTCGTGGGCGATGAGGATGGGGTCTCATAGCGGTTCCAATGATCCGGGCGAGATCCCGAAGGCTTCAGACCGAGACTCCTATTGGTTTTTAGCGACACGGGAGAACCGCGTTGGACAGCAGTAGTATCGAACTCAAGGGTTCCGCGATCGAGGCGATCGACCGAGACGGCGATCGGGTCGAGATCCGCTTCGCGCGCGCCTATCTGATCAAGACCATGACCGGCTCGGCCGAGCGCACACGCTGGTGGCAGGCCGGCAGCCTGGTGATCGAGGACGCCACCGTCAGTGAGTGTCCGCCGCCGGGTGGGCTGGTGTGTGCCGGCGGCGATCTCGACGAGAACATCTACACCTATCGCGACATGATCCCCATTCCCTTCGAGAGTCGCGGCCATATCCGTTGCGAGCTGCACTTCGAGGGCACCGAGTCACGCTTGCGCCTCACAGGGACCGCCGCACGCTTGACGATGCGCGACGTTCCCAAATACATCGAGCACCTGCGTCCCGGCTGAGCGCCGTCTCAGGTTCCGCTCTCCCGCAGAGGGAGAGCAGCCAGGCGTCGCGGCGGGCGCGTGTCAGCGGCCTCGGATCAGGGTGCCCACGCCGGTATCGGTGAACAGATCGAGCATGACGGCGTGCTCCACCCGCCCGTCGATGATGTGCGCCGACTTCACGCCCGACTGCACGGCCTCGATGGCGCAGCGGATCTTGGGCAGCATGCCGCCGTGGATCACGCCTTCCTCGATCAGCGTCTGCACGCGCCCGACGTCGAGTTCGGAGATGAGCTGGCCCTCAGCGTCGAGCAGACCGGCGGTGTTGGTCAGAAGCAGGAGCTTCTCGGCGCGCAGCACCTCAGCCATCTTGCCGGCGACCAGATCGGCGTTGATGTTGTAGGAATGCCCATCGGCGCCCACACCGATCGGCGCGACCACCGGGATGAAGTTGCTCTTGGTCAGCATGTGGATGATGGCCGGATCGATGCTCTCGACCTCGCCCACATGGCCGATATCGATGATCTCGGGCGCGTGCAGTTCCGGGGCGTCGCGTTTGATGAGCAGCTTGCGCGCGCGAATCAGGTCGCCATCCTTGCCGGTCAGACCCACGGCCGAGCCGCCGTGCCGGTTGATGAAGTTGACGATCTCCTTGTTAACCAGACCGCCGAGCACCATTTCGACCACGTCCATGGTCTCGGCATCGGTCACGCGCATTCCCTGCACGAATTCACTGGCCTTGCCGAGCCGGCTCAGGAGCGAGCCGATCTGTGGACCGCCGCCATGTACGATCACCGGGTTGATACCGACGAGCTTCATCAGCACCACGTCGCGGGCGAAGCCTTCTTTCAGCGCCTCGTCGACCATGGCGTTGCCGCCGTATTTGATCACCATGGTCTTGCCCTGGAAGCGCTTGATGTAGGGCAGCGCCTCGATCAGGACATGGGCGATGGTCTGGGCGCGTTCGGTTGGGATTGTCATCGGGTCGGGGTCTCATCGAAAACGGAAGCGGGACTGTGCCGCTGAACCTACGGCAGGCCATGTCGGGCGTCAAGCCGGCGTCATGGCCGTGCGCGGGCGATGACGGTCCGGCCTCTTGTCCCGGGTTGGAATATCGGTCGTTTTCAGTCGCTACACTTAGGACCGCTGGCACGGCTCGACTGGGGGAACAGCGGTTCCGGTTGTTTACGAAGACTCCCACTGGAGGAGCTATGAATCTTCGCTCGCTTCGCTTCAAGATCGCCGCCGTATCGGCGCTTTCGCTCATTCTGCTGGGTACGGCGCTCACGCTCTACGCCGTCTGGATTCTGGAGCGCCAGGTCGCCCAGCAGCGTCAGGCAGCGTTTTCGCGCTACGAGCAACTGCTCCTGAATGGCGCCGAGACCCAGGCCAAGACCATCGAAGCCGCCCTGACGCCGGCCTTGCAGAGCGCGCGGGTTCTGGCGTATACGCTGGCGACTGCCCCGGCGTCACCCGACACGGCCGGTACGGGGCGCCAGGCCGTCAACAGCATGCTACAGGCCGTGCTGCGTGGCCACCCCGATTTCCTTGGCGTCTATACCGCCTGGGAGCCCAATGCCTTCGATGGCCGCGACGCCGACTTCGCCAACCAGCCGAACAGCGATGCCAGCGGACGCTTCATCCCCTACTGGAGCCGGGCCGCCGACGGCACACTCGCTCTCGAACCCTTGGTCGACTACGAGACGCCCGGTGCCGGCGACTACTACCTGTTGCCCAAGTCCAGCCGTACCGAGCAGGTGCTCGACCCCTATGCCTACAGCGTCCAGGGGAAGGAGGTGCTGCTCACCTCGCTGGTCGTGCCCATCCTGATCGACGGACGCTTCCAAGGCATCGCCGGCGTGGATCTGGCGCTCGATCATCTACAGCGTCTGATCGACGACGCCGCCAAGGAGCCGTATGACGGGCAAGCCCGGATCGTCCTCGTCGCCCATGATGGCAGCATCGTGGCTGCCAGCGGTCAGCCTCAGCTCATCGGTCAACCGCTCTCGGCGCTGCACGAAGACTGGGAGCAGGATCTCCAGGTGATCCAGGCCGCCCGCCCCCTGGTCGAGGAAGACGAAGGGCATCTGATGGCTGTGGTTCCGGTGCGTTTCAGTGAGGCCTCCCGGCCCTGGGCCATCCAGTTGACGCTGCCGCTGGAGCACATCACGGCCCAGGCGGACGAGGCCGCTCGGGAAGGGCGGAATGCCATCGGTGCCATGATCGGGGTCGCCCTGCTCTGCGTGACCCTGGGAGCGGGACTCATGCTGTTCGTCGCCGGTCTGATGGTGCGTCCTATCCGTCGACTCAGCCTGGCGCTGTACGACATCGCGGAGGGGGAGGGCGACCTCACGCACGACCTCGATGCGACCGGCCGGGATGAACTCGCTGACCTGGCACGCGCCTTCAACGGCTTCCAGGGCAAGCTGCGCGAATTGATCCGGCAATTGGCCGAGGGGGGGCATCAGGTCGCCAGCTCGGCCGATCAGCTGTCGGCAACGAGCGTCCACACGGCCGACATCGTTCAGCGACAGCAGTCCGAAACCGATCAGGTCGCCACGGCCATGAACGAAATGACCGCTACGGTGGCCGAGGTGGCGCGTCATGCCAGTCAGGCGGCCGACGCCACCTGTCAGGCCGATCAGCAGACCGAGGTCGGACGCACCGCCGTCACGCGCGCGGTGGAGGCCATGCAGCGACTTTCGGAGCAGATGCAGTCCGCGACCTCGGCCATGGCGCGGGTCTCCGACGATGCCAACGCCATCAGCGCCATCCTGGACGTGATCGGTGAGATCGCGGGCCAGACCAACTTGCTCGCCCTCAACGCCGCCATCGAGGCGGCGCGTGCCGGCGAGCAGGGTCGAGGCTTCGCGGTGGTGGCGGACGAGGTCCGCACGCTGGCCGGTCGTACCCAGAACTCCACGCACGAGATCCAGGCCATGATCGAACGTCTCCAGAGCGGCACCCGGCAGGCCGTGGGGGTGATGGAGACCGGGCGGCACAAGACCCAGGAGAGTCTGGATGCCGTGGCCGAGGCCGCCGACGCGATCGAGACCACCGCGCGATCCGTGGCCGCGATCAAGGACATGGGAATCCAGATCGCCAGCGCCGCCGAGGAGCAGAGTGCCGTGGCCGCCGAGATCGACCGCAATCTGACCAACATCGTGCAGCTCGTCGACCAGGTCTCCGGCAATGCGATGGAGAGCCGTCAGGCCGCGCAGCGGCTCGAAGAACTGGCGAGCGAGCAGAATGCGCGCGTCGGACGCTTCAAGGTGTGAGGCGCAGCGGCGTGTGCGGTTCTAATGCCGTCCGGTATGACCGAATCCGCCCGCGCCGCGTACTGAGGTCTCGAACGATTCGACCAGCTCCAGCTCGGCGCGCAGGATCGGCACAAGGATGAATTGGGCGATCCGCTCGCCGAGCTCGATTCTGAAAGGCTGATGGCCGCGATTCCAGCACGAGATCATGAGCGGCCCCTGATAGTCCGAGTCGATCAGGCCCACCAGATTGCCGAGCACGATGCCGTGACGGTGCCCGAGTCCCGAGCGGGGCAGGATCATCCCGGCGACGCCCGGCTCGGCGATGTGCACCGCCAGCCCGGTCGGGATCAATTCACAGCCGCCGGGCGCCAGCTCCAGCGGCGCCTCCGGCATGGCGCGCAGATCCAGGCCTGCCGAACCGTCGGTTGCATAGTGCGGAAGCGGAAATTCCTGGCCAATCCTTGAATCAAGGATTTTGATTTCAAGACGATGCAGCATGGTGTTCCTGGTAGCGTTCGGTGATCAGTATGGCCAGTTCGCGCGCGAGCCGGGTCTTATCCATCATGGGTAGCTCGCGCTGGCCGTTGCGCCAGATTACGGTCAGTGCATTCTCGGCGCGCTCGAATCCGCCGCGTTCACCGCCGACATGATTGGCGGCGATCATGTTCAGCCCTTTACGGGTGAGCTTGTCGCGTGCGTATTCCTCGACGCGATCGGTCTCGGCGGCGAAGCCGACGGTGAAGGGCGGCGAAGGCCGTGCGGCAACCTCGGCGAGTATGTCCGGGTTGCGAACGAGGTGCAGCGTCAGCGTATCCGCGTTTTTCTTGATCTTGTTTTCAGCCGGTTCAACGGGGCGGTAATCGGCGACCGCCGCTGTCGCGACGAACAGATCGCAGTCGGCGGCGCGGGCCATCACAGCGCTGTGCATGTCCAGCGCCGTTTCGACATCAATACGCTCGGCCACGCGCGGCGCGGGCAGGGCCGTGGGGCCGGCGATCAGCGTGACACGCGCGCCCAGCGTCTCCAGCGCCTCGGCCAGCGCGAATCCCATCCGCCCCGAACTCCGATTGCCCAGAAAACGCACCGGATCGAGCGGTTCACGCGTCGGGCCGGCCGTCAGCAGCACGCGCACGTCGGCCAGTGGACGTGCCGCCGGCGGAAACAGTGCCTCGGCGATCTCCAGCGGCTCCAGCATTCGCCCCGGCCCCTGATCGCCACAGGCCTGTTCACCCACAGCCGGCCCCAAGACACCCACGCCGCGCGCGCGCAGCGTCTCCAGGTTCGCTTGCGTCGCCGGATGACGCCACATGGCCTGATTCATCGCCGGCGCGATGAAGAGCGGCGCCTCACAGGCCAGGGCCACGGTCGTCAGCAGATCGTTCGCCAGACCCGCCGCCAGTCGTGCCATGACATCGGCCGTGGCCGGGGCGATCAGCAAACGATCGGCCCAGCGTGCCAGTTCGATGTGCCCCATACCGGCTTCGGCACCCGGATCGAGCAGTGTGGTGCGCACCGGATGACCGGATACGGCCTGAAAAGTCAGCGGCGCGACGAACGCGGCCGCCGCTTCGGTCATGACCACGCGCACATCGGCCCCGCGCTCCTTGAGCCGGCGCACCAGATCGACGGATTTGTAAGCGGCGATGCCGGCGCCGACGCCCAGCAGCACCCGTGAACCCGGATTCGAACTCATGATCTTTTTGTGTAATTTGATCTAGAATGCAGCCCGAAGTTTAACCGATCCGTTGGGTCATCGCCGACGGATGGCGCCATGTTCAACGTGGACAGCGGGAGGCTGCATGTCGATCAAGGACTGGCCGGAGGGCGAACGGCCACGCGAAAAACTGCTGGAACGGGGCGCCGGTGCACTGTCGGACGCCGAACTGCTCGCCATCTTTCTGCGCACCGGCATTCCAGGCAAGAGCGCGGTCGATCTGGCGCGCGAGCTGTTGACCGACTTCGATGGTCTCACTGGATTGCTGGCCGCCGATCGACGTCGCTTCTGCGATGGAAAAGGGCTGGGCACCGCCAAGTATGCGCAGCTCCAGGCCGTGCTCGAACTCAGCCGCCGCTATCTGCTCACGCGCCTCAGCGGCCAGGACGTGCTGACCAGTCCGGAAGCCACGCGCGACTATCTCAAGCTGCGGCTCTACGGCTCGCCGCACGAGATCTTCGCCTGTCTCTTTCTCGACAACCGCCACCGGGTCATCGTCTACGAGGAGCTGTTTCGCGGCACCATCGACGGGGCGAGCGTGCATCCGCGCGAGGTCGTGCGCCGTGTGATCCAGACCAATGCCGCCGCCGTCATTTTCGCCCACAATCACCCCTCGGGGGTGGCCGAGCCGAGTCAGGCCGATCTGCGCATCACCCAGCGGCTCAAGGAGGCGCTCGCGTTGATCGACGTGCGCGTGCTCGATCACATCATCGTCGGCGACGGGGATGGGACATCCTTTGCCGAGCGCGGGTTGTTGTGACTCCCGCGAGATGCGCTCAGGTTTGACAGGGTCTCGGTTATGCGCCTGGATTAACGATGCGGTACGGTTTCAGAGTCGTCACTGAATTTCAGTGTTCAAGCCTTGATCAGCCGCCCCTGCTCATAGTCCGCGATGGCCTGCCGGATCTCGGCGCGCGTGTTCATCACGAAGGGTCCGTACTGGACGATGGGTTCGTTCAGCGGACGTCCAGCCAGGATCAAGACCTGCGCCTCCTGATCGTCGGTCTGGAGTTCGATCAACTCACCGGCGCCCAGCACGGCCATCCGGCGCGGCTCGATCCAGTGTCCGGCGACCTGGATACGACCCGAAACCCCATAGACCAGCGCGCGTTGGCCGGCCGGAATGGGCACCTCCAGCCGGGCCCGGGCCGGCAGGCGCGCATCCAGATAGGTCGGTTCGGTGACGATCCCGCGCACGGCGCCCTGGATCACGGACTCACCCTGGCGGAAATACCCGGCGATCACCCGCACCACAACCCCATCGGCGCGCGTGGCCACCGGGATCGCCTCGGCCGAAAAGTGACGGTAGGCCGGATCGGTGAGTTTGTCGCGCGCCGGCAGGTTGATCCAGAGCTGAAAGCCGTGCATCCGGCCCGAGGCCTGGCGCGGCATCTCCGAATGGATCACGCCGTGTCCGGCCGTCATCCATTGCACCCCGCCGGCCGACAGAATCCCCGTATGGCCCAGATGATCCTCATGCAACATCTCGCCTGCGAGCATGTAGGTGACGGTCTCGAAGCCGCGATGCGGATGGGGCGGAAAGCCGGCGATATAGTCGTCCGGGTCGTCCGAGCCGAATTCGTCGAGCAGCAGGAAGGGATCGAGACCGCGCATCCCGTCCGGTCCGACGAGGCGATGGAGTCGGACGCCGCCGCCATCGGCGGCCGGCTGTGCCGTCAGGATTCGTTCGATCGACATATGGGTCATGAGACACCTCCCCCCGCCAGGCTTAGACGCTCGAGGTCGGCCTCGGCCGCCGCCAGACTCGCGCGGCGCGGCTCCTGGCCCAGGTTGAGCGCCTCGGCATAGACGAATTCGATGTCCGTGATACCGAGGAACCCGAGCATGGTGCGCAGATAGCCGCTCTGGGTGTCGGTCGGCTGACCGCGATGCTGTCCGCCACGGCTGGCGAGGATCACGGCACGCTTGCCGGTCAGCAGCCCTTGCGGCCCCTGTTCGGTATAGCGGAAGGTGACGCCCGCGCGTGCGACATGATCGAACCACGCCTTGAGCGGACTCGGGATGCCGAAGTTGTACATGGGCGCGCCGAGCACCAGACAATCGGCGGCCTGGAGTTCCCGGATCAACGTATCGGCGGCCTCGGCGATGGCCTGTTGCTCAGGAGTGCGCTGCTCGGCCGGGGTCTGAATGGCCGTCAGACGTACCGCGTCGAGATGCGGGATCGGCTCGCGGCCCAGGTCGCGATGCGTGACCTGGAGGCCGGGTTGCTCTGCACGCCAGCGGGCGATGAGACGCGCGGCCAGGGTCGAAGAGACGCCCTCGCCGGAAAAGAGACTGCTGTCGATGTGCAGGATCTGGGGCATGGATGTGTCCTCGCGTGATGTGATTGATGGTCTGGAGTTGCGATCAGGTTAGGTCAGAATCGATGATGGATTCATGCTAATTTCCACACTCATTCATCGTCTTATTCGATCGAATCATGTCCAACACACCACCGCGCACCACGCTGGAACAATGGGCGCTTCTGGACGCACTCGACGAGCGGGGGAGTTTCGAGGCCGCCGCCGAGTCGCTGAACCGCACGCAGTCCTCCGTCAGCTACGGACTCAAGCGACTCCAGGAACAGCTTCCTGTGATGGTGCTGGAGCCGCAGGGACGCCGCACGGTCCTGACCGAATCGGGCCGGCTCCTGCTGCAACGCGCGCGCGTGCTGCTGCACGAATTCAAACGACTGGAGCGTCTGGCCGCGACGCTGGGACAGGGCTGGGAGACGACGGTTCGGCTGGCGGTGGAGATCGTGATGCCGCTCGAACCGCTGCTGGAGGCGCTGGCTCGGTTCACCGAGCAGGCCCCGCAGACGCAGGTGCAGCTCGTCGAGACCGTGCTGTCGGGAACCGGCGAAGCGCTGGTGCGGCATCAGGTGGATCTGGCCATCACCGGACTGATCCCGCCGGGGTTCATCGGTGATCCGCTGCTGCGGGTCGATTTCGTGGCGGTTGCCCGACACGACCATCCCTTGCATCGTCTGGGGCGCGTGCTCACGCTCGACGATCTGCGCGCACATCGTCAGGTCGTGATCCGTGACACCGGGCATTGGCGTCCGGTCGACAGCGGCTGGCTGGAGGCCGAAGAACGCTGGACGGTGTCGCATCTGCGCACGGCCATCGCTCTCATCGAGCGCGGTCTGGCCTTTGCCTGGATTCCGGAGTCATCGATTCGCGCTGAACTGGCGCGTGGCGAACTGCGTCCGCTGCCGCTGGAATCCGGCGGCCACCGGCCCGAGACGCTCTATCTGGTTTTCGCCGATCCGACGGCGGCCGGTCCGGCCACGCGGGCGCTCGGGGTCTGTCTGCGTGAGCGGGTGCGGGCGTTTCAGGGGATGGATCGAGGCGTCTGAGTCAGCCCCGGATCCGGAATCCCACCGGGTCGCGGGCGATCCGGGGGGAGGCTATCGGCCTTCCAGGGTCGCGCGGGCGCGATCGACGAACTCGCGCCCCTGCTTACGCATGGCCTGGCCGATCACGCGCGCCAGCTCGGGATTGCCGATGGAGCGTCCATCGAGCACGAAGCGCGTCGGCGAGGTCGAGTAGGCCGCCAGCGGGTCGGCGGCGGTGAACATATCGCTCTCGACGGCATTGTGCGGGTAGTGGCAGGTCGCCTGTCCGGTCTGGCCGTCGGCACCCATCCAGCTCAGCCGGACCACGGCCTCCGACTGGCGGCGCGGCTCGATGCTCTGGCCGCTCCAGTTCGGCTCGCCGCCGAGCGTCACCCGCACCATGTCGCGGCAGAGCGTGACCCGAACGTCCTCGCCGGGATTGGAGCAGCCCGCCGACAGGGCGGCGAGCGATACGGACAGCAGCGACAGAAGGCGAAACGGACGCCATAACAGATTCATCAGTTCCTCCGCGAGAAACCCCGTCCTTCAGGGCGGGGAGGGATAGTGGCTACGACCGTGCAGCCGCCGGAAACAGGTGCAGGCTTTCCACCTGCCGGGCCGCGAGGCTCTGCCCGTAAGGGCCTGGTGACGGGGCCACGTCTCACGACGTGGCCCGCTCCCCTCGACCATGTTATCCGTGGGTTTTCGCACCCTTTCGGGTCCATCCCTGGAGGCGGCACTGGCTTCGTACCCCGTAGACCTGTTTAACCGCCTGCCGCAGTGTCCGGGACTGAGGAAGCATCCCGGAGTGCCTATTACACCGACTCGCGTCGGATTCCACGGTAACGCGGCCCCTCTCGGGGCGTGGTCTGGTCAACGTCGGAGCGTGCTTTCACAAGCTCCCGCCTTCAGGCGGGGGTCGTTGACCGAATGTCTCCGTAGATCTCGTGGGCCAGGGCTGTGATCTCAGCGGTGGCCTTTTCATTGCCCATCTCGATGACGCCCCGGCCTTCGACCATCGCATCACGATAGATCTTGCGCTCGAAGATCGATACGTCGGACTGCACGAACTCGGGCAGTTCCTTCAGGATCTCGCGCGCCTCGAGCGCTTCCTGGACGACTGGGTTGGTCGAGGCCATCGAGATCACCAGCCGCGCCTGTAGGATCGGGTTCAGCGCGCGCGCGAGCTTCACCAGCTCGTTCATGTGGACCGTGGTCTCGATGTCGGGCTGGCTGGCTTTGAGCGGGCAACAGACCAGATTCGCCGCCACCAGGGCGCTGCGCAATTCCTCCGAATCCCGTCCGCCGGCATCGACGATGACTTCGTCATAGCGCCCGGCAAGATCGCGAACAGCGTCCAGAACGTTGCCGTATTTCTCGACGCCGTGGATGCGCGGCCGGTCGTTTTGGCTGTTGCGCCGATCGATGAAGTTGCTGGCCGTGCGCTGGTGATCCGTGTCAACCAGCATGACATCGACACCCTTGGTCGCCAGCCAGACCGCCAGGTTGACGGCCAGCGTGCTTTTGCCTGTGCCGCCCTTCT
>ERZ1673962.424-NODE-424-length-30019-cov-4.221533_pt1 | contig 30019 bp, 27 predicted proteins | sample MGYA00580188_ERZ1673962 | MGnify/ENA primary metagenome ERZ1673962 (study PRJEB41334, sample SAMN05608104) | rock metagenome | biome: terrestrial subsurface; feature: shale formation; material: shale | place: USA: Pennsylvania ... | reverse complement strand
CCGGGTTCAAACACCACGGGCGCATGGCGCCCCCATCCGCGCACGTCGCGGGCCGCGACCCAACGCACCTCTTGCGGGCCATGATCATGGGTCAAAACCCAATCACCGGGGCGAATGTGCGTCGCAGGCATCGGCCCGGACGGGGTGTCGATCGGCATGGAGGCCTCGAAACACACAGCTTGATAGGTGGTGGCCGAATTTATATCGGTATTATAAAATTCAGGCGGTTGTCCGCCCACGAAATGGTTGAAATACCATGTTTCAAGATCAAATTCGGGGGTCCAGACCACTTGGGTCAGATCGCCGTTGCTGTCATAGCCTTCAAACACCACGGCAAATCCTTCGTCGCCGTCATAATTGATATAGTCGGATCGAACGACCGTCGCATTTTCGATGGTATCGCCACCCTGCCCTGAAAAGGTCAACGTATAAGTGTCGCCGGGGGAAAAGATGAACGGGCTGTCATCACCCGGTTGCGATTCGATGATCAGGCTATTGGTCGAGGTGGGCGGGTAGTCAAATTTCGAATGACCCGGCGACGAATTCACGTTCGACCCGGTTGACGCCGCAAATTGGCTGTCGATTGCAGTGATGGTTATCGTCATCGTCCTGTCACCCGCTGTGGATGACAGAACGCTAAGTCAGCACGGTTAAAATCCAGATAATTCTAACGCATATCGCGGCCAATGCGGTTCAAAATGGCGGTTCAAAATGGCACATCAGAGGCCTTTTCAGCGGGCAAGACAAAGCCCGCCACCAGCTTTTTCAAACCGGAATGATCGAACTCAATGGCAAGCTTGTCGCCTTCGATCTCCATCACCTCGCCATAGCCGAATTTTTTGTGGAACACCCGGTCGCCAATGGCAAAGGCAACAACGGCTTTTGCGTCGATCACGGTGGGATGTTTGCCGATGGATTGCGCCACGCCGCGTTGTCCGGCTTTGGCCTGCTGGCCGCGGCTCTGCATCCGTCGCCAGCCGGGGGACTCATAGGCATCGGCATTGGACACGCGATCATGAAAGGAGGCACGCGGCAGGTCATCGTCCCGATGTCCGCCCATCGAGCCAAAGCCGCCCGGCGTGTTTGACAGCCCCGAAGGCGTCATGACGTCCACATGATCGACCGGCAATTCGTCGATAAACCGCGAGGCCAATTGCGATTGCCATTGGCCATAAACGCGACGGTTGGCGGCAAAGGTGATGGTGCAAAGTTCCTCGGCGCGGGTGATGCCGACATAGGCCAGACGGCGCTCTTCTTCGAGACCCTTGAGACCGCTTTCATCCATCGACCGTTGCGACGGGAAAAGCCCCTCTTCCCAGCCCGGCAGGAACACGACAGGAAACTCAAGCCCCTTGGCCCCGTGCAGGGTCATGATGGTGACCTTCTCGCCATCCTTGCCGCTGTCATTGTCCATGATCAGAGCGACGTGTTCCAAGAACCCGGCGAGATTGTCAAATTGCTCCAAGGCCTTGACGAGTTCCTTGAGGTTCTCAAGCCGCCCCGGCGCCTCCGGCGTCTTGTCGTTTTGCCACATGGCGGTGTAGCCGGATTCATCGAGTATCATTTCGGCCAGTTCAATGTGGCTGATCTCGGCGGGTTCATAACTCACGTCCTCCACCACCGCGTCCTCATCGGCCACGCCGGGGTAACGGATTTGTTGCGTACAAAGCCCGGACCAGCGGTCGAGATCGGCCAAAAGCCCCGCGACACCAGACTTGGCTTTGCCCTTGAGCAGCCCATCGGCGATGGCGATTCGCGCGCCTTCGACAAGGTTCACACCATTCGAGCGCGCCGCGATTTGGATGTCTTGCAAAGCCTTATCCCCGACCCCGCGTTTGGGCGTGTTGATGATGCGCTCAAAGGCCAGATCGTCCTCGGGCGAAATCACCACGCGGAAATAGGCCATCGCATCGCGGATCTCCATCCGCTCATAGAATCGCGGCCCACCAATGACCCGGTACGGCAGACCGATGGACAAAAACCGATCCTCAAAGGCGCGCATTTGATGCGAGGCACGCACGAGGATGGCCATCTCGTCGAGGGAGAATTTATTTATCGCGTAGGCACTGACCGCCCCGAGCATATTTTCGGCGTTTTTGTCGTCCTTAAGCAGATGTTTAACAAGATTTTTCGTCTTCAAATCTCTATAGACACTACCGCTTTCAAAGGCTTCTTTGATAAAGCCCTGCTCGTCAATAGGCCCGAAACCCGCCTTTGCTCTACGATCAAGCTCTTGCTGAAAACTCGTCAAACGAGCATTAAGCCTATTCTTAGCCTCATGCGACCGACCACTGTGATGGTCTTCTATTTTTTCCCCGACCCAGCGCGCCTCTTCTTCGCCGTCCCAATGACCGATGAGGCGCACCTTTTCGCCCTCGGTCTCGGCGGTCCAAAGCTCTTTGCCAAGGCGGTCCCGATTGCCCGCGATCACCGACGAGGCGGCGGCCAGAATATGCGGCGTGGAGCGGTAGTTTTGTTCCAGACGCACGACTTTGGCGCCGGGAAAATCCTTTTCAAACCGAAGGATATTGCCCACTTCGGCCCCGCGCCAGCCATAGATCGACTGATCGTCATCGCCAACGCAACAGATGTTTTTATGTCCGCCCGCCAAAAGCCGCAGCCACAGATATTGCGCGATGTTGGTATCTTGGTACTCGTCCACGAGGATGTATTTGAACCAACGCTGATATTGCTCCAACAGATCCGGGTGGCTTTGGAAAATCGTCACCATATGCAGGAGGAGATCGCCGAAATCCACCGCATTGAGGGTTTGAAGGCGCTCTTGGTATTGGGCGTATAATTTCGGACCGCGATCATTAAACGCCGCCGCTTCCGACCCCGGCAGGGTCTTTGGCGTCAGCGCGCGGTTTTTCCATCCGTCGATGATCCCGGCCAACTGCCGTGCGGGCCAACGTTTTTCGTCCATGCCCGACGCAACAATCAGTTGCTTCATCAACCGGACCTGATCATCCGTGTCCAAAATCGTAAAATTCGATTTCAACCCAACCAATTCGGCATGACGGCGCAGGAGTTTGACACAGACAGAATGAAAGGTGCCAAGCCATGGCATCCCCTCAATCGTGTGGCCCATCAACCCGGCCACGCGCTCTTTCATCTCGCGCGCCGCCTTGTTGGTAAAGGTCACAGCCAAGACTTCGTTCGGACGGGCGCGGCCGGTGTTCAAAAGATGCGCGATGCGGGCGGTCAGCGCCTTGGTCTTGCCGGTGCCCGCGCCCGCGAGCATCAGGACGGGACCGTCCAAGGCCTCAACAGCGGCCCGTTGGGCGGGGTTGAGACCGTCCAGATAATCCATGGGACGCGCACCCATGGCCCCCTGCATCGCCAGTTGCGACAGGGATTGACCCGAGGACGGGCCAGCGGCGGGGCGGGTGACGGCCGCCTCGAAGGCGTCATCTTCATTGAAACTGCTCATGCGCATGAGGATACAGAAGAGCCGCGCCAAGGAAAAGCACGTTCTTTATATGTTCTCATCACAACGGACATCTTTCCAGCGCGCCCCACCGTAGTATCCCCATAACACCCACGCCCGCCCGCTCTGACCTAGGCTGATCGCACAACATCGACAGTCACGGGAGGAGAGATGATGGCCAAAATTCTCATGATCACAGGGGATTTCACCGAAGACTACGAAACCATGGTGCCGTTCCAGTGCCTTTTGGCCTGCGGACATACGGTGGACGCAGTATGCCCCGGCAAAGCCGCCGGAGAGACGGTGAAAACCGCAATCCACGACTTTGAGGGCGACCAGACCTATACGGAAAAGCCCGGTCACAACTTTGCGCTGACCGCAACCTATGCGGAGATTGACGCGTCCGATTACGATGCTTTGGTCATTCCGGGCGGACGGGCGCCGGAGTATTTGCGCCTTGATGCCTCGGTGCTGGACATGATCCGGCATTTCTTTGAGGCCAACAAACCCGTGGCCTCAATCTGTCATGGCGCACAGCTTTTGGCCGCGGCCGGGGTGTTGAAAGATCGGACCTGTTCCGCCTATCCCGCCTGTTCCTTTGAAGTCACAGCCGCCGGGGGCACCTATGCCGACATCGCGGTGAGCGCCGCCGTCACCGACGGCAATCTGGTCACCGCGCCCGCGTGGCCCGCCCATCCTGACTGGCTCGCGCAGTTTATGAAATTGCTGTAAGATCGAGGGATCGGCGGGGGCCTGTGTGTCGCCGCCGATCAGCACGCGAGCATCACCAAACAGGAGGGAGGACCTGAGATGTGTGAACTTTTCATTGGCGCGGACCCAATGCTTTGGCAAAGCCGGACCCGGAGCCTGCGCATTGATGGGGTGGCGACCTCCATTCGGATCGAGACGCATTTTTGGGAAACCCTCGAAGAGATCGGCGCACGCGATGGTCTCTCGCTGGCACAGTTGATCACCAAACTGTGGCATGAGGCGATGGATGCCGATCACGATTTGGGCAATTTCACCTCGTTTTTGCGCGTGTGTTGTTCCCGCTACCATGCGTTGATCGCAATGGGCGAAATTTCGTCTGATCTCAGCCGACCGATCGCCGCCAGCCCGGCGCGGGCGATCTTGGCCCGCGAAGCCGCGCGACGTGCGATGTCGGGCATCACGCCCGCCCCGCTGACCCGGCCCGAGAAAATCAACTAAACTTTGGGTTTAACCGCATCCTGCGTGGGCTCTTGTCCGCCGGACACAACCCCCACAAGGCCCGAGACATAGCGCGCAAACAGGCGCGAAAACGTGGCGATGTCTTCGCCCTCCCACCCCTCGAACACCTCGGAGAGAATGCGCCATTTCGACAGGGTGAATTCGCCCAAAAATGTGCGCGACTTCGGTGTGACCGCCAAAACCGAGCGCCGCGCGTCTTCTTGCGCCGCACGGCGTTCGACAAACCCGCGAGACACCAGTTCGGACACAATCCGAGAAGCGCGAGACGGGTCCACGGCCATCACTTCGGCCACCATGCCGATGGTCGGCTGAACCGGCTCGGTGCGACCGATGCCGGCGGACAATTGCGCAATGGACAACAGCCCCTGAAGCAGCGCCGGCTCCAATGTCTCGGTCACGCCCTCCAACACCTTGCCCTTGAATTCGCCCTTCTCGGCCATGCGTCGCCATTGAAACAACGCCATATCCAATTGCAAAAGCGCCTCAGAGGCATCGGGACTAAACCCTTTGTCTTCAAGGAATTGTGGGATGCCCGCATGGATGCGGGGATCAAAGGAGCGGGGTTTGGATGTATCTGTCATGGCATTCTCGGTCATGCGGCGTGGAATTGCACTTTTATGTGCGCATGTCAACTATGTGATAGTCGCATTTATGTGATGTTGACACATAAATGAATCCGCACTACCTCTCTGCCAAAAGCCCAGCCCCACCCGAGTCGCGGAGGGCGACGGGTCAAAAGGAGTTCCCATGTCGCAATCGCACATGTCGCAATCGCACACCCCGCCCCTCACAGAACCCGCCTCCAATACGGCGGATGAACACAGCTCTGTCCGCCTTGTCATTGCCTCCGTGGCGGTGCTGTTGTTGCTGGCAGCACTTGATCAAACCATCGTCTCAACCGCGCTTCCCACCATTGTTGCCGACCTTGGCGGCCTCGATCACCTCTCTTGGGTGGTCACTGCCTATATCCTCGCCTCCACCATCGTCGCGCCGCTTTATGGCAAACTTGGCGACCTTTATGGTCGGCGTAACATGGTCTTTGTCTCGGTGTCGCTCTTTCTCACCGGCTCGGTGCTCTGTGGCCTCTCCGGCTCCATGGGCTTTTTGATCGGTGCCCGCGCGATACAAGGCCTGGGGGGCGGCGGTCTTTTCGTGCTCGCCCTCTCAATCATTGGCGATGTGATCCCGCCAAAAGAACGCGGCAAAATCCAAGGCGTCTTTGCCGGCGTCTTCGGCATTTCCTCCGTGGCAGGTCCGCTGTTGGGCGGCTGGTTTGTCGATGCGCTCTCCTGGCACTGGATTTTCTTCATCAACCTGCCCTTCGGCCTTTTGGCGCTCGCAGGCTTTGTCTTTGGCTTCAAAGCCCACCCCGACCGCGTCAGCCATAAAATCGACTATGCGGGGGCTGCGGCTTTGACCCTGGCTCTGTCCTCCATCGTCTTGCTCACCGCACTGGGCGGCAAGGAATTTGATCTGACCGGCCCGTTTGGCCTGAGCTTGATGGCTCTGTTTGTCTTCTCCGTGCTCGGTTTTATTGCCATCGAACGGCAAGCCGAAGAACCGATTTTGCCATTGCAACTGTTCTCGATGAACACCTTTGCCGTGACCTCAGCGATCTCATTCGTCTCCGGCGCGCTGATGTTTGGGGCGCTGACCTTTATCCCGGTGTTTTTGCAAATGGCACAAGGGGCGACCGCCACAAGCTCCGGTCTGCAACTGATCCCGATGACCTTTGGCATCCTTTCGGCCTCAACAATTGCGGGCCAGTATATGGGCCGCACCGGGCGCTACCGCATCCTGCCGCTGATCGGTCTGAGCCTCACCACCGTGGCGCTTTTGATCCTGACCCGGCTGTCTCCGACCCTGCCCGCCCCCGTGTTATGGGCGGCGCTGGTCGGGCTTGGCGCGGGCATGGGCTGCATCTTCCCGGTGGTCACCACCGCGGTGCAAAACGCCGTGCCGCGCCAACAAATCGGTACGGCCACCGCCGCCGGGTTGATGTTTCGCCAAGTCGGGGCCTCGATTGCTGTGGCCCTGTTTGGGGCGCTCTTTGCCACGCGGATGGCGCACCTGATGGGCGGGGCGCCTGTGGAAGGCCTAGCCAATGTCGCCGAGCTGGGGCCGCAGGTGCTCGCAGGCCTTTCCGTTGAGGCCCGGGAACTGGTGGCCGATACGGTTTCGATGGCGCTGCACCCAGTCTATTGGATCGCCGCCGGAGTCTCCGCAGGTGGCTTGCTCATCGCCTTTTTGCTAAAAGAAATCCCCCTGACCTCGCGCCAAAGCTAGGCGCGAAGACGGGGTTGCAGACCGAACTTAAACCCTAGCCCCAAAGGGGGAATTTTTCATCTCTTTGGGGCAGCGATTCCCCCTTCTTTGCCCTGCAAAATCTGATCAAATGGCAGGTTTGCAAAATACGGCGCCTTCGCAGACCTTATTTGCTAATGAGCTGAATATATTTTGCTAACCTGCAAATTATCATACCGGCACATCCAGTTACGGCACCTTTGTGCAGCTTTTGAACACCTGTTTCCAATGCCTCGGCGACCATCCGTTGTTTTGGGGATTTACTGCACTGCAGAAATCCCTAACCTGATGAAAATTTCAGCGTCACAGGGGAGACTGCGAGATGGCGAACTTCAAAAAAGTCCTGATAGCCAACCGGGGGGAGATCGCGATCCGCGTCATGCGCGCCGCCAATGAAATGGGCAAACGCACGGTCGCCATCTACGCCGAAGAGGACAAGTTGTCGCTGCACCGCTTTAAGGCCGACGAGGCCTATAAAATCGGTGAAGGCATGGGGCCTGTTGCCGCCTATCTCTCCATCGAGGAAATCATCCGCGTCGCCAAATTGTCTGGCGCGGATGCGATCCACCCCGGCTATGGCCTCTTGTCCGAAAACCCCGATTTCGTCGATGCCTGTACCGAAGCGGGGATCACCTTCATCGGCCCCAAAGCCAAAACCATGCGCCAATTGGGCGACAAGGCCAGCGCGCGCAAAGTCGCGGTGCAGGCGGGCGTGCCGGTGATCCCAGCAACGGATGTGTTGGGCGACGATTGGGATGCGATCCGCAAAGAGGCGACCGAGATCGGCTTTCCCTTGATGCTCAAGGCCTCTTGGGGCGGCGGCGGGCGCGGCATGCGTCCGATCATGAACGCCGAAGAGCTTGAAGAAAAAGTAAAAGAGGGTCGCCGCGAGGCCGTATCGGCCTTTGGCAATGGCGAAGGTTATCTGGAAAAGATGATCATCCGGGCGCGCCACGTCGAGGTGCAAATACTGGGCGACAGCCAAGGCAACATTTATCACCTCTATGAGCGCGATTGTTCGGTCCAGCGCCGCAACCAAAAGGTTGTCGAACGCGCCCCCGCCCCCTACCTCTCTGAGACCCAGCGCGAAGAGATTTGTAACCTCGGCAAACGCATCTGTGAGCATGTGAATTACGAATGCGCCGGCACGGTCGAATTCCTGATGGATATGGACACGGGCAAATTCTATTTCATCGAGGTCAACCCGCGCGTGCAGGTCGAACACACGGTGACCGAAGAGGTCACGGGCATCGACATCGTGCGGGCACAGATTCTGATTGCCGAGGGCAAATCCTTGGTCGAGGCCACGGGTGTGGCGTCGCAATATGACGTGAAACTCGACGGTCACGCGCTGCAATGCCGGGTCACGACCGAAGACCCAACGAACAATTTCATTCCCGATTATGGCCGCATCACCACCTACCGCTCGGCCACCGGCATGGGCATCCGTCTGGATGGCGGCACGGCCTATTCCGGCGCGGTGATCACCCGCTATTACGACAGTTTGCTCACCAAAGTGACCGCTTGGGCGCCCACACCCGAAGCGGCGATTGCGCGGATGGACCGGGCGCTGCGCGAATTCCGTATTCGCGGCGTCTCCACCAACATCGCCTTTGTTGAAAACCTGCTGAAACACCCGATTTTTCTCGGCAATGAATATACCACCAAGTTTATTGACGAGACGCCCTCGCTGTTTGATTTCAAACCGCGCCGCGACCGGGCCACGAAAATCCTGACCTATCTCTCCGAGATCACGGTCAATGGCCACCCCGAACCCTTGGGTCGCCCCAACCCCGCAGCCGATGCGCGCCAGCCGGTGATCCCGGCCTTGCGGGTGGAAACGCCCGTGCCCGGCACGCGGCAGCTTTTGGACGACAAAGGCCCGCAAGCGGTGGCCGATTGGATGTTGGCGCAACCGCAGCTATTGATCACCGACACCACCATGCGCGATGGCCACCAATCGCTGTTGGCGACGCGGATGCGCTCGATCGACATGATCAACGCCGCCCCCGCCTATGCCGCCAATCTGCCGGGCCTGTTTTCGGTCGAATGTTGGGGCGGCGCGACTTTTGACGTGGCCTACCGGTTCTTGCAGGAATGCCCGTGGCAACGCCTGCGCGACATTCGCGAAAAGATGCCGAACCTGATGACGCAAATGCTTTTGCGCGCCTCAAACGGCGTTGGCTACACCAACTATCCCGACAATGTGGTGCAGAGTTTTGTCAAACAAGCGGCCGAAACCGGCGTCGATGTGTTCCGCGTGTTCGACAGTCTCAACTGGGTCGAAAACATGCGCGTGGCGATGGACGCGGTGATCGCATCGGGCAAGGTCTGCGAAGGCACGATCTGTTACACGGGTGATTTGTTCGATCCCGCGCGGGCCAAATACGACCTGAAATACTATGTCCAGATGGGCAAGGATTTGAAGGCCGCGGGGGCGCATGTGTTGGGTCTCAAAGACATGGCGGGCCTGTTGAAACCGGCACAGGCGCGGGTTCTGGTCAAGGCGCTGAAAGAAGAAGTCGGCCTGCCGATCCACTTCCATACCCACGACACCTCGGGGGCGGCCGCCGCGACGATTTTGGCCGCAGCCGACGCCGGAGTGGACGCAATCGACGCCGCAATGGACGCCTTCTCGGGTGGCACGTCGCAGGCCTGTTTGGGCTCCATCGTTGAGGCCACGCGGTTCACCGAACGCGACACCGGACTTGATATTTCCGCCATCCGCGAACTGTCCAACTATTGGGAAGCGGTGCGCGGCCAATATGCGGCGTTTGAAAGCGGCCTCAAAGCCCCCGCCTCCGAGGTCTATCTACACGAAATGCCCGGTGGTCAGTTCACCAACCTCAAAGCCCAGGCGCGCTCTCTCGGACTTGAGGAAAAATGGCATGAGGTCGCACAGGCCTACGCCGATGTGAACATGATGTTCGGCGACATCGTCAAGGTCACGCCCTCCTCGAAAGTGGTCGGAGATATGGCGCTGATGATGGTGTCCCAAGGCCTGACCCGTGCCCAGGTCGAGGACCCGAAACACGACGTGGCCTTCCCGGAGTCGGTGATCGACATGATGCGGGGCAACCTCGGTCAGCCGCCGAAAGGCTTTCCCGACGCGATCCTCAAAAAGGTTCTGGGCAAAGAGAAACCCAACCTTGAACGCCCCGGCAAACACCTGCCGCCGGTGGATTTGGAGGCGACACGCGCAGAGCTGGCCGCTAAATTTGAGGACTGTGTGATTGATGACGAAGATCTCAACGGCTACCTGATGTATCCGAAAGTCTTCACCGATTACATGGACCGCCACGATCAATTCGGTCCGGTGCGCACTCTGCCAACGAAAAACTTTTTCTACGGCATGGAAATGGGCGAAGAGATTTCGGTGTCGATCGACCCCGGCGTGACCTTGGAAATCCGCTGTCAGGCGTTGGGCGAGCCGGATGAAAAGGGCGAGGTCAAACTGTTCTTTGAACTGAACGGCCAGCCGCGCACCGTGCGCGTCAAAGACCGCTCCGCCGCCTCCACCACCACCGCGCGACCCAAGGCCGAACTTGGCAACCCCAAACACATCGGCGCGCCGATGCCCGGCGTTGTGGCGACTGTGGCCGTGGTCGCGGGCCAAAAGGTCAAAAAGGGCGATGTGCTCCTGACCATCGAGGCGATGAAAATGGAGACCTCGATCAATGCCGACCAAGACGGCGTGATCAAGGCGGTCAACGTCAGCCCGGCAAGCCAGATCGACGCCAAGGATTTACTGGTCGAATTCGAATAAGTCTCTGAAACCCCATTTAAAAGCCCCGCTCCGGCGGGGCTTTTTCATGCGCGGGTGCTGCGTCGGGTCAAAGCCAGAGAGGTCAAAGCCCCAAACAGCAACGCCCAAACCGGCGCCCCAATGCTCATGAAACTGATGCCTGAGACGGTGGTCATAAAGGTCACCAAAGCGGCGTCACGATGCGCGGGCGCGGCCAGAGCCGCACTCAGGCTTGCACTGATCGTGTTCAAAAGCGCGAGCCCGGCGATGGTGACAACAAGCGCTTTTGGCGCGATGACAAACAGGCTGATCACCGCCGCGCCCATCAGGCCGACCATGCAATAAAGCACGCCGGTGACCATCGCCGCTTTCCACCGGGTTGCGGGATTGTCGTCCGCCTCAGGCCCGGCACAAATTGCCGCCGTGATCGCCGCCAGGTTAAAGGCATAGCCGCCAAACGGCGCGAGGATGAGCGTGGTCAGCCCGGTCACTGTGATGGCGGAGGACACCGGCAACGCGTAGCCCGCCGCCTTCATCGTGACGACGCCGGGCATGTTTTGCGAGCTCATGGTGACGATATAAAGTGGCACGCCAATGCCAATCAGCGCCGAGGGCGAGAAGGACGGCAGGGTAAACACCGGCATGGCAAAGGAGAATTCAAACGCGGTGTCGGTGACAAACGCGCTGGTGAGGGCACAAAACACGATCCCCGCCAAAAGCACCGAGGGAATGGCAAACCGCGCAAACCAGCGCCGCCCGGCCAGATAGACCGCACACATCAGCACCACCAACGGCAGGTTCTCCTCCATCGACGAAAACACCCCAAGCCCAAAGCGAAACAGGATGCCCGCCAACATGGCGCTGCCGATGGCTTCGGGGATGAGATGCGCGACTTTTTCGAACCATCCGGTGAGACCCGTCAGGGTCAAAAGCGCGCCACAAAACAGAAAGGCGCCGATGGCCTCCTCGACGCGCACCCCTTGCAGGCTGAGCACCAAAAGTGCTGCGCCCGGAGTGGACCATGCGGTCAGGATCGGCATCCGGTAGCGCAGGGTGAGGATCAGGGTCGAGAGGCCCATGCCCAGCCCCAGCGCCAACATCCAACTGCTGGCCTGCGCATGGCTGAGGCCCAAAACATCAATGGCCTGAAAGATGATCGCGACGCTGCTGGTGTAGCCCAAAAGCACGGCAATGGCGCCGGAAACGAGGTGGGAGAGTTTCAATCCTGACATGGGTATCGTGCCTTTGACTGGGAGTTTTGCGGCGGGCTTGCGTCGGGGACTGCATCGCCGTATTGTGGACGCTATAGCGCACGAGCGTTATAGCGCACAAGCCCTTTGAAAGCCCTGCCACACAAAATGTCCAATGCCTCCTCCGCCCTGCCCATCCAACTCAACCTCAAATCTATCCGCACCGAGGCCGGCCTCAGCCTATCGCAGGCGGCGGAGCGGACCGGGGTGAGCAAGGCGATGTTGGGACAGATCGAGCGCGGCGAATCTTCACCAACGCTGGCGACATTGTGGAAACTGGCCAAGGGGTTTCACCTGCCGCTCACCGCCCTGATCGAGGGCCGGGTGACGCCCACAACCGCCCGCACAGGACCGCGCCCCCGACCTGAGGTGCGGTTTGCCGAGAGCATCAGCTTTCACCCGATTTTTGCCTTTGACCCGATCTTTGGCTCAGAGACATTCTTGATCCGGTTGGAGCCGGGGCAAACCCATGTGTCTCAGCCGCATGACAGCGGTGTGGTCGAGGATATTTTCGTCACCAAAGGCGAGATCGAGCTTATGCTGACAGGGGAATGGACCCGCTATGGCGAGGGCGACGCGGTGCGATTTGCCGCCGATCAACCGCACAGCTATCGCAACCCAACCAAACAGCCCGCGCAGTTTCACAACACGTTGCACTATGCGCGCACGCGTGCGTCCCTTTAGCGGCGATAAGCGCGCAAATAATGCCATTCGAAATAGCGTTTGGCCCAATGAAACACCCGACAGCTTGGCAGGGTGATCGCGCGTTTTTCATTGCGAAACACAAGGATGCCCTTGTTGACGGAATCGACAATACACACAAGTTCGGCCTTGAAATCATGGCTGGCTTCGCGCCCGGCCAACACATCACCGATATTGGCCACCGCGGCCTCGGCCTGCAAATCCGCCTGATGCGCCTGCTTGGCCAACCACGACGGCCCCGGATAAGAGCCCGTGTCGCCCACCACATAGGTGTCGGGCCACCCGACCACGCGGCATTTTTCATCGGCTTGAATAAACCCGCCCTCTGAGCGCGGCAGATCGGTGTTATCCAGCCATGTCGGCCCGGTCAGCCCGGACATGAACAGCACCAGATCGGCGGGGGTCTCTTCGCGTTCGGTCACCACCTTATCCGCCTCAATGCGGATGGGTTTTGCGCCGATATGGATCGAAACATCGCGTTTGCGCATCTCGTTCAAAAGGCCTTCGACGGCGCGATCCCCCAGCCGTTGACCGGGGCGATCCGAGCCGTTGAAAAACACCAGTTTAAACCGGTCACGCCGCCCCTGTTGCCGCAGCATCGTATCGATACCAAAGAGGAATTCAAACATCGGCCCGCCGCGCACCGCCTGCGGCTCTTTCGGGTTGGTGCCAAAGCCCAGCGCGATGGTGCCGCCGGCCATATCGCGGATGCGGTCGTGGATGATCTGGCCGTTGATCGCCCCTTCGCAGGGGATGATCGCGTGTTCGGCCAGTCCGGGGAGCTTTTTGAGATACCGCCCACCGGTGGCGATGATCAGATGATCATTGGTCAAAGTGCCCGTGTCGGTTTCGACCCTGCGGCCATTGTCAGACACGGAGACCACGCGGCCCTCATGCCAATCGACCCGCTCGCGGACAAAGAATCGCGACAGATCGACGTCGATGTCTTTGGCGGTGCGAATGCCGGAGGGCATCCAGATCAGACTGGGCAAATAGGTGAGGTGGGGGTTGGGCGAGACGACGGTGATACGCGCGTCTATCTTGGCCTTGCGAATCTCACGCACGGCGGTAAGCGCGCCAAAACCGCTGCCAAGGATCATGATATGGGTCATTTACGGCCTCCGGGGGCCATCCCCGCATAGCTCTTGGGCAAGCCGTGGCGAACATGGCGCATAGGTGTTCAGATTCGTCACGGACATGCACGGGATCGGCCCGTGCTGTCTTTAATCCAAATCAAAGATATATTTTTAAAATACCAAATACACTGCGGCAGAATGCCCCCGCATCTGACACCGCTGCCCTCTGTGCCCTTCCCCATTGGCCAAACAGCCGCAAATCGACGCAAATCGAAAAAATCCGACCAAAGGCCCATTTTCCTCTTGCAGCTTCGGGCGGGATTTCATATCTCACGCCTCACCCAAGGAAGCGGGCGTAGCTCAGGGGTAGAGCATAACCTTGCCAAGGTTAGGGTCGGGCGTTCGAATCGCCTCGCCCGCTCCAACTTCTCCTAACGGAGAAGGGAATTTCCCTCCGGTCCCAGATCGGAACCCCAAGGGAAACGTCAGACCCACGTTACGGGACACGCCGAGCGGGCGTAGCTCAGGGGTAGAGCATAACCTTGCCAAGGTTAGGGTCGAGAGTTCGAATCTCTTCGCCCGCTCCAATTCTCTCTCACACCATCTCCTTGATGGAACAGGTGATGCCGGGTCCATAGGGGATCGACGAAAGTCGCGGCGCATGTCCGATGTTAAGGCATCGGTTCTGAAAGCACGCTTTGTGCCTGCTGCTGACGGCGGCGACGCAATGGAGCGATCATCGGAGCCGCTGGCGCGACCGTCTTTGAGGCAGAGGACTCAGACAGGGCCAGACAACTGTCGCTCAACTCACAAGACGCGCAAATCTGCGGAACGCTTTGGCGCAACAGGTCACATGTGTCCTGCGGTTTGCGCAGGATTTCTTCGGCGATGGTGACCAGATCACGAACCGGCGTCTCGACCCCAAGCACACAGCGCAAACTGGCCAGACGGGCAAAAAGGCCGCTTTCGATTTCGATGTCCTTATATGCGCCCTCCTGATGGCCCGCGATCAGGATCGAACAAATGTTGGGTTGGTGAAATTCCGCCATCAAAGCAACGGCAAGGCCGCTTTCGTGCCCAACCACCAAATCGAAAATAAGCATATCAAAGGATTCAGCGCGCAAATAGTCCATGGCCGCTTCGGAAGAACGAGCACGCCGAACAGTATGGTCATTTTGACCAAACGCGACCTGCCAGCGCGCCGTTGTTTCAATGTTACCATGCCAGACAAGCACACGCATGTGGGCCACCATTTGCTATCAACCCCTTCATGAAACGGGATTATGCTTAACAAAGTCCTAATAACGTCTCAACTTTTTGGAAACCTTTTGTGACCGGGCCACACAGGCAACACCTGTCCCAAACGTGCCAAGTTCCATATCTGCAGCACATTTTCGGACAGCGCGTCCCTGAACCGCGCCCATGTCGGCGAGAACGACAATTTACTTCCCGATTTCAAGCTCTTTGATCGTCAATCCGGGACAGGCATGGCACAGGCCATCTTGGCAAAACGCCAAAGGCGGGCCTATAAGGGGCGCGAACAGAACATGAGGCCCCCATGCGCCAAGCGACCATCACCCGCAACACGGCGGAAACCAAGATCACGGTTGAGATCAACCTCGACGGGACCGGTGTCTATGACAACCAAACCGGCGTGGGCTTTTTTGACCATATGCTCGATCAACTGTCGCGGCATTCGCTGATCGACATGACGATCCGCGCCAAGGGCGACACTCATATTGACGATCACCACACAGTCGAGGACACGGGCATCGCCATCGGTCAGGCTTTGGTCAAAGCGGTTGGCGACAAAAAGGGCATTTGCCGCTATGGCCACTTTGCTCTGGCGATGGACGACACCCAGGTGTCCACCGCGCTGGACCTGTCGGCGCGACCATTTTTGGTCTGGAACGTCGATTTCCCGACCGCCAAAATCGGCACGTTTGACACCGAGCTTGTGCGCGAATTCTTTCAGGCGCTCTCCACCCATGGCGGCATCACCTTGCACGTCGATCTGGTACACGGGATCAATTCGCACCACATCGCGGAAGCCGCGTTTAAATCCGTTGCCCGCGCTTTGCGCATGGCAGTCGAGATCGACCCGCGGATGGCGGATAGCCTGCCCTCCACAAAAGGTGCACTTTAACACGCGCGCCCTCCCCGTCCCTCTTTCAGGACAGCCAAAGATATGCTCACAGCCCTCGTTGACTACAACAGCGGAAATTTGCACTCCGCCCACAAAGCCTTTGAACGCATGGCGCGCGAACGTGGAGCGGGCACCATCGTTGTGACCTCTGAACCCGATGTGGTGGCCAAGGCCGACCGCATCGTGTTGCCCGGCGATGGCGCGTTTCCGGCCTGCAAAAACCACCTGTTCACCTATTCCGGCCTGTTTGAAGCGATTGAGGAGGCCGTGGTGCAAAAGGGCCGCCCCTTTATGGGGATTTGCATCGGGATGCAGATGATGGCGTCTTGGGGCCGCGAATATGAGGACACCACGGGCTTTGACTGGATTCCCGGCGAGGTGGTGAAAATCACCCCGTCCGATCCATCACTAAAGGTGCCGCATATGGGCTGGAACGATCTGGTGGTCGATCACCCTCACCCGGTGCTGGACGGTGTGGACAGTGGCGATCACGCTTATTTCGTCCACTCCTACCACTTCAAAGTCGAAAACCCGGCGCATCGCATCGCCCATGTCGATTACGCTGGCGACATCACCGCCATTGTCGGGCGTGACAATATGATCGGCTGTCAGTTCCACCCGGAAAAAAGCCAACGTGCGGGGCTACGCATTGTGTCGAATTTCCTCGGCTGGGTGCCGTGAAGGTGAGTATTTAGATCACGATAAAGACAAAAGGGGCCGCTCCGAGATCATCGGGCGGCCCTTGTCATTCAAGGCTGCGGCGCTTGCACGCGATCGTCTTTGCCATAGTCGCGCAGCACATGGGCCACGCGCAGCCGGTAGCCATCAAACACACCGCTGCGTCCTGCGCTCTGCGCCGCTTGGTGATCGGACACCGCTCGCCAGCGCGCCACCGCCGCCTCGTCGGTGAAAAACGACAGCGACAACAGCTTTAACGGATCGGTCAGGCTTTGAAACCGCTCAACGGAGATAAACCCCTCGATCTGTTCCAACTGAGGGCGCAGCGCGGCGGCGTGATCGAGGTAAAGTGCCTCTCGCCCCGCAGCAGGATAGACCTCAAAGATCACCGCGATCATCACAGCTCTCCTGATGTGGACAGGGCATGAGGCGCGGAGGCGAGGCGCAAAAATGTACGGTCCTCGGCGCGAATAAACCCTTCGCGCATGGCAAATTCGTAATTTTCCCGTCCCAAAGGGTCCGCCGCCAAACGAGCGCGATACGCCTCATAGGCGGCAAGGCTCTCAAGAGAGTAGATACCATAGGCCAGCGTTGCGGAGCCTTCATGCGGGGCAAAATAACCGATCAAATCAGCACCACAGCGCGGAATGCATTGCCCCCATCTGCGGGCATAGAGGTCAAACTGCGCGTGTTTGGTTGGCTCGATCTCATAGCGGATCACACAGGTCAGCATTTTACGTCCTTTCAATTTTCAAACCATCGCCCCTTGATACCGTGGGAGGGATTGGCAATGCTTCGATACGGATCGAAGCATTTGGTGCCGAAAAGGGATAGGTTGACCCGATGAAAGAAGGCCCTGACATTTCCCATCTGGCGGCATTGATCGGAGATCCGGCGCGCGCCAATATGCTGACCGCCTTGATGTCGGGACAGGCGCTGACCGCGCGCGAATTGGCGATGGAAGCCGGGATCACCCCGCAAACCGCCTCGTCGCATCTGAAGAAATTGCAAGAAGGTCAGTTGATCGCCCTGCGCCAACAGGGGCGGCACCGCTATTTCGCTTTGGCAGGGCCTGAGGTCAGTGCGGTGCTTGAAAGTTTGATGGGATTGGCCGGGGGCATGGGCCAAAGGCGCAGCCGGGTTGGCCCCAAAGACGCCTCACTTCGGCACGCGCGGGTCTGTTACAACCATCTGGCCGGGCAGCGCGGCGTACAGATGTATGACAGTCTTTTGCGCCAAGACATGCTTGTTCTTACGCCGAATGGGATCACTGTGAGCCCGGCGGGTGAGGCCTTTGTCAGTGCGCTGGGGGTCGATCTGGCGGGTTTGCGCACAGCCCGGCCGCTGTGTCGCGACTGCCTTGATTGGTCCGAACGTCGCTCACATTTGGGCGGGGCCTTGGGTCGGGCTTTGTTGGCGCAGATGGAAGCGAAAGGATGGGCGCGACGGTGCAAAGACAGCCGCGCCATTGTGTTTACCTCGGAAGGAAAGCGCCAGTTTGACCGCGCCTTCCCACCTCAGGGTCTTACTTGACACGTGTCCAGGTCTGTTTCTTACAAATCGGCCCGACACAGCCCGCCACTTTCAGCGTGTCTCCGTTCAACGCCATTTTGGAGCTGAACACTTTGCCCGTCGAAGGCTGCCAGATTTTACCCTTGCCATAGCCACCGCCACCTTGGGGCATCATGTCCCAAACGATGGGTTTGCCGATGTTTTCGGATTTGACCGGGCCGTTGGCATCAAACGCCTTGGCGATGGTGCCGCAAATCTGGGCCCCGCAAGGTGCGATATCGATGTAGGCGTAATGCCCGTCGTCAACCTGGGTTTTCCATGTCCCGACCACCGGATCGGCGGCAAAGGCCGGGGCGGCAAAAGCGACAGCAGCAAGAGCCGCGAGTGCAAATGTCTTCATTGGTATATCCTCCCTATTCTGGTCCGCATCCTGCGAGCGACCCTATGATCTGGCAAGTCTGACGTTGGGGCAAATCCCATTGTGGCACGCGCGCAAGAGGTTTTGCATTCATCCTACATTCATGGCAAAGGAGCGACGACAGTTTTATGAAAGGCCGCGCCCGATGATCCTCTACCCCGCCATTGATTTGAAAGACGGCCATGCCGTGCGCCTTTATAAGGGCGAAATGGATCAAGCCACAGTGTTTAATGAAAACCCGGCCGCTCAGGCGTTGGAATTTGTAAACGCAGGCTGTGAGTGGTTGCATCTGGTCGATCTCAATGGCGCTTTTGCCGGTGAGCCGGTGAACGCCGCCCCCGTTGATGAGATTCTCAAACAGTGCAAAACCCCCGCCCAGCTTGGCGGCGGCATCCGTGATATGGCCACGATCGAGCGGTGGTTGTCCAAGGGCCTTGAGCGGGTGATCTTGGGCACTGTCGCGGTGGAAAACCCCGATCTGGTGCGCGAAGCGGCGCGGGCCTTTCCGGGTCATGTTGCCGTCGGCATTGACGCCCGCAAAGGCATGGTCGCGACCAAAGGCTGGGCGACAGAAACCAACGTGACCGCCACCGATCTGGCCAAATCGTTCGAGGACGCGGGCGTGGCCGCGATCATCTACACCGACATCAACCGCGATGGCGCGATGAAAGGCCCGAATGTCGAAGAAACCGCCGCCCTCGCCCGCGCCGTCTCAATCCCGGTGATTGCCTCGGGCGGCGTGTCGTCCTTGGACGATCTGCGCAACCTCAAAAACTGCGGCGCGGCGCTCAATGGTGCGATCTCAGGCCGCGCCTTGTATGATGGCGCGATTGATCTGGCCGAGGCTTTGGCGGTGCTCAAGGGGTGATCCGCGACACTCTGCACCCTTTCCTCAGCGCGCATCGTGGCGTTTGATGCTCCAAAATCCCTACGCACAGGTCGTCACGATGGTACAGGTTCACAAACGCCCCCTCCCCGCCCAATCACGCCTATGGTCCCATGTCACCCAAGGCGATTTCATCGATGGTTATGCGGTCGAAAGTGCGCTGTCGCCGCGCGATGCGGCAAAGATCGGCCTCTCCATGCCCGGCTGGGCCGACGCGCTTATGACTCTGCGCAACAGGCTCGTCAAACCTTTCGGCCTCAAAACCGAGGTGTCAGAGGCCGGAGAGCATGCGATTTTTCCGGTGGAATATGAGGGCGCAGACGAACTGATCATTGGAACCAATGACACCCATCTCAATTTTCGGATCTGCATCCGCCAAGAGGCGGGCCACATCCATATGGCGACATGGGTCCATCGCAACAACACGCTGGGACATATCTATCTTATGCTGGTGACGCCGTTTCATGTGCTGATCGTGCGCAATGGCTTGCGCCGCATCGCACGCGCCCGTTGACCAAGAAACCGCCCCAACACTGATCCAATGTTTGCATCACCGCACAGGCATGGCTAAGACAGGGCAAAGACACCCTCACCTTCTTTTGTCCCCAAATATCCACATCGAAACCTTTGGGGGTGAATGGCACAGCCAGAGGGGGCGTGAACGCCCCTTTCTCTCGGACGAATAGGCGCATCATGCTCAAAACCCGTATCATCCCCTGTCTCGACGTGGCCGATGGCCGTGTAGTCAAAGGCGTCAATTTCGTCGATCTCATTGATGCCGGCGATCCGGTCGAAAGTGCGCGGGCTTATGATTTGGCCGGTGCCGATGAGCTGTGTTTCCTCGACATTCACGCCACCCATGAAAACCGCGGCACCATGTATGATCTGGCCACCCGCACCGCCGAGCAATGTTTCATGCCGCTGACCATCGGTGGTGGCGTGCGCACCCCCGATGATGTGCGCGACCTGTTGTTGGCTGGCGCCGACAAGGTCTCGTTCAACTCCGCCGCCGTGGCCGACCCGGACGTGATCGCGCGCTCAGCTGATCGTTTTGGCAGCCAATGCATCGTCTGCGCGATTGACGCCAAAACCACCGAGTGGGACGAAGACGGCACTCCGACCAAATGGACGATTTTCACCCATGGCGGTCGCAAAGCCGCCCTGGATGCGGATGGGAATCCGATTGATGCGGTGGAGTTTGCCAAACTGATCGAGCGCAAAGGCGCAGGTGAAATCCTTTTGACCTCGATGGACCGCGACGGCACGCGCGCGGGGTTCAACCTTGCGATGACGCGTACCATTGCCGATGCGGTCAACATTCCTGTGATTGCCTCAGGCGGCGTCGGCAATCTCGATCACCTCGTCGAAGGCGTCACCGAAGGCCACGCCAGCGCCGTTCTCGCCGCCTCCATCTTTCATTTCGGGGATTACACCATTCAGGAGGCCAAAGAATATATGGCCGCCAAGGGCATCCCGATGCGGCTGAATTAAGGAACATTCCATGTCCATCCTGCACGATCTCGAACAGGTCATCCTGTCGCGCAAATCCGCCGATCCAGACAGCTCCTGGACCGCAAAACTTTTGTCCAAGGGCCCGGAGAAATGCGCCGAGAAATTTGGCGAAGAGGCGATTGAGGCCATTATTGCTGCGGTTAAAAACGACCGCGAGAACCTCACCTATGAGGCCGCCGATGTTCTCTATCACCTGCTGGTCATGCTGGCGGCGCGTGATGTGGCGCTTGAGGATGTGTTGAGCGAATTGGCGCGGCGTCAGGGCCTATCGGGAATTGCCGAAAAAGCGGCGCGCAAACCTTAAAAGGTTTGCTTGCCTCTCCTCATCACATCCCCAATCGCGGAATCTCAATCGCCGGGCAGCGGTCCATCACCACTTCGGCCCCCTGTGCACGAGCCAAGGCGGCGGCTTTGTCATTGACGATGCCGAGCTGCATCCAAACGTATTTCAACCCTTTGAGCGCGTGCAGCGCCTCGTCGACCACCTGAGCCACCTCTTCAGAACGGCGAAAAATATCGACCATATCGACGCGTTCATGGATGTCAGACAAAGAGGCCACACAGGTCTGACCAAACAACTCCCGCCCCGCCTGTCCCGGATTCACCGGAATCACTTTATAACCCCGCGCCGCCAGAAATTTCCCGACCTGATGCGACGGGCGTTCAGGGCGCGGGCTTGCCCCCACAAGGGCGACCACTTTCGTGTCCTGCAGGATGCGGATGATGTCAGCGTCGGTCAGTTGGTCTATTGTGCTCATGCAGAAATCATAGCCCAGATTGGCACAAGAAAAAAGCCCGGGCACGAGGCCCGGGCATAAGGTGTGGAACGAGGGACAGTTGAGAGCAACGCGCATGTTCCGATGCGCGTCTCACACTCAAAGATAGGGTCTGCGTCTCAGATGTTAAGAGCTTGTAAGAAAAACGTGAACACAATGTGAACTCGTCGCCCCCAAACGCCGCTGTTAGCGCTTTGACGCGGCATACAGCGCCACGGCGGCGGCATTCGAGACATTGAGCGAACCAAAATCGCGCGCAAACGGGATTTTCACCAGTTGATCCACCGTCTCCTTGGTTTTTTGCCGCAAGCCCGGCCCCTCCGCCCCCATCACCAGCGCCACGGCCCGGCCCGCACAGCCCGTCAGCGCCTCATCCAATGTCACCTCTGCCTCGCCATCGAGGCCAAGACAGACAAAGCCCATTTCTTGCAATTTCACGATCGTATCGGACAGGTTGCGCACCCGCAGATAGGGTTGGCGTTCCAGCGCGCCGGAGGCGGTTTTCGCCAAGGCCCCGGTTTCGGGTGCTGCATGGCGTGCGGTGGCGATCACCGCTTCGGCGCCAAACACCTCGGCCGAGCGCAACACCGCGCCGACGTTATGCGGGTCGGTGACCTGATCAAGCAACACCACCGTCGGTGCGCCGCTTTGGCCCGCACCCGAGGCCAAACAAATCTCTTCGACCGAGCCCCAATTGAGCGCTTTGACTTCCAACGCCGCGCCTTGGTGCACAGAGCCTTGATCAATCGGCGCGCTGAATTTGCGCGGATCGGTCAGCTCAGGCTCCATGCCAGAGGCCTGAATGTCCTCGGCCAATTTGTCATAGGCGTTTTTGGTCACCACGAGGCGCAATTTTTCGCGCGCCGGATTGCGCAGCGCATCGCGCACCGCATGAAGCCCAAACAACCACACGGTCGCCGCCTCGGCTTTGCGCTTGGCTTGCTCTTTTTCAACGACCCACTGGGGCTTTTTCATGGCACTCTCTTTCCTCTGCAAAAGGCTTTCCCCTTCCTGCCGCGCGCAATCTCCAAGCACAAGCATCCTTTTGGCATTTTTCCTGTTGACGCCCCCCGATCCCGATTGTATCCAGCCCCCCACACGACGCGGTGCAACACGCACCTTGATGCCTCTGGCATCCTTCGTGGGCGACGGGCTGCAAGGTGCGGCAGCGGACTGTAACTCCGCCGGGGAGACCCACGCCTGGTTCGATTCCAGGGTCGCCCACCACTTCCCTCCCATTGTTCTTCACTAAAAGAAATCCATGCGGCATTGCCCTTTGCGACGTGGCCGCCCGCCGCTTCGATTGCCGTCGCTGGCCTGCGCGGTGGGCGCGTTGATGTCGGCCAAAGCCACACATGCGCGCAAACCGGGCTCTGCAAAGGCGACTGCGGAGCAGGTCCGAGGCGAATATCTGCCAGAGCCGTGGCGGGGCCCCGCCAGATTTTTGCAGAACCCGAATGAAAGTGGTTGATCGGCGGGGCAATTTGCGGCCCCCTGAGAGGGACCCGCGGGAGGCGGGGTAATTTCTGGGAGGATTAGAATGTTTAACAGGATCAAATTCGGCGCGTTGTTCGCCGGAGCACTTGCCGTTTCCACCGTCGCTTCGGCGCCTGCCGCGAAGGCCAGCGAATTCATCAATATTCTGACCGGGGGCACCTCGGGCGTGTATTATCCGCTCGGCGTGGCGCTTTCGACTCTCTACGGGAAGGGGATTGAGGGCGCACGCACGCAGGTGCAATCGACAAAGGCCTCTGTCGAGAACCTCAACCTGCTGCAACAGGGCAAAGGTGAATTGGCCTTTGCACTCGGGGATTCCGTCAAATATGCGTGGGAAGGCAATGCGGATGCAGGATTCAAAGCGCCGCTGACCAAGCTGCGCGCCATTGCGGCAATCTATCCGAACTACGTGCAAATCGCCGCTCTGGGCGAAACAGGTGCCACGACAGTTGCGGATCTCAATGGCAAAAGCCTGTCTGTTGGCGCGGCGAAATCGGGAACCGAGCTGAACGCGCGGGCGATTTTTGGTGCCATGGGAATGAGCTATGACGATCTGGGCAAACTCGAATATTTGCCCTTCTCGGAATCGGTCGAACTGATGAAAAACCGTCAGCTGGATGCGACGCTGCAATCCTCCGGCCTTGGCAATGCGGCGTTGAAGGATCTCTCATCCTCGCAAGAGATCACCTTCCTCTCGATCCCGAAAGAGACCGCGGAGGCCCTTGGCGCACCTTATATCGCGGGTGTTATTCCGGCCGGAACCTATGCGGGCCAAGAGGCGGACGTGCCGACGGTGGCTGTGGTCAACTTCCTCGTGACGCATGAGGATGTGTCTGAAGAAACCGCCTATCAGATGACCAAACTGATGTTCGAGCATCTCGATACGCTGAAAGCGGCCCATTCGGCGGCGGGCGGCATCACTTTGGAAGACGCGGTCAAAGGCTCGCCGATCCCGCTGCATCCGGGGGCAGAACGCTATTACAAAGAGCAAGGCCTCCTGTAAGCGCTCCACATTCCCAATTGACGCTTTTGAGGCGGTCCGGCCGGGTCGGGCCGCCTTTGCAAAAGGATCATCCCCATGACAGAGACTTCCAACAGCCCCGATCAGACCGCTGATCTCGGGCTGCATGACCCCTTGGCCGAAAGCTTCCCCGCAACGCGGGAAGGCCGCGCGCTCTTCTGGCTCGCCGTGGCGTTTTCGGCCTTCCAGATCTCCATCGCCGCGCATTTGATTGACCTACCAAGCCAAGTGACGCGGGTCATTCACGTCGGTTTCCTGCTCGCGCTCGGGATGCCTTTGCTGGCTTTGGCCAAGCGCTACGGGCCTTTGGGCCGCGCGCTTGGCTATGCGATCGCCCTCGCCGGGGTTGCTATCGCGATCTACCAATGGGCTGAATATACCGAACTCCTGCTGCGTGCCGGTGATCCGCTGCCGATTGACATTGCCTTCGGCGCGGTGGCACTGGCCTCGATCTTTGCGGCGGCATGGATGCTGATGGGGCCTGCGCTTCCGATCATCTCCGGCCTGTTCCTGTCCTATGCGCTCTGGGGAGAATATCTGCCCGCGCCGCTCGATCATCGCGGCTATGATATGCGCCAAGTGATCGAGCATCTCTCATACGGAACCGAAGGGATTTACGGGATTCCGACCTATGTGTCCTCGACCTATATCTTCCTGTTCATCCTGTTCGGCGCGTTCCTGGAAAAGGCAGGGATGATCAAGCTGTTCACCGATGTCTCGCTGGGGCTTGTGGGCGACAAGATGGGCGGGGCTGCGAAGGTTTCGGTGCTGTCCTCGGGCCTGATGGGCACGATTTCCGGCTCTGGTGTGGCCAATGTGGTGACCACGGGGCAATTCACCATCCCGCTGATGAAACGCTTCGGCTACCGACCTGCCTTCGCAGGCGGCGTGGAGGCGACCGCCTCGATGGGCGGGCAGATCATGCCGCCCGTCATGGGGGCGGTGGCCTTTGTGATGGCTGAAACCTTGGGCGTGGAATATGTCGAGGTGGTCAAGGCCGCGCTGATCCCCGCGATCCTCTATTTCATGGGCGTGTTCTGGATGGTGCATCTGGAGGCAGGCAAACGCGATCTGCGGGGCCTCTCGAAAGCGGAAATGCCTTCTGCGATGCGTGCGCTCAAGGAGGGGTGGTTCCTGATCCTGCCGCTCGGAGTGCTCGTCTATCTGCTGTTCTCGGGCTATACGCCGCTCTTCGCGGGGACGGTTGGTCTGGCGCTGACGGGCGGGTTGATCCTTGGTGGGACAGTGGCTTTGGGCCTGCCTGCGGGGGTGATCCGCGTGGTCTTCTGGGTCGTGCTTGGTTTTGTTGCGGCAGCGTTCTTTAAATTCGGACTGGAGGTTGTGCTCCTCGCGCTGCTCATTCTGATCGCGATCAACGCGGCCTCCAAGGGTGGGCGCGAGACGCTGGCGCTCTGCCGTGACAGCTTGGCGGACGGCGCGAAAACCGCACTTCCGGTGGGGATCGCCTGCGCGCTTGTGGGGGTGATCATCGGTGTGATGACCCTGACCGGGGCGGCCAATACGTTCGGGCAATTTATCGTCGGCGTCGGCCAGAGCAGCCTGTTCCTCTCACTGGTTCTGACAATGATCACCTGTATTGTGTTGGGGATGGGGATTCCGACAATCCCGAATTACATCATCACCTCGTCCATCGCCGGGCCTGCGCTATTGGAACTCGGTGTGCCGCTCCTCGTGAGCCATATGTTTGTGTTCTACTTCGGTATTCTGGCCGATCTGACGCCCCCCGTGGCACTGGCCTGCTTTGCCGCTGCCCCAATTGCGAAGGAAAGCGGGCTGCGGATCAGTTTCGAGGCGGTCAAGGTCGCGGCGGCGGGCTTTGTGGTGCCGTTCATGGCGGTCTACACGCCTGCGTTAATGTTGCAGGATGGCGGACCTATGGCAGAGGCCATCGGCTATTGGCCTGCAGTGGCCTATGTCGTCACCAAAGCGGTGATTGCGCTGGCGCTTTGGGGCGCGGCGGTGATCGGTTGGCTGGGGCGACCGCTCGCGATTTGGGAGCGCGCAATTGCAATGGCAAGCGGCTTCTGCCTCGTCGCGGCCTTCGCAATCACCGATGAGATCGGCTTTGCTCTCGCCCTCATCTTCGCCATCCTCTTGTGGCGCAAACGGACATGAGCGCTTGCCTGATGGCGGGTGCACTCTCCCTCGCGCTGGGTAGCGCGGGGGAGTTCCGCATGGAATGGACACATTCCGTCGAAAAAGAAACATGGCGCGAAACTTGGGCGGTCGAAGGCGGCAAGCTATGGCTGCGCCGCGCAGCGGTCAAAGGGTCCGGCGCGGGAATGGAACCGGGGCCGGAGGGATGGTTCGAGGACGGGTATTGGATTTGGGAACCCAAACCTTTGGGGGTAACGGAGCTTGTGCTTGCCTCCTCGGGGGAGACGGTCTCGGGTTGGACGATCTGCGGGACAGACTGCATGACCCTTGGCGCGACTGCGGACGCGCCTATAGTGTTGAGACCTTGTGAGGAGCCAGCGGGAGACGGCGAATGATCACGACACAGGTGCGGCGCGCGCGCGGCCCCGCTTTGGCGGGAATGGTGTTGCTGACCTGTGTCGCGATGCTGGCGGGCGGGCTTGCGTGGCGGACCGCGCTGCGCACGATTGACGCGCGCTTGGAACAAAGCCTGATCCTGACACTGCGCGCCTTGGAGACCGAAATCGACCGCTTCCGCTATCTGCCGCAGGTCGCAGGACAGGATGCGCGGATCGCCGCGACCATTCGCAGCCCGACTGATCCGCTCGGCATCGCCGCCACCAACCGCTATCTGGAAAAAATCACCGCACTTGCCGAGGCGAGCCATCTCTATCTGATGGATGATACGGGGATCACACTGGCCGCGTCGAACTGGGCGCTGGCGGAGAGCTTTGTTGGTCATGATTACAGTTTCCGGCCCTATTTTCAGCAGGCCGTCGCGCACGGGGATGGCGCGTTCTATGCGATTGGCGTCACGACGGGGACGCCGGGGTATTTCCTCGCCGCCAAGATTGTAGCGGGAGCCGATGTGGGCGTCGTTGTTGTAAAGATCGACCTCACCCCATTGGAACACGCATGGATCGCCGCAGATTTGGCCACAGCAGTCGTTGACCCTGACGGGGTGGTGTTCCTCTCCGGCAAGCCCGATTGGCTCTACCGCCCGCTTGCGCCGCTCACGCCGGATATTTTGGCCCGGATCGACGAAGATCGCGCCTATGTCGGGGCGGATCTGGCGGCGGCAAAGCCGCTGCAACGCGGATCACCGGATTGGATTTTCGACGATCATTCGGGGCGCCTGCGGGCGCGCTCGGCGGCCTTCAGCGGCGGCTGGCGGGTGGTCGCGGCAGAGCCCGTGACACCGGCGCTCTATGCGGCGCTTGGTTGGGGCACCGGCATGGCGCTTTTATGTGGTTTCGGGATCGGGCTGGCCAAAATCCAGCGCCAAAGGCGGCAACTGGTGACGCTAAGGCTGCGGCAGTCGGATATGTTGGAGCGAAAAGTGGCGGAGCGCACGGAACGTCTGGCGCTGGAAATCGAGGCACGGCGACAGATCGAGGCCGAGCTGCGCGCGGCCCAGGAAACCCTGATCCATTCGGAAAAAATGGCCGCCCTCGGGCGGATGTCCGCGGCGATCGTGCATGAGATCAGCCAACCCTTGGCGGCGATGGAGGCCAGTTTGGCGGCGGCCGAGCTGTCATGGCAAACGGCCCCTGCCAAGACCGCGCCCCGGATCGAAACCGCGCGCAATCTGATCCGGCGGATGCAGCGCACGACCAAGCACCTCAAATCCTTTTCCCGCAAAGAGGAGGGACGTCTTGAAGTCATTGATGCGGTTTTGGTAGTGGAAAATGCGCTTGATCTGGTGCAGCCGCGCGCGCGGGCCGTCGGGGTGACGCCACGGCTGATCCGGCCCGCGGTGCCAATGCTGGTGCGCGCGGGCCGGGTGCGGCTGGAACAGGTCTTGGTGAATCTGCTCCTGAATGCGATGGATGCCGTGGAAGGCGAGGCAGGAGGCAAAATCGAAGTGACGCTGGAGGAGAGGGCGGGTGAACTGCGGATTTCGGTCAGTGACACAGGGTCCGGCATCGCGCCCGAAGATCTCGCGCGGGTGACAGAACCATTCTTCTCGACCAAGACCAACAGCGAGGGGCTGGGCCTCGGTCTGGCGATCTCACAGGCGATCCTGGCCGAGTTCGGCGGACGTTTCGAGATCTGCTCGACACAGGAAACGGGCACGGTGATGACGGCGATTTTACCAAGATATCAGGGGGATGTGGCATGACGGCAATGATCCATGTGGTCGAGGATGACGTCGATCATTGCGCAGCTCTCTGTGATTTGATCGAAGCAAGCGGCTACCATGCACAGGGGTTTTTGAACGGCTCAGAGGCGCTGGCGACGCAGCGCGTGCCCGATCTGGTCGTTACCGATTTGCGGATGCCGGGTATGGACGGGTTCGAGGTGCTGCGTCAGTGGAAAGACCGCGCGGCGGATCTGCCACTGATCGTGATCACAGGGCATGGCGATGTGCCGCACGCGGTGCGCGCGATGCGTCAGGGGGCCGAGGATTTTCTGGAAAAACCCTATGATGCCTCGCATTTGATGGCGGTAATCGCGCGGGCCCTCAAAGCGGGACAGATGCGGGCCGAATTGGCGCAGCTTCGCTCCCAGATCGCCGCGCGTGACAGCACGGAGATTCTGGGGCAATCCACCTCGATCACCGCGCTGAGAGATCGGATCGCGGCATTGGGGCCGCTCGACCTAGATCTGATCGTGACAGGGGAGACCGGCACGGGCAAGGAACTGGTGGCCCGCGCGCTTCATGCCGCCAGCCCGCGCGCGCAGGGGCCTTTCGTTGCGGTAAACTGCGCGGCGCTGCCGGAAAGCCTGTTCGAGATGGAGATGTTCGGCCATGTCGCAGGGGCCTTTCCGGGCGCGCACGATAAAATCGGCAAGCTGGAGGCGGCGGCGGGCGGCACGCTGGTTCTCGATGAAATCGAGGCGATGCCCGCAGCATTGCAGCCCAAGCTGTTGCGGGCCTTGCAAGAGCGGCAAGTGGAGCGACTTGGCGAGAATATACTGCGCCCGCTCGATCTGCGGATCATCGCGCTGTCCAAGAGCGACCTGAGCAAGAGAACGCTTGATGGCAGCTTTCGCGCCGATCTGTTTTACCGCCTGGCCGGTGCACAGATCACCCTCGACCCGCTGCGCGGCTTGGGCGACGACATCACGCTTTTGTTCAGCCATTTCGCGCAAGCGGCGGCCGCACGGTACGGGCGGGACACGCCTGCAATCTCCTACGGGTTTCGTCAGCACCTTGCAAAGCGCGGATGGGCCGGCAATGTGCGCGAGTTGAAGGCGGCGGCGGAGCGGTTTGCCTTGGGGTTGGATCTGCCCGACGGCACCCCCGCAACGCAAGAGGCGGGCAGTTTAGCGGACCGTGTTGCGGCCTATGAGGCACGTGAAATCGCCGCGACTTTGGAACGGTGCCGCGGCAATACGGAACGCACGGCGCAGGCCTTGGGCATCGCGCGACGCACCCTCAACGACAAGATCGCGCGCTATCAAATTCGCATTTGAAGGGTCATGTGATTGCCGCCCGAATGGGCCCTCGTTCACAATGCGAGACTGCGACGGTCTGCTGTGGTTACACCCATGCGGAGGATTGTTCCCTCTATATCACACTGACGGGGCAAGAGCAGATGGAATGCGGCATGCTGAACACACACTTTTGACACACTCCCGAGGGATTATAAATCTGGCAGGGTCTAATCCTTTGAAATCTGGTGCCCCCACACGGACTCGAACCGCGGACCTACTGATTACAAATCAGTTGCTC
>ERZ1673962.419-NODE-419-length-30194-cov-142.034872_pt1 | contig 30194 bp, 40 predicted proteins | sample MGYA00580188_ERZ1673962 | MGnify/ENA primary metagenome ERZ1673962 (study PRJEB41334, sample SAMN05608104) | rock metagenome | biome: terrestrial subsurface; feature: shale formation; material: shale | place: USA: Pennsylvania ... | reverse complement strand
TTGTGAATATTCGCACTTGCAACATACCAAAACAGAGAGGGATTTTATAGAAATAGGGTAAGGAAGATACAGCATGAGTCAATCAAATATAGCCGATCACTACCGCCGCAATTTACGCGGCGAAGTTATCACCATTAACGACCGCTACTTACGCCCAGCCGATGTGGCAGAAAAGTGCGGTATTCACCGTTCAACAATTTACCGCTTAATAGAGCGCGGCCAGTTTCCTAAATCGCACAAGGCATCAAGCGGCCGTGTGGTATGGGTTGAAGAAGACATAGAAGAGTGGATGCGCTTAGGCGCCGAAAAGTTTCACGAATTTTACGGCAAACAACAAGCAAACTAGGGGCCAGCCATGAATACATATCAAGCATTTAGCAGAGAAACGTTAAGCAGCTTTAAAACCTTAGCTGAGCAATGCCGCTATTTATTGAGCTGCAAAATTACTACCCGCAAAGCGGTGTTTGGTTTTGGCCCAGTGCTTCAAGCGCGTGTTGGTGATTTTGACTTGCCAGTTTATTGCAATGGCGACGAGTACCAAACAATACAAAAAGCAGTTTTCTGGTTAAAAACACAAGCCGCCAACTATTTAAACGCAGCTAAACAGCAGGAGATATAACCATGGCAAATGCATTAGTTAAACAAACCGAAAACGCACAACCAGCGCCGTTAAAAGCTGTAGAAGGGCGCCACATACCAAAAGGCCTTGCCGAAATAAAAGCGCTACTAGGCAGTGAGCGCCATACGCCAGAGTACGTGTATACCAAAGTGCTAAGCGAGCAAGAGCGCACATTAGTGTGTTTTGCAGCAGGCCTAAAGCGCCACCATTTAGAAAGCGGCTTTGCTAATTTTGATGCAGATACTCGCTTAAAAATTCACAAGGCTATTTTGCAAATGGAGCAATTAGTAAAAGCATTTACCGATGCTAACGCCATGGCACCGGCTAAGTTTGTGCAAAACGCCCCGCGCGTTGAAGCCAATACCAACTATTCACATTTAACCATTACTAAGGGTTGATCATGAGCTCAACTAATCGCGGAACCCAGCGCAATGCAGATGATTACTACGTAACACCGCATTGGTTAATAGACGATTTTTTAGCAGCGTTTAGCGAAAACTGCCGCTTTAATTTTGACGAACAAGCATACCCGTTAATGTTAGACCCAAGCGCAGGCGGCTGCGACAAGTACGAAATGAGCTACCCAACCGTATTAGAAAAACACGGATTTAATGTTAATAGCTGGGATATTCGCGAAGACTCACGCGCTAACTTAACAGGCGTTAATTTTTTAAACGTCCCTAGTTATGAATCGCGTAAATACGACATGATCATCACAAACCCGCCATTTAACCTAGCACAAGAATTCACTGAGCACGCACTTGAAATGGTTTGTGAGGGCGGTTTAGTCATTATGCTGCAACGCCTTAATTGGTTAGGTAGCCAAAAGCGTAAACCTATGTGGAAAAAACTGCCATTAGCCGCGGTTTATGTACATAGCAAACGCCCAGGCTTTGACCCACAAAAACCAAGTAAAACCGATTCTACCGAATACGCCCACTTTGTATTTTGCAAAGGATACGAGCTAGCCCCTGAGCTTTTCGTAATTTAACGCCAAAAAAAAACACCCAAAGGAATACTAAAAATGAACCCTATCAAAGACCAAGATATATCTAAAAACCAGTTAATACTCAATATTGTTTTACACGCAATTGAGCAAGCTAATTTTACAATCCGCCTTTTAAACAAACGTAGCACCGTACACATGCTAATGCAGTGCGAAGACACGCTAACTGACTTACTACCAATCGTAAAACTGATTGCTGACGACGACGTTAACTTTGAGCAAGTTTACAGCCAAATGAGCATTGCATTAAATGCCGTACAAATTGGTGGCGAGCCAATGGAAATAGAGCTGTAGCGCCGTGGCTAACCCTAGACCGCTCGACCTTGAATTATAAAACGGAGAAAAATTATGAACCACGTAATGCTTGATTTAGAAACTATGGGGCAGGGCAATAACGCTGCGATTGTCGCCATTGGCGCGGTATTTTTTGAGCCGACGACAGGTGAAATTGGTGACACTTTTTATAGAAAAATTGATTTAGGGAGCGCCGCACAATTCGGCGAAATTGACCCAAGCACAGTGCTTTGGTGGTTAAAGCAAAGCGATGAAGCGCGTGCTGAAATTACTAGCAATGACGCAGTGGAATTAAAACATGCAATTGTTGATTTTACCGTTTGGCTACATGCTAAATGTGAGCGCATTAATAACCGTGTTGTTTGGGGGAATGGCTCAAGCTTTGATAACGTAATTTTAAGCAATGCATTTAAAGCGTTAGGTTACGGAAAGCCATGGCGTTTTTGGAATGACCGCGATGTTAGAACTGTTGTTGAGTTAGGCCGCACACTTAAAGGCTTTGATCCTAAGCGTGATATGCCATTTAAAGGCACGGCGCACAACGCATTAGATGATGCTATTCATCAAGCCAAATATGTATCAGCAATTTACAAGGCACTTGCATAAATAATGGCTAACCCAATCCCGCTCGACCTTGACGCCCTTAACCTATCAAGCATAGCTAAGGGCTTAATTTCGTCTATTACTGATATTGACGACTTTAATTACCTTGCCAGCAACTTGGAAAAGGTGCCTGTGTCGCTGCAAAGTCGCATGGCCCGCAAATACATTGATCGTTACACCGAAAAAAAAGCGGGGAGCCAGTTCCGTGCTAACACATGGATGCGCCGTACCATTGCGCGTTTAAAACCCCGTTTTGGTGTGCTACTCAGTATTACTCACAATATGCCATTGCCATGGCATATTCTAAGTAGTGTTGAAAAAACTAAAAAGCATGCAGGCACCCTTGCATTAGAGTGCCTTGAAAAAGCACTAGATGTAAGCGAGCAAAACCAGCATTTACCCTACGAGAAAATAGTACGCCTTACCTACGAGGGTGTTGCAGGGTATGCCAAACAGTTTGGTGTAAACGTGCCATTTTACGAGATGCGCAAAGACGACCTACCGCAAGCCTGTTTTGAAATCGCTTTACTTAAACTGCAATGTGATAAGTGGTGGGCTCGCCAATTAAAAACCCTACGTAAACAGTTTTTAGAATTACTAGAAATTGCAACCGGCCAAGTGGGTAAAGACCTTTACTACGACAAAAAAAGCAAAAAGCCAAAGCGCCGTGGTATTAGCCCGTATTCATCAAAACAAGCTCAACGTGAATTTAGCTTTGCCCAAGCCAGCGGCAGGCAGTTTTTAGAAATGATGGAACTACAAAGCAGTGACGGCGATGTAATTAACTTAATCGAAGCCGTAAAAAGCGGCATGGCAAACCCTGCTAACCGCCGTAATGAGCTAATGCTACGCATACGTGAAACCGAAGAACTAGCCGATGAAATGGGCTATGTTGCCATGTTTTACACCATTACTTGCCCTGCGCGTTTTCATGCCAATGCAAGTACGTGGGACGGTTCAACCCCTAAAGATGCCCAAAACTATTTAACTACCACATGGGCAAGGGCGCGTTCTAAGTTAAACCGCCGTGAACTTAAGTACTTTGGTGTGCGTGTTGTAGAGCCACATGCCGACGGGTGCCCGCACTGGCACATGATGCTATTTATGCCAAAAAACAAACTTCAAGAAATCAACGCTATTTTGCGTTGGTACTTTATTCAAGAGGATAAAAGCGAGCTTTACGATCGTTATGGCCCCGAGCTTACCCGCGCCAAGGTGTTCAATAAATTTGTAGATATAAACACCCATGGCACACACATAAAAACCGTTGAAGCATGTGTTAAATACCGTGCAGGCACTGAGAAAACCAAGTTATTTAAAATCTATAAACAAAAGCGCAGCGAGTGGGGCTTTGCTAAAAAGAAAGCCAACGAAGTAGCCATACAACGCAATAAAGAAGAGGCCGAAAAAGCCAAGGCTGAAAAAAGAGAACCTAAAAAGTTTAAGGCGAAAAACCATAAAGCGCCTACCAAATTTTACCGTACTTTTAGCCCACGCTTTGACGCTGTAAAGCTCGATAAAAGCAAGGGCAGTGCAGCGGCCTACATTGCTAAATACATCAGTAAAAATATTGATGGTTACATGCTGACCGATCACGTTGACGCCGACACAGGCGAAAACCTGCAAGAGCAAGCTAACCCCGTTTTAGCCTGGGCAAGTACGTGGAATATTCGCCAGTTTCAATTTCAAGGTTCGCCAAGCGTTACGGTTTGGCGAGAGCTTCGCCGTATGCCAAAAGGCAAACCAATTAAAGACGAAATAATAGAGCCTATTCGGTACGCGGCAGATAACGCCAATTGGAAAGACTACGTAAAATTACAGGGCGGCATGTGTATTGGCCGCGCCGCTAACTTTAAATCAATGTACGAAATTACACCGCAGGGTAACGACTACGCCGAAGTAGTGCGCCGCATTAAGGGCGTGCTTACTAATACCGATTACAAAGCGGTGCTTAAGCGCAGCCTTGAAAACGTGCACAACGTAATTGCAAGCACCAGCTTAAAAACGCGCCTTATAGAATGGACAAGGCAACTTAAAGGCACAGCCGAAAAACTCAACGCTAAGGATAACACCAACGTCGGCGTAGCCGACCTATCTTGGTCTAGTGGTAATAACTGTACGCCTATAGCCGTGGGCTCTAGCGCCGAGTTAATACTCGATATGGTGGGGTGTGATAAAAAACAGATCACAGAGGTTAAAAAGGATCTAAATAGCGGTAAGAGGATCGCCAGAGACGGCCAAATTTACGTAGTTCAAGATGGTGTTTTACAAATTTGGGACGAAAAAGCACAAATTAAAGAGCATCGACGTCAGTCTATTGAATCAATGGCGCATAACGAAGCGCAAAATGATGAGTTGTTATCAGTTAATAGCGCACCAACAAAATGCAATCATCTGTTTTACTCACTTACAGAGTCGCAAAGGGCATCACTTGAGCAAGGCAATATAGTGATCAGCAATGGTCGAGTGTATTTCACCAGAGGCTTAGACCTTTATAGCTTTGAAAAACTAGATTTAGAACAGCCAAAAGCGGCTATTAAAATACAAGTAACAGAAAAGCACTATCAGGCCGCGCGCGAACAATACGATTTAGCAAGTCAGTACGCGGCTATTGATGGCCGTTCGCTACCAAATTCAACAAAATTTAAAAAAGGTCATGCTGATGTAATTGGCGATCTTGAAATGGCTAGGCTTGTTCTAGCTGGTGAAGCAACAGCAATCAGCGACAACGATTGGTGGGCAATGGATTTAATGGCATAGGAGATAACATGGATTACAACGAATTATTAAAAATAAAGCAGGCAAGATCAAACCAGTTAGTTAACTCAGTTTTGGAGTTGCACGCTAACGGCCATAAGCAAGCAAAGCTGTGTCAAAGCTGTAAATTTGCATTCCCTAAAATAATGCATAAGTGCCCATATTGCTTTAGCTCACAAGCTGAATTTATAAGTCTTGATGAGCACTACATGGAAAAACTAGCAAATAGATACTGGCAGTTAGGTTATGTAGAAAAGTCATTAGATGCGATAGAAACTGTTGATTTTAAGTTAGGTATTAACGGAAAAGGCGATTTATGAAACCAACCGTTAAGCGCCGCAACTGGGTATTTCACTCAGTTGTTAAACCAAACAAAAGAGAGCAACCAAATGAAACAAAAAACAGCATTGATGTGGGTATTAAGAGGTTTTTACTTACAAGTAGGCTTTACCTTGTCAGCAGCGGTTTATGAGTTAACCAAACTCGCTGCAAACATTTTATTTTATTAACCAAAAAGGATACGAACCATGCACCAACAAAATAAACCACTCGACAAAGGCCGTGTAGCCTGTATTGCTGAAAAATACCAGCAAGGCAACACTACCAAAAACCGCTACGCCACATTAGGCCGCGCCACTAAATGGCCAAGCAACAACCAAGGCGGCAGCGAAAGCGTAGAGATAGAGCTCGACACCATGCCAATAAACCACCAAGGCCCGTTAAAGCTGTATATTTTTTGGGATAGCGAAAGCCAGCAAACACAAGATCAAAGCCAAGGTTACGCGCCGCCGCAATACCAAAGACAGCCAGCGCCGCAGTATGATCAGCAGCAATACGCACCCCAACAACCAGCACCCCAGCAATACGGCCAACAGCGCCAGTAAATAAAAAAGCTAAAAACAACAGCACAGTTGTTTTTAGCTATGAAGTACTATCAATCGAGTACAGCCAAATATAACTATGTGGTACCAGAATTAAAGTTAACACCTAGTCGCATAGTTAAATTTAACTGTGTTGGCCACAATAGATAAATTTAGCTATGTCAGATGCTAAGGAATACACATGAAAAACCAATCACAACACAAAAGTTACTTAGGCGCTAAAGGTGGAAGTGGTGTTTACCAAGCAATTATAAACGTAATGGCACCGCATGAATTTTACGGCGAGCTATTCTTAGGCACTGGCGTAGTATTTAAAAATAAAGCGCTGGCTAAAAACAACGTGGTAATTGATAAGTCACAAACCATGCTAGACAAGTTTAACTATGTGGTACCAGAAAATAAAATATGCGGGTGTGCCATCGAGTACTTAGAGAGTTTTAAACCATTTTGCAAAACCCAGCTTTATCTTGATCCGCCATACATGCCAGAAACACGTACCAGCAATGCCCGTTATGAATACGAAATGACAGAAGCCGATCACCAGCGTTTGCTAACAGCTGCAAAAAAGCAAAACCCTGATGAAGTTAAAATTATAATATCTGGTTACGCCAACCCACTTTATAACGAAATGCTAAAAGATTGGTGGCGCAAAGATTTTCAGGCCATGACACGTGGTGGAGTTCGTACTGAAACCATATGGCTAAACTACCAGCCAAGTGACGTACATTACCATACCTTTGCGGGCGATAATTTTACTGATCGTCAACGTATAAAGCGAAAAGCCCAGCGCTGGGCGAAAAACTATAAAGCGTTACCGCCAGCAGAACGCCAAACAATACTTGCCGCACTATTATCAGTTGAATGAAAAAGGCCGCTAAATTAGCGGCCTTTTTTATGGCTATGTATTTTACAAGCCAACCAATTCTAATTGCTGTTCACGAGATAGATTTTTAATAAGCGATGCGGCTAATTGTTGCGTGCTTTTTACAGGAGGATTTAAGAAGTGATCAAACGATTGGGTAACACGAAACGTCGCGCCGCACTCACGGGTATTAGTACACGAGCAATATAAATTAACCACATGGGCGCTTTGTTTTTCGCGTGATGTAACTGTTGCTTTAGCTTCGCAATTTGGACAAGTAACCCGCGCCATAATAACCACCAATCGTTAATAAAATACACTGTGATTATATACAGTGGCGCACTGTATGACAAACAACCATTTAACTACTGGCTGAGAATCTAAGAGCTAAAAAATTCACTCCTCCTCGCCTTCCGCTTTCGTGCAAAAAATGCGTCAAATTGACAGCCTCAGTGACAAGCACTTTTTGGCTAAGCCTTATAATAAAAGGATCTAAAAGAAAGTTTAAAAGGATCGCAATGACAAAAAAGTGACAATGTTAGACACAAAGTGACAATGAAAAGATCAAATGGGTGGCTATTTATTTAATATTGAAATATTATTAAATTATTATCACTTAACCGATAACTATTTATGGTCTATTTATTTAAAGGCACGCAAACACCAGAGCGATTAAACTTGCTTTTATCGCTGTGTAAAATTAGCAGTGAAGATATTAAAACTGCGCTCAGCGATCACCTAGTTCGCGGCATTGATAAAAAGTCAGCGGCGCTATTAAACGGAGTTCCTGCGCCTAACTTTTCACGCGCACTTAATCAGCTAAATGCTAAAGCAGAAGTGGTCGAGAAAATAAAAGAAATAGATTGGCAAAAGCGCTAGCTAGTCACTAGCACTTTTTTTATTGCCGCCTTTACTTCCCCAAAATGCTCTAAACAATCGCATTAATCCAAGGGTTGAAACGGCAATACCCACTATCACAAATTCAAAGTACCAGGGCGCACCTTCATAACCCATGGCTTGCCAGCCTTTTTGCATATAAGGCTGCATTGCTGGTATGAAGTGGCACACAAACAAACCTAAAAAGAATAAAATAATCACTTCATCCATGATGGTTTTATCGCGGTTCTTTAAAACAAGAAAGTCATAATCTGCATCGTTTTGCTCGGCTTGCATACAGCGCCTTGCTTTAGCTTCAAACTGCGCAATTTTAAAATTGTTTTCAGCGCGCGCTACATCGGCGGCCATTTCTGCCGCTATGCGTTTGCGCTCAACATAGCCGCCGGTTAAGTCGGCTATTGGGTTTGTGATGAATGAAACCAGTGTTTTAAGCCATCCCATTATTTGCCGCCCCTAATTAATTTAATAAAGCCCTTTGGGTCTTTGCTAAACGTTTCAATAAATTTATTGATCCCCTCCAAAATGTGCGGGGCCGCATAAGCCGTTACACCAATAACGCCCGTTTTTAAACTTTCATCAAATTGCCGCCACTCGCAAAACATAGCCGCCAAGTACGCCGCAAAAACAGCAATTAACACACTCATAAAATAATGAAAAAACGTAAACACCTTACGACTTAAATACATTTGTATAGCCGCCGCTAAAAAGCTCAACATAAGCAACTGCCCCCACTGTTTAATAAATTCAACTATATCTATCCAGCTCATGCGTCTTCCTTGGGTGTTGGGTTAAGGTCTGAATATTCAGGCTCTTTAAATTCAATACGCTGCGCTGCAGGTAAATAATTATTAATACCTAATACATCTTGCTGCATTGGCACAACTTCATTGTTGTAATAGGCACGGGTAATTTTATCTAAGTCGCCAAAGCCGTTTTTATCACCAGACGACTGGCCGCTAAGTGCTTCTTGTGCACGGTGCATACTCAGCATATCGTTAAGCGTAATTTTTTTAATGCGCTCAAATTCATCTTTAGTTGATATATCGCCAACCGGTGTAATGTTTATCGACTTTTCAGCATCGGCCTTATTGCTTCTAAAATTAAAAAATAAACTTCTAAAATTACCTACACCCTTGCTGTCGCGTATTGCATTTTTAAGCGCGGCCTCATCTTCATTACTTAGGTTCGGATCAGCCATTGAAAATATAAAGCCCATGTGCGCACCGTTCTTGTAGTAACGGCGTCTAAATAAAGTGGCATCTTCATTTAATAATGCCGACTGAATACCCCCGTAATACTGCGGTATACCGTAAATACCTTGGGCGGGGTCGTACTCTTTTACGTGTATAACTTCACCCGCATTAAAATAAATAGGCTCATGGCTGCGGTTACTTAATTGCGCATACACACCGCGCGTACTCGTATAGCGCATAGTCAATGCAGGCAGGTGCCGCAGTTTAATAATTTGCCCAAACGAATTTTTAATAATTTGCAAATAAGCGTTGCCGCTCCACAACAAATCAAAGCCAAACTTACTTAATGCTTGATGGCTTAAAAGCGGGTTTGGCTTATACCACTTTAAAATCATGTTGCGCTTAAAATACAAAATGGGCCCGTGCTGGGCATTAACGCGCAGCAGTTTAATTAAACCCTGCAAACTAATGGGCGGCGCATAAACGCCGTTGCTATCACTAAACACACCAACGTAATCGGTTAGCCGGTTATCTAAACACGGCTCAGGGTCGCCAAAACTAAACGCATCAGTTACCGCAGTTCGTTGGTTATAATTAGGCGCATGGCCGTTGCTTACTTTTAATCGTGGTTTCATTAAGCTGCAATTCCTACAGATGTTTGGCGGCTGTGGGCATTACCGTCCAATGGTTCAAATTTCATGGCATGCATAATCGCCCACGCAATATCGGCATGACCAGTTGTAGCGGTGCGGTTAGTAGCATAGGTAATTTGGTCGCCAACCACTTTGCGGCGAATATTAATAAACGAACTGGCAATGTTTACCGCGTCTTGGTCAAACTCAAGGCGTCGGTTTTTAATTACGTTAATCGCCTTAATAACCAGTTGGTTTTTAATTATTGGGTTGTAATGTATAGGCTCAGCGTTCGGATAAAATTTAGTGATCATCTCCCACACACCATAACCAATGCCCGTGGTATCAACACCAATGTGTTGCACGTTGTATTTTTCTGTGAGTAGTTTTATCTCGCTGGCCATGGCTTCAAAGTCATTGCCGCTTAAATCAACCGCTTCAAGTAAGCGGAACTTTTCGCCAGGCTTCATAGGGGCGCTCAATACAGCAACGCTTGCTTTGTCGCCAAAACGGGCAGGGTCAAAGCCAATAACAACAGGCTTTAATGCGAATGGGCGCTCGGCATCCAAGTCAAAATCATCCCACTTGGTCGAATCGCCCACACAGGCCATAAGCTGTTTAAGATTAAACGCACTGTGCGCATCATCAATAAACTTACACATAAACAAATTATTAAACTCATCGGTGCTGTATTCGTTTTCAAGTACTTCAATATCAATGCGGTCAAAGCCACTTTTAACCACATCGTGCACCGTAAGCATTTGCCGCCAAATACCATCGTCACACAGCAAGCCATGCTTTAAGTTTTTATGGCTAACATCAATGGCAAATTCAGGGTCGTTACAGGCTTTTGTTTTGCGGTACCATTTACCATTCCAGTGGTCGTAGGCTTCATGGCTGGTAACACTTGGCGTACTAAAATACGTAATACGCAAATGCTTATGCGTTGCCATAGCCTGCGCCAAGCCGCGCAAGCTCTTATATTTAGGAATCCAAAAAACTTCATCTATATATAAATCGCCGCTTTCCGACTGAGCAGTACGCGCATTAGTACTTTTAAAAATAAGCTTAACCGTTTTACCACCGGCTAAATTAAGCACCATTGGTGAACCGGTTAGCTCAACATTAAAATGCTCACGCACCAGCGCCACAATATTGGCCTTAAATACTTCCGCCTGGTCGCGGCTCGCCGATATAAATATTTTATTGCGGCCATTAATAATTGCATCAACAAAGGCTTCAAACGCAAAGTAAAAAGTAGCCCCAATTTGGCGGGGCTTTAAAATAAAGCGGGTGCGGTGATCTTGGTTTTCAAACCAATGTTTTTGGTGAGGGTAAAGCAGTTTATCTTTAAGCTCGTTGAGCATATCAAGCGTAATGCCAGAGCAATCATTTTTCTTTTTCTTCTTCGACTTTTTGCCGCTGCCACTATTGCCAGCGGCCGCATCGTCATTGTTAGCGCGTTGCTTGGGAGCAGGCGCCAGCTTGCTTTTATTAAGCGCGCACAGCTGGCGCGTGCAAAAGTCTAGCTCTTTATATTCAGCATCGGTTTTATTGTCTTTATCGGCTAACAAATTAATGCGGCGACTAAACGCCATTTCGGCATTATACGTTGGGCACATGTCAGCCCAGTTCTCAGCTTCAGACCAACGCCTAATACTGCGCGCACTGGGCATGCCTGCTAAGTCGGCTATTTCTTCATAGGTATAGCCCTCAACAACATACAAATCCTGTGCTTTTTTGCGTACGTCTGGTCCGTAGTTAGCCTTCATATTGCGCCACATTAATTAATCCATGGCGGCAGTGTATTAGTAATAAAGCGCGTAATCTGTCTGTTAAAAACCTGTCCATTCCTAAAAGTTAAATATAGGAATTTCAAAAAGTTAAACAGTTGGAAAGGTGCAAAAGGAGGGTGCAAACTGCAGTTACTTTAAAGCATAAAGCTTAATTAAAAAACATTTAAAAGGTTTGTTTATATGTCAGGTCAACTACGCACAAAACCATTATCAATTGCCGCTGTTGGCATGACTGTCGACGGCCGCGAAATAACCGAGCAAGACGTAGCCGACATAGTAGAAACCTACAACCCCCGCAAATATGGCGCACGCATAAACCTCGATCACGAATTTAACTGGTCAGGCTGGGCCGCTAAAAACCTACACAACGTAGACATACCAGGAATGCTAGGCGACGTAGTAAGCGTAGAAGCATACGAAAACGAAGAAGGCGTAGTGTGCCTATACGCCGTGCTCGCACCAAACCAAGGGTTTGTAGCATTAAACAAAGCCGACCAAGCCGTATATTTTAGCATCGAAATTAGCCGCGACTTCATGGGCACTGGCAAAACCTACCTAACCGGCCTAGCTGTTACCGACTACCCAGCAAGCTGCTACACCGACCGCATTCATTTCAGTAGTAAGAGCAAAGCAGACGACACGGAAGTCTCTTTATTAACCGTTGACTTAGGGTCATGTGAGCCTATCGACACACCTAAAAAACCCTTTTTCAAACGACTATTCACTAAGGAAGATCCCGACATGAACGAAACACAATTAGCCAATGCATTAAAAGATGCACTCGGCACGCCGCTTGAGCAATTTGGCCAAAAGCTAGACGGACTAACCGCAAAGCTTGATGCGTTTTTAACCACTAAAGTGGAAGGCGAAGAAGAAACAGCCCCGCCAGCCGAAGAGTCAGCCGAGCTAACAAAGCTTAAAGAAGAGCTATCAAGCACAAAAGTAGCGCTTGACGAACTTAACGAAAAGTTTACCAAAGCATTAAAAACACCTGCGGGTGACACAACCAACGCCGACGAAGAACACGAAGGCGACGAAGGCAAATACAGCAACTGCTTGTAATTGCCGCACCCTAACTTAACTTAGCAAAACGCAGGAACGAAAATGAAAACCAGAACAAAACAATTATTTATCGCAGTACTTGCAGGCATGGCCAGCAACTACGGCGTAGCATCAATGAACGAGCAGTTCAACGTAGAGCCAACAACTGAGCAGCGCTTATACGACGCAACGTACGACTCAGTAGAGTTTCTACAATTAATTAACACCGCACTAGTAGATGACATCGTAGGCCAATCGGTAATGATGAGCGTGGATGGCGGTGTAACAGGGCGTGCCGGTGTAGAAAGCGACGACACTAAAGAACGCCAAACGCGCGACGTAGCAGGCCTAGCAAAACGCGAGTACCGCTGCTACCCGGTAGAATGCGACATTCACTTATCATGGGCAAAAATGGATCAGTGGTCAAAATTCCCCGACTTCCATCAGCGCTATCGCAATCACGTACGCCAAGCAATTGCACTCGACATTATTAAAATTGGCTTTCATGGCACATCAGCTGCCGACACAACAAACCTAGCAACCAACACAATGCTGCAAGACGTAAACATTGGCTGGCTGCAGCTCATTCGCCGCGACGCACCAGAGCGCGCAGTAAACGAAGGCGCAACCGTTGGTGAAATTCGCATTGGTGCCGGTGGTGATTACGAAAACCTAGACCAAGCCGTATTCGATGCACTGCAAGCAATCCCAGAGCACAAGCGCGTAAACATGGTTGCCATCATTGGTGACGAACTACTAGCAAACGACCAAAACAAGTTGTATGCAAAGCAGTCGCACACGCCAAGCGAAAAAACCAAAATCGAACTTGAGCAAATCATTAAAACATATGGCGGCCTAGCCAGTTATAAAATTCCGTTCTTTCCATCGCGCGGCATTTTAGTAACAAGTTTCGACAACCTAAGTCACTACGTGCAATCAGGATCAACCCGCACCCACGTAGAAGACAACCCAAAAAAGAAACGCGTAGAAGACTACCTATCGCGTAACGACTGTTACTACATCGAAGACCTCGAAAAAGTAGCGTACTTCGAATCAGCCAACGTAAAACTGCCAAATAAAGCAGGCACCGGCTGGGAATAGTTTTTTAGCAGCAGCAAGCCGCCTCTTTCTCCCTAGTTTCGGGGCGGCTTTTTTAACAATTAGCGAGTATTTTTAAATGAGCCTTTTCAAAAAATCATTAGCCAAAGCTAAAGCAGTACCAACAAGCACTGAAAATAAAGCGCCAACGGCAGCGGCTAACGCCACTCAAGCCAACGCGCCAGCAACCGTAAACAAGCAAACCGAGTACCAGCTTTATGCAGCAGCTATAGAATCCGACTTGGCTCAATTAAAAACATTTGCCGACATTAGCGACAAAGCAACATACAAATCAGAAGCGCTAGAGCGCCAAGACTACCTGGCATACATAAACCAATACCGCCTAAGCGGCCAAAACCACCACAACAAAGTGTTGGCATGGGTGTTTATTTGGCTAGTTGATTTAAAGCGCTGGGATGCAGTAATGGACTTATTGCCATTAATGATCGAGCAAAAGCAACCACTGCCAACCGCGTTTAATACCAAGCATTGGGCGGCGTTCGTTATCGACCAGCTCTACGACGACGCAAATTACTACCTTGCCGAATCGCAGCAGCAAGACCTGTACGACATTGGCTTTATCCTGCGCCGCTTAATTTTTGTGGTTAAAAACCAAGACTGGGCAGGGCTAGAAGTAGTGGGCGGCAAGCTTTACGCAATAGCTGCAAAAGTAAATAAAGCACAGCTCAACTTAGGTAGCGCACTTTACTTTGCCGAAATGGCCCAATCAATTAACGACAAAGCAGGCGTTAAAACCCTGCTAAAAGAATTGCAAAAAATGTTTAAATCAGCGGAGCCAGAACAGCCAGCCGCTAACTAGCTCCAACGCCAGCGGGCAACTTAGCACAACGTTAGCATTACTTGCTTAACGCGCGTGACTAAGTGGCGCCCGCACCCAATTTAATGTGTGTATTTTACAGGTGCAATATGAACTTAAGCGGCATGCCACAAGCAGATTTACAAAGCGTCAATGTAATCATTGAGGCCAGCGGCTATTACCCAGCGCTAAGCACTGCCCATTTTATTGAGCACTACGCAATAGCCCAAGAGTACGCCAGCAAAAGCGACGTACTGCTAGAAAAGCTGCTTTACGCACAGGCCGAAATTAACCAAGAGCTAGCAAATACACAGCTTACCAATGGCCAAACGTTAAGCGCCGCACAAGCCCTGTTTTATAAGCGCGCAGTTTACAGCAAAGCAAAAGCCAGTTTGCTGGTATCAAAGCTAGGCAGCACGCACCGCGATAGCGCAACAGCACAAAGCCAAGCGGCAATAGACAACCACGAACATTGGTTAAGAGAAAGCATAAACGCCATGCGCCAGCTGCAAGGCCTAAGCCCAAATTTAACGGTAGAGCTACTATGAGCCAAAGCAAAATAGCAAAGCTTAAGCAGCATTTAGCAACCGCAGAATACCAAGGCCGCAACCTAGCGCTAAGCACCCAGTTCGACAGCTGGATAGAAGGCGGCCGCATAGAGCCAAGCAGTAAAACCATTAACGGCAACGGCCTATTGGCCGCAAGGTTTTATTACTCAGGGGTGATCAGCATAAACCCATGCGCAGCACCCGCAGCACTTATTTGTGCCTTTGCGTCATTTTGGTTGCAAAACAACGGCGGGCGATACGACAGCACCGACATTGAATTTAGTGCCGACGTTAACGACGACAACAGCAACGAAGTAGAGCTAACAATAAATCAGCTTTGCGAAGACATACAACTAATACAAGCGCCCAACGGCCCGTTTGAATTTAACGGCAACCGTTACGACTTTGGCGAGCAAAGCCTATGGGTAGCCGAAGCGTTTACGCTTGAAGGCCAAGTAAGCCGTGCTTAATCTCAAGTTTGATGAAGGCCGAAGCAAAGAGCAGCTAGCGTTTTTACAGCTCAAGCCACAAAAGCGCCGCAACATATTGCGCAGCGCAATACGTGCAGCAAACAAAAGCAGTAAAGAGCGGATCACCAGGCAAAGTGATTTAGCGGGTAAAAGGTGGCAAGGCCGCGCCAACGGCAAAAAAAAGAAAATGCTAACAAAGCTAAAGCGCAACATGAAAGTGCGCTACGGCGCAAATAGCGCAAGCGTATATTTTAAAGGTGGCAACAGCGGAAAAATAGCCCGCGCCCACCAAGAGGGCATAAGCCTAGATGCAGGTAAGCCCAAAAGCAGTGCCGCACAAAATAAAGAAGGCCCAGCCACGCGCAACTTAGCCAGAGCATTAATAAGCGAGGGTTACAAAATACCGCGCGGCAAAGGCAAGGGCAGCAAGCGACCAAGTATTAAATGGATAACAAACAATTTAAGTATTAACCAAGCAGGGTTTTTACTGCGCGAATTAAAGGGCAGCTCAGGCAAGAGCGCATGGAAAATTGATTTACCGGCCCGCTCCTTTTTGGGGCAAACAATGGCCGAACAAAAAGAGCAAATGAATTTTATTTTAAACAAAGCTATGCAAGTGGCGTAGCGCAAGCAAAAAAGGAACGACCATGGCACAAGGTAAAGTATCCGTTGCCGCCATTCAAACAGGCAGTGGCGCTACAAAACAGGTAGAACGCACCGTATTGTTCATCGGCCAAGCAGCCGAAAACAACGGCAAAATTCTACCCATTAATGCACAAAGCGACTTTGATGCTGAGTTTGGCGTAGCCGGCTCACCGTTAAAAACCCAAGTTAAAGCATGGCAGCGCAACGGCGACGACCTAGTAAGTGGTTATGCAATAGCGCACGCAATCGACGCCGACGTAATGGCACTTATTGACGAAGCAATGGATCAAGACGTAAGTCCCGAAATCATTGTTATTTGTACGCCCGTAACAGGCAAAGCAGAAGTAGAAAGCTATCAAGCTAAAGCGCTTGAAATACTAGCAAGTCTTGCTCGCCGCGTGCGCTTTTTAGTTGCAGCGCCTGGGCTAACCGAGCTACAAAACTGGTCAGACTTAGTAACCGCATTGCAGCCAATAACCGAAGGCGTAGTAGCACCGCAAACAGCTGTTATTCCTTTGTTATTTGGCGACGAGCTAGGCGCAGTAACTGGGCGTTTATGCAAAAGCGCAGTCACTATTGCAGATAGCCCAATGCGAGTTCTTACGGGTGCAATGTCACTAATGCCGCATCCGGTAGATGCCGCAGGCAAACCGTTAACCAACTCAACCACAGCCGCACTAGACGCGCTGCGCTTTAGTTGCACACAGTTTTACCCAGACTTCGACGGCACATATTTTGGCGACGTAAACATGCTAGATGCCGAAGGCGGCGACTTTCAGCAAATCGAAACAGGCCGCATTGTCGACAAGGCCGCACGCGACGTGCGCATTATTGCCATTCAAAACATTAAAAACCGCCGCCTAAACAACAGTGCCAGTGGCATTGAATTTGGCAAGCGCATTATGGGCAAACCGCTACGCGAAATGGCGCGCTCAATTAACATTGGTGCCGACAAGTTCCCGGGCCTAATCGACACGCCAAAAGACGACAGCATCAGCCTAACGTTTATGAACGCAACCACATTGCAAGTCGTTCTCAAAGTTAAGCCAATCGATTCACCCAACACCATCATAGTTGGCATCATGTTAGATAACGCAGAGTAGGAGCGAACATGCAAAAAGTACTAGGCGGTAAAGACTTCGATATTTTCATTGGTAACTCAATGGTGCACGTAATCGAAGCAACCGTAAAAATCACTGACGGCCGCACAGTTAAAAAAGTGCGTGGCGTACCAAAAGGCTTTATCGACGGCGACGTAGAAGGCGAAGTAACCCTAAAGCTCGACCACGAAAACTGGCTAATTGTGCAAGCGCAAGCGGCAAAGGCAGGTAGCTGGAAAGGCATTGAGCCGTTCGACGTAGCATTTAACGCCGAAGTAGCAGCAGGCAAAAAGAACATTGAAGCGTTTGGCTGCCTACCGCAACTAGACGAAATTTTAAACATTAAAGCCGACGGCGGCGAAGAAGACACAACATCAATTAAGTGTCCGATCACCAGTCCCGACTTTGTAAAAATCAACGGCGTGCCGTACCTAACATCTGACGAAGTGAGAGACTTGTAATGACCAAAGCCATTCGCAAACTAACTGCCGCAACATTGCTTAGCACTTTAAAGGCCTGCGGCTACCGCGTGTTCGAGGGAGAATTAAACCTAAACATTATAGGTATTCGCCACAACAACACGCGCGCCAATACCTTTAACGATGTTATTTGCGTGCTGTATCAGCAAAGTGGCGAATGGCAATTAAAGCAGTACAAAGCTACAACAGACGCAGGAACGTACTGGCGAACCAACCCAATGAATGTAAGTGGCACCGCAGTGCTAATTGCAGGGCAGCATAAAAGCCTATGGAAGTTGGGTTATCACCAGGGCAAATACCGCGCCCTAGTGCAGCACAAACCTGTTGTTGTTCTACGCGACAACGACAAAAACACCGAGTTAGACACGGAAGTCACACCACAAGCCGAGCTACAGCAGGGTTACTTTGGTATTAACTGCCACCGAGCAAACAGCAAAACCACATCAACCCAAGTTGATAAATGGTCTGCAGGTTGCCAAGTGCTAGCTAACCCAAATGACTTTGACGAGTTCATTAATTTGTGTGACCAATCAGCAGCCAAGTACGGCCCGTATTTTACATACACATTACTAAATCAATCCGACATTGCAAAACCAACAGAGAGTAAATAATCATGGCGTTCGAGAAAAAAATCACATTAGAAACACCGGTAGGCGAAATTACATTTAACGTAAACGCAGCAGACTACAACAAATACATAAACTCTACGCAGCCAAACAACAAAGTGCAGCCGGCAACTAACTTTGTATTAAACACCGTAGTGCAAGAAGACGCTAAAAAATTAAAAGAGCTAGTGCAACAGCCAGGCGCCGCATTATTTTTAGTGGGTGCCATTGTTGAAGAGTACCAACCGGAGTTTAATTTCACCGTAAAAAAATCGAAGACCGAGCCAAGCAAATAGGCAAGTCTCGGTTAGATCAGCTACAGGCATACCACGCCAAGTATTTTGGCGCGGTTACCGCCACCCAAGAGAGCCTAGCGCAAGCGCTATACCTCGAAACGCAGCAGCAAGAAAACTTTGTAGTTGCTGTAAATAACGGCATATGCCAAGCACTAAGCGAGTAATGTATGGCCACGCTCAGCAAGTTAGACAAGCTTAATTATTCAATCGGCATCATCGACAAGGTGACGGGTCCGGTTAATAAAGTCATGGCTAAAATTAATCAGCTGAGCCAGCAAACAGCCGCCGCGCAAGATCAGATGATGCGCGGCGCAGCCACGGCCGTAGCGGGTGGCTACGCATTAGCGCGTTCACTTGCGCCAGCAATAGATCAGGCCGCCGCATTGGGTGAAGTGAAATCGCTGGGCGTAGTTGACGAATCATTACAAAAATTAAACAAAACTTCATTAGAGTTTACCGCCAATTTTGGCGGCAACGCATCCGACTTTGTTCGCAGCGCCTACGATATTCAATCAGCAATGTCAGGAATAACAGGCGACGAACTATCAAAGGTTACCGAAATATCAAACGTACTTGCCAAAGCCACTAAAGCCGACGCTGCAACAGTGACCGATTACATGGGCACAATGTACGGCGTATTTAAAGATACGGCCGACAAAATGGGCAAAGTAAAGTGGGCAGAAGACATTGCAGGTATTACAGCCAAAGCAGTAACCGACTACAAAACCGACGGTAAAGAAATGGCGTCCGCGTTTAGTGCGTTGGGTGCTTCGTCGTCTGCGCCAATAGCTGAGCAAATTGCTATTTTAGGCCGACTACAATCAACCATGAGCGGCAGCGAATCAGCAACAAAGTTAAAGGCATTTGAAGCAGGCGCAGGCAAGGCGCAAAAAGCACTCGGCTTAAACTTTACCGATAGCTCAGGGCAGCTACTGCCCATGGTAGATATACTGCAGCTCATTAATGATAAAACAAATGGTTTAACTAAGCAGGTCGACATTGACGCAATAGCATCCGCGTTCGGCTCAGCCGAAGCGTCGTCGCTAATTAAATTATTAATAAAAGATATAGACGGGTTAGATAACCAAGTAAAAGATTTAAGCAATATTAGCGGTATGGCAAACGTTGCAAAAATGGCGGACGACATGAAAACGCCGTGGAGCCAATTAGCAGGTTCGTTTAACTCTGCATCAATAGCACTTGGTCAGCGATTACTACCAGTGGTAGAACCTTTTGTTTCAATGCTAGCTACCATGTTTTATGGCATCGTCTCGCTAACCGAGCAATTCCCTATTTTGTCCAGCGCAATAGCAACCGTTGTAGTTGGCGTGGTGGGCTTAGTAACAGCCTTTGGCCTAGTTAACTTTGCTATGGGGTTGTTTAAATATGCGTCGGTTGTGTTAACGCCAATTATAAGTGGCCTAAAGTACGCGACAGCGCTTTACTCAACAACAAACAAAGCGCTTGCAGCATCGTTAACGCTATCTACAGGGGCTACAAATAAAGCCCGCGCAGTGAGCGCGTTAACTACAGCGCAAACAATGGCGCAAACCAAGGCTACGCAAACAGCATCAATTGTTACAACGCTTTACGCAGGTGCAACTAATAAAGCCCGCATTGCATACGAAGTATTTAATGCTCGACTCCTTATGCCGGCTGGTTTGATTTTTTCAAGAATAAAAGCCCTAGGGTTCATGGGCACATTAAAACTATTCCCAGCAGTATTGGCAGCCGGCGGCGCAAGCTTTGGGCGCTTTGCAGGCAGCCTATTTAGCGTAACTAGAATAATGGGGTTTTTAAACGCAGTAATGATCGCCAACCCAATAGGCGCAATCATTGCATTGGTGGCTATATTGGCGCTTGTTATATATAAATATTGGCAGCCAATTAAAGCATTTATGAGCGGCTTTTGGGATGGCTTTGTGCACAGCATGGCGCCAGTAACTGATTTATTTAGCGAGCTAGGCGATGCCTTCGCGCCAATTATAAACGCCGTTAAAAGTGCGTTTAACTGGTTTGTATCTTTATTTGCACCGGTTGAAAAGTCAAGCGAAGCGCTAGAGGGCATAACATCAGCAGGCGAAGTTTTCGGCTTAATTTTTGGGTCAATACTAAATTTAGTACTAGCACCTATAAAGCTAGTTATTTGGGGAGTAACCAAATTAATTAATGGTATTACTTGGCTAGGCAGTGCAATCGGTAGCATGTGGACCGCAGTGCAATCACCGCTAGGTAGTTTTTTCGAAATCATCAAAACCATATTTGGGTTTACACCAATGGGCATGTTGATGAAAGGCTACGGCAAGGCATTCGACTGGCTCAGTGAAAAAGTAGGCGGCTTAAAAGGTGTAGCCGACTCAATAAAAGATTTCTTTGGCTTTGGTGACGACGAAGTAGAAGTAAAGGCAACCAAAGTAACCCAAGCAGTTCAGCCGCAAACAATGGTTATGCAAAGTGCCGATCAAGCATACAGCCGCGACTACGGGCAAAGCGTTATCAGTAAAGCCAACGCGCCAGCTCAGCAAGCAAGCTCGCAGTATGTAGCACCAAGCAGCCCTGTAAATTATGCAGCTCCTAAAGCAACAACAATTATTGAAACTGAAGGAATGCGCAAGCAGGCATTGGCAGAGCAAGCAGCAAACGACCCTGCTTATTCAGCCCAACCAAAAGCAATGACTGAGCGCGAAGCAGCGCAAGCCGCCTTTAAATTTACTAGCCAGCGTTTACCCGCTGTGCCAACCGACACCGCCGCGCCGTTAAATTTACAGTCGCAAGCACGTAGCCAAGCATTAATATATAACGCGTTCTCAAGCGAGCAAAACAACGCAGTAACTAACAGCGCAATTAGCGCCGCTCAAAACAACGCAGCACCAATGGCTACAAACACAGTTAGCAATATTACTAACGCGGCAAATTCGCCTGTTTATAGCCCTAAGCAAGCCCAATTGGTAAGCGTTAACCAAAGCGCAGCACCAGAGCCAGCATTGCCCAGCGTAAAAACAGATCGGGCAATTACTAACACAGCCAGCAACAGCGCCGAAAAAGCGCAGCAAATTAGCGCAGAACAACAGGCCACTGCATATAAGCCAAAAGCACAAAAGTCGGCTTACCTGCAAAGCCTAACCAACAACAACAGCAACAGTACAAATAACAACAGCAATAGCAGCGACAGCAGCAAGCATATAAGCATTGAAAACGTAAACTTTAAATCGGACGACTTAGCGCAAAGCTTTGAGCAAATGATGGAGCTAGCAGGTTAATGAAATTTGATATAGCACTACACATAGACCTAGAAATACAAGACGGCGACTTTATGCTTAACGACTCGCTAAGTCCCAGTACGTTTAAAAAAGCCGACGTAATAAGTCAGGATATAAAGCACCGCATTTTAGAAAGCGGCTTACTAACCAAGCTTGTTGGCTTGCGCAACAAAAACGGCATAGCGCCCATATTAACCGAGCTAGAACTACTAACCGAGCAAGACAATCGCGTAAAGCCAGGCACAATAAAAGTGCACCGCAACGACGACGGCACATTAAGCATTAACGCACAAACGCGCCAGTATGGGAGCAGCAATGAACTTTAAAACAATGATGCAAAATGCAGGCTTGCCAATGGACGAGCAAACAGCAAAAGCGCAATGGCAAGCACAGCTAAAAGAGCAAAACATACAGATTGCTAATAACTCACCGTTTAGCCCTTTTTGGCGCACCGTTGAAGCGCTGATCACCAAGCCGCTAGTGCAGCTATTAAACTGGGTTGCACAACAGCTTATGCCAAATCTATTTATAATGACCGCCAGCCGCGACGCGCTAATAGAAAAGCATGGCCCAGCTCGCAACGTTTTCATTCAGGCGGGCGTAGCGGCTCAAGGCATACTCACGTTCACGCGCCAAAACACTGCCGGAGAAAGCTCAATTACCGCCGGTGCACAAATTGCTACCGACGTGCTAGGCGAACAAGTATATAAATTAACGCTAATGCAAGATGTGCATTTTGCAGCAGGTCAAAGCACGGCGTACGCATTAGCGCAAGCACAAGAAGAGGGCGCAGCATATAACTTGCCAGCAAACGCATACCGCTACTTTATTGATCAGCAAGAAGGCGTAACAGTAACTAACAACCAAGACTGGCTAATAAAGCCCGGGGCAAACACCGAAAGCACCGAGCATTACCGCCAACGCATACGCAACGTGTTCGGCACGGCCGCTCGCTGGCACATTAACGCAGTATACAAACAAATAATTGCAAGCTTTGGCGTGCCAATAGATAACATCTATATTCAAACCGGAGCGCCACGCGGTCCAGGTACAGCAAATGCCTACATATATTTAGACATAGGCGCAGTGCCAACCGCTTTGCTGGGGGCAATTAATCAGCACATAAGAACCGCAGGGCATCACGGCTTAGGCGACGACTTCATAGTGTATGCAATGGCAACCACTGGGTTTAATGTAACAGCAACATACAAACTGCACTCGCAAAGCGAAGACATACAAAGCGAGTTAACAACATTTATACAAGCAGCGTTCAGGCAAAATGCAGCGTACGCACCCACCCGCGTAGCGCACCAATGCGTGTTTAGCGTTAGCCAATTGGTGGCAGAGTGCCACGCGCAATTTAGTGAGCTGCAATCAATCAAGTTCGATATTGACGACATAACCGCCGCCAACTGGCTGCCCGTGCTTTCATCGCTAACAGTAACTAAGGTCGAAAATGGCTAACCAAATAGCAACATGGCTAAACAAAGGCTACGCAGAAAAACTCGTAAAAGCGGCTACAGGGTATTGGAGCAAGTCGCGCAATTACGTTATGTGGGCTATGCAGCAAAAAGACGAGCTGCAAAACGAAGAGCCCATCCTAGGACTGCTCGCGTGGGAGCGGTTAACGCAGCGTTTAAATAGTGAACCACTGGATCTCTACCGCAAGCGCGTACAGCACGCATTAGTCAATACAATTGACGCCGGAGAAATAGCAACCATAAAAGATATTTTTAACCGGCTGGATCTCCAGGTCATAAATGTGCGTGAGCGAATAGAGGGACGCGACTGGGATATTATCGCAATCGACATGACCGACTCAACGTTAGCCAGCGCATACGAACTATTGCCAGAGCTAATACAGCTGTACGGCCGAACATGCCGCCGATACGAACTAACAGTGCATAACTTGGCAGCAGTATCGCTAAATCTCGGCCTAACGCATGTGCAATGGGATAACAACTACGTTAGCTCAGCAACAAAAATAAACGCAATAACTGGCATTGATCACGGCGTAGCCCACAGCTTTTTAGGGCTAGACGCACTAACAAGCAACACGCGCCACCAAGCAATAAGCATTGGCGTGCAGCACAACATTACCGCGCACCAGCATTATGGGTTTTTAAGCAAAGACGGCGGCATAAGCACCGCCAAGGAGCAACTATGAATCAGGCAATAACCGGCATAATGACCAATGCTGGCAAGGCATACATAACAACAGCAACGCTGCAAAACAAAGGGCTTGAAGTAACAGAGCTAGTGTTTGCAAACATACCAGGGCTAAACGAGCAAGCAGAGCGCAACCCAAACGAAAAAATGCCGGGCGGCGCACAAATAGTTTACCGCCGCAACATAGATACCTCGGGCTATGTAGATGCAAACACCGTCGCATGGGCAGTAGTGCTAGAGCAAGACATCGGCGACTTTGACTATAACTGGATTGGCCTAGTTACGCGCGACGGCACATTGCTAGCAGTCGATTACCTACCGCTACAGCGAAAACGACAAGGCGTAAACAACGTGCACAACCGCTCGTTCGTTTTAAAGTTTGCGGCAGCTGCAGCCCTAGCCCGCATTACCATTCCAGCGCAATCGTGGATGTTCGACTACAGCCCGCAAATTGACGCGCTAACACTGTTAGCAACCAGCAATGCAACGGCACAAATAAACAACATGCGCCGCACTGTGCGCAATTACTTTTTAAATAAAAACTTCAGCAATTTCAGCAAGGAACTATCATGAGCGTAACGCAAATAAACCAGCTAGTAACCGCAGCCGACCAGCTAACAACAGCAATCGAAGGCAAAGCAGCCGAAATCGACAGCAAAACAACGCAGCTAGACCAGTTCGTAAAAGCCAAAGCAAACGAAATGGCAATCGTTGCATCAGAAGGTTACCGCAACGCAATCGAGCACGCGTCAGGTGGCCGCAACAAAGTCATCATCGATGAGCAAGGCAACCCAAATGTAATGGTAGCAATTGCCCCGTTCACATACGAAGAGTTGGCAGCAAAAATCCAAGAAAAATACAGCGTAGATTTAAATCTAGGCACAGGCATACCAACCATGTTTATGCGCAACGGTGTGCAGTTGGGCGAAGTGTACATTGGTAAATACCTAGCATCAGCCGGAGCAAATGGCGGCTGCAGTGTTATCGGTGGTGTGCAGCCTCGCACATCGGTTAATTACGACCAGGCAAAAGCACTATGCAACAACAAAGGCGCTGGCTGGCACATGATGAGCATTCACGAATGGGCAGCAATAGCGCTGTGGTCTTATGCAAATGGCACAGTGCCGCGCGGCAATACAAACTACGGACGCAGCCACGAAAACAAATTAGAAACAGCACGCCGTAGCGACAACGGCTTGCCAGGCGATGCATCAGGAACAGCAAGAACCGACACAGGCAAAGGCCCTGCAACATGGTCGCACGACCACACAGAATGGGGTATCCAAGACCTAGTAGGTAACGCGTGGGAATGGCTAGACCAAATGATGCTAGACGAAGGGCAGATCATTACTACGCTCGACAACAACCCAGCGGTGATTGAAGAAAACTGGAACAAGCACACAGCGTTTTTAGATTCGCCAACGGCAAACACAGAAGGCACCGGCAGCGCTGGATCTCCAAAGCTTAGTAACAGCGTCACAAATCGAAATGGCCCAGTGGGTAATGATGCGAGCGACAACCCTTATTTAACAAACAGCCACTTTGCAGCAATCGAAAAAGCGCTCGACTACAGCAAAATAGAGCTACTACGCCGCTTGTTAATCGAGTCAGAATCAACCACCACGGTTGCCGGTGCAATCTACTGCCGAAATTATGGCAATCGATTCCCGCTACGTGGCGGCAACTGGGGCAATGGCTCGAGCGCTGGGCTGGGCGCGCTCGGTCTGAACGATGCGCGTTCGAGTGCGCACAGTTATATCGGTTTTCGTCCCGCTTTCTTTGCGTAATTGGTTATTGAAATTTGAACCCCGCGCGATAGCGCGGGCATAACAAGGAGGAAATTTGACCGCGCTAACAATCGAAGAAAAATGCAGAGACATGTTGATGTACGGGTATCAAGCAATAAAGCAATTCCCAAAGCACGAAACGCACGTGCTAGCAGCAGAAATACGCAAGTCTATGCTGCAGCTGCAGCGTTTAATAGTTACTGCATTTAAGCGTTATCATAAAAAAACAACGCTAACAGAGTTAGACATTGAGCTAGCAATACTAAAGCGCCAAGTTCGCTTGGCAAAAGACTTGCGCTATATAGACGTAAAAAAATATCAATTATGGATAGAGCGATTAGTAGAAATTGGCAAAATGCTAGGCGGTTGGATTAAGTCCATCAGAAACAAACAGGCAGTTGCATGAACCAGGTTTCAGGTTTCAGGTATTAGGTTCTAGGCATTATAAATGCTGCCATGTTTTTCTTTTTATTACGTCACGTAAAGCGGTGAAAGTAATAAAAGAATAATCAGCATATATAGCGTGTGAATCCTCACCCGCAGCATGTCTATTGCGTATTGTTAAAACGTCAAATTTAGAAAGCTTTGCTCTACCGTTTTTTTCACCCTCGGCATAATTGCCAGAGTGTTTAAAAGTATCATTAACATTTTCCTGAACAGTGCCGTACTTCAGGTTTGAGAGGTCATTATTAAGCGAGTCACCATCAAGATGCCGAGTGACTACCGTTCGCGGTTTTACGCATTGCCAGCACTCAAGCATAAAGCGGTGAACAGATACAAGTTTGGTTTTTCCTTCTTGTGTCACTCTGCATTTTTTATAGGGAGGTGTATATTTTGCTTTTGCAATAAATTGTGCAATTTCAACATAATGATCAGCACGCGGGTAAGCTCCACCACGAGGAAGGCCTGCCCTAATTTTTATTGCTGGCCGTGTAAAAACGCGACCATCACGACTACAGGCATAAAAAGAAAACTCAGGATGTTGGGCAACTTCAATTACTTGTTCGCAGACTGTTATTAACATGACTATTACCATTGTAAAGTGTATAAGTACAATATAGGTATATAGATATGACTTTGCAAGTAAAGAAACAAACTTTAACACTCCATTTAAAAGGTAAAACTATGTTTACATATATATACAAAGGCGCAAGCCATAGCAATACAAGCGCTGAGTACATGCAAAACCTAGGCATGGACCAAGAGCAAATCGACTCAGTATTAAATCAGCAGCAATTTGAGTTAAGTCAAAATGTTGTAAGGCGCGAAGCCGCATACGCAAAAGAGTCAGACCCGCTATACATGGAAGCGCAGTTCGACGGCACGCCAGAGACGCTACAAAAATGGCGCGACAAAGTAGCCGAAATTAAAGCGCGCTACCCACTGCCACAAAGCACAGCAGAAAATGCATAACATAGCGCTATGCTACCACCAAGCCGCCGCCCCTTGCTCAATGCAAGAGGGTGCGCAGCTGCTTGCATCGGCAATAAAAGACGACTCGCGCACAGATAAGCCCGCACAATATAACGCGCTGCTTTTATCTGTAAGCGCAAATAGCTCAGCAGCACTGGCAAGCTCGCTCAGCACAATAAATGAATACTGCCCAATAGCCGAGTTCATCGCCTGCGCGCAATACGGCCAAAGCCAAAGCACCCTAAAGGAAACCCAACTTACAACGTATGACGGCCAAAGCGTAGAATGGCAAATAAATACCCTGCAAAACCTATTACCAATTCGTGAGCAGCTAATAGCGGACGAACTCGCCACAGTAAATAATAGCGGCAAGCAATTAATAACCATCATAGACGATGCACTAACCCAAGCTGCAGAGCTAAAAACAGCGCGCGACCAGCGACTAAATCAGGCACAGTTCACAGCAAAAAGCAGCGCCGTAAATGTGCAATTAATAACTGCAGGTAGCGCAAAACAGCTAGCCGACTCAGTAGCAAACAAAGGCAATGATCACAACTACTGGGCATTCTGCCTATTCGTTGGCGAGCAGGGCGAGCTTAATCAAATTAAAGAGGTATTATGAGCATAGCACTCGACGGTTGGAACGTGCCGGGGTTCGAAACCCGCGTAAACGCAGGCGTAAAATTAGCCGGTGGCGACATGTCAGGCTTTGGCAGCTTTTCACTAAGTAGCGACCAAGGCGTAAAGTCGGGCACGTTAACTGTAAATACTAAAATCCCATTTAACGAAAGCGCTAGCCTGGCATTATTAATAAGCAAAGCAAAAGCGCTGGATGAAAACGGCGCGCGTATCATTTACACAGTAAATAACGAGCTAGCCGCAGCATATAAAATACGTAAAGCAAAATTCGATGGCGACATAAGCGCCAGCGAAATAGAAAACAAAAAAGGCTGGCAAGTAATATTTAAGCTGGTAGAAGTGCAATCTGTATCAGAGCGCGAGCAACAGCAGCTAGACGAACAGGCAACCGAAAGCGCAGAGCCGCAAGCATCAACCAGTAACGACGACGTACAAAATAAATTTAACGAGGTCGAAGGGCCATGAGCACCCGCCTATCTAACACGCTAACAATTGGCGGCAACACAGTAACCAATATTGTTAGCAAAACCGTGCAGCTAGACATTGCCAGCACAGGTCGCGCAAAATTTGAAGTGGTCGCAGAGCAAGAGCCAAGCGGGTTGGTCGAGCTGCACCTAGGTTACACACTTGATAATATGATCCCGTATTTTCTCGGTGTAATAGAGTCAAAGCACCAAGCCAACGGCCGCTGGTATTTAACCTGCCGTGAATTACTCGGCGCGCTAAGCTTTCCCGCCCCGCTGGCTGTTCGTCACGCAACAATTAAAGCGGTGCTTGATGAACTAGCAAAACTCGGTGTTGAGTTCGCAACACCTGAAAACGCCGAATATTTAAATAAAATAACACCCGCGTTTTATCACAGCGGCACAGGTATTGAAGCGCTTAGGCAAGTAGCTAAAGTGTGGGGCATTAGCGATTTTATATTTCAGCAACGCCCAGATGGCAAAATATTTGTCGGCAGCTGGCACGACTCGCGCTGGCCGCTCGCAGCAATAAGCGACTTTCCGGAGCACACAATAACCGCCAAAAGCTCAACCACCGGCGAGCTAATCGCTATCCCAAAATTAAGACCAGGCATACAAATAAACGGCCGCCACATAACCGAAGTAACACTAATCAACGACAGGATGCACATACGATGGTCAAACAAGCCATTAAACGCCTAATACAGCGCTACTTTCCAGAGCTAAGCGAGCGTAAACACCTGCCGCAATTGGCGCGTATTGAAAAAATATATGACCTACCAAGCGGTGGCGCAGCCATTAGCACCGCATTTAGGCCGCTAAAAGCAGCCGACGTACAGCTATTAAACCCGCTAACAGGCGAGCAATTAGCCGTGCCTATCTTTCAGCAAGTAACACTTGGCACAGGGCAAGCGCCTGATCATGGTTTACTAAACGAACCCGCACCAGGCATGCATTGTTTAATACAATATATCGACGGCCTAAACAGCCATCCCGTGATCACCAGCTTATTGCCATGGCAAAGCCTAGTGCCCGAGCACAAACGCACCGACGTAACCCTGCAGCAAAATAGCCGCAGCAAACTACAAGGCCGCGACGGCAATTGGCACACCACAACCGACGGCGACATAACCCAAACCAGCGACACAAATAAAACAACCGCACGCAAAAGCGAGCAAAGCTACCACGAACGTAGCACTAACATAGCCACACACGACACGCTAAAAATAGACGGCAACCAAGTAACCGAAGTAATGGGCGCATTAAAAACCGTAGTCGGTGAAAAAGCCTTAATCGTCGCACTTGAAGGGTTATTACTTGGCAGTAAAAAACAGGTAGATATTGAAGCGCACGAAAACATGAACCTAACCACACTCAAAACCCTACACGCCAAAGCCACCGAACTGGCAAAAGTAGAAGGCAAAACAGTGTGGCTAGGTAATAATTCAGTAAACGTGGCTCAAGTACTCCTTGATTTAATTACCCTAGTAAAAGACATAAACCAAAGCCTAGAAAACCACGGCCACAAAGACCAAGGCGCAGGCCCACCAATAACCAAAGGCGAATTTACCAGCCATAAATCAACAGCCAGCAGCTTAAAAAGCACACTAGAGCCAATCGTAGAGTAATGTTAATACTTGCCAATTCATTAATCGTGCTTAACAATAACCGCACTAAAGCAGTAAGAAACTAAAAAATATAACGGCCACAGAACCAAAGTGCGACCCAAAGTGTGACCAGTTGAAATCGTGGGTTGTTTGTTTTTTACTACTGCGTTGTTTATAAAGGGTTATTTATTTTATGTGTGAATTACTTGGCATGTC
>ERZ1673962.417-NODE-417-length-30244-cov-3.989731_pt1 | contig 30244 bp, 28 predicted proteins | sample MGYA00580188_ERZ1673962 | MGnify/ENA primary metagenome ERZ1673962 (study PRJEB41334, sample SAMN05608104) | rock metagenome | biome: terrestrial subsurface; feature: shale formation; material: shale | place: USA: Pennsylvania ... | reverse complement strand
TAAAACCATTGAGCCGCACGCTATCCATGAGTCCCCTTCCCTTCGGTCAACTTCGACAAACGCCGATCGTTTCCAGATCACATCCACTTGACGCCCCAAACCAACACTGTTGCATTTCGGTTCAAATTCAGGATTCAAGAATAGATCATGCCCATGCCATGACCGGAGTCTTACTGCGCGCAGGATTCTTTTTGTGTTCGAATATACCTGTCCCCAACCCGTTTGTGCCTGCCAGCGTCCGCGCTGACGGTTCATGCGTGGCGTACGCCTGAGGAAATCCGATGCATCGTTATTACGGACGCGCCACGGACGCTCAAAGCGAACCGCCTTTTCGCTGCGATGGATTCGTGCGGGCCGGCGAAATCGTCGACGCAACGGGCGAGCGCATCGCCTTGAGCCAATTGCCGCCCTTTCTAAGAGCGCTCATGGTCACGGATGGCACCGTCACCAAGATCCTGGAAGCCTATTTCTGGGAGCCGGTCGTTGTCGATACGCTGGAGCAGCGTTTCGAGGTGGCGCTGGAGCCTGTGCCCTGGCTCGACGTCGAGCGCGGAGCCTCCTGCCTGATCCGCGATGCCCAGCTGCGTGGTGTCGACAGCGGGCGTTGTTTCGCCGAAGCCTTTTCGCTGATCCGCACCCAGCTCATCCCGCCCGACTTCCGCCGTCGGCTCATCGACCGTGAGATCGGTATCGGCGTCCTGATCCGCGACAGCGGACTGGAGAGCTATCGCGAGGTACTGGACGTGGGATTGGAACGAACGGCCGATGGCAGAGCGGCGGTGTTCCGTACCTACCGCATCACGATCGAGCATCAGCCGGTGATCCTGATCACCGAATACTTTCCGCTGGAGCTGTATCGTTAGGCGAGCGAGCAAGCCGCTCGACGCAATCCAAACCACCTTCTTACCGAAAACGGCGTGATATAGTAGTCATCGCTGACAAGACCATTCTTGATCCGCGCCTCGTCAGTCCCCCTCGACGGTCATGCGCTCAACGCGCCGACCGGCGACTGGTTGAGGTGCGGTTCGATCTGAGTTCGAATATCGATGTCGACCGACACACAACATGGCGAGTCGTCCCTGCTGATCCAACTCCAGCATGGACTCAAGCGCGAGCAGTTCGAACGCGCCCTGCACGATATCCGCGCCGGCTGGAAGCGGCGCGAGCTCTGGATGACGCTCGGTCTCCAGGACGTGCGCCAACGCTATCGGCGCTCCAAACTGGGGCCGTTCTGGATCACGCTGTCGATGGCGATCATGGTCTTGGCGCTCGGGTTGCTCTACGGTCAGATCTTCGGTCAGGATCTGCACGACTATCTGCCCTTCCTGGCCGCCGGCTTCGTCATCTGGGGGCTGATCGCCAGCCTCGTCAATGACGGCTGTCAGTCCTTCATCCTCGCCGAGGGCATGATCCGCCAGCTCAACGCGCCGCTGTCGATCTATGCCTATCGCGGCCTCTGGTCGACCCTGATCGCCTTCGCTCACAACATCTGGGTCTTTCTGGGCGTTGCGCTCTGGTTCGGGGTGGATCTCAACTGGAATCTGCTGTGGGTGCCGGTCGCGCTCCTGATGCTGTTTTTGAATGGCTTGTGGATGGCGCTCTTCCTCGGCCTGCTGAGCGCGCGCTTTCGCGACGTGCCACTGATCATCGGCAGCGTGGTGCAGGTGCTGTTCTTCATCACGCCGGTCATCTGGAAACCCGACATGCTGCCGGGACGCGCGCTCTGGCTCGATCTCAACCCCTTCTACCACTTGGTCGAGATCATGCGCGCCCCGTTGCTCGGTCAACCACCGGCGCTCGGCAACTGGCTGACGGTCATCGCCATCACGATCATCGGCTGGGCGGTGGCGCTCTTCTTCTATTCGGCCTACCGCTGGCGCGTCGCTTACTGGGTTTGAGGGAGAGTATCTTGGCCTCGATCACGCTGGAGAACGTCTCGGTCTCCTTTCCCGTCTACAGCGCTTCGACGCGCTCGCTCAAGAACCGCCTGATCCAGAGCGCCACCGGCGGCCAGATCCGCGCCGATACGGTCTCGCAGCGCATCTCGGTGGTGCAGGCGTTGCAGGACATCAACATCACGCTCGAAGACGGCGACCGGCTCGGACTCATCGGTCACAACGGCGCCGGAAAGACCACGCTGCTGCGGGTGCTCGGCGGGATCTATGAACCGAACAGCGGACGGGTGGATGTCCAGGGTTCGACCGTACCCCTGTTCGACATTGCCCTCGGGATGAACCAGGAGAGCACCGGCTACGAGAACATCATCCTGCGCGGACTCTTCCTCGGGCTATCGCGCCAGAAGATCCACGCCATGATGGACGAGATCGCCGAGTTCACCGAATTGGGCGACTTCCTCGATCTGCCGATCCGCACCTACTCGGCCGGCATGCAGATGCGGCTGGCCTTTGCCGTCTCGACCTCGGTGGTGCCGGACATCCTGCTGCTCGACGAGGGCATCGGCGCCGGTGATGCGTCTTTTCTGCACAAAGCGCGTGAGCGTCTGGAGCGCTTCACCGAGCGCGTCTCCATCATCGTGCTGTCTTCGCATTCGGAGGATCTGGTGCGCAGCATGTGCTCCAAGTCGCTGCTGATGGAGCATGGCCGTGTGGTCTTCGCCGGCCCGACCGACGAGGCGCTGGAGCGTTATCGGGCCATGCGTGGATGGTAAACCTTCAGAATCAACGACTGACCTGATGCAGATGGAAGCGGTGACGCAGGAAACCCTGGAAGTGCTTGACCTCTTCCAGCGCCAGCTTCAGACGCCCGACCTCGATGCGGTTGAGATGGTCGAGCGGCAGATAGTTGGTCAGCGGCTCGCCGCGTTCGAGCGTCAGCAACTGGGCGCGGAGACGTAGCGCGATCAGGAAGTCGAAGGCCGCCAGCAAGCTGTCGGCCTGATGCGCCTCCAGGATGCCGGCCTGTTGGAGTCCGCGCACCCGATCATGGGTGCGGCCCTCGCCGATGCCGGCCTGGAGCGCCATCGCCTTCAAGCCCTCGGTGATGGCGAAGACCCCCGCCTTCTTGACCTCGATACAGCCGCGATGCGGGCCGCGCCGCTCGGTCTTGACGCGCCCGAACCAGTCGAGCGGCGGCCGGAAGGCCACGGCATTGGCGACACTGTGGACCAGGAACAGATTGTTGCCGCGCAGCTTGGCGATGATGTCGGCCTTGAGTTGCTGCTCGAACGACTCGTCGCCATAGAGGGTGCGCAGGTCGAAGAACATGCTGCCCGAAAGGATGTTGCTGGGCGTCGGGGTGCGCAGCCATTTGTCGAGCATCTGTTTCCAGCCACTCACACTGCGTCGCCACTCAGCGTTCTTGGCCATGATGCCGCCCGAACAAGCGGGCACGCCGATGTCGATCAGGTTGTCGATCAGATCGACGCTGAAGGCGCGCAGCTGCTCCAGCTCGTCTTCGGACAGATCGTCGGCATGGACGATGGCGTTGTCCTGGTCGGTGGCCAGGGTCTGTTCGCGCCGCCCCTCGCTGCCGAGTACCAGAAAGGCAAAGCGGTCGGTGAGATCCGGATAGCGCGCCGCACGCACCAGCTCGATGAGCCGGATCAGCAGCCGGTCGTTGAGCAGGGCCACGGTCTGGACCAGATCGCGGGTCGCCACGCCGGTGCCGCGCAGATGGAGCACCAGATGTTCCATGCGCTCGCGCAGCGTCTTGAGTTCTTCAGGCGTCTCCGCCTCCTCGATCTCCTTCATGAGCTGCTGGGGCGAGCGGCTGTGCAGACGCAGGGCATCGGTGTCGGTGACGATGCCGCGCAGCCGCCCCTCAGCGTCGACCACGCACAATCGATGGATGCGCCGCCGGCTCATCAGGTAGAGCGCCTCGAACAGATAGTCGCTCTCGCGGATGGTGACGAGCGGGCTGTTCATGATGTCGCGCGCGCCGCGTTCGCGCGGGTCGATGCCGGGGGCCACGATCTTGTTGCGCAGATCGCGGTCGGTGACGATGCCGACCGGCTCCTCGCCGTCACGCACCACGACGCTGGAGATGTTGCGCGCGCGCATCAGCTCGGCGACCTCGATCAGCGGCAGATCCGGCGCGCAGGTCACGACATCCGTCTGGCAGATCTTGCTGACTGGGGTGAAGAAGACGTTTTCAGCGGACATGGTGGCCTTCGTGTGTTGTGCTTTGGGTCCGAATGGACAGGATTGACCGACGTGAAAGCAGAACGCCGAACCTGTGGGAATTCTAGTCCCGCCAATCCCAAAAAGCGTGTCGATCCTGTCTATTGTCAGGATCGATGGCCGATATGGCGCGCTCGCCGGCCGCCCGCTGATCTCACCCCGCCCGCGCCGCCGAAACGAACAACCAGGCCCCGGCCAGATAAGCCGCCGCGATCAAACCGGCGGCTGCCTGCTCGGGTAGCCAGTGGCCCGGGCCGAGCAGCAGCACCAGGGTCGCGCAGATCAGCAGCGTCGCGCCGCCGATGGACTTGAGCACGGCGCCGGAGGCCGTGGCCTGATCCTCGCGCACCTTGGCCTGATCGAACTTGGCACTGCGTACCTGTCGGTCGTAGGCCATGAGCATCCGATAGGCGATCAGCGGGAGTTCGGGCGCCTGATCGGCAACTGAGTAGATGTTGCGCTTGGTACGGTCGAACAGTCCCTTCAGGCCCACCTGATCCTTCATCCAGCGTTCCATGTAGGGCTTGGCCGTGGTCCAGAGGTCGAGTTCGGGATAGAGCTGTCGCCCCAGCCCTTCGATATTGAGCAGGGTCTTCTCCAGCAGCACCAGCTGCGGCTGGATCTCCATGTCGAAACGGCGCGCGGTCTGGAACAGGCGCACCAGGAAGTGACCGAACGAGATCTCAGACAGCGGCTTTTCGAAGATCGGCTCACTGACGGTGCGGATCGCGGCCTCGAACTCATCGACCCGGGTGCCGGGCGGCACCCAGCCGGACTCGACATGCAGCTCGGCCACGCGCCGGTAGTCGCGCTCGAAGAAGGCGAGCAGGTTCTCGGCCAGATAGCGCTGATCCTCGGTCGTGAGCGTGCCGACGATGCCGAAGTCGATCGAGATATAGCGCCCGGACGGCTCGACGAAGATGTTGCCCGGATGCATGTCGGCGTGGAAGAAGTTGTCGCGGAACACCTGGGTGAAGAAGATCTCCACCCCGCGCTCGCCGAGCTGCTTCATGCTCACGCCCTGCGCCTTGAGCCGCTCAACCTCGCCGACCGGCGTGCCGTAGATGCGCTCCATCACCATGACGTTGGGCCGGGTCCAGTCCCAGTAAATCTCGGGGATGTAGAGCATCTCGCTGCCGAGCCAGTTGCGGCGCAGCTGCGAGGCATTGGCCGCCTCGCGCTGGAGATCCAGCTCGTCGTAGATGGTCTTCTCGTACTCGCGCACCACCTCGATCGGACGCAGTCGCCGCCCGTCCTTCCAGTACTTGTGGGCCAGATGCGCCACGGCATACATCAGGCTGAGATCCTGACGGATGGTGCGCTCGATGCCGGGACGCAGCACTTTGACCACGACCTCGGTGCCGTCTTTCAGGCGCGCGGTGTGGACCTGGGCGATGGAGGCCGAAGCCAGCGGTACCGGATCGAACTGATCGAGCACCTCCTCGATCGGCCGCCCCCAGGCCTTTTCGATCAGGGCGCGCGCCTCGGCCCCATCGAAGGGCGGGACGCGATCCTGGAGCTTGGCCAGTTCCACCGCCAGATCGTCCGGCAGCAGATCGCGCCGGGTCGAGAGGATCTGCCCGAACTTGACGAAGATCGGCCCCAGATCCTCCAGCACCAGCCGCACGCGCGCCGGATAGGGCGGCAGGTCGCGCTTGACCCAGTGCCAGGGCAGCAGATACTTGATCCAGCGCAGCGGCCGGAACAGATGGGTGGCGAGAATGACTTCGTCGAGACCGTGACGGAGCAGAACCCAATTGATGCGAAACAGACGCAGTGCCTGACGTGGACCCATCATGACTGGAGGCCGGTCTCCTGAGCCTGTTTGGCGAGGTGCTCGATCCGTGCGGCCAGACGCTCGACGTCGTCGCGCAGGGTGTCGACCTGATTCAGGAACGCCTCGACCTCATAACGGGTCGGCAGCAGACGCCGTTCCTCTTGCAGATATTCGCTGAGATTGGCCGTCATCGAGGCCGAGGTGCGCCGGCTCCAGCGCTCGGCGTCACGCACCCGGTTGCCGACCTGACGTGCGAAGGGATCGCCGATGACGCGCGCCAGCTGCTCTTCCCAGTCCACGTTCAGCCGCGCCAGCGCCGCGCTGAAGTCCTGGGCGAGCGCGGTGTCGCCCGAGATCTCGACCTCGCCGGAGACGAGCGAGGTCTCCTTGCGCTCGGCCATGCCCAGACGCGCCAGACCCAGCGGCGAACCCTGGATCAGGCAGTCCGGCTCGGCCCCATAGGCGCCGAAGAGTTGCAGACCGCGCGCGCCCGGAATGACGGTGATGCGCGTACCGAAGCCCTTGACCTCGATGGCGATGAGGCGTCCTTCGAGCGGATCGAAGGCCGCCGCGCCCTCGGGATCGAGCGCGAGATAGCGGTTGAGCGCCTGCTCGACGACCGCGAGCAGCGCATCCGGGATCTGGAGGCCGCCCGAACTCATAGCTTGTACCCGCGATGGATGGCGACGATGCCGCCGGTGTGGTTGAAGTATTCGCAACGCTCGAAGCCGGAGGCTTCCATCATCGAACGCAGCGTCTCCTGATCCGGATGCATGCGGATCGACTCGGCCAGATAGCGGTAGCTCTCAGAATCGTTGGCCACCAGTTTGCCCAGCGTCGGCAGCACCGAGAAGGAGTAGGCATCATAGACCTTGCTCAGCGACTTGGTGGTCGGATGCGAGAACTCCAGGATCAGCGCCCGTCCGCCCGGCTTGAGCACGCGGAACATCTCATTGATGGCGTTCTGCTTGTGGGTGACGTTGCGCAGACCGAAACCGATGGTGACACAGTCGAACAGATCGCTCTCGAAGGGGATCTGCTCGGCGTTGACCAGACTGTATTGGATATTGCCGACCCGACCGCGATCGAGCATCCGGGTCCGGCCCTCGCCGAGCATGGCGGCGTTGATGTCGGTCATCACCACCAGCCCGTCTGGACCGACCAGACCCGAGAAGCGGTAGGCCAGATCGCCGGTGCCCGAGGCCAGATCCAGCACCCGCTGGCCCCGGCGCACGCCCGAGAGTTCGATGGCGTGGCGCTTCCAGAGCCGGTGGATGCCGAGCGACATCAGATCGTTCATCACATCGTAGCGCGTGGCGACCGAGTCGAAGACCTCGCGCACGCGCTTGGCCTTCTCCTGGACCGGCACCTGCTTATAGCCGAAATGGGTGGTGTTCTGATCGGACATGCTGTATCCCGGTGACGAATTGGGGTTCATGGGCGCGGACACGCGCCCACGGCGATGGGCGCCTATCTTAAACCGTCGCGGCGCGCCGTGGGTGATTGGCGCGCTCGTGGATCGATCAGGACTGGAGCACCTTGCGCGTATGGCCGGCCTGCTTGAGCTCGTCGAGATAGGCGTTCCAGCGCTGCTCGTACTCGGCGCCGAGACGGTAGAGATAGTCCCAGGAATAGAGGCCGGTGTTGTGCTCGTCGTCGAAGTGCAGACAGACGGCATAGTTGCCGACCGGTTCGATGCGGTCGATGCCGACATCTTCCTTGCCGACCTGGAGCACGCGCTCGTCAGGATTGTGGCCCTGAACCTCGGCCGAGGGCGAATAGACCCGCAGATACTCGCAGGGCAGCTTGAAGCGGGTGCCGTCCTCGTAGGCGACTTCGAGCACGCGGGATTGGCGGTGCAGATTCAACTCGATGGGTACTGGCATGATGTCTCGAATCCGTGGTCGGTGGTCTGAAACTACAGGATGTAACGCGACAGATCCTCGTCGGCGGCGAGATCGGCCATGTTCTGGTCGACATAGGCGGCGTTGATGGTCACGGTCACGCGGTCGAGTTCGGTGGCGTTGTAGGAGACATCCTCCAGCAGCCGCTCCAGGACCGTGTGCAGACGCCGCGCGCCGATGTTCTCGGTCTTCTCGTTGACCTGCCAGGCGATCTCGGCGATACGGCGGATGCCGTCTTCGGTGAACTCCAGGTTCACGCCCTCGGTGGCCAGCAGGGCTTTGTACTGGTCGGTGAGCGAGGCGTCCGGCTCGGTGAGGATGCGCACGAAATCATCCGTGCTCAGGGCTTTCAGCTCGACCCGGATCGGCAGCCGGCCCTGAAGCTCCGGGATCAGGTCCGAGGGCTTGGACAGATGGAAGGCGCCCGAGGCGATGAAGAGAATGTGGTCGGTGCGCACGGCGCCATGCTTGGTCGAGACGGTGCTGCCCTCGACCAGCGGCAGCAGATCGCGCTGCACGCCCTCACGCGAAACGTCGGCCCCGGTGGTGCCTTCGCGCTTGGCGACCTTGTCGATTTCGTCGATGAAGACGATGCCGTTCTGCTCGACGTTCTCCAGGGCGTGCAGCTTCAGCTCTTCGTCGTTGACGCGCTTGGCCGCTTCCTCGTCCTTCAGCAGCTTGCGCGCGTCGCGGATGCGCAGCTTGCGCCGCTTGGTGCGGCTCTGGCCGAGATTCTGAAATAGCCCCTGGAGCTGGTTCGACATCTCTTCCATGCCGGGCGGGGCCATGATCTCGACCCCGAGCGGCGCGGCCGAGACCTGGATCTCGATCTCGCGGTCGTCCATGTCGCCGGAGCGCAGTTTGGTGCGCAGCTTTTCGCGCGTGGTCGAGCTGACCGTCGAGCGGCTGTCTTCCTCGAAGTCGGACGGCGGCGGCAGCAACACGTCGAGGATGCGCTCCTCGGCCGCCGCCTCGGCCAGATCGGCGAGCTTGGCCATCTCCTGCTCACGCGCCATCTTCACGCCGATGTCGGCCAGATCGCGGATGATCGAATCGACCTCGCGTCCGACATAGCCGACTTCGGTGAACTTGGTCGCTTCGACCTTGATGAAGGGCGCGTTGGCGAGCTTGGCCAGACGGCGGGCGATCTCGGTCTTGCCCACACCGGTCGGGCCGATCATGAGGATGTTCTTGGGCGTGATCTCGGAGCGCATCGGCTCTTCGATCTGGGCGCGGCGCCAGCGGTTGCGCAGCGCGATGGCCACGGCGCGCTTGGCGTCACTCTGGCCGACGATGTGTTTGTCGAGTTCGGCGACGATGCGTTGGGGGGTGATTTCAGACATGGAAGCTGCTGGTCGATTGGGCCGGCCGGGGATTGTCGGTTGTCGTCAGTGTGAACACACGGATTTGGGCGACGGCTGGAGCGGATCCGGTCAATCCGTCTTGGCGTCCAATTCCTCGATGACGAGATTGTGGTTGGTGTAGACGCAGATGTCGGCGGCGATGTGGAGACTCTTTTCGACGATCTCGCGCGCCGGGAGTTCAGTGTTCGCGACCAGGGCGCGCGCGGCCGAGAGCGCGAAGGAACCGCCCGAACCGATGGCCATGATGTCCTGCTCGGGTTCGATGACGTCGCCCGTGCCGGAGAGGATGAGCGAGGTGGTGGCGTCGGCGATGCACAGCAGGGCTTCGAGCCGGCGCAGCATGCGATCGGTGCGCCAGTCCTTGGCCATCTCGACCGCCGCGCGGGTCAGATGGCCCTGATGCTTTTCGAGCTTGCCCTCGAAGCGCTCGAACAGGGTGAAGGCGTCGGCGGTGGCTCCGGCGAAGCCGGCCAGCACCCGCCCCTTGTAGAGCCGGCGCACCTTGCGCGCATTGCCCTTCATGACGGTCGGGCCGAGCGAGACCTGACCGTCGCCGCCGATCACGACCGTGTCGCCGCGTCGTACCGAGAGGATTGTCGTACCGCGAAGATTTTCCATTGAACTTGACTGCCGAACGCTGGACTGCGGACATCTTAATCGAAAAGCGCCGCGACCCCGAAACGCCATCGTTGGCGAACAGCGCTACGAAGCGCGCCGATAGTCGGCCCGTGAGCCGGTCAGATCCCAGGCGAAGGTGCAGTCCAGATGCGACAGCACCGAGATCAGCCCGCTCTCGCCGTCCTCGATCATGACCGCCACCGGGGCACGGCGTCCGAACTGCTTGTTGGCGCGCCGCACCCAGAGCTTGCGCATCTCGGGATTGCGCGGGAAATAGGTGTGGAGCGCCTGCTCGATGCGGTTCAGATAGGCCACGCGCCGGTTGACCGCCGGGTCGTCGGGAAAGACGTCCTGATCGTGAAAGCGCCCGATGTGGCGCGCCTTGATCGTCTCCGGCAGTTGCAGGAGACCGGCGATGTCGCGTGCGGCCAGTCCCCAGTCCTCCAGGAGCTGCATGGTGCGACGGGTCAGCCGCAGGCGTTCGTCGAGTGTGAGTTCGGTCATGGGCAGCCTCTCGATCCGGATTGTTGCGGTCGTGGACGCGATTCAAGCGTTGAAATGGCGTCGATATGACCGGGTTCCAAGCTCAGGATCGCGTGATGCGCATGATGCGATCGACCGGCGGGATGAGCCGCACCCGGCGCATGATGCGCGCGAGATGATGGCGGCTCTTGACCAGGATGCGGAATTCGAGATCCGTCATCACACCATCCTTCTCGATGGTCTGGACGTTCTCGATGTTGGAGCCGAGTTCGGCGATCGCCCCGGCGATCACGGCCAGCACGCCGCGCCGATTGCTGACCTCGACCCGGATCTCGGTGGCGAACTCGCCCTCGGGTTCCCTGGACCACTCGACATCGAGCCGCTTGTCGCGCTTGCCTTCCAGCCCGCCGAGATTACGGCACTCGGCGCGATGGACCACGATGCCGCGCCCCGGACTGAAGACCGCCGTGATGGCGTCCCCCGGAATCGGGCGGCAGCAGCCCGCGAAGTTGACCACCATGCCCTCGGTGCCCCGGATGGCGAGCCGATGCGGATGCACGTCCTGATCACCCCGCTCGGCGGCAGGCGCGTCGGACTCCTCGCCCTCGATGCCCGCCAGACGCCGCGCGATCAGCGGCGCCAGCCGGTTGCCCAGACCGATCTCGCCGAACAGATCCTCCAGGCTCCCCAGACCCGTTTGCTCCAGATAGGCCGCCAGACGCAGGGGTTCGAGCGTCTCGACCTCGGCACCCAGCGGGGCCAGTTCGGCGTTCAGCAGCCGTCGACCGAGCGCCTGGGCCTCGCGCTGCTTGATGTTCTTGAGATGTCCACGGATGTTGACGCGCGCCTTGGCCGTGACCACGAAGTTCAGCCAGCCCGGATTGGGCCGTGCGCCGGGCGCGGTGATGATCTCGACCGTCTGACCGTTGCGCAGCGGCGTGCTCAGCGGCGCCATGCGCCGGTCGATGCGCGCGGCCACGCAGGTGTTGCCCACGTCAGAATGGATGGCATAGGCGAAGTCGACCACGGTCGCGCCGCGCTTGAGCGAGTGAATGCGCCCCTTGGGCGTGAAGACATAGACCTCGCCGGGAAACAGATCGACCTTGACGTGCTCCAGGAACTCGACCGAATTGCCCGCGTCGCGCTGCATCTCCAGCAGGTTCTGCAACCAGTCGGCGGCGAGTGCGGCCGGATTGGCGGTGGAGGACTGGACGCCGTTCTTGTACATCCAGTGCGCCGCGATGCCCGACTCGGCCAGGCGCTGCATGTCCTCGGTGCGGATCTGGATTTCGATCTGGATGCCCTGGGGGCCGATCAGGGCGGTGTGGAGCGATTGATAGCCGTTGGCCTTGGGGATGGCGATGTAGTCCTTGAAGCGTCCCGGAACCGGCTTGTAGAGGTTGTGCACCAGCCCCAGCACCCGATAGCAGGTGTCGACCCGATCGACCGTCACCCGGAAGGCGAAGACATCGGCCAGTTCGGAGAAGCCGCGCGACTTGTCGCGCATCTTGCGATAGATGCCGTAGAGATGTTTCTGACGCCCCTCGACCCGGCCCTCGATGTCCTCCTGCTGCAAGGCGTGGCGCAGCGCCGTCTCGACCAGACCGATCATCTCGACCCGCGCCCCGCCGCCGCGTCCCTGGAGCGCACGCTGGATCACCCGTCGTCGCCACGGCCAGTAGTGCGCGAAACCCAGATCCTCCAGCTCGATGCGGATCCAGTTGATCCCGAGCCGATTGGCGATCGGGGCGAAGATGTCGAGCGTCTCGCGCGAGATGCGCCGGCAGGCTTCCGGACTCATCGAGTCGAGCGTGCGCATGTTGTGCAGCCGGTCGGCGAGCTTGATCAGGATGACGCGGATGTCGCGCGTCATCGCCAGCAGCATCTTCTGCAGGCTCGCCGCCTGCGCCTCGGCGCGCGACTTGAAGTCGAGCTTGGTGAGCTTGCTGACGCCATCGACCAGCTCGGCGACCTCCTCGCTGAAGGTCTCGGCCAACTGCGCTTTGTCGACCGGGGTGTCCTCGATGACGTCGTGCAGCAGCGCCGCGATCAGACATTGGTAGTCCATGCGCATCTCGGCCAGGATGCGCGCAACCGCCAGCGGGTGATAGATATAGGGCTCGCCCGACTTGCGCTTCTGGCCCTCGTGCGCCTCGGCGCCGAACAGATAGGCGTGATAGCACTCGCTGATCTGCTCGGGCGGCAGATAGCTCTCCAGATAGGCGCAGAAATCGCTGATCAGATAGCGCGTATCACCGGCGGGACTGAGCGGTTCGACGGGCGGCGTCCAGTCCGATGGTTTGAGTGCCTGAACTTTTTGGGCGGGCGCGTCCGAGCCGGCCGCGCCCGACTCGGGCCGCGCGGCCGGACGTCTGTCGGCGGTGGCCTCGTCAGTCCTTGGCATCCTTTCCGGATTCCGCGTCGTCGGCCTCGGGCGTGGCGGCGGCGGCGAATTCCTGAGCCAGCGCCTGTTCCAGAGCCGCCGCCGTGTCGTCCATTTCGCGCTGGGCTTCCTGGATCATGGCGTTGGTGATCTTGCCGGCGGCGATCTCGCGCAGGGCCAGGACCGTCGGCTTGTCGTTCTCCGGCGCCAGCAGCGGCTCGACGCCATTGGCCAGTTGGCGCGCGCGCTTGGTGGCGAGCAGAACCAGATCGAAACGGTTGTCGACGTGTGCGAGGCAATCCTCGACCGTGATGCGGGCCATGGTGGTCTCCTTTAAATAATGGATTCGATGGGGTCGAGCAACGCCGCCAGACGCGGGCGCTGATACGCCAGCCGCTGACGCTCGGCGGTGACGATCGCTGCCAGCGCCGCGAGCGCGGTCTCGAAGCAGTCGTTGACGACCAGATAACTGTATTCGGCGAAATGGGCCAGCTCGTCGCGGGCCTGAGCCATGCGGCGGGCGATCACCTCATCGCTGTCGGTACCGCGCCCGCGCAGACGGCGTTCGAGTTCCTCGATGCTCGGCGGCAGCACGAAGAGTCCGACCGCCTCGGGAAAGCGTTCGCACACCTGACGCGCGCCCTGCCAGTCGATCTCCAGGAGCACGTCCTGACCGGCGTCGAGCCGGCGGCGCACGTCGGCGGCGCGTGTGCCGTACAGATTGCCGAAGACCTCGGCGTGCTCCAGGAAGGCGCCCTCGCCGATCTCGCGCTCGAAATGCTCGCGATCGAGAAAGTGATAGTGGATGCCGTCCTGCTCACCGGCGCGCGCCGGGCGCGTGGTACAGGAGACCGAGAGCGCCAGTCCCGGATCGCGTTCGACCAGCGCCTTGACCAGACTGGTCTTGCCCGCGCCCGAGGGCGCCGAGACGATGAACAAAAGCCCCCTGGGCTCGGATCGGGATACGTCGTTCATTCGAGATTCTGTACCTGCTCGCGCATCTGTTCGATCAAGACCTTCATCTCGACCGCTTCGCGGGTGACGGCGACATCGGCCGATTTGGAACCGAGCGTGTTGGCCTCGCGGTTGAGTTCCTGCATCAGGAAGTCGAGCCGGCGTCCGACCGGTTCGTCGCGGGTCAGGACGTCGAGCACTTCCTCGATATGGGCGCCGAGCCGGTCGAGTTCCTCGTCGACGTCGAGCCGGGCGGCGACCAGGGCGATCTCCTGCTCCAGCCGGGTCGGGTCGAGTTCGGCGCGCAGTTCGGTCAGACGGTCGGCGAGACGCTGACGCACGCCGGCCAGCACCTCGGGCAGACGCTCGCGCACCCGCGCGGCACTCTCGCCGAGACGCTCGCAACGCTCGCGCAGCAGCTGGGCCAGGCGTGCGCCCTCGCGCTCACGGGTCTCCAGCAGTGAGTCCAGCGTCTGTTCGAGCAGTGCCAGCGCCTCGGCACTGAGCCGGTCGCGATCGGGTTCGGTCTCCTGCACCACGCCCGGCCAGCGCAGCAGATCGAACGGAGTCGGCTCCTGGGCGCGGCCGGTCAGCGCACCGAGTTCGCGCCCGGCCGCCAGCAGTTGCTCGACGAAGGGCCGGTTGATACGGATCGCGTTCGCTGCGCCCACGGCCGGGGCATAGCGCAGGGTGCAGTCGACCTTGCCGCGCTGGAGACGCGCCGCCAGACGGTTTCGCACCTGGGTGTCGAGTCCGCGCAACTCCTCGGGCAAGCGGATGTAAGGCTCCAGGAAGCGGTGATTGACCGTGCGCACTTCCCAGGTCAATTCACCAACATCGCCCGTCCGCGACTCGCGGGCGAAGGCCGTCATACTCTTGATCATTGGTTCAGGGGCGTCTCTTGAGGGCGGGGAGCCTGTCTCGGATCGGCGGTCGAATAGAGGACGAATCGCTGCCGACCCGGCCAGACAGGGTTTATCATAAATCAGAAACGCAGTATACCGCTCGCACCCCGTCAACGTCCGCGTGGAGATCCATCGCCCCGATCATGGCTGCCGCACGAGAGACGCTCCCACCGGGTGCCCAGGTGGGCACCTACCGCATCGTCAAGCCGATCGCCAAGGGCGGCTTCAGCCTCATCTATCTGGCGACCGACGACGACAGCGGCGAGGAAGTGGTCATCAAGGAGTACATGCCCAAGAAGCTTGCGCGTCGCGATCGTGACCGGCGCGTGGTGCCGGCGGGCCTCGAATATGCCGAGAGCCTCCATCACGGACGCAAGCTGTTCTTCCAGGAGGTCAAGGCGCTGGCGTCGCTGAAACATCCCAACATCGTGCGGGTGCTCGCCTTCTTCCTGGCCAACGACACCGGCTACATGGTGATGCCCAACGAGCGCGGGCGCAATCTGGGGGCCTATCTGCACGAGCGCAAGGGGGGGCTGAGCACCTCCTTCATCCTGGAGGTCTTCATCCCGGTGCTGGATGCGCTGGCGCTGCTGCACCGACGCTCCATGGTCCATCTCGACGTCAAGCCCGGCAACATCCATCTGCGCCACGGCAACATGCCCCTGTTGCTGGATCTGGGCGCGGTCCATCCGCTCAATCGCGGTCGTTCGCGCGGCGGGCAGGTCATCACCGCCGGCTATTCGCCGGTCGAGCAGTATTTCCGTGCCGGTCAGGTCGGTCCCTGGACCGATGTCTACGCCGTCGGCGCCAGTATTCGCACCTGCATGGACGGCCGCACGCCCCAGCCGGCACCGGAGCGCCAGAAGGAGGACAAGGTGGTGCCGGCCGTCGAGGCGCTCAAGGACCGCTATCCCGACTTCCTGCTCAAGGCCGTCGACTGGTCGATGTCGATGGACGCGGACAAGCGCCCCCAGGATGCCGAGGAACTGCTGGTGGCGCTCCTGCCGCATCTCGACGACCCGCATCTGGCGCGCATGCGCGAGGGCGCGGCCGACTGAGCCGCACTCGGCGGAGTGTCGCGCCGAACGTTCGAGCGGCACACCCGGACGCAGTCTTTTGGCGGCGAACACGGGCTCGCGGTAGTATCCACGGCATTTCCGGCTCCCCTTCCGCCACCGAACCTGGATTCCTGATGAACGAACATCCTCAAGCCCAGACGCTGGAGCGCGACATCCAGCTCTATACCGCCCTGCTGGGCGAGGTTCTGCGCGAGCACAGTCGCAAGCGCGTGCTGGTGGTCGTGGAGCGTCTGCGCGACGGTTTCATGCAACTGCGCGAGCAGGAAGATCCCGAGCTGCGCGAGAAGCTGATGAAGCGCATCCAGAGCCTCGACCCGCAGACGCTCGCCGAGGTCATCCGCGCCTTCACGCTCTACTTCGGGCTGGTGAACGTCGCCGAGGAGCTGAACGCGCATCTGGCGCGCATGGACGTGATCGCCGCCGGCGAGCGGCTGTGGGTCGGCTCGTTCGACGATACGGTGCGCCAGTTCAAGGAGGACGGCGTCAGTCCCGAGCACTTCCAGAGTCTGCTGGAGCATCTGATCTATCTGCCGGTCTTCACCGCCCATCCGACCGAGGCGCGCCGCCGGACCATCTCCGAGACCTTCCGGCGCATCTTCCTCGCCGGACAGGATCTGCACCGGCTCAAGCTCAACGAGGAGGAGCTGGAGGACAAGCTCCAGGAGATCCTGACCCAGATCCAGATCCTGTGGAAGACCGACGAGGTGCGCGTCCACAAGCCGCAGGTGACCGACGAGATCCGGCGCGGGCTGCATTTCTTCCGCGAGTCGCTGTTCGAGGCCGTGCCCAGGGTCTATCGCTTCCTGGAGAAAGCGGTGCGGCGCAACTATGGCGCCGGCTGCGGCATCCGGGTGCCGAGCTTCATCCGTTTCGGCTCCTGGATCGGCGGCGACCGCGACGGCAATCCCTTCGTCAAGCCCGAGACCACCGAGCTGGCGGTGCGCATGCATGCCGAGCTGATCCTGGAGGCTTATCTGGAGCGTCTCCAGGATCTGAGCCGGATGCTCAGCCATTCGAGCGCGCTCTGTCAGCCCTCGCCGGCCTTTCTCGACAGTCTCGACGCCGACGAGGAATACTGGCTCGGGGTCATGGGACAGCGTCAGCGGCGTTTTCTCTATGAGCCGTATCGGCGCAAGCTGGCGATGATGGGGCATCGGCTCCAGGCCAATCTCGACCGGATTCGTCGGCGCATGGAGGGAGTCAGCGACGATGGACTGCCGGACGGCTATGCCGGCGCGGCTGATTTCCTGGCCGATCTCACGCTGATCCGCGACTCGCTCATCCACCATGGTGACGCCAGCGCCGCCGATGGTTCGTTGCAGGATCTGATCCGGCTGGTCGAGACCTTCGGCTTCCATCTGGTCCATCTCGACATCCGTCAGGAGTCGACCCGTCACACCCAGGCCGTCACCGAACTCTTCGCCCGCCAGCCCGGCGCGCCCTTCTATCAGGCGTTCAACGAAGAACAGCGGCTGATGGCGCTCGCCGAGGCCATCGCTCATCCGCATCCCTTCGTCATCGACAAGGCCACGCTCACGGCGGAGACGCGCGAGACGCTGGAGACCTTCGAAGTCATCGCCCGGATGCGCGCCGAGGTCGGGGAGCGGATGTTCGGCCAGTACGTCATTTCGATGACCCATGCCGCCAGTCATGTGATGGAGGTGATGCTGCTGGCGCGTCTGGCCGGGCTGGTCGGCGTCGACAACCGGGGCTGGTTCTGCACGCTCCAGGTCTCGCCGCTGTTCGAGACCATCGAGGATCTGAGCCATATCGACCAGGTGATGAGTCGGCTCTTCGACGATCCGACCTATCTGGCGCTGCTGCGTGCCTCGGGCAATCAGCAGGAGGTGATGCTCGGGTATTCGGATTCGTGCAAGGACGGCGGCATCCTGGCGTCGAGCTGGAAGCTGTTCGAGGCGCAGAAGAAGATCATCGCGCTCGCCGACGACCGGGGTGTGGCCTGTCGGCTGTTCCACGGGCGCGGCGGCACGGTCGGACGCGGCGGCGGCCCGACCCATGAGGCGATCCTCGCCCAGCCGGTCGACACCGTGCATGGTCAGATCAAGTTCACCGAGCAGGGGGAGGTGCTGTCCTACCGCTATGCCAATCCGGAGACGGCGCGTTATGAGCTGACCATGGGCATCAGCGGGCTGATCAAGGCCAGCCGCTGTCTGATCGAGCCGCCTGAGCCGGAACGCAACGACTATCTGGCGATCATGGACGAGCTGGCGCGTCACGGCGAGGCGGCCTATCGCGCTCTGGTGCGCGATACCGAAGGGTTCCTCGATTATTTCTACGAATGCACGCCGCTCGACGGCATCGCGCTTTTGAACATCGGCTCGCGACCGGCGCATCGCAAGAGGGCCGATCGTTCCCTGTCATCGATCCGCGCCATTCCGTGGGTGTTCGGCTGGGGTCAAGCGCGTGTGACGCTGCCGGCCTGGTTCAGCATCGGGCAGGCCATCGAGCGCTATCGCGGCAACGACCTCGAACGGCTGGCCAAGCTCCAGCGAATGTATCAGGAGTGGCCCTATTTCCGCGCCCTGCTCTCCAGTACGCAGATGTCGCTGTTCAAGGCCGAGATGCACATCGCGCGCGAATATCTGCGCCTGGCCGAGGACCGCGAACGCGCGGCCCGGATCCTGGGGCTGATCGAGGAGGAGTATCAGCGGACGCTGGTTCAGGTGCTCAACGTCGCCGGTCTGCTCGCGCTCATGGACGAGACCCCGGATCTGCGCCACTCGCTGGCGCGGCGCAATCTCTATCTGGACCCGCTGAACCATATCCAGGTCGCGCTGCTGGAGCGCTATCGCTCGGAGGAGGATGAGGCGCGGCGCGAGGAATGGCTCGATCCGCTGCTGCGCTCGATCAATGCGCTGGCGGCGGGGATGCGGAATACCGGATGAAAGCGGTCTAAACTGACAGTCCGCTCTCAATGACTGGAGCCCTACAGTCAACCACCCCGCCCTGAAGGGCGGAGCTTGTGAGAGCAAGCTGGGTTGACCAGCCTCAGCCCGCCTGACCATGAGGGTCGAAAGGGGCTACGTGTGCCACAGGTCGCCAAGACTCACCGGCGGATGCTTCCTCAGTCCGCCGCTCTGAAAGGTCAGGATCAGGCTGACGAAAGGTAAAGCGTCGAAGGTCTTGATCGCCGCGCCAGCGGGAGCCGGTTGCACACATTGGCGAGGGGAGCGACCACGTCGTGAGACGTCGTCCGTCACCAGGCCCTTACGGGCAGAGCCTCACGGCCCGGCAGGTGGAAAGCCTGCACCTGTTTCCGGCGGCTGCACTGTCGTAGCCGCTATCCCTCCCCGCCCTGAAGGACGGGGTTTCTCGCGGAGGAACTGATGAAACTTCAGCGCATTGAACACCAAGCAGCCTACCGTTTTGTGCTCACCTTCGAAAATGGCGCTTGCCGAGAGGTCGATCTACAGGATTTGATCGGTCAGCACGTCGCCTTGGATGAGGTGCAAACCGCACGCATCGATCCGGAGTGGGGGTGTCTGGAGTTTCTGGATGGCCGCGTGGATATCGAACCCAAGACGCTGTTGCGCTATGCCGGACTCATCGAAGACAAACGGGCGGCGTGAGTCGCGATGCATGACACTGTGATCGATGACCTGTTCGACCGCGCCTCCGGCCCGGTCCGCCCCTTCGAGTTCGATGCCGATGTGGCGCGCGTCTTTCCGGACATGGTGCGCCGCTCGGTGCCCGGCTATGCAGAACTGGTTGGCCTGAGCGGGCTGATCGCGCGGCGCGTGACGGGGCCTGGGGCACGTTGTTATGACCTGGGCTGTTCGCTGGGGGCGGTGACGCGCTCGATCCTGCGTCAGACCGGCCCCGATGTCTCGGTGGTTGCGGTCGACAATGCACCGGCGATGATCGAGGGCTTGCAGGCGCGTCTGGCGGCCGAGGCCGAAACCGATATGACGCGGGTCGAGACGCTGTGCGCCGACATCCGGTCGATCGCCATCGAAGGGGCGAGCCTCGTCGTCCTCAATCTGACGCTCCAGTTCGTCCCGATCGAGGCGCGGCTCGGGCTCCTGCAACGTATCCGCGCCGGACTGATGCCGGGCGGCGTACTGATTCTGGCCGAGAAGTTCGCCAGCCCCGAAGGGCGCGCAGGCGACTGGTTGATTCGGCTGCACGAGGATTTCAAGCGCGCCAACGGTTACAGCGAACTGGCCATCGCGCGCAAGCGGACCGCGCTGGAGCAGGTGCTGATTCCCGAACGCCTGGAAGAGCACGAGCAACGGCTCGCCGAAGCCGGTTTCGCCGGCTCGGTGCGCTGGTTCCAGAGTCTCAACTTCGTGGCTTGGCTGGCATGGACCTGACGCCCTTTCACCCCTTTCTGGAACGGTTGTCCCATACTGCACTGGCGCCCTGGGCCGATCCGTTGTCAGCCGCTGTGCGCGAACGGCTTGGAGCGCGCGCGCATGGTGATCTGGTGCGCTGGGAAGCGGCACTGGCCGCGCTGCCCGAGTTACCGCCCGGTCGCGTCGTGCTCGACCAGTCCAGCGTGGGACTCCACTCGGATCAGCCGCTCCCGCCCGAGATCGCCTCCCGCCTGCGCGCGACCCTGATGGAGCTGCATCCCTGGCGCAAGGGGCCGTTCCGTCTGCATGATCTGCACATCGATACCGAATGGCGCTCGGACTGGAAATGGGACCGGCTCGCCGACGCCATCGACCCGCTGGACGGACGGCTGGTGCTGGACGTCGGCTGCGGCAACGGCTATCACGCTTGGCGGATGCTGGGCGCGGGTGCGCGGCTGGTCATGGGCATCGACCCGACCCAGGTGTTCCTGTGCCAGTTCCTCGCCGTAAATCACTATCTGGCGCGCGACGATCTCGCCGTTCTGCCGCTCGGCATCGAGGATCTGCCTTCAGGGCTGACCGGCTTCGACACCGTCTTTTCGATGGGCGTGCTCTATCATCGCCGCTCACCGATCGATCATCTGGCCGACCTGCGCGCCCTGCTGCGACCGGGGGGGCAGCTCGTGCTGGAGACTCTGGTCCTGGAGGGAGAAGAGCAACGGGTACTGGTGCCGCCCGACCGCTATGCCGGCATGCGCAACGTCTGGTTCATCCCCAACGTCGAGGCGCTCGTCGTCTGGATGGGACGAGTCGGCTTCAAGGACATCGCAGTCGTCGACGTCAGCCGCACCACGATCGAAGAACAGCGCCCGACCGACTGGATGCGCTTTCAGTCCCTGCCGGACCATCTCGACCCAACAGACCCGAGCCGCACCATCGAAGGCCATCCGGCCCCGGTGCGGTCGATCCTCATCGGCCGAGCCTGAATACTCATGAACGCTGTCCTAGCCGTCTTCACCGGCGCCGGTCTCGGCGCGCTGCTCCGCTGGTCCCTCGGCCTGCGGCTCAACGCCATCATCCCGAGTCTGCCGCTGGGCACAGTCGCCGCCAACCTGCTCGGCGGTCTGCTGATCGGCCTGGCCATCGCCTGGACCGGACGTCACCCCGGCCTGCCGCCCGAGATCCGGCTGTTCGTCATCACCGGCTTTCTCGGCGGACTGACCACCTTCTCGACCTTCTCGGCCGAAGTCGTCACGCTGCTGTCCAAGGGCGAACTCCTCTGGGGTCTGGTCGCGATCGGGACACATCTGATCGGTTCCCTGACCATGACCGCCCTGGGGATCTGGCTCGTGCATCTGCTGCTGGCGCGCGCTTGAGCAGCGGCACCATGGACGCCATCACCTCGATCTCAACCCCTGGAGACCTCGCCCCATGTCGAGCTGCTTCCTGAAATTCTACGTCGCCGAAAGCCGCCGCCATCATCACAAGCTGATCTACGAATGGCTGCTGGAAGAGGCCAAGTCGTTCGGACTCCAGGGCGGCTCGGCCTTCCGCGCCCTGGCCGGCTTCGGCCGCCACGGACGACTGCACGAGGAACGCTTCTTTGAACTCTCGGGCGACCTGCCGGTCGAGGTCGGCTTCGTGGTCAGCGAGGAGGAGGCGCAGCGCTTTCTCGATCATCTCGGCCGGGAGGGGCTGGATCTCTTCTATATCAAGCTGCCGGTCGAGGCCGGCGTGACAGGTTTGCGTCGCCAGTCTTAGGCAAAGCGAAAGACTCAGAATATAATCGAGCGCTCATCGAGCCGTTCAGGGGTGTTGATTCCAGTCCTAGCGGTCGCATATCGAAAACCAAGAAAATCACTCAAGAACGCGGAGCCAGGACCATGACCGGAGCCCCAGCCGTCGAAGACATCGTCAAGTCGGAATACGAGCACGGCTTCACGACCGAGATCGAGTCCGATACCCTGCCGCCGGGGTTGGACGAGGAGGTCGTGCGGGCCATCTCCAAGCGCAAGGGTGAGCCCGAATTCATGACCGAGCAGCGCCTCAAGGCGTACCGGCACTGGCTGACCATGCGCGAACCCGAGTGGGCAGCGGTCGACTATCCCAGGATCGATTTCCAGTCGATCTCCTACTATTCGGCCCCCAAGCGTCCCGAGGACATGCCCAAGAGCCTCGACGAGATCGACCCGGCGCTGCTCGAAACCTACAACAAGCTCGGCATCCCGATCGAGGAACAGAAGGCATTGGCCGGGATCGCGGTCGACGCGGTGTTCGACAGCGTTTCGGTCGCCACCACCTTCCGCGCCACGCTCGCTGAGGCCGGCGTCATCTTCTGCTCCATCTCCGAGGCGCTGCACGAGTATCCCGAGCTGGTCAAACCCTATCTGGGCACCGTCGTGCCCTACACCGACAACTTCTACGCCTGTCTCAATGCGGCCGTGTTCAGCGACGGCACCTTCGTCTATGTGCCCAAGGGCGTGCGCTGCCCGATGGAGCTGAGCACCTACTTCCGCATCAACGCCCGCAACACCGGCCAGTTCGAGCGCACCCTGATCGTGGCCGAGGCCGGCAGCTATGTCAGCTATCTGGAAGGCTGCACCGCGCCCCAGCGCGACGAGAACCAGCTCCACGCCGCCGTGGTCGAGCTGATCGCGATGGAAGACGCCGAGATCAAATACTCGACGGTGCAGAACTGGTATCCGGGCGATGCCCAGGGTGTCGGCGGCATCTACAACTTCGTCACCAAGCGCGGCGACTGTCGCGGCGCGCGCTCCAAGATCTCCTGGACCCAGGTCGAGACCGGATCGGCCATCACCTGGAAGTATCCGAGCTGCATCCTGCGCGGCGATGGTTCGATCGGCGAGTTCTACTCGGTCGCCGTCACCAAGGGCCGTCAGCAGGCCGACACCGGCACCAAGATGATCCATATCGGCAAGAACACCAGCTCGACCATCGTCTCAAAGGGCATCTCGGCGGGCGAGGGGAGCCAGACCTATCGTGGGCTGGTGCGCATCGGGCAGCGCGCCGAGGGAGCGCGCAACCACACCCAGTGCGACTCGCTCCTGATCGGCGACCGTTGCGCCGCCAACACCGTGCCCTATATCGAGGTCAAGAACCCCTCGGCCAAGATGGAGCACGAGGCGACCACCTCCAAGATCAGCGACGATCAGCTCTTCTACTGCCGCTCGCGCGGTCTGACCGAGGAAGACGCGGTGTCGATGATCGTCAACGGCTTCTGCAAGGAAGTCTTCAACGAGCTGCCGATGGAGTTCGCGGTCGAGGCCCAGAAGCTGCTGAGCATCAGCCTGGAGGGCGCGGTCGGCTGATCGCGCCTCCCGTTCAATCCAATTTCAGCCGAACCGCGTCATCGCCGACGCCGGGAGAATCTGGTGCCAGACGCGGTTCAGGAGTCACGCAAGATGTTGTCTGTCAAGGGCCTGCGGGCCAACGTGGGTGATAAAGAGATCCTCAAGGGACTGGATCTGGAAGTCGGGCCGGGGGAGGTCCATGCCATCATGGGGCCGAACGGCTCGGGCAAGAGTACGCTGTCTCACGTCCTGTCGGGACGCGACGGCTACAGCGTCACCGCCGGTTCGGCGACCTTCGAGGGACGCGACCTGCTCGAACTCGAACCCGAGGAACGCGCCCAGCTCGGACTCTTCCTCGCCTTCCAGTACCCGGTCGAGCTGCCGGGCGTGAACAACACCTATTTCCTCAAGGCCGCGCTCAACAGTATCCGCAAGGCGCGCGGCGAGTCGGAACTCGATGCCGTCTCCTTCCTGCGTCTGATCAAGGAAAAGCTCAAGATCCTTCATCTCGACGACTCGCTCCTCAAGCGTGCGGTCAACGCCGGCTTCTCGGGCGGCGAGAAGAAGCGCAACGAGATCTTCCAGATGGCGCTGCTGGAACCCAAGCTCGCCATCCTTGACGAGACCGACTCCGGACTCGACATCGATGCGCTGCGCGTGGTGGCCGAGGGCGTCAATGCCCTGCGCTCGCCCGAGCGTTCCATGATCGTCGTCACCCACTATCAGCGGTTGCTCGACTACATCCAGCCGGATTACGTGCACGTCCTGGCGCGCGGGCGCATCATCCGCTCGGGCGGCAAGGAACTGGCGCTGGAGCTGGAGGAAAAGGGTTACGGCTGGATCGACGCGGAGCTGGCGGCATGAACGCGCCACTGCACAGCGGTCTCGAACACTGGTTGAGCGCGCCGGACGACAGCCCGGCGCCCGACTGGCTCCTGGAGCATCGCCGCGCGGCCCGTGCGCGCCTGAGCGCCCAGCCGCTGCCGCACTCCAAACAGGAAGCCTGGCGCTACACCAATCTCAAGGGCTTGCTCGAACAGGATTTCACCGCCATTGAGGAGCCGTTGAGCGCGCTCCAGCCTGAGGATCTCGACACGGTTCTGATCCCCGGCTTCGACGCCCATCGCGTGGTGCTGGTCAACGGACGTTTCGCGCCCGAACTCTCGACGCTGGGCGAGCTGCCGGCCGGGGCGCGCATCGGCGGACTGCGCGACTGGCTCGACCATGATCCCGAGTCGTTGCGCGGTCGGCTCGATGCCGCGCGCGGCGAATCGGGTGCCTTCTTCGCCCTGCTCAACACGGCCGGGCTGGACGACGGTCTGGTGGTGTGGCTGGCGCGCGGCGTGATGCTCGACCGTCCGCTCGAACTCATCCATCTCTCGGTCGGACTCGACGAGCCGCGCGTGGCCCAGCCGCGTCATCTGGTGCATCTGGAGGCCGGCGCACAGGCGACCCTGGTCGAGCGCTATGTCAGCCTGGGCGAGTCGCTCTACTGCACCAACGCGGTCATGGAGGTCGTGCTGGAGCGCGATGCCGTGCTCAAACACGAGCGGTTGCAGATGGAGAGCCGCAACGCCTTCCATCTCACCGGTTTCTATCTGGTCCAGGACGAAAACAGCCGCTACGCGGGCGTCAACATCGGCTTGGGCGCACGCTGGGCGCGGACCGATCTCAACACCCGTTTCCGGGGCGAGCAGGCCGAGTGCGTGCTTCATGGACTCTATCTGGCCGGCGACGGACAGTTGCTCGACTACCATCTTGACGTCGAGCACGCCGTTCCGAATTGCCGCAGCGAGGAGAACTTCAAGGGTCTGCTCACCGGGCAGGGGCGGGCGGTGTTCGACGGTCGGGTGCTGGTTTCCAAGGACGCGCAGAAGAGCGACGCGGCCATGTCCAACCGCAATCTGATGCTCTCCGAACAGGCCGAGATCGATACCAAGCCGCAGCTCGAAATCTATGCCGATGACGTCAAGTGCAGTCACGGCACCACGGTCGGCCAGATCGAGCCCGAGATGCTGTTCTATCTGCGCTCACGCGGTATCGACGCGGCGCAGTCGCGGCGGATGCTCTGTCTCGGGTTTGCCGGCGAGATCATCGACCGGCTCAGCGACGAGGCGGTGCGTGAGCATGTAGCCGAGACGGTCGGACAACGGCTGGCCTGACGGTGGCGGCTGAAGCGAATACGACGATGTTGATTCAACCCGCGCCTGATGTTTCGCGGAGGACGTAATGAACAGACTGGCCCGCTTTGCCGGTTTCGGCCGGCGCAAGCAAGAACCGGACGCACAGGATGGGGACACGGCCGTCCTCCACGAGGAAGAGGTCGAGGTCGCCGTGGAGCGCATGGACCCCGAGGAACTGCGCGAGCCGATCATCGCCTCGCTGCGCGGCGTCCATGACCCCGAGATCCCGGTCAACATCTACGACCTGGGTCTGATCTATCGCATCGATATCGCCGGCAATGGCGACGTTTCGGTCGACATGACGCTGACCGCGCCCGGCTGTCCGGTCGCCGGCATGATGCCGCTGATGGTCAAGAGCGCGGTGGAGCGGGTCGAGGGCGTCGGGCAGGTCAGCGTGCAACTGGTGTGGGATCCGCCCTGGAGCGCCGACAACATGAGCGACGAGGCGCGTTTGCAGCTCGGGCTGATGTGATACGCCTTGGCCGTTAGGCGATCAGGTCCTCTAAAGCATGGAACAGTGGAACAGATTCGTCGAAATGGCCGCGAATGGTTTCGATTTTTCGGAGGGCGAGCGCGTTGCCCGCTCTCCAGTCCGCTTGTATTGAAGCACTCCCCACACATCACTCGATCACGTCGCACGCGACGCGCGGCTCTCTGCCGCTAAGCCGTTCAGGATGATCCGCCTTGTTGTTGCCGCCGGCCCGGAGTGTCATCGTCGCTCAGCATACGTGACGGGACTCCGGGGCGCCCCCCACACCCTCGCTGAAGCGAGAATCTTCTGACCCCTGGTTGTTGGTCCCGCTGTGCGAGGAACAGCGGATAACGCCTGCGCGGCATATGATTACACGTAGCGCAAAAAAATCGGTCAGGAGTTTAAAAATCAGTAATTTTACGTATATTTGAATGTAGATCTCTCGTTTATTCTGCCGCAGGCAACAGTATTTTTTTGACTAGAAATAGAAAAGGAGCCTGATTGCGAATGAATGTTGAAAAAAAAGCTCATTCGAATTGCAGGCGCAGCTTGGTTTACATTGCCGCTAAATCTCAGCCCGAGATGGTGCGGCGCCTCGATGAATTGGGCTGGAATACTTTTATTGCAGAGAACCTCCGCCAGGCAAACGACATCTGTTGCAACCAAAATATTTCAGTCGGGTTGATAGAGATCAGCGATCCAGAGATGGCCGCAAAGTTTCTCCCTCAATTAGTTGATGTTGTCGAGAGTGATCTCAACTGGATTGCGCTGATTTCTCCACTCCAATTGCAGTATTCGGAAACTCTCCATACCATCTCGCAATTCTGCTACGACTTTGTGACGACGCCAATCCCTTTTGATCGATTGGCTGTGACTATTGGGCGCGCTCATGGAATGAGGATGCTCGTCAAAAAGAAAAATGAAATCGATTACGCCGCATCAGCGCAATTCGGCATCATTGGCAGCAGTAATGCGATCAAAACTGTCAGGCATAACATTGCCACCTTTGCAGCATCGGATGCGCCGGTGCTCATCGTTGGTGAAACGGGGACTGGCAAAGAGTTGGCCGCCTCGGCGATTCACGCCTTGTCAAGGCGCGGAAAATCCCCTCTCGTGGCGGTGAACTGTGGGGCGTTACAGGCATCGCTGATCCAATCGGAATTGTTTGGTTATGAGAAGGGCGCATTTACCGGTGCTGACCGGCGAGTAATCGGAAAGCTTGAAGCAGCCAATACGGGAACCATCTTTCTCGACGAAATCGGAGAGCTGCCATCCGAACAACAGGTCAATTTACTGCGCGTTCTGCAGGAACATCGCGTACAGCGCGTCGGTGGGCATGCCGAAGTCAAGCTGGATCTGAGAGTGATTGCAGCGACCAATGCCGATCTCGAGCAGGCCGTCCAGGACGGTCGATTCCGCGAAGATCTTTACTATCGGCTGAATGTTCTGCTCTTGTCCCTTCCCCCTCTACGGGATCGGATCGAAGATATCGAGATTCTCGCTCACTACACCTTTAAAACCTATTTCCACGAGCGGATCAAAAACGTTAGAGATTTCAGTCAGGATGCCTTGACCGCCATGCGGTTGCACACCTGGCCGGGGAATGTCCGAGAACTCATCAACCGCGTACGTCGAGCCCTGATTACCTGCGGACGGCCGCTGATTGGCGTCGATGACCTTGGGCTTGGCAGTCCTATCGTCAATGGCGCTGCCCGATCACTGAACGATGCTCGGTCCCGTGCCGAGTATGAATTGGCATGCCAAATTTTGCGACAAACCGGCGGTAATGTTTCTGAAGCCGCACGACGCCTGAATGTAACTCGCGCAACACTATATCGGTTGATCCGGAAATATGACATCAACCCTGGCGCCGCAGTGCTGCACTAAGTATTGCTAACAAATCCCTTGTGGGCTGCAATAAAGTACGTTGGGGGGGTATCATGGTATGGGATCGTACTCTCGTGACTGTTTTTTTATACAGTTTGCTTGGTAATGCAACGGCTGGTGTAATTTCATTCATACCAAGTGCGCAGACAGCAAGCGACATTACAACCATCGTAACGGTTTCCGGTGGGCAACCCATTTTCATCGCGAACCCTGACGCTTACGTGGACACGGCCACCAGTAGTGTGGCTGTGTCCATGTCGACAACGGTGCACGCTATCCAGGAAGCTCTCGGTTTTCCGGTTTTAGCGACCAATGGCATAAGCCTCTACAGTGCCGGAGCAAGCGTGGATCTGTTTGCGACTGTTGCCAATCAGGTTGTCATCGGTGGAGCCATTGCAATGGATGAGCCAATCGTTTCCTTTCACGGCAGCAGCGAAACTTGGGCTGTTGCGGGTTTTTCTGAACCACTGTTCGCGCGCGCCGCAGCACTCAGCCAAGGTGTACTGGACGGAGCCATTTTGGGAGGATTGGGTACTGACTCCTCGCTGAATCTGAGCTGGAACTTGAAGCGGTTGGCCCTGGAGGTTGAACCGTCCGCAGGATTGGCATTGTTGAGTCAACGCATCCAGTTCTTTCAAGTCTCCGCTAACGAATTGAAAAAAAGTCTTGGCGAAGTGAGTCTTCTCATTTGGCTCGAAGATGGCAAGGCCAGCCTGCGGATTTTTGATGGCAGCAATTCAAGTGTCTTGCAGGGACAGGTCGGCAAAAATTTGACTCTTGACTTAGACACACCAATTCAGACATCTATCGCCCTGCCCGAAACTAAAGACCCCATCGCCTTGAGAATCGTGGATACACGCACTGAAATTTCAATGGCGGCAGCACCGAGGGCGAGCATCCCGATTCTGACTGGCGTCGGCTCCAGTTTTGCGTTCGAACGCGACGATACTCCACGGATGCAATGGAACCCGGATACCGGGATCCTCAGCTTTTCCCCCCTGCCGATCAATTGGCGCGGTGGTGTTCTTTCTGGCAAAGATGATGATGAATTATTTTTGGGCGGCAAAATAAATATAGGCGACTTTCATTACATCGGAGAATCAGATGGCCGACGCTATTTTGCGGGCGGCACAATCACGCTAACGGACAGTCAAGGGAGGGTAATGTTTAGTGCTAGCCTGCCGGCGCTGGTCCTTGAAAACAGTCTTTTTCAGCTCCATGGATTCAATCTTTTCGCGCCAATCCTCAATATCCTGGAGGTGAAGCCAAACAGTTCTCGCTGGCTCGATGGATTCATGGATCTCTTGGCGCTAGACGCACCTTATCTGCCGGAGATTTTTCTCGGGGTCGATGATCTCGCTCTGACAGATCAATCCTGGCAGACAGGATTCAGCTCGCCTGTCAAGGGTATGCTTTCTTTCGCCGGCTTGACCCATCCCCCTCTCGACCTTGAGGCATTTCGCCGACCTGTTTCTCTGCCGGAAACATTTGCACTCATCGTGCTTGGATTGATTCTGATGAGTTGTGTTTCAGTGCGGCCGAAAAAATACTGATGGCTTTTTGAAGCGATTGCGATTCTAGATAAAACGCCGGTTTGGATCTGAGTGCAGGTTTATGAAATGACTTTTTGAGAGTAAATCTCAATCAATGACCGGGAAATTCATATGGAAGGCAAAATGCGGAAGTATCCACGCCCCCTGACGGTCACGTCAGTCATCGTTTTGGTTATGGCGCTTGGTAGCCCAATGGCTTTTGGAGCAACCTCTCCAGACATTGACGCCGAAATTGAATCACTGCGCCGCGCTGCCGATGAACTGCTGCATCGCGTCAAGGAGCTGGAGAAAAAACGTGCCCGTCAGCCACTGTCAAAAAGTGAGGTGCAGGCAGCAAAAACGCCCGCAGCGCCAATAGGCTCCTCCAAATCAGCCGCCGTCGCAACAAAATCTGCCGGTCCCGGCGCGATAGCTATCGATGAGTTGGCAGCGGAGCGTGCACTTGAGCGGACATTGACTGCTGAGGGTGCACTCCTGCTTGGTCCTAAGCAGTTCGATGTGGAACCTTATTTTAATTATGTCAGGCGTGAATCGGATCAATGGGTATTAGCCGCTGAGAGCGACCTGATTGGCATACGACAAGGGAGAACGCGCCGCAACGAGTTCGATCTGGGGTTACGGCTACGCGCCGGTCTGCCTTTTTCATCTCAGTTTGAGCTGGATCTTCCCTATCGCTGGGTGGATCAGTCCGTGGTGCGGCCGGTTGGTCTGACAGGAGTCAATGAGGCAAGCAATCAAGGGAGTTCTGTGGGAGACATCAAAGTCGGTTTTGCAACCACCTTGTTGCGCGAGCGCGGATGGCGTCCTGATTTGATCGGGCGTGTGACATGGGACACGGATACCGGTGATCAGATAGATGGGATCGTCCCCATGGGGATCGGCTACAACGAGTTGCGTTTTGGATTGACCGCGCTCA
>ERZ1673962.416-NODE-416-length-30337-cov-3.653689_pt1 | contig 30337 bp, 34 predicted proteins | sample MGYA00580188_ERZ1673962 | MGnify/ENA primary metagenome ERZ1673962 (study PRJEB41334, sample SAMN05608104) | rock metagenome | biome: terrestrial subsurface; feature: shale formation; material: shale | place: USA: Pennsylvania ... | reverse complement strand
AGAGGTCGCCGCGTTTCTTCGTGTGCGGGAGCAGTTCGGGCCGTTCTCGAACATGGCCAACGGGTTCCCGATCAGGGTTGGCGGGGTCGAGACCGGATCAAGCGAGGCGCTCTACCAGGCGCTCCGCTACCCGCAGCTTCCGGATTTCCAGCGGGAGATCCTGGACCAGCCGGCCCCGATCCTCGCGAAACGGCACGCCTACATGCGGATCACCGAGACCCGGTCCGACTGGGGTCGGATCAAGGTGAACGCGATGCGCTACTCTCTGCGTGCGAAGTTCGGGACCGCGCAGGGCGAAATCCTCGACCTGCTCAGGGGGACCGGAGACATGCCGATCGTCGAGATATCCCAGCGGGACGATTTCTGGGGCGCCCGCCCCGTGAACGGGGCCCTCGTCGGCCGGAATGTCCTGGGCCGGCTGCTGATGGAACTTCGGGCGGAGATGTTCGCGCACCCGGAGGGGGCGCGGTTCCCGATAGAGCCTCGCTTCCCGGACGCGAGGCTCCTCGGGACCGATCTTGGTCCGGAAGAGGTGGGCCCTGACCTCGGCCCGCTCCCCTCTCCAGAATAGATGTTCTGTTGCAATTTTCGCAGGTCTCCCGCATCCTGACCCCGGAACAGGAACATCCCGATCGAGGACAGCATGGCAAGACATCAGATCACCCTGGACATTGAGGTGCCGGACGGGAGTGAGCCGGCTCCGAACCACCTTTACACGGCGCTCGAGGCGGTCCTTGATGAGGCCTCACGTGACCCGTCCGATCTGATGCGCCGGATCCGGATAGCGGAGCCAACTCGCGACTGGGCGATCCGATCTGAGGTCGGGCCCGGGCTGATCATGACGGAACAGGGGATCTGGTGCGCATGCGTCCCGGAAACGGTCCCGGGGACGGCTCTGCACGGTTCTGTGGCGGGGCAGTCGATCGCTCTGAACGATGGGCAGATCTGGTGTCGTCGTGACCTGATCAGCGGGGAGGCGGTTGTCGCCGACCTTCACTCAGATGACCGGGTCATCGACCTGAAGGTTGATATCAGGCCGTTCCTCGAGACGGCAACGGCCGACGACATCAACGAGTTGATCGCGGAGGACTGGGCTTACGCGGAATCCGCGGACCGGATCGCTTACGCCCTGGAGGGGGCGGGGGACCCGGGGGCCTCGCGCGTGTTCTGGTACCTCGGTCTGAACCCGGGCGGCACCGGCAATGAGCAGGTCGGGTTCGGCCTCTCCGCTGATGGCGACGCGGCCCTGAGCTGGATCGCGGAGCATCGCCCTGACCTTCACGCGCAGCTGGACATGGGCGACGCGCCCGACGGACCATGAGGGGGCGGGATGACCTATATCGCGGATAAGAACGGCACAGGCCGATCCGGCAACGGCCGGATCCGACGGACCCTCCCGGCCCTGGGCCTGGTGGCGTCAGCATTGTCCGGGTACAGTGCCCAGACCTCTGACACCTCAGCTGTGCAGGCCCATGTGGTCAGGACTCCGTTGACGGTGGAGGTGGTCACAAAGGAGGCGACGTTGCTCCACTACGCCAGGGCGCAGGGGGTCGGGGACGGGCTTCGCGAGAGCGGGGTCGACATGCCGGGGCGCCTCCAGTCCCGACTGGAGGAGGTGTCCGAGACGGTCACATCCGCCCGCACCGATCAGACCGCCTACCAGATTGACATGGCCTACTCCGCCGGTGTTCTCGACGCCTCAGAGGGGCACTGGTCCCCGGCGTCCCTCGAGAATTATGTCCAGATGATCGATTTCGCGCAGATCGGGATCCGGGAGATCGCGGACCGGACCACGTTGAGATGGGAGGGCGAGCTCGGGCTCGATCTCGCGCGCGCCTCGGTGACGACCTCGCTCGCCGCGGTCCTGACCCAGATGGCCGATATATCGGAGCTGCCACAGCTATCAGGTCCGATGGGTCTGGCGGTGGTGGCGGACGTTTCCGGGGAGCTGCGTCCCCTGCTGGACCACCTGGATGATACGGCCTTCGGCGCGAGCGGGACATACCTGCAGGCCGAATTCTCTCAACCCGCGGAGCTCCCCGGTCCGGATCAGGACCGAGGGGGCGACCGTGACCTGCCGGAGATCTGACATGATCAAGGGATACATGCTCTTTGCGTCCGACAGGCCGATGATCGGTCTTGACCCGCACCCCGCCTACGCGCCGGAGCCCGCCCGTGTCGGGTTCGGCGCGGACGTGTGGGCCCGCCTTTACCACGTGGGCCAGGACAAGGCCGCGCTGGAGCGCGAGGCGCTTGAAGACCTTCAGGCGGCGAGAGACGCCTGCGAGGCCGGGGACCTGGAGGATTTCGAGGAGGAGCCGGACATGGTCCTCCCGGTAACGGTCTCTGATGAGGGGGTGCTCACGGTGATGGACCCGGAGGGGGCCTACGTCCTCTCCGAATACACGCCCGAGCAGGTCTACGGCGCCTTCGGGATGGACCCGCCCACCGTGCTCCCCGATCAGCGGGCAGAAGCCTGGGAGGTGATTCGCGAACAGCTTGATGGGCTGGCGGAGCTTTTTCGGGCGAACGGGCTTGACCGGGCGGAGACGGAGTATCTCCAGGAGGACGGGGTCGCGGGCCTGCAGGACGTCAACCTGTTCGGGTATGACGACGTCCCGGCTGACCCGATCCAGGACCCGGGGCAGGGGGGGTACCCGCTGCCGCCGCTCGTCTCCCGCACGAAGAACGGCCGGATGACCCTGGTCCCGCTCGACGGGTCCGGAACGCTGCGCGATGTGGCGGACGCGGTCTTCGAGTCCCTGTCCGAGTTCATCCTGAACGACCCCGCCGCGGTCATCGACCGGATCCGGATCCGGCTGTCCTCGGAGGGGGACCTCAAGGTGGAGACGGACGCGTTCGTGAAGCTGACATGGACCCCGCCGGGAGCGGGTGGGCCCGACCCCGAAGATGATACCCCCGGCCTATGAGCCGGAAACGATAACAACAGGAGCTCCCCATGCGGATCCGTGTCAGATCAGATGTCCCCCTTTCCGCGGAGGCGCAAAGCGCGCTCTCGGATTTCGCCTACGGATCCGCGTGGTTCGACCTGGACGGGGGGTTCCGGTCCGGGGATGACCCGAGTCGGCGCCAGGCGGTCGAGCTCCTTGTCAGCGACCTTCTCCCGGACGGGGTCTCCGCCGAGCCCGCAGCTTTCCGGCAGATCGGGTCGGAAAGCCTGCCTGAAGGGACCTTCCTGCTTCTGCGGGATGACCGGGGGGACCTGCATGATTACCGGTCCTGCGCCCAGTTCATCGGGACCCGTCACGTGCTTGCCGCCCTCTTTCAGGACGAAGCCGGGACCGTCTGGGCCGCCCGTCAAAAAGCCGATGGGGTCGGGTCCGGGGAGGTGATGGTCGACTGGCCGATCGAACAGGTATCCGCCCACACGCACCCCACCGTGGAGGCCGGGTTCGGCCCGATCCTCGACAACCTCCCCGCGATGGGGGAGTTCCAGCTCACGAACGAGGTCCCGGCCCGGGTCGCCTGGATCCCCTGGTGGTCCGGCTTCGGGTCCGACCCGAAGGAGGGGATATCCAACCCGACGGAGGACGCTGTTCTGAGAGATCTCATCGAACAGGCGGGCGCTTTGCACGAGGCCGGAACGGTCCGCCCGGATCCGGCCCCCGAAAACATGCCGCGGATCATGTCTCTCGACGGGACCGTTCAGGAGCATGAGCTCCTCGTCACCCTGCATGACTGGCGTCCGGATGAGGAGGTCGGGCCCGATGAGCCCGGTAAGGTGGACCTCCGGATCACGCTCCGCGCGGACCAGCTCCTGATCGACACGCCGGACGGGCGTCAGCTGATGATCGAGCTGGAGGGGGATCAGATCAAGGCGCACGCCTACACGGACGTGAGCGACGCACCCGCGACGCTGCGGGTCCGGACCGGCGCGCCCATCGAGGCGGACACCTCGGATCACCTGTCAGAGATATACGACGCGGAGGAGGGGCCACACCCATGAACCTGAACCTGACGGACCATCAGATCGCCGAGGGGCGCCGCCTCCTCCAGGGGCTCCTGCCCCGGCTGCGCAAGGAGGTCACGCTTGCCGGCCCGGACGGGATCATGCAGCCGACCAGCCTCATCGGCCAGTCCCTCATGGGGCGGATCGGGTATGATAATCTTGACGCGCTCGTAATTCGCAGATCCACCGGGGGCTGGCATGCGGATGTGATCCTCAAGGGGATGCCCATCGGGGTGTCGAACGTGATGGGGACGCCGGAGGCCCACCCCCTTCCGAGCCGGGAGACCGCACTCGAGGCGGGGACCGGCATCCTGCGTCAGCTCTGCCGTCTCGCGACCGAGAACGCGCTGGCGGGTCGGGAAAAGCCGCTCGAGGACACCCGCCCGTTCGAGCTCCACGGCCACACCTTCCAGATCCCCGGCCCCGTGGTGGAGCAGGTCGGCCTGATCTGGGCCGCCATGGGTCAGGGGCTGGTTCCGGATGCGCAGGCAGCACGGACCCTGCTCACGGAGAACCTCGTCAGGATCATGGGGTCGGACAGTTTCGATCCGGACCGGTATGACGCACTGCCAGAAGAGGACAAGAGCAGCATCGGAATCAGCATGGCGACCCTCCTGCAATTCGGCGAGTTTCGCCACCCTGACCGGCCCGTCGCGGCCCCGGCCCATGAGGAGGACCCCTCCCCATGAACCCCAACCTGTTTGAGCCGATCCCCGCGTCCCGCCTGCGGCGCGAGCTCCGCAAGGTCCTGCGCCGCCTCGAGCGCGGCGAGGGCCCTTTCCGGGTCACGCAGCGCAACGGGCCGGACCTGGTCCTCATACCCCTGTCCGATCTCGAACGACTCCTTGAGGCGGGGCAATCCGCTGGGGAGGTCGGGGATGTCCCGGGCGCCTGACCCGTTCTCCTTCCCGCTCACCCGGATTGACGCGGTCGCCCATGTGGGGTCCCTCGACGCGGGTCGGCGCGGGGTCGCCAACCGGTATTCTCTCGAGGCCTTCTGCCTGTCTGTTTCGGTTGACCCGGACGCCTGGCGCGGGATCGCCCGCTGCGGGGACGCGCCGGAGTGGACCCTCGCCAGGTCCGGGGCGGTCTGGCTGGACGCCTGCTCCCTCTCGGACGCGCAGGAGGAGGAGATCATCGACTGGGCGGTCGGGGCGGGGCTCGCGGAGCGGACCACCCTCTGGCGATCCTGGCGGTTCGACGACGAGGCGGACAGCTGGGCCTACATGGTCCTGCCCGATCAGGATGCGGCGATCGCCGAAGCCGAGGAGGACTGGGAGGAGTCTGGGCCGGACGAGGGGCCGGCCGTGGAGCCGGTCGACGGGGTCCGGCTCACCGCGTCCTCCATGTGCGCACTGGAGCGGTGGGCGGACCCGTGCCACGCGATCGGCGGTCTCGTCATCCTTTTCGCTGACCGGGTTCTCGCGCCGGCCATCCCGGACCTGGTCGGGGTCTGGTGGGACGAGATCGACGACCCGCTTTCGCTCAGCTGCGCGCGTGGTGGGGTCCTGCCGTCCCGACTTCCGCTCCTCGAGATACGCGAGGGCTGGCATCCGGATGATTCGGATGAGGGGTCGCTTGCCCTCTGAACTGATTCGGAATACTGTATCTTGATTGTTTTTCGCAAACGAGGTTTTCGTCATGCATCATCCATACAAGCCGGACCTCGACCCTCAGATGATGGGGGACTGCGCCGTTTGCGGAAATCGTCGCCATCACACGATTCATGACGTCCCGCCCGAGACCCTCTCGGAGGTCCGGGATCGTCTGCGCGAGGTGTTCGGGGGGACTCCCTTCATCGGGGAGGCGGAACGCTTGCTCCGCGACCTTCACGCCCGGTTCGGGCGGGGCGCACAGATGGTGCGGCTCGGTGAGCTGATGGAGGGGGAGCCGACACAGGCCTCCCTCGAGCTCATCATGCCGGCCCTGTCCGCCCTGTCCAGCTCAAGCTTCGCCGTGATCAACCTGATCGGGGTCGACCGGGACGGGGACCCGCTGCACCCTCAGGAGACCTCTGATCGGGTCCGGACCGGGCGCCTGGCGGAGGAGACCTTCTTCGCGGTGACCCCGCGGCCCGGATTTCTCGAGATGGGTCCGGGCTGATGGCCAAGCGTCCCTTCACCCCCTCCGAGCAGCTCGTCGGGAGGAAGATCCCGAAGGAGGCCTCCTACCGGGACCTGCTGCTGGCCGGGCATCTGAAGGAGGACGGGACCCCCTGCGGGCGGATGACCCCGGGTGACACATGGTTGACGGCCGCACATCGAAGTCTGCGAAAATCCGGCCTGATTCGCTCTTCGGGGCAGGTGTCCCTGATGGGTGGCCGACCCACGAACATCTGGCACCTGACCGAAAAGGGGCTCCTTGAGGCGCGCGGCGCCGTAGACCGGGTCCTTGCGGCACGGGCGGCGCGTCGCGCCTGGTCGCAGGATTTCCTGGACGCCCGGCGCGCCGCGATGACGGCCGCCAGAGCGCCTGACCCGCAGGCCCATCCAGATGAGGACCGGGAGCCGGACCCGTGCTGATCAGGAAATACCCGCGGACCCCGCATCTGGCCGGGTCCGCGCTCCAGGCCGGGGATGACGGGGCCGATCGGGTGACAATACGCGCCTTGCGGGCGATGTTCCCGGACGCGGAGCTCATCACGGAGGAGAAGCTGGACGGGGCGAATTGCGGCCTCTCCTTCGGTGAGGACCTGGACCTGCGGGTCCAGTCGCGGGGCCATTTCCTTTCAGGCGGCGCGCGCGAGGCCCAGTTCGGCCCCCTGAAGGCCTGGGCCTCATCCCTGGAGGCGGAGCTCCTTGATCTTCTCGAGGACCGGTACGTCATGTACGGGGAGTGGATGTTCGCCCGGCACACCCTGTTCTATGATCGGCTCCCGCACCTCTTCCACGAGTTCGACATCTACGACCGGCGGGCCGAGACGTTCCTGTCCACCCCGGCGCGCCGGGCCCTCCTGTCGGGGTCCCGGATCCTGTCCGTCCCGGTCCTCTCCGAGATCTGGCCGGTGTCCGATCGGGACCTCTGCGGTCTGATCCGGACCTCCGTCTACCGGAGCGAGGGGTGGAGGGACGCGCTGGCCGATGCGGCGGAACGCGCCGGGGTGGACCCGCAGAGGGCCCTGAGAGAGACCGGTTCCAGCGACCTGTCCGAAGGGCTCTACCTGAAGGTGGAGCAGGACGGGATGACGATCGCCCGCTACAAGCTGGTCCGGGATGGGTTCGTCCAGACCATCCTGGAGAGCGGCACGCACTGGCACGACCGGCCGATCATCCGCAACGGGCTGGCGCCTGGCGTCGACATCATGGCGGGGCCGGACTGGCCTGAGCCGGACATCTGAGAGGGATCGGGATGGAATGGATCGACATGGCCCGGCAGGGCGCAGGGCGCGCGGAGATGGCGCGGGTCTTCCCCTGGTTTCAGGAGATGGACGCCTGCGCCCATGACCCCGTTCATCACGCGGAGGGGTCGCCCTGGGAGCACACCGCGCGGGTGGTCGAGGCGCTGGAGACGGACCCGGCATTCCGCGCGATGCCCGCTGACCGTCAGGAGGTGCTCCGGGTCTCCGCCTGGGCGCATGACATCGGCAAGCCCGCCACCACCGTGATCGAGGAGGAGGACGGGCGGGTCCGGGTCCGCCAGCCCGGACATGCGGCGCTCGGCGCGAAGATGATCTGGCAGGACCTGATCGATGCGGGGGAGCCGGTCCGGTTCGCGCGCGAGGTCCATGCGCTCGTGGGCTGGCACATGCGCCCCTCGCACCTGGTCGATCAGGGCCCCGAGCAGACCCTGAACAAGGCGATCCGGTTCTCCGTCGAGGCGGGCCAAGGCTGCTGGTCGGAGCTGCTCGCGCTCTGCGCCGCGGACCAGAACGGGCGCATCTCCCTGTCCGGCGGGGATAAGATGGTGCCGATCGATCTCCTGCGGGTCGCGCTCGAGGAGATGCGCGAGACCCATCAGCGTGACCTGCTGACCGGACCCTGGAGGTTCGGCAACGCCGCCGCCCGGTTGCGTTTCATGCGGGGCGACGTGAACACCTCCGCCTGGTACGACCCGCCCGAGCCGGAGGGCTCCCGGGTCACGATCCTGTCGGGGCTCCCCGGGGCCGGCAAGGACAGCTGGCTCGCCCGACATGAGCCCGCGCTTCCGGTCGTGTCCCTTGACCTGATCCGCGAATCCGCCGGGATTTCCCCCACGGACAATCAGGGCGCCGTCCTTCAGGAGGGCTTCGAGATGGCCCGGCGATACCTGCGGGAAAAACGGGACTTCTGCTGGAACGCGACCTGCCTCTCACGGCTGACCCGCCGGAAAATCACCGGACTGCTCCTGGACTATGACGCGCATGTCCGGATCGTCTCCCAGGACGTCCCCCTTGCGGTCGCCACGGAGAGGAACCGGGGCCGCGACGCGCCGCTCCCGGACCAGGTCCTGGCGCGGCTCGCAAGGGTGCGGGAGCCTATCGGGCACGATGAGGCGCATGAGCTCATCAGCGTCGACCAGACAGGAGGACAGGAGGTGATTTTCAGCCGAACGACGCCTCCAGAAGGGTTCAGCCCGGAACCCTGAGGTCCAACTCATTTTAATATGAGAAAATAAATAGTATGGATATTTCCGTTCTTCCGTTTTAGAGGTACCTCATCGAGAGTCGTGTGGGGGATCACTTTGGACCAGCTTCTTTTCGAGGCCTGCTCAGTTGCAGAGACCTACAAGTTCGACCGTGTCGAGCCCGAACATGTCCTGTTCGCACTTCTGACCACGGAACGCTTCCATGAACAGCTGAGGGGCTGCGGTATGGACCTCGATGAGGTCATCGGCAGCCTGGAGGCCGGGTTCCGGTTCCAGAAGAAGAGACACGGCGTGGACATGCCCCGGCTGATCATTTCGGACCGGGTCATGCGGGTCCTTGAGATCTCCGAGAATCAAGGGGTTTCTCTTTTCCGGAACCTGCTTCCGGTTATCCGTGAAAGATGGCACCGCTCGACGCCCAAGGGGCTCTTCTCGGACCCCCTCCCCGATCTCGACGAGATCCTCGACGCGGTGGAGCGGGAACAGTCCGATCTCGCCTTCGACAAGATCTGCGACGACGTCTTTCAGAAACACACGGGGGGCAGCCACCAGGGACACGAAGCCCGGGCTCAGGAGCATGACGTTCAGGAGGAGGAGCTGAAGACCGAGCCCAGGCCGGAGAGGTTGACCGGCTCATCAACGGAGAAGTCCAGCCTGTCCAGCAAGGAGCGCATGGAGGCGAAGCGGGCGGTGGAGAGATCGATACGTGACCTCACCGGTCTTTTCCTGCGGGGCGAACTCGACCCCGTGATCGGACGGGACCGGGAGATCGATCAGATCTGCCGGATCCTCATGCGCCGGCGCAAGTCGAACGTCCTCCTCGTCGGCGAGCCCGGGGTCGGCAAGACCGCCCTCATGGAGGGGGTCGCCGCGCGGATCGCCACGTCTCATGATCCGGCCCTTTCGCGCCGCCCCGTCCTCCAGGCGTCCCTCGGGGCGCTGGTCGCCGGCGCCCGGTACAGGGGCGACTTCGAGATCCGTATGGAGCTTCTGGTCGAGCACGCGCTTGAGCGTCAGGCCGTTCTGTTCTTCGATGAGATGCAGATGCTGATCGGTTCCGGGGCGACGGCGGAGCGCGGGATGGACGGGGCGAACCTTCTCAAGCCCGTTCTCGCGCGAGACGGGATGTCCCTGATCGGGGCCACGACGATCGAGGAGGCCGCATCCATCCGCTCCGATCCGGCTTTGATGCGTCGGTTCGAGGCGGTGATGGTCAACGAGCCGGATCCGGAGCTCATGCGAGAGATCATGACCGGGGCCGCGGGCCCATATCTCGCCCACCACGACGTGAAGGCGGACGGCAGGGTGCTCGAGCGCCTTATCGAGTTCGCGGATCGGTACCTCCCGGACCGTCGGTTCCCGGACAAGGCCTTCGACCTCCTTGACAGCGCCTGCGTTCAGGCCCGGATGTCGGGACACAAGAGCCTGAAGGTCGACAATATCCGCTTCGCCGTCAGGCAGCTCGGCGGTACGCTTCCGGATGACGCGTCCGTCCCGGGCCCCAAGACCGAATCGCCAGAGAAAAAGCTGGTCTCGCGACTTTCCGAGCGGATCGGCGGACATCCTGACGCGTTGATCCATCTGGCCGCCACCGTCTGCTCCGGGGAGCCGTCACGTCCCGTCGTCGCACATCTCGCAGGCCCCGCAGGGGTCGGGCGTCGCACGCTCGCCCGCGAATTGGCGCGGATCATCGGCGGACCGTTCTTCGAACTGGATGCCGGAGGCGGCCCCGACCGGATGAGGAGGACGATTCAAGCCGGTCTCAGGCCGGGCGCCCGGACGGTTTTTCTCGTCAACATGACCGAAGACCTGGACGTGAATTCCCTTGATCTTCTCAAGGGGATTCTCTCAACGGGAGCCTTCCCGTCGGAAACCGGTAAGTCGATATGTATGGATGGGGCGATCATTCTCCTTCGGGATATATCTGAAAGAAAAAGAATTGGCTTCACTTTTGGTACTTATGAAGATCATTTTCGCAGTCTACCTATCGAAAGTATTGAAATGCAATCTTTCAGCGGAGAACGGTTAAAGGACGCTGTTCAGTTCGAATTGAAAAGACTATCCCAACTATGGTCTGATTCTGGGGTTTCAGGCCCTGTTCCTGATGTAGAATCAATACCTTACGACATGAATGGAACGATCCCCACATGGTCAGGCGTCATCAGGATATGCAATGACGCAGTAAAGTCCGGTCGATGATATCCATGATCAGCGGAGATTTTCATTTTTGGGTTGCATATTCTTTTTTCGTAAACACATGATGTGCTCGAGTTCAGGAGTTACGCATGACTATTTATCTCGCTCATCACCGGTCATTTTGTGAGCAGCTCGGCCGCATGCATTCGCTTGGGGTGAGCTGGGACGGAAAAGGATCCATCCCCCTGAAACGAAAACCGCTCCAGGCAGCGATGGAGCTGTTCGGTCGGCGACCGGACCTGACGATCGGATCGAAGGTGAGGTTGGACCGGGGCGGCCTGGAGATCGCTCTCTTCCGCGGAGCGCGTGATATCCAGATGCAGATCTGCAAGCTGGGAAGTGTTCTGATCTCCGGACATCGACCCGGGTCCCCCCCGGATTTCATGATGTCATCGAGCACCGTGACGGAGCCGCTGCTCGCGAAGATCGAGGAGATGGTCCCGTCAGTGGCGGGGGTGCCTTTCCTGTCACCGAAAAAGAAGAGCGATGTCATACTTAAGACCCCGTTCGAGGGGTTCGTCGTGCTGCGGCTTGAGAAGTCGGGGAGCCCACCGGAATGTCGGCTCCTGATCGGACGCGAAGGCCCCGTCTCCGACCTCTACGCGTATCATGACGCGATCGATCTTCCGGAGGACATATACCAGGACCAGCCCCTCACCGGACAGAGCGGGTTGCGCGACCTGGTGACGGCCTATATCCGGGAAAGATGCGAATGCTGCTCTCCGGCATGATGTCCGCGATCATTTTCTTGTGGACAACGCGCTTGCTTTAGGAGGCAGGCGCAGAATCAACTCTGTTTTTTTCCGCCCGGTCGTGCGAAAAGTGGTGTAACCATTTTTTCGCATTGAAGAGCCGAGGAAAACCTGATGCCGGATCTCAAGACGCTGCCGAGCCTTGTTCTCGGCTTCCTTCTCCTGATGACGGTTCAGGCTGCGGCCCAGGGCCTGCCGACCCCGTCGGATTACGGGGACCTGTTCGGGACCCGGACCGGGGACGCGTACAGCTCCGTCCTTCTGAACCAGATGTTCGGTCCGCTCTTCCCGTCGGCGGCTCTCCCTGAGGGGGACGCCGGAGCCCGTACCGTCTTCTCCTCGATTATCGGGTATTTCAACGTGATCATCCTGGTCGTTGGCGGCCTGATGTTCTTCTACAACGTCACCGTTGGCGTCCTCCAGTCCGCCCATGAGGGCCAGGTCCTGGGTCAGCGCTGGTCCTCGCTCTGGGCGCCGCTTCGGGTCCTCTTCGCCGTGGGCCTTCTGGTCCCGGTCCCCAACTATGGCGGGTACAACCTCGCGCAGGTCGGTGTCGCCTATATCGTGAAGGGGTCGACGAATATCGCCTCGGAGATCTGGAAGAGCTCGGTGAACCTGATCCTTGACGGGGACGTCCCGATCGCGACTTCGGAGCCCCGTTTCAGCCCCGAGGTGATCCGGACGCTTTACGAGAACGCGGCCTGTATGAACCTGTTGAATTACCAGTTCGAGACCATCGGCAGTCCGAACCGGGTCGTCTACTCGGATTCCAGCAGCCCGGTCGATTCCATCTCCAGCGTTGATGTGTACTGGGGCACCGGCACAGACGGGACATTCCCCAGATACGCCGCAACTACACAGGTGGTGGGCGGCGGCGCACCGGAGAGCTTTGGGATCTGCGGGAGCTGGTACACGCCCGAAGTGCCCGCCTATCTTCTGCGGGTGGTAGATGAGGCCGGGGGCCCCGAAAGCGCTGCGGCCGAGGATATCATCAACGCGTTCGGTGTGGGTCATCGGGATATCATCCTCGATGTCATCTCCAGCGTGAACGACCTGGTGACCGGGACAGGCGAGGCCGCGCCGATCAGGCAGGACGTATTCGACGCCGTTCTTGAGCCGGATCTTTTCACCAATGAACTCGTGGCGATCAGCAGCTCTGCGAACGCGCAGCTCCAGGCCCTGGTCAACAACCTGCGCGCGCGCGCCCAGTCCAGCGGCGGGCAGAGCGCCTATGACAATCTTCGCGCCCGGATCACCGGGAGCTGCACCGATGACGGGTCCGGCACTGAAGGGTGCTACGGCGAGGGCTGGGTCGGTGCTGGCGCCTATTACACGACCCTGGCCAGGGTTAACGCTGAGATAAACTCCCTCGTCACGGCTCAATCAACCGTTTCGGGGCGTTCATTCGGTGTCATGACCACCCAGGAGCAGTTCGTCACACAGGCCGGCGGTTCCGGATGGCTCTGGGGGCGAAACGCCAGGGGGGAGCTGCTCCCGAGCGGTGAGGAGGCGGCCCGGGTCATGACCCAGTACATGGAGCTTTACGCAAAATCATCCTACCCTCTCGCGGCCCTGGGCTTCCCGATGAGCACGAGCGACATTATCGACGCGAACGCGGAAGCGGGGGATTCCAGCTCCGGGCTGATCGAGCGGGCGCTTCGTTCCCTCAACGAGGGAATTCAGCACGCACAAGCCGGCTTCTTGAGATTTTTCGACCCGGCAAACACCGAGAGCGGCGACCCGATGATCGGTCTGATCTCGATGGGCAGTTTCCTGATCGGCCTCGGAAGCGTCATCCTGCTCGCGTCGATGTTCGGGGTCCGGATCGCGGTGGTGATGGTCCCGTTCTTCTCCGTCATCTTCGCGGCGGGGGCGACGCTCTCCTTCGTCCTGCCGCTGATGCCGTTCTTCTACTGGATCCTCGGGGTGACCGGATATTTCCTGCTGGTGGTCGAGGCGATCGTCGCCGTGAACCTCTGGGCGCTCGCGCATATGCGCATGGACGGGGACGGGATCTCCGGTCAGGCGGGTCAGAAGGGGTGGCTGATGCTTCTCGCGCTCCTGATGACCCCGGTCCTGATGGTGTTCGGGTTCCTGATCGGGATGGGGATATTCCGGATCTCTTCTGACTTGATCTCCGCGGGGATGTTCTACGCGGTTTCCGGCATCAGTGGAGGGTCCAACGCCCTTGTCTCGCTGGTCGGGGTCATCGCCTTCTCGATCATGATCGTGAGCGCCTACATCTTCATCCTGGAGCGCAGCTTCTCGCTGATCTCCGAGTTCCCGAACCGGGTCATGATGTGGATGGGTGAGGGGATCCAGATCGGCGGGGGTGAGGACCGGATCCGGGCCGCAGCGGCGGCCGCCGGGGTCGGGACGAACGCGATCGGGAACCAGGTCGAGAAACCTTTCGATCCGGAAAAATCCGGCAAGCGCGACATGCAGGGGAACCTCGACGGAACGTCCGCGGCGCAACGCTTCATCAGGAGCGGCACGCGAAAAGCCGCACCGCCCAAAGCAACGGGCGAGTGATGATCAACAAAAAAGGGCGCGCCGGTGGCGCGCCCTTTTCTTTTTCCCGCCGACCGAGATGTTACATCTCTTGGGTCAGCTTCATCGCGGCCAGATATCCGCCGGGAACGAGGAACATGATCAGCGTGGCCATGTCGTAGGACTCGGTTGATCCCATCGCGAAGGGGAGCGTGACGAAGAAGATCATCCCCATGAGGATCGACCCGAGATATGCCACCGGCATGCTGATCATCATCACCATGGCCCCCAGCCCGCGCCATAAAGCGCCACGCGATTTCGCTTCGCCGTCATGATCCGGCCTCAGCCCGATCACGACGAGCACGAAGCTCAGGGCGGTCATCACGAACGGGTTGGTGATGAGCATGTCCAGGGGATGAAACCCGGTCCTCAGGAAGAACATGGTGGAGACGCCCTGCTGCGCCCAGCCGACCGACAGGATCCCGAAGAACCAGTACCCGATCGTCCCGAAGAAGAGCGCGGCGCCCGGGTTGAAGAGCAGGGACTGCAGCAGGGCCCAGACCGGACCGGAGACCCGGTTCGACCGATCGGCACTGGGTTTGACGTTCCTCGTGAGGATCCGGGCCTCCTCGTCGGTGCAGTTCATCTCCCGGGCATCGGGGCTGTGGCCCATCTGGACCGGTGCGCGGTTCGCTTCTTGATTTCGCATCTTCTGGTCCTTTCCTGACCTCTTGTGCCTATAAAGGTGGGAAGAGGAATATCTTGTGTCAATCATTTTCGATACTTTTTTGCGAAAAAAGATTCATGTTGCATGCTCATCCTGTTGATTCATATATGTTTTCCTCATAAGAGGCGGAACTGCGAAACAAGAAAATTCGGTTTTGCGAAAAAAGGGGGTTCACAAGATGAAAAACCTCGTCTATCCAGTAGCTGTCGCGTCCATCCTGGGCGCAAAATGAAACGCCGGAAATCAGGGAGGGCATCATGCAAAGCAACGTCGCGATAGCATCGTATATGCGCAAGCTCTCCATGGATACGTGGCGCCCCTTTGCGGAGATTACCGGACCGGCCCATCAGGGCAATCGGTGCGGGACAACCCCAGAGGCGCACGCCGGCGAAGGTTTCATGATCATCTGATCAGACACCATATCGCCGGAAACTGGTAGGACGGAAACGCCCCACCCACGAAATACCGGCGAAACACCCCAGATCATCCAGATCCGAAATGTATCGCCGGGACAGGACCGCAAGGCCCCGTCACGCTCTTTGACATCGATGGAAATTCGCCCCACGGGCGCTAGGGATCACTCCCGATGATGCGCGAGACCAAACGGGGGGCGGGAGACGCGGAACCGAGATTTCGGTGCTGCGGCTCAGGCCCGTTCATACGGGTCAGGGGAGGCCTGGCGCGATAATCGTGCGGCTGAACCGTTCCTGGCGGCAACGTCGGGCGGTCCGGGGGGAACCGTGATCCCCTCCCTAATTTCCTTATGCGATTCGTTTTCGCATCGTGGGTTTCGGGGGCGAGGCGTGGTCCCGTAGGGATCGATGGCTCCGGTGGAGCCTTCGAAATGCCGAGCGCGATCAAGGATACTAGATCGCAGGCATTTTTTATGATCGGGGCGTAGCGCAGTCTGGTAGCGCGACGGTTTTGGGTACCGTAGGTCGTAGGTTCGAATCCTATCGCCCCGACCATAAAAAATGAGGAGATCTTCGGTTCCCAGCCAGCTTCCGCTGGCCTCGACCATCATTCAGACCACCCTGTTCCACGGCGGCCCTGCGGGGCCGTCCTGGTGCGCGGTGGAGCAGTCTGGTAGCTCGCTTGGCTCATAACCAAGAGGTCAGGGGTTCAAATCCCCTCTGCGCAACCATTTGGGATGAGACGGTCCGGACCGTCAACAGGCCCGCGCAACGCGCAAGCGCCGCCCGGTCCTCATGAGACCGGTCGACCGGCCTCGCGAGCCGGCGTTGCGACCATTTCACGGCGGGGTCCCCGCCGTGTGTTCCCTCATAGCTCAGATGGTAGAGCAGTCGGCTGTTAACCGGCGCGTCCCAGGTTCGAGCCCTGGTGGGGGAGCCAGAATTCTGATGGGATCACCCATCATTCGGAGAGGTAGCTCAGAGAGGCCGAAGAACCGCCCGGGGGTGAAGGTCTCGCGGTAGAGCGGGCACGGGTGTGTCGCGTCGGTGGTTCGATCCCATCCCTCTCCGCCATTTTCACATGCCTCCCTCATACGCTGAGCGAGGCATTCAGAGCTTGATGCCGCGGGAGGATCCGCCCGCATCGTCCGGCCCCGACTGCAGGCGGGGAGATACGGATGGCATCAAAGACCGTAGCTCAGCTGGGAGAGCACCCACATGGGGAGGTCGCGGGTTCGAGCCCCGCCGGTCAGTTTTTTTGCGTGTTTATCACGCCTCGCCGTATGGCGAAAATTCGCGGGTATAGCTCAGTCGCCTCTCGTGTCCTTCTGATCGAAGGCACTGTCGGCCTGAGCAACACCGCTTCGCGGGGTGAGACCCGGCACCTTCGGGGTGAGACGCTCCAGTGGAGCGTTGAGAGTGTCGAACGCGATCGAACGCTTGCGATCGCAGGCTGGAACGCGGACGAACACTTTCGTCCGCCGGGTAGCGCAGTGCTTAATAGAAAGTTCGCGGGTATAGCTCAGTGGGTAGAGCGTCAGATTTCCAATCTGAATGTCGTCGGTTCGAACCCGACTACCCGCTCCATTTTTTTGAAAGAACCGTTTTCGGAGTATGGCGCAGCCTGGTAGCGCGTCCGCCTGGGGGGCGGAAGGTCGTGGGTTCGAACCCCGCTACTCCGACCATCAACATGGATGTCTTTCCGGGAGCCCCGGACGGCCCGCGGAGGGCCGGTCGTTGTCGGACGGCGAAGCCCTGACCCCGACAGGTCAGGGCGGGATCCGGGCCCCACGGAAAGATATTCGCTCGGGTAGCTCAGTGGTAGAGCGCCTGCCTGAAGAGCAGGGCGTCGGTGGTTCAATCCCATCCCCGAGCACCAGTAACGGAGCGTTAGTCGAGTGGGTGAGTGCCGGTCCCTTTCGGGATCAATCTCTCCGGGGGAGAGATTGAAGGCACGAACGCGGCGCGTACCGCGCCGCCGGATAAGACGCGCCAGCTGCCGCTGGCCTCGACATCCTTGAAGCGCTCCACCGGAGCCCTTCATGCCTGTGGCACCGGATGTCGAGCCTGTCACGCAGGAAGGCACACCCCCTTTCTTCTGATGGTACATGGAGTTGTAGCTCAGTTGGTTAGAGCGCCGGCCTGTCACGCCGGAGGCCGCGGGTTCAAGTCCCGTCAACTTCGCCATCAGTAGAAAGGGGGCGACCTCTTCAGGAAGAGGTCGCAATGCTCACGGGTTCGATCCCCGTACGCTTCGCCATATTTCACGATCACCTCGTCCCTGGACGGCCCCGAGAGGGCCGCCCTGGTGCGCGGTGGAGCAGCGGTCAGCTCGCCTGGCTCATAACCAGGAGGTCACAGGTTCGAATCCTGTCTGCGCAACCACTCCTCGGGATCTGACCAGGTTCCGAGTACGGGCTCTTAGCTCAGTTGGGAGAGCGCCTGCCTTGCAAGCAGGAGGTCGCCGGTTCGAACCCGGCAGGGTCCACCAGATATTCGAAAAGGGGTTAGGATGAACGAACAGGCTTGCGGGCTCTGCGGGAACGCGGACGCCTGGGTCTACCGGACCGGACCGGTGCTGGAGGGGGGCTACGGCTCCGTCTCCTATGATACGACCCGGCTGATCCTTACGGATGAGGAAAAGATGGACGGCGTGGACCGGCTCTGCGACGCCTGCACGACCGGGCTTGAACGGGACGGGGTGGCGCACGCCTATCTCACCGCGATCGGGGATGCCCCGACGCAGGCAATGCCGCCCGCCGCCTATGCGGGTATATTCGCCCATCACGCGAGGTCCGTCCTGGAGACGATCCGGCGCCACGGGTCAGAACCGGTCCGGACCGGTTCGGAGGTCTCAATCGATCAGATCGAGGCGCTGCGGGCTGAGCTGGAGGAGGATCCGTCCCGGACCCGGAGATACCGGGTCGGACAGGTGAACTTCGCGAAGGAGACGATCCGGGTCGCCAGCGCGCATGTGTTCGCGGCGGCAGCACTCGGGGCCGATGTCGACGCGGAAGCGATCGGACAAGCCGCAAATCGCTACGGTGAGGCGGTCTGCCGGAACGTCACCCTCCTGAGGGAGATGATCGACGTGCTCACCTCACAGGTCTCGCCCGAAGACGGGTGAGCCCCGGTCCGCCTTAGCTCAGTGGTCAGAGCGCTGCGCTGTGGACGCAGAGACTCAGGTTCGACTCCTGGAGGCGGGACCATCTGGAAAATCTGATGATTTGCGAAAATCTATATTGCACGTCTCAAATAGCCCGGATATGAACGGGACAGCACGCACCCGTAGCTCAGCTGGATAGAGCGTCGCCCTCCGAAGGCGAAGGTCACAGGTTCGAATCCTGTCGGGTGCGCCAGCCTCTCTTTGAAAACGGACATTCTGAAGCGTTAATGCCGCCGGAAATAAGCCCTTGCGGGTTTTCGGATACATGAATGAGCTCAAAAGGACGGGTGGGTGAGTGGGTGAGGCGCGGTCCCGTCAGGGACAAAAGGCTCCGGTGGAGCGTTTTGAGCGTCGAACGCCCGAAGCTCATGCTCGGGCCGGAATGAACCAGCCCCTGAAAGAACCGAATATCATTTTTCAGGCAGGCTTGCGGATACGTGGATGAGTGGCTGAAATCACCGCACTGCTAATGCGGCAGGCCCTGTAAAGGGTCTCGCAGGTTCGAATCCTGCCGTATCCGCCACAGAACGACAAGCAGAACATGGGGTGTCGAGCTGACCCCCCATCATGAGGTTCCGGGTAGCTTAACCAGAGCGGCGCCGATGAGCGCAGATGTCGGTAAGCCGGGCTGGACGGATCGGGGCGGGGTAGCTGCCGCCCTCCCGAGCGGACCGGTCGAGGGGAGTAGGGGTAGGGCCGCGGACCCGCCCTGAAGCCCGCACTCCGACCCCGGGCACCACCATCTAACTGCGGACAACAAGGTGCCGGGACGGGACGGTAACGTGGCGGATTGCAAATCCGACGCCTCGCAAGAGACCCGGTTCGACTCCGGGCGGCACCTCCAGAGAGGCTACGTGTTCGAACATGGACTTCTCGGTCGCCTTGATCGGCGACACTCGTCGGCCTGGTTCGACTCCGGGCGGCACCTCCAGAAAGGCTACGCGCAAGACCCGGATCTGCGCGCATAACAAGGGATCTGCGCTCATACGCAGGTCCGGAATACGAGCCTGATCATGTCTGGGCGGGCCCCTCGGGGTCGACCGAAGGGCGGAGGCGCCCGGGCCGGGGGACCAGCCCGCTTAGACATGATGAGGTTCCGGTCCTCAGGGGCCGACCTGCCCAGGTGGTGAAATGGTAGACACGCCGTCTTGAGGGGGCGGTGGCGCAAGCCGTGCTGGTTCAAATCCAGTCCTGGGCACCACGATTTTCAAGGTTTTCTGTCTTTTGGGGCGTAGCTCAGCTGGTAGAGCAACGGTTTTTGGTACCGCAGGTCGCACGTTCGAATCGTGCCGCCCCAGCCAGAGAAATACACGGTGTGGTAGCTCAGCTGGGTGAAGAACGGTCCCTATAGGGGATCGAACGCTCCAGTGGAGCGTTCGAAGTGATGAACGCGGCGAGTTAATCGCCGCCGGGCAAGAGCCTGACTCATAATCGAGAGATCGCAGGTTCAATCTGCGGCGCTAAACGCGCCGCGTTCGTCCCTTCAGTGGCCCCACTGGGGCCCCTGATCCCTATCAGGACCGGTCCTCACCCCCACACCACCAGGATCCGGCCATCGGCCGGGCCGGAGAGGCGACCCGCGGGAGCTACGCGTTCCAGGGGCGTGACCGGTGACCCGCCTCCATAGGGGGGCGGTTGCCAGCCGGTCCCGGCAAAAAATGAGAGGAGCGCGAGATGAACGAAAAAGAGATCCGGATCGACATGATCGGCGGGAACTGCCCGGTCCAGGCGGAGGGGCTCATTGACGGGGCCCCGTTCTACTTCCGGGCCCGCGGGTCCCGCTGGTCCCTCTCGGTGGGCGGCGCGGACGTGATCGGTAGCCCGGAGTTCTATCACGAGGAGCCCTACGGGGACGGCCCGTACGACGCGGGCTGGATGGAGGAGACGGAGGCGCGCGCCTTCATCGAGAGGGGGGCCGAGCGCTACCGGGCCTCTCTCGAGGGGCCCCGGCCGGGCCCTTGAGAATTTCGAAAAACAGAAGTGGAAAAACGATGAAACATCCGAGTATCGCATTTGCTCATCTGAGCGCCTCATCCGCGCCCCGGCGCCGGATCGCGCTTCAGAAGAGCGGTTTCTGGGCCCGCCTTTTCGGGCTCTGAAGCGACAGGGGAGGGCTGCTGCCTGGGGAGGCGCGACAGGAGCCGGAACGTCGAGAGACGGTTCGGAAAGCATCGCGGTCCGCAGCCGTGACCTTCGTCTGTACCGCCTGCGGCCACGCCGCAAACGCCGACCACAACGCGGCGATCAACATCCTGAACCGCGCCCTGCGCGGGGACGAGGCACGACAGCGGAGGAACACGCCGCTGCTGGACGGGGAGGGGAACGCGTCAGCGCCCGATGAGCCGTCAACTCCCAGCGGGACGGCGGGGGTTAATCCCCCAACGGCCCGCCGGAAATCCACCTCTCTTCAGGGGGTGGAAGATGTTAAGAGCGCAACTCCGTGGCGGGCCAAGCCAGCCACCAGCCCTCCTTCCGGACCCTTAGCTCAGCTGGTTAGAGCACCCGACTTTTAATCGGGTTGTCCTGAGTTCGAATCTCAGAGGGTTCACCACCATCGCCGGTATAGCTCAGTCGGTAGAGCACCTGATTCGTAATCAGGGGGTCGGAGGTTCGAGCCCTCTTACCGGCACCATCACCCATTCCGGGTCCGCCCCCACTGCCTCCGGCACGCGGCGCGCCCACCCCGGACCGGGCCCCGCGACAGCGCGCCCGGTCCTCCCGTCTCGTAGCTCAGTGGTAGAGCACAGAGCTGATAACTCTGGGGTCGGAAGTTCAATTCTTCCCGGGACGACCAGAACACCCCCGAACGGGGGCACGACGTCCGCGATCGGGGGATGAGAACCTGATCGCCACCAGCGTCCCGCTGCGGCCGGGGACGTTGGGCACGGGGCCCGGACCCCTGAAGTTCCGGATCGGCGCGGCCCTTCTCAGATAACCCGACGCCGCCAAAGAGCGTCCCTGGCAGGTGGGAACCAGGATTTCTGCGCCCGCGTAGCTCAACTGGACAGAGCGCTCGGCTACGGACCGGGAGGTTGGGAGTTCGACTCTTCCCGCGGGCGCCACAATTTTTACTCGGCGTGCAAACGCCGATGTTGGGATGTCGCCAAGTTGGTAAGGGTGAGCGTCGGTCTTTTTCTATTCCCTCCCCGTTGGGGCGTCGCCAAGCGGTAAGGCATCGGTTTTTGGTACCGACATACGGAGGTTCGATCCCTCCCGCCCCAGCCAGAGGGAATAGAAAAAGATCAGGGGCTCCGGGGGAGCGCCTGAAGACGGGAACGCTTTTGGTCTCGTCATGCGCAGGTTCGAGTCCTGCCATCCCAGCCATATCTCGCGGATGGGCCTTAGGGTCGGACCGCGGTGCCGCGTCGCTACACGGGCCTTGCTCTGCGGCGCGGATCCCCCGGTGAGCCCGTCCCTGACGGGCGGGGGCCGGAGCGGGCACATTCGCGCCCGCCCTTAGGACCCGTGTTGCGGTCCGGACAACCCGCCCCTGGGCGGGTGAGGCGCTCAGGCGTCGGCCGGACTCCATCACCGGTTCACATGGACCATATCATAGGCCTTCCGGACACTATCCGGGGGCACACGCGGCGGTAGCTCAGGGGTAGAGCATCACCTTGCCAAGGTGAGGGTCGAGGGTTCGAATCCCTTTCGCCGCTCCAAACGTGGCCTTTCCGGCCGCACCCCAGGGGGAGGGCCCCCAACCGCGCCGCACGTCGCGGAATAGAAATCCGTCTCCCATCTGGGAGGTCGGGGCTTGCAGATCCGGGATGACCCGGACCGGCCAACGGGCGCTCCGCCCGCCGATACGCGGCGGGGGGCAACAAGAACCCAAGAATAAGGAAAAACATCATGGGTCTGAAAATCGAACATATGGATGAGACCTCCCTCAAGGGGACTCTGGACGGGATGCTCCCGGTCACCGGCGCCATCGAGGGCGACAAGGTCAAGATCGCGATCGCAGGCTTCCTGCATGAGCTGAGCTGCGACTTCATCAGCGGGGCCGCGGCCCTGCGCCATGCGGTCTATAGCGCGATCGCGCAGTACCGGAACGCGCAGCGGGCGGAGAGCGCCTGAACGCGAGAAGGACAGGAGGGGTGGCGGAGCCTGGTTTAACGCACCGGTTTCGAAAACCGGCGACGGGGAGACCCGTCCGGAGGTTCAAATCCTCTTCCCTCCGCCATAAAATACAGGGGTGTAGCTCCTCCTCTCGGGACCTTCCTCGGAAGGCCCTGACGGGTAGCGCCACACCCCCTCTAGGGGTGTAGCTCAGCTGGTAGAGCGCTGGTCTCCAAAACCAGATGTCGTCGGTTCGAATCCGGCCTCCCCTGCCATATTCCCGGGATCGAACCCGGGATAATTTCCATCGAGGAGGACCGGACATGACCGGACACGACCCGCACCTGGTGGTCTTCACCGGGGCCGGACTCTCCGCCGAGAGCGGTCTTCCGACCTTCCGGGGCGGGGACGGGCTCTGGGAGGGGCACCTGATCGACCAGGTCTGCAACCAGCTGACCTGGAAGCGCAACGCCGAAGCCGTGCACCGGTTCTACAACGACCGGCGCGCCGCGGCCGCCAAGGCTGATCCGAACCGGGCCCACCGGCTCCTCGCCTCCTGGCAGGACCGGTACCGCTGCACCCTGATCACCCAGAATATCGATGATCTTCTGGAGAGGGCCGGGGCGCGGGACGTGATGCACGTTCACGGCCGTCTCAGCGCGATGCGCTGCGAGGCCTGCGGGACCTCCTGGGAGATCGGAGCAGCCCCCTGGAGCCCCGAGACCGGGCGTTGCCCGAAATGCGCCTCACGGCGCGGGGTCCGGCCCGACGTGATCTTCTTTCACGAGCGGGCGCCCCGGTACCTGGACATGTGGCGGGTCTTCAAGAAGCTCCGTTCGGTGGATCTTCTCGTGGTGATCGGCACGGACGGGGCGGTGATCCCGATCGGACAGATCGCGGATGAGGCGCCCTGCAGGACCGTACTGAACGTGCTCTCCCCGGTCCCTGAGGACCGGTGGCAGCCTGGCATGATCCTGCCAGACCATTTCACCCGCTCACTGCTGCGGCCCGCCGCAGAGGCTGCAGATGAGCTTGATCAGATCGTCACCGATCTGATGGGGCCTGGCGCCGCATGAAACTACCGATCAGCCCTACGGGGCTGCTCTACGGCCCGTTCGTCTATCGGTTAGGACATCAGGTTTTCAACCTGAAGAGAGGGGTTCAATTCCCCTACGGGCTACCACCATCATCAGAAAAGAGGATCTCGATGAAAAGGAAGACGAACACGCTGCGACCCCGGAACGGGTATGTCGCGTTGATGCGGCTGCGTAAGTCGGGCGCGCATCTCAAGAGCCGGAAGGCGGAGCGGCGGGCCGAGACGGTCGCGCTGAAACGGATGGACCGGGACGTTCCGGGAAGGGCCAACCCTTCCCCGAGCGCCCCGGGCGCGAGATGCGGGTCTGGCGGAACGGCAGACGCGGGGGTCTCAAACACCCTTGTCGCAAGACGTGCGGGTTCAAGTCCCGCGACCCGCACCAGAAAACACGATCAGCTCCCTGCGGGTCTGGCGAAACGGCAGACGCAGCGGTCTTAAACACCGTGGCCGAGAGGCGTGCCGGTTCGACCCCGGCGACCCGCACCACAAAAAAATCGGGTGAGATGTCCGAGAGGAAGGGCACTGGGCTGTAACCCCGGCGCGGAAACGCATGCGAGTTCGAACCTCGCCTCACCCACCATTTTCAAAGAAAGGAGCCTGAAATGGCCGAACACCCAAGCTTTCAGAGCCCCTTCATCCCGCCCGGCGAACCGGTCCCGGGCAAGACCTACCGCGCCGACGGCTGGGCCTATATCGACCCGCCTACCAGGTTCTCCCCGGAGGCCTGGGACGGGCTGATGGACATGATCGGGGAGGGGAACGTCGTGGTGCTCGCTGCGACGACCGGGACCCTTCAGGACGGGCGCCCCTTCGTGCGCGGCCAGCTCCTGATCAGCCCGGACGGGATCCGGAACATCGAGGCGAAGCGGGCCCAGCCGGAACCGGCGCCCGCCTGATCGCCCCGAGACGATATCTCGGAGATATCGGCCAAGCCGATATCCCCCTCGCTGCCGTAGCTCAGTGGTAGAGCACCCCCTTGGTAAGGGGGAGGCCAGGAGTTCGACCCTCCTCGGCAGCACCAGAATTTCAAACGAAGATCCATCATATCAGGAGGTTCTCATGAGCCGTTTCAAGGACCTCTTCCCGACCGGAAAGCCGGTGCTGGGCATGCTGCACCTCGGGGGAGAGACCCCGGCGGAGCGGCTCGCGACCGCCATCAAGGAGGCCCGTATCATGGATGAGGCCGGCTTTGACGGGGTCATCGTGGAGAACTATTTTGGCGACATCGCGGACGTGGAGGCGGTGCTGCAGTCCCTCGGGGGCGAGCGCCCGGGTTGCCGGGTCGGGATCAACATTCTCGGCAACACCGAGATGGCCTTTGTCCTGGCGGATCGGTACCGGGTGGATTTCATCCAGGTCGACTCCGTGTCCGGACATCTGCCCACTGATGAGGACGCGGCCTACGGGCGCCGGCTCAGCGAGCTGCGGGCGGGTTGTGACGCGGTTCTCCTCGGTGGGGTCAGGTTCAAATACATGCCGGTCAGGTCCGGGCGCAGCGAGGCGGAGGATCTCCGCATCGGCATGACGCGTTGCGACGCGATCGTGGTCACCTCGGACGCCACCGGACAGCCGACGGATATGGATAAGGTCCGCCGGTTCAGGGACGTCCTCGGCCCGGACACGCCGCTCCTGATCGGGGCCGGCCTGATGCCTGAAAACGTCGCGGACCGGTTCTCCGTCGCTGACGGCGGGATCGTCGGGAGCTGGCTGAAAGACAACCATCAGGACAACGGACAGATCAGTCCCAAGCATGTCGAGATCTTCCTCGACAGCGCGCGCGAATCGAGTCCGGAACCGGGCCTTTAACAAATATGATCGCCGGGAAACCGGAGGATCACATGCGGGTGTGGCGAAACTGGTAGACGCACTGGATTTAGGTTCCAGCGCCGCAAGGCGTGGAGGTTCGACCCCTCTCATCCGTACCAGATCTACTGACGAATTCAGAAAACCTTCCATCAGAATGAGGACACCACATGAGCATCCTGAACCAGATCCGCAAAGACTCTCTCACGGCACGCAAGGAGAAACGCCGGGAGGCGAGCCTCTTGACCACCCTGATCGGGGAGATCGAGACCCGCACGAAGGCGCTGAAGGAGCCGCGCCCCCTCACGGATGAGGAGGTGGTCGGGATCGTCCGTAAGTTCCTCAAGAACGCGGAGGAGACGCTCGAACAGGTCCGCGGGTCCCGGCCCGAGGTGCTGGACCAGATCGGCTTGGAGATCCTGACCCTGCAGGGTTATCTGCCGAGCCAGCTCACCGAGGCGGAGCTGCGCACCTATGCGCAGGGCCGGATCCAGTCCGGAGACGGTCTCGGCCAGGTCATGGCCGCCCTGAAGGCGGACTTCCCTGGCCGCTATGACGGAAAGCTCGCCTCCACGGTCGTGCGCGGCCTCCTGGCCGCCTGAAAATCAGAGACGGGCAAAGGGTTCCCTTGTTGGCGCACAACCGGGGCGCCCTTTTCCGGGTCCTTAGCTCAGTTGGTAGAGCGTTCCCTTTACACGGGAAATGTCGTCAGTTCGAATCTGGCAGGACCTACCATTACTCCCCAAGCCGGTCACCTTTTGGGTCCTTAGCTCAGTGGTAGAGCGCTCCCCCGACACGGGAGAGGTCGATGGTTCGACCCCATCAGGACCCACCACTTGATCATCAAGGTTTTCGCGCCCGTCGCCTATGATGTCCGAAACAAGAAGGAGATAATCTTGATGATGTCATGGAAACCAGGTCCCGGTCTGGACCGACCCCAAAATGTCCCGGAGATCTCTGATGAGGAGCTGCTCTGCGGCCCCGGCGGGGACCCGGACCGTGTCCACATCTGGGACGGCTTCGCGAAACCCTTCGAGACCTCCCTTCAGGAGCTGGCCGAGAGCGTCGGCCGGACGGATTGGGGGACCGGTCCCATGATCCAGCAGGTGACCTCCCCGTTGCGGGCCTGGATCGCGGAGACCCTCTCCCCGCAGCCGTCCCTCCTCGAAACGACGGGTCAGGATGAGGTATGGATCGTTCAGGTCCCGGGCCCTGAAGGGACCGAGATCGGCCTGGCCGCCCTGATGCGGACCCCGAATGACGATGAGCGGATCGTGGGCCTGCTGCTGCGTCCGGACCTGTCAGTGGAGCGATCCTACCGGGGGTTCGGGATTGGCCGGGCCCTGATCGCGGCGGAGCTTCTCACGACCGGCGGGGTCCCGACCTGGGATCACGACAAGCCCGGCTACAGCCCGGCCGGGGCCGCGACGGTCCGGGCCGGCGTCGATCTCGCCCGGACCCTCGCGCCCACCCCGGAGGAGACCCCCTCCCCATAACCCGAACACCCATCAAAAGGAGACGCGGCCCATGTTTCGCATGATCGGTCGATACCTGCCCATGTGGGCCCTTCGCCGCCTCATGCGTCGCCATGAGGGGCGCCTGAAACAGATGATCATCCTGCGCACCGACCTGAAGATGCGGCGCGGCAAGGAGATCGCCCAGGGGGCGCACGCCTCCATGGGGGCCTATCTTGCGCATAAGCGGGACCCGTTCGTCAGGATGTGGCTCGACGGCCCTTTCGCTAAGGTGGCGGTCGGGGTGGACAGCGAAGCGGAGCTCCTAGCACTCCATGAGGCGGCCCTCCGGGACCGGATACCGTGTCGTCTCATCACGGACGCGGGTCGGACCGAGTTCAACGGGGTCCCCACCCGGACCGCACTCGCGATCGGCCCGGGGGACCCGGAGAAGATCCACGCCCTCACCGGGCATCTGAAACTCCGTTAAGCTTTCCCCCTCGCGTCGGACGCCGCGGGGAGAACGGGACATCCGCGTCCACATTCTCAGGAAGGACCATGCCATGCGACTGCGCATCGAGATCCGCCCCGCGGAGGGCGGTCAGGACGCCGAACTTTTCGCCACCGAGCTCGCGGGGGCCTACGCCCGCTTCGCAACCGACAAGGGCTGACTGCGCCGGCATGAGACGGCCGGCGACGCCCGCACCCACCTCCTGCTCCTCGAGGGGGCGGACCTGTCAGGCTGGGAGAACGAGGCGGGCGGACACCGGGTACAGCGGGTCCCGAAGGGCGAGCGGAATGGCCGGGTGCACAGCTCGACCGTCACCGTCTCCGTCCTGCCCGAAACGGGGCAGGGGGCACCCCTCATCGTTCCGGAGGCGGACCTCCATCTGGAGTGGTATTCCGGCTCCGGGGCGGGCGGTCAGCACCGTAACAAGCACCAGAACTCCGCCCGGCTCCGGCACCTGCCGACCGGCATCCTGGTGACCGCGCAGTGCCGGAAACGCGAGGAGAGCCTGCGTCAGGCGCGGGCGGCCCTCCTCGAGCGGATCACCACCCTCGCGCGTACCGAGACCCGGGGGCGGGAGAACATGGTCCGGGCGGATCAGGTCGGGACCGGCATGCGGGCCGACAAGCGTCGCACCTACCGGTTCCGGGACGATCGGGTCCAGGATCATCTGACCGGTCGGTCCGCCGCCTGCTCCGCGGTGATGCGGGGCCGGTTTGACCTGCTCTGGAGGTAATCCCCAGACCCTTACCCGCCGAGCCCTGAGGCTCGGCGGAAACCCGTCAGACATCGGCCGACCGGCCTGCAGATCAGAAAGAGAACGTCATGAAGGACAGAACATTCGACGAAGTGATCGAGGCCCATCGCCAGGAGATCGGCGCCTCCCAGGTCCGGGTCTCGCTCGGCCCGGAGGCGACCCCGGAGGGGCTCGCGACCGCCCTTGAAGGGCTACGCCGGACCGGCGCCGTCTATGCCAGCTTCACGGAGGTCGAGCGGGAGCGGGCCAAGGTGCACCGCCTCCGCGGGGTCCTTCGGAAGGTCTGCGGGCTGACCACCTCCCCGATCGAGGGGCACACGCCCGAGGAGGGCCGGAGGCGCATGTCCGAGATCTTCTCCCTCACCGATCTCGTCCCGGACGTGGACCTGGAGGGGGATATCGCCTGGATGCGGGATGAGCGGGAGCGGCGCGGGGAACCCCTGCCGCCGGACCCGTCCTGAAACGAGGCCCCCGGCGGGGAGAGAGGTCATCTTTTCTTGTTCGGGGGCCGTGTTTCGCATATCAAATGGGGGATGCAGACGAAAACGATCAGGGTGGCCGTGTATCCGGACGGGTCCCGCTTCGTGCTCCGCAAGGAGCGCGGGGCCTGGTGGTACCGGCGCGGGGAGGGGGCGTTCCCGCTCTCCGCGGCGATCGAGAACGTGGAGGAGCTCGGAGGAAAGGTGGTCACGGAGCCGAACCCGTCATACCGACCACCCTCCCTGTTCAGCTTCCGCTAGGGAGGCGCGCATTTCCGTTTGCGATAAACAGAAAAATACGAGGATTATCATGAGCAGAGATGAGTTCGGGGACCGGATGAAGAGCTATGAGGCGACGGAGGCGCAGCGCACCCTCCCGCCGGACCGGCCCGTCCTGGTCCGGATCGACGGTCGCCGGTTCTCCCGGTTCACCAAGGGGTTCCGCAAGCCGTTCGACCCGGACCTGTCCGGGGCGATGCGGGAGACCTGCCGCCTCCTCGTGGAGGAGACGGGGGCCCGGGCCGGCTACGTCCAGTCCGACGAGATCAGCTTGATCCTGGAGCGGCGCCACGAGGCGGACGCGCTCCCCTTCTCGGGCCGGTCCCAGAAGATCGCCTCCACCTGCGCCTCGCTGGCGACCGCCTTCTTCATCCGGGCGCTGCACCGGACCCGTCCGGACCGGGCCCTGGAAGGGCTGCCGAGCTTCGACGCCCGGGCCTGGTCCGTCCCCGACCGGACGGAGGCCGCGAACGCGATCCTCTGGCGGGTCCAGGACGCCCGCAAGAACGGGATCAGCGCCGCCTGCCGCACCGTGGCCAGGCCCTCGGAGATGCAGGGCCTTTCAGGCCCGGAGATGATCGACCTGATGCGGGATCGGGGCGTTGAGTTCGATCGCGCCTTCCCGGAGGCGGACCGGCTCGGGGTTATCTGCCAGCGCCGGTCCCGACACGCGCTCATTGATCAGCAGACCTGGGACCGGATTCCGGAACGGCGTCGGCCGGCAAGCCGGCTCGTCGTTCGGACCGAGGTTGAGGAGACCGCCGCGCACCGGCTCCTTGAGGGGCAGGACCGCGTCTCGCTCCTGTTTGAGGTGCCAGACCCCGCCCCCCTGTCAGGTAACGATCTGGTGGAGGCGGTGCGCACCCTCACAGCGGAACGGGTCGGCGACATGATGGACGAGAAGGATATTCTGAACACCGTTCGCTCGGAGCTGCCGGGGGAGGTGGATCAGCAGCTGGTCCGTCTGACGGTTCGCTCCGTCATCGCGGCCAAGAGGGAGCGCTCTCTCCCGAAGGTCTCCAGCTGGTACGACTGAGCTTGCGAGAAACGTTACGCCCGTCTATCCTCAAGAATAGATGAGGAGAACAATATGGCAGAACGGTCCTACCTGATCGCGGAGAGCGGTCGCCCCAAGGAGCTCCTCGAGGCCTGGCGCGCGGACTGGTTCGTCGCGGAACGCGGTCTCGCCGACCTGATGAGGACGATCGGGGCCGACGGGTGCTTCCGGTTCGGCTTCGAGAAGCCGGGCAGTTTCAGGTTCCCGCGGAACCGGTCCCCTGAGGGCTGGACCAAGCCCGGCTCGAAAGGGGCGAGCCGGCCCAAGAAGACGAACCAGAAGGATCAGGACCTGATCGACGCGCTCCCATGGTGTGAGGACCTCACCCGGGTCGTGCAGGACGCCTTCAACCTCCCCCACGGACTCTCATACGAGGGGCCGGACGGGAAGGGGACCCGCTACCTGAGCGCCGGGGGACCGCACACCTTCTCCGCCTGCTGGACCTCCGGGCCGGACGGTCTGGCCGAGGTGATCCTGATCGCCCCGGACTATGAGGCCGCGGCGCGCGGGCAGGGCGGGGTTTGCTGGCTCCCTGAGGGGGCGTCCCCGGACGCACCAGACGAGATCGGAA
>ERZ1673962.414-NODE-414-length-30413-cov-3.958726_pt1 | contig 30413 bp, 29 predicted proteins | sample MGYA00580188_ERZ1673962 | MGnify/ENA primary metagenome ERZ1673962 (study PRJEB41334, sample SAMN05608104) | rock metagenome | biome: terrestrial subsurface; feature: shale formation; material: shale | place: USA: Pennsylvania ... | reverse complement strand
AGAGCTTCACGCCACGCGGTCGATCACGATGTCGCGGAAATCCTCGACGCTGTCCAACCGGCTGTTCAGCCGCACGGTCATTTGCCGGTTGATCGATTCCACCTCGCCGGCGGGCAGTTCGATGTTCTCGGCCCGCAGTGCGTCCTCGACATCGGCGACCGTCAGTCCGCGCGCGGCCAGGGCATGGCGATCGAGCCAGACGCGCATCGCATAGGTCTGCTCGCCGCCGACCCGCACCCGCGCCACGCCGTCGAGCACCGAGAAGCGGTCGACCAGATAGCGCCGTGCATAGTCCGAGAGTTCGGGCACCGTCATCCGCTCGCTGGAGAGATTGAACCAGACGATGACGTCGTCGTTGCTGTCGACCTTTTGGATCTCGGGCGGATCGGCTTCGATAGGGAGCTGATCGATGATGCCGGAGACGCGGTCGCGGATGTCGTTGGCGGCACTGTCGACGTCGCGGTCGATGCTGAACTCGATGCTGATGCGCGAGCGCCCGTCCTCGCTGGTCGACTCGACGGTGCGGATGCCTTCGACCCCGGCGATGCGCTCCTCGATGACCTGGGTGATGCGGGTCTCGACCACGGCGGCCGCCGCACCGCGATAGGTGGTGTCGATCGAGACCACCGGCGGATCGATGTCCGGAAACTGGCGCAGCGGCAGCCGGTCGAACGAGACCAGTCCGAAGGCGACCAGCAGCAGCGAGAGCACACTGGCCAGGACTGGGCGGGTGATAGAGAGGTCGGATAGGATCACGGCATCCGGCCCGGTGTGGCGTCCGTCTGGGGCTTGGCCGCCTCGTCGGGGCCGGAGCCAGGACCGGCAATGAGTCGCAGCGGCTGACCGGGTCTGACCTTCTCCTGCCCCTCGGTGACGACGCGCTCGCCCGGCGCCAGTCCATCACGCACCTCGACCCAGCCGGGAATCCGGGTGCCGATGCGAATCCGGATTCGTTCGGCAGTGATGCCGGCCTCGTCCTCGGACAGCCGCAGGACGAAATGCTCCTGTCCACGATGCAGGATCGCCGCCTCGGGCACGGTGAGCGCCTTGCGCGGGTCGAGCAGCAGCACCACGCGCATCAGCAGTCCGGGTTTGAGCGTGAAGTCGGGGTTGGGCAGGATGGCGCGCACCCGTACCGAGCGCGTGACCGGATCGATCCGGCTGTCGATCCCGCGCACCACGCCCTTGAAGACGCGCGTGCCGAAAGCCGAACTTGTGGCCTCGATGCCCAGCCCCGGCTGGAGCGAGGCCAGATGCACGCTGGGCACGCTGAAGTCGAGCTTCATCAGCCGATCGTCGTCAAGGGTCGTGATCAGGTCGCCGGGTTCGACCAGGGCGCCGGGACTGACGTTGCGCAGACCCAGCACGCCCTCGAAGGGCGCCTTGATGAAGCGGTCGGCCACGCGCGACTCGATGGCGGTGAGCAAGGCGCGGGCCGTATCGAGATCGCGCTTGCGCTCGTCGAGCAAGGATTCGGAGGCCGAGCGCTGGGCTACCAACGATTTGACTCGCTCGTACTGACGTTCGGCCTCACGCGTCCGCACACGGGCTTCTTCCAGCAGGGCATGCTCCTCGGCGCTGGTCATCTCGACCAGCGGGTCACCGGCGCGCACGCGCTGGCCGTCATCGAAGTGCACCACCGAGATGGTCTCGGTGACCTGGGAGGTGATGGCGACCGATTCGTCGGCCTGGAGCGTGCCCAAGGCTTCGACCCGTTCACTGAGCGGCTGGACATGCGCCTCGGCCGCCACCACGGGGACGGCCGTCGGTTTCTCGCCGGGTCCTGAGGCCCAGGCGTTTAGCGCGGCCAGCCAGACCAGCGTCGAAATCAGTATCGGCATCGAGAAAACAGGCATCGATCGGGACTCGCTCTGGGATGTCTCGCATTCACGCCAAGGGATGTCCTGGATAATATGAGACCTCGGACCGGATGCGGCGTCTGGCGTTAGGCGTCCGGCTCCATCGAGAGTTCCCGGCGTCGCCGAAACGCAAACGGCCCCATCGTCGATGGGGCCGTTCGTTGTCTCAGATGTACGCTTTCAGGTCAATCCTTCGACCCGGCATGCGGCTTTTTAGCGCGTTTGGGAGGAAGGCTCGCACGGAGCCTGCGCCTGATGCTGGGGCATCATGGGATAGGGACGATCCTGGAAGGTGCGGCTCAGTGGCTCGCCGATGTGGCGGGTCGGATGCTGGGCGCGACGCTCTTCGCTCCACTGCTTCATGGCCTCGCGACGTTCTTCGATACGCTGCTTGAGCTGCTCGCGCTGGCTGTCGAGCTCCTTGAGACGGGCCTCCATCGACTCGGGCATGGCCGGGTACTGGCCGAACTCGGGCGCCTTGGGGAACTCGGGCGCGTTCGGATACTGACCGAATTCAGGCATGGCCGGCATCGCGGGGAAATCGGGTGTCGCGGCGAATGGGTGGGCCGGGACGGCGGGCCATGCCTGACGAGCCTGATCGGCCCAGGCCATCTGCTGCTCGGCGAACTGACGCTGCGCCTCGAAAGCTTCTCGCATGGCCTTGTCGTGCTGCTCCATCATGGCCTGCTGCTGCTCGACCAGCGCCTTGTGCTGTTCGGCGCTCGGGGCGACGGGTTGATAGGGCGCGGCATACCAGGCGAAGGCCGTGGTCGTGGCGGCGGCGAGCGCGATGGCGGAGGCGGTTTGGATCAGCTTGGACATGTGACACACCTTGAAGTATGAAGTCGTTTGCAAGCAGGAAGAGTTTTTGGTTTTTTCGTCGATGCGAAGGTTTTTTAGTATATAAGGAAATTATGAAATATCAAGCCGTGCCGATGAGCCTGCCGCTTTAGTCGCTCAGCGCCGGGCGCATTATCAGGATTCATGACTCGCGGTCTGTTGCGAGGTCCGGGATGGACCGACGGCCGTGGCCGCGACTTCGCAACGACCGCTCGATTCAGAACAGTCGGTTGAGTCCGTTGAGCGCCGCGACCCGATAAGCTTCAGCCATGGTCGGATAGTTGAAGGTCGTCTCGGTGAAGTAGCGAAGGCTGTTGGCGGCGCCGGGCTGGGACATGATGGCCTGGCCGATGTGCACGATCTCGGCGGCCTGCTCGCCGAAGCAGTGGATGCCGAGGATCTCCAGGGTCTCGCGATGGAACAGCAGCTTGAGCATGCCGACCGTGTGTCCGGTGATCTGGGCGCGGGCGATGCTCTTGAAATCGGCCTGGGCGACCTCGTAGGGGATCTGGGCCGCAGTCAGCTCGCGCTCGGTGCGTCCGACCGAACTGATCTCGGGCACGGTGTAGATGCCGGTGGGGAATTCCTCGATCAGCGACCAGTCGCAGTGGCCATCGGCGATATGGGCGCCGACGAAGCGCCCCTGATCGTAACTGGCGCTGGCCAGCGCCGGTGGTCCGGCGACGTCGCCGACGGCATAGATGTGGGGCAGGGCGGTCTGGTAGCTGGCGTTGACGTCGAGCTGACCGCGCGCGTTGGGCGTCAGACCGATCTCCTCCAGTCCCATGTCCTGGGTATTGCCGGTGCGCCCGTTGGCCCAGAGCAGGATGTCGGTCTTGAATTTCTTGCCCGATGTGCAGTGCAGGACCACCCCGTTGTCGCTGGTCTCGATCCGCGCGTGGGTTTCATCGTGGCGGATGATGACGCCCTGCTGGCGCAGGTGATAGCTCAGGGCGTCGGTGATCTCGTCGTCGAGGTAGGACAGCAGCCGGTCGCGGGTGTTGACCAGATTCACCTTCACGTCGAGCGCGGCAAAGATGGACGCGTATTCACAGCCGATGACACCGGCGCCATAGATGGTGATCGAGCGCGGCGTGTGACTGAGCGCCAGGACCGTGTCGCTGTCGCGCACGCGCGGATGCTCGAAATCGACCTCGGGCGGGCGATAGGGGCGCGAACCTGTGGCGACGACGAAATGTTCCGCACGCAGTTCGAGCCGGGTGCCGCCGGGGCGCTCCACCGAGAGGCGGTTGGTATCGATGAAACGGGCGCGGCCGAAGATCACCTCGACCCGGTTGCGTCTGTAGTAGCGATAGCGGGTGCGGACCTGGGCGTCGATGACGCCGTCGGCCGCGCGCAGCAGGTCCGGAAACTCGGCCTCGATCTGGTGCTGGGTGTGCTGGAACAGCGGGTTGCGCCTGTAGTCGGCGAGCATCTGGATCGAGTGGCGCAGCGCCTTGCTGGGGATGGTGCCCCAGTGGGTGCAGCCGCCGCCGACAGCCTGGTGCGCCTCGACGACGGCCACGCGCTGACCGGCCTTGGCCAGCTTCATGGCGGCGCCCTCGCCGCCGGGTCCGGTGCCGATCACAATGGTGTCGAATTCGCGCTTGGCCATGCGTTCGTCTTCTCTCTGGATTCAATCGGGCGTGCCACACGGGCACCTCAGTTGCCCGCGTGGTTACGGGGCGGGTGATTTAGAGGAAATCCGGCAGATGTCTGCGGATCGCCTCGGGTGTCTGGGTGGTCAGGTTCTTGTCGAGTTCGCCCGCGACGAGCTGGCGCAGTGGCGCCGAGAGTTGCTTGCGCAGCAGTCCGAGCAGGGCGGGCGAGGCAATGATGTAGAGCTTGCTGAAGCGTCCCTGATTGCGCGCGGCCTCCAGGTCGTCGCGGATCAGACTGGCGAAGCGCTCGGCGTTCTCCTGCTTGTGTCCTTCCTCGCCATTGACGCCGTGGGCGCCGGCGCCGGGCGCCTGGCCGCGGCCGGCCTTGTCGGTGGTCAGATCGCCTTCGTGGAGCCGGCCCTCGGGAAAGGCCAGGGTACTGATCTCGATGAGTGGGTCAGCGGGCTTTTCCGCGGCGAAGAGGCGTGCGCGGCTGTTGCCCGCGACCAGGATCCAAGTGGGCATGGGTCATCTTCCTCGTGCGTTGGGCCCAGCCGTGCAACGGGCCGGGACGTGGCTCGAACGGGGTGACTCGGATCGAGTCCGGCTCGACTCGGGCGAGAACCGGTCGACCGACCGTTCCCCCCCGCCCCTGAGTGTAACAGGGGAGGCGGGCTGTGTGGACGCCCCGCTCGGGACGCGATGGATGCCGGCCGTCTAGCCTTGGCGTTCCAGACGGGCGAGGCAGTCGAGATAGCCCGCTTCGTCGAAGGGCAGGCGGTGGTGCTGGACGCGCCAGATCGACTCGGCCAGACACTCCATGATCGCGTGCTCGACCTGATGCGGGTCACCGAGCCGGGCGAGCAGACGCTGATAGCTGTCACGGATTCCGCGCGGCTGATCGATACTGAGCTGTTCGAGGATGGCCAGATGCAGCCCCAGATGCAGGAAGGGATTGGTCTGGCCCAGTTCGGGCGGAAAGTCCTGGTCGAGCGCGCGCTCGCCGTCCTCCAGGAAGGGTAGATATTCCGGGTGACGGCGCATGAGTTCGACGAGCTGGGATTCGAGCGGCTCCAGCGGCTCCTGGGCATTGGCCTTGCGCCAGGCTTCGAGAAAGATCTGGCGGTGTGTCTGTCGGTCGGTGCTGAACATGGTCTCGGGCGCTGGATGGGACTCAGTTGGATGGGGTCTTGTCCGGATAGTCGCACAGATCGGCGATGAGGCATTGCGGGCAGCGCGGTTTGCGCGCGGTGCAGACATAGCGTCCATGCAGAATCAGCCAGTGGTGGGCGTCGTGCAGGAACTCGTCAGGAACCTGATCCAGAAGCCCCTGTTCGACCGCCAGCGGCGTCTTGCCCGGCGCCAGTCCGGTGCGGTTGGCGACCCGGAAGATATGGGTGTCGACCGCCATGGTCGGCTCGCCGAAGGCGGTGTTGAGGATGACGTTGGCGGTCTTGCGTCCGACGCCGGGCAAGGCCTCCAGGGCCGCCCGATCGCGTGGAACCGTGCCGTCGTGCCGCTCGATCAGAAGGGCGCAGGTTTGGAGGATGTGGCGCGCCTTGGTGTTGAACAGACCGATGGCGCGGATGTGCGTCTTGAGTCCGTCCTCGCCGAGTGCCAGGATCGCCTCGGGTGTGTCGGCGTGCGCGAAGAGTCCGGCCGTGGCCTGATTGACGCTCTTATCCGTGGCCTGGGCCGAGAGCATCACGGCGATCAGCAACTCGAAGGGGGTGCGATAGACCAGCTCGGTTCTGGGGGTCGGATTGGCGTCGCGCAGACGGGCGAAGATTTGATGGCGTTTCGCGGCATTCATGGTTGCATTGTATGCGGGACTGTCGTTTGATGCGTCATCATCGGCTCGACTCGTTCTGTCGACTGCCATCTTCCACGCGCCCTGAGGGCCGGGTTTCTCGTGCAACTGATGAAGCAAAAATCGATTGCCCGCTGTTCGTTCGCACTGCTCGTGCTTCTGGTTCCGCTGTCCGTTTTCGCCGAGACTGAAGCCGCGACCGGGGCCGTCGCCGATTCGGCGGCTCCAGGCGCGGTCGAACTCGTGCGTCCGGCCCGGCCGACACCGCCGAACCGGCCGCGACCGAGCCGTGCCGAGGTCCAGGCCATGATCCCGGATGTGGCGCGCCGTCATGGCGTCGAAGAGGCGCTGGTGCGCGCCGTGGTGGCCGCCGAGTCGAACTACGATGCCCATGCCGTCTCGCCTGCCGGGGCTGTGGGCCTGATGCAGCTCATGCCGTCGACCGCCGCCGACTATGGCGTCCACTCTGTGGAGGCGTTGTTCGATCCCCGGATCAATCTCAATACCGGTACGCGCCATCTCAAGCGTCTGCTGCGCAAGTACAGCGACGACTACGGGCGCGTCATCATGGCCTACAATGCCGGCGAGGGTGTGGTCGATCGCACCAACAGTCGCGTCACCTATCTGGAGACGCTCAACTATACCGAGGCCGTCATCCGCCACTATCGGCGCAATGGAGGCACGGCGCCGACTCAGGCCGCGCTCGCTCAGGTGCAGACGCTGCGCGGTGTGCGCAACACCGGACGGGCGCGGCGCCTGTTGAAAAAATATCTCGACCCATCACTCTTGTCACTCAAGGTCAAGCCGACGCTGGATGTGCGCTATCTCAATCCGGCCCTCCACGACGTCGGCCCCGAGAGCAAGCCCATGTTCGAACTGGATACGACCGTCATTCGCTGAAGCTGCTGAAATCAGGGTATGAATCCAACGCTCCAAAAACTGCGCCAGATCGCTCAGGACAGCACCCTGAGCGCCGAGGACAACTTCATCCGGCGGCGCGAACTCCATGCCTCCTGCTCGGAGCTGGCCGCCCCCCTGGTGCGTGCCTTCCGGGACGTCGAGGGCGAGTTCGTGCGCATCTCGGTGCTCAGCCGTATCTGGCCGGACGACTATGATCGTCGTGACGATCGGGTGGCCGGACTGCTGATCACCTGGATCGGCCCGGAGTCGGCCCCACAGGGGCTGAAGCTGGCCGTGCCCAATGGATCGCTCACCTTCGAGGTGACGCTCAAGCGCGACGGTTCGGCGGTCTTCGCCTGCGTGCGCGACACGCTCGGACAGCGCCCCGCGATCATGGACTTCGCCAACCGCGACGACTGGCTGGAATTCTTCTACAAATCCATCGCCGATCTGGTCGAACTTTAATCAAGAGGAGCAACCGCATGACTCGACTGAACGCCAGAACACTGGTTCTCTCCGGCGTGACCGCCGCGCTCATCTCCGGCTGTGCCGCCGATGGCTCGGGCCTGACCGAGACCGGACGTGGCGCGGCCATCGGTACCACAGCGGGCGCAGCGACCGGCGCCATCATCGGCTCGCTGAGCGGCGACGCGGGCAAGGGGGCGCTGATCGGTGCCGTGGGCGGTGCCCTGCTGGGCACCATGGTCGGTTCCTACATGGAGGAGCAGCAACGCGACTTCGAGCGCCAGCTCGCCCCTGAGATCGCCAGCGGCGTCATCCGGGTGCAGAAGCTGCCCGATCATCAGTTGCTCGTCGGCATGACGGGTGCGACCGCCTTCGGGGTCGATTCCGACCGCATCCAGCCTGGTTTTTACAGCACACTCGATAAGATCGCGGCGATCGTGCGCAAGTACGGCAAGACCCAGCTCGCCGTCTCGGGTCATACCGACAGCACGGGCGCGGCGGCCTACAATCAGACGCTCTCGGAGCGGCGTGCCGCTTCGGTCGGGTACTATCTGGAGCGTAGCGGCGTGCTGCCGCAGCGTATCTATTCGGCCGGCTATGGCATGAATCAGCCCATCGCCAGCAATGCGACCGAGGACGGGCGGCGTCTCAACCGCCGGGTCGACATCCTCATCATGCCGATCACCCAGGGGTGATGGGCGGCGGATAGACACGAAAAACGCGGCTTCGGCCGCGTTTTTCGTCAGATCAGGTTGGACAGTCGTCGTCGGCCGTGCTGCGGCACTGATCGGACTCATACCAGAGCACATTGATGATGCCGAAAGCCAGCGCCAGCAGGACGCCGAGTATCCAGGAGAAGTACCACATGGCTCGTTCCTCGATGAATCAACGGATGACTTGAACCCTGTCGCCGGAACGCCGTCTGGGTCCGGCGACAGGGAAGACCACTCAATAGGCGAGATGATCCTGCGAGCGGATCTCCTCGACCGTCACCCGCCGCCACATCTTGGCATAGGTCCAGGTGGTGTAGGCCAGGATCAGCGGCACGAAGATCACCGCCGCCCAGAACATCACCGTCAGCGTCAGATGGCTCGACACCGCGTCCCAGGCGATCAGGCTGCTGTTGGGATTGGTGCTCGACGGCATGATGAAGGGGAACATGGCCGCGCCGGCGGTGACGATGATCCCGGTCAGCCCCAGACTGCTGGCGACCAGCCCCCAGCCGGGCCGATTCGACATCGAAGCCAGCACGGCCAGCCCCATGCCCGCGAAGCCCAGGAACGGGAACACGAGCGTCCAGGGGTAGGCCGCGTAGTTGGCCAGCCAGGCGCCACCGTCGCGTACCACTTCCTTGGTCAGCGGATTGGGCGTGGCATCCAGTGCCGGCATCGAGACCACCGTGTAGCCATCCACGCCGATCGTCAGCCAGACTCCAGCCAGGGCGAAAGCGACGATGGTCGCCAGACCCGCCTTCTTGGCCACGACCCTGGCTCGATCCGAGATCGGTTCGGCGGTGCGCAGTTGCAGCCAGATGGCCCCGTGCATGACCAGCATCCCGAGACTGATCAGCCCGGCCAGCAACGCAAACGGATTGAGCAGCCCGAAGAAGCTGCCGCTGTAGTAAGGCCGCAGCAGGTCGTCGAGATGGAAGGGCACGCCCTGGAGCAGGTTGCCGAAGGCAATGCCGAACACCAGTGCCGGCACCGCGCCGCCGATGAACAGCCCCCAGTCCCAGGCGTTGCGCCAGCGCGGATCGGCGATTTTGCTCCGGTAGTCGAACCCGACCGGCCGGAAGAAGAGCGCGAACAGCGCCAGCAGCATCGCGAAGTAAAAGCCCGAGAAGGCCGTGGCATAGACCAGCGGCCAGGCGGCGAAGATGGCTCCGCCGGCTGTGATCAGCCACACCTGATTGCCGTCCCAGTGCGGGCCGACGGTGTTGATGATGACGCGCCGCTCCTCGTCGGTCTTGCCCAGGAAGGGCAGCAGGGCGCCTACGCCCATGTCCAGCCCATCGGTGACGGCGAAGCCGATGAAGAGCACCCCCACCAGCGCCCACCAGATGAACTTCAGCGTTTCATAGTCGAGGATCATGATCGGGTCTCCCTCCTAGTCGAGCGGTTTCTGCGGAGCCGTGGCCGGGGTCATGCCGCCCGCGTGGCCGGTGTCGCGCTCGTGATGATAGCGGCCGGTGTGCAGCGAACTCGGCCCCAGGCGCGCGAACTTGAACATCAGATACATCTCGATGATGAACAGCAGGGTATAGAAGAGGATGAATCCCGAGAGGCTGATGAGGATGTCATTGGCCGTCAGGCTGGAGACGGCGATCGAGGTCGGCAGCACCTCACCGATGGCCCAGGGCTGACGTCCGAACTCAGCGACGAACCAGCCGGTCTCGGCGGCGATCCAGGGCGCCGGGATGCTGTAGAGAAAGAGTCGCAGCAGCCAGCGTTTTTCCTCGATGACCCGCTTGGCGTTGAAGTAGAAACCCAGCACCAGCAGCAGCAACATCCAGACCCCGGCCCCGACCATGATCCTGAAGGTCCAGAACAAGGGGGCGACTTCGGGGATGGAGTCCTTGACCGCCAGTTGGATCTGCTCCTCGGTCGCCTCGGCCGGATTCTCGGTATAGCGCTTGAGCAGCAGACCATAGCCGAGGTCTTTCTTGTGTTCCTCGAAGACGGCGCGGTTGCCGGGCGTGTCCTCACCACCACGCAGACGCTCCAGATACTGATAGGCGATCATGCCGCTGCGGATGCGCACCTCGTGCTCACGCATCAGATCCTTCAGCCCCGGTACCTCGGTGTCGAGCGAACGGGTGGCGATGAGTCCCAACAGCCAGGGCACCTTGACCGCGTTGTGCGTTTCCTCGTCCTCGTTGCTCGGGTTGCCGTAGATCGTGAAGGCGGCGGGGGCCGGTTCGGTGTGCCATTCGGCCTCGATCGCGGCGAGTTTCACCTTCTGCACGTCACCGACCTCGTAGCCGGATTCGTCACCGAGCAGGATGACCGAGAGGATGGAGGCCAGACCGAAGCCGACCGCCACCGAGAACGAGCGCTTGGCGAAGGCCAGATCCCGTCCCTTGAGCATGTAGAAGGCGCTGATGCCGAGCACGAACATGGAGGCGGTCACATAGCCGGCGGCGACCGTGTGCACGAACTTGACCTGAGCGACCGGATTGAGCAGCAGCTCGCTGAAGCTGGTCATCTCCATGCGCATGGTCTCGTAGCTGAACTCCGAACCGACCGGATTCTGCATCCAGCCGTTGGCGACCAGGATCCACAATGCCGAGAGGTTGGAGCCGAGTGCGGTCAGGAAGGTGACGGTCAGATGCTGGCGCTTGGAGAGCCGCTCCCATCCCAGGAAGAACAACCCGATGAAGGTCGACTCCAGGAAGAAGGCCATCAGGCCCTCGATGGCCAGGGGTGCGCCGAAGACATCGCCGACGTAGTGGCTGTAATAGGCCCAGTTGGTCCCGAACTGGAACTCCATCGTGAGTCCGGTGGTGACGCCCAGGGCGAAGTTGATGCCGAACAGCTTGCCCCAGAACTTGGTCATGTCCCGGTAGATCTCGCGGCCGGTCATGACATAGACGCTCTCCATGATCACCAGGATCCAGGAGAGTCCGAGCGTCAGTGGAACGAAGAGGAAGTGGTACATCGCCGTGATGGCGAATTGCCATCGCGAGAGTTCGACCATGGTACTGTCGAGCATGAGCGAGTCTCCTGAAGTCCGGGACCAGATGTCACGGAGGGTTGCTACATCGGCGCTTGGCTCGCCGGGTCGGGAGATCCTCGGCGAGCCGCGCCAGCGGCAAGAGACTAAACCGGATCGCGCTTATCGGAAATGATCTGAGTCAGGTTGTCGCTCGACGGGGCCGCTTTACGCGGATGCGGGGGCGGGTGAACGGATTTACTTCAGAGACCCAGCCTGGAGTCGAACCTGAGCGCTTTCCGTGCTGGAGGCGTGTCCATGGCCATGCCCATGGGCATGATCGTCGTCGTGCGGAGCCGGTGTCGGAAGCGGTCGGCCGGCGGCGAGGTCGGCTGCGGCGCTCATTGGATCCGTGGCGCTGGTGGCATGGACGGCGATGCCCTGACGGGCCAGCCGGGCGCGAAACCCCTGCCCGGCGCTCTGGGTCAGGATGGCATCGAGTCCGAGTGTGAACAGCGGATGATCGTCGCCGTGATGATCGTGCAGTGACAGGCCGGCGGGCAGATCCAGGCGCTCGACCTCGACCGGTTCGCCCTGGCCATCGGCCTCCAGGATGAGAAAGCGCCGGGTCTTGCCGGCATGTCCGGTGATGGTGCGGAAATTCTGACTGGTGACGGCGATGCGCATACTGGGTTCCGAAGTTGATGGATGGAGGATATCGCGTCGCGCTCAGGCCGCTTCGCGCTGGCTCTTGCACAGACCCATGGCCCAATCTTCCATGACCGCGTTGGCCACCGGCATGGGCGTTTCCATGAAGGTGATCAGGAAACCCTGATCCGTCTCGGCGATCCCGATCGAACGCGGTCGGCAGGCCAGCAGTTCGGGCTTTGGCAGCGAGATACCGAAGCAGAACACCAGGTTCCTGGCCGCGCGGATGCCCTCGCCGATGTGTCCTTCGGGCAGTGACTGGGTATGAGCGTAGTGGTCGAACTCGGCGATGAAGACCGCGCTACGATGCGACTCGATGCAGGCGCGGAAATAGCCGCAGATGGCCTCGACCGAATCGAAGGGCGTCTCCTCGCGCCCGATCTCCAGTGAGTAGATGGGATATTCGGCGAATGAGAGTGATGTTTTCATCGGTCTTGGAGATCCTGGCCATGGGCGACGGAATGGCCGGAGATTAGCCGCTGGACTGTGTGCGACGCATTGAAATCGATCAAGTTCGATCACCCGGTCGACCGGCGGCGTGTCAATCCTCCGCCAGCCGTCGCAGATTGGGGATGTCGAGCAGGAAGAGATTGGGCGCCGTCTCCACCAGCAGCCCCTGACGCTTGAACTCGGCGATGGTGCGGCTGGCCGTCTCGGTGGTGACGCCGAGCATGGCGCCCATGTCCTCGCGACTGAAGAGCGGACATTCGCTGGTTTCGCGGTCGCGCACCAGACGCAGCAGCAGTCGGGCCACGCGCTGGCGCGCCGAGCCGGTCGAGAGTTCGGTCAGCCAGGCATCGGCCTCGGTCAGGGCGCGCTGCCAGCGGGCCATGAGTTCGTGGTGCAGGGTCGGGTTGACGCGCCCGAGTTCGCGCACCAGACGCGCCGGGAAACGACAGACCTCAGTGGCGTGCAGCGCGATGGCGTCGTGCTGATAGCGATCGTCGAGCAGCGACTCCAGACCCAGCACATCGGTGGAGCGGGCGACGCGAACGATGCGCTGGCTGCCGTCCGGCAGATATTGAACCAGCTTCAGCATCCCGGAACGGATGGTGAACAGGTACTCGCCTGTGTCGCCCGCCAGATAGAGATGCGCGCCCGGCTTGAGCGTGAACTGATCGATCGGCTCATGGATGTGTTCGAAGTCCGCTTCCTGCAGGCCGGAGAAGAGCACCGAGGTCCGTAGCGCGCAATTGAGACAATTGGCCTCGCCGGACCAGGCCTCACGAAGAGAGACTGTTTTCGTCATCGGTAGCGATGGACTCCTAATCGGTCCGCGTCCACGGGAGCGCGGCTCACTGCCTGGGGTCTGTCTCCATCCGCGCCGGATTCATCTCGAATCGACGCGGTTGGAGCGATCGAAGTTAGAATATTACTCGAAGTCGGTGATCCAAGCGGGCTTGGCGTGTCATTGACAAAGCGCAATCGAGTGTCTGCGTCGCCGTTCGCTACGCGGTCGCGATATGGGCACCGGCGTGTGCTCCGACAACATTCATCCTCCGTGATTCCCTGGAAAACGCATGACCCTGCTCAGTCTCGATTCGATCGGTCTCTCCTACGGCCTGCCGCCCCTGCTCGATGAGGTCTCCTTCGCCATCGAGCGCGGCGAGCGGATCTGTCTGATCGGGCGCAATGGGGCGGGCAAGTCCACACTGCTGCGGATCGTCGCCGGGGAAGTTCAGCCCGACAGCGGTCGGGTGCACGCCAGTCAGGGTCTGCGGATCGGGCGTCTGGCGCAGGAGGTGCCGGGGGATGTCGATGCCAGCGTCTTCGAGGTGGTGGCCTCCGGACTCGGCGCGCTGGGCGCGCTGGTGCACGAGTATTTCACCCGCTCGCACGCGCTGGGAGCCGACGCGAGCGAGCAGGATCTGGCGCGGCTGGCCGAGCTTCAGCATCAATTGGAGGATCAGGGCGGCTGGGAGATCGAGCAGCGCACCGAGCGCGTCATCTCGCGGCTCGGACTCAATGGCGAGGCGCAACTCAAGTCGCTCTCGGGCGGGATGCAGCGGCGGGTGATGCTGGCGCGTGCCCTGGTGGTGGAGCCGGATCTGCTGCTGCTCGACGAGCCGACCAACCATCTCGACATCGACAGCATCGCTTGGCTGGAAGAATTCCTGGTCGGCTTTCCGGGGGCGCTGCTGTTCATCACCCACGACCGACGCTTCTTGCAGCGGGTCGCCACGCGCATCCTGGAACTCGATCGCGGCCGGCTGACCGACTGGCCGGGCGATTACGCCAACTATCTGCGCCGGCGCGAGGAACGGCTGCATGCCGAGGCGCAGGCCAATGCGCACTTCGACCGCAAGCTCGCGGAGGAAGAGGTCTGGATCCGGCAGGGCATCAAGGCGCGGCGGACTCGTAACGAAGGTCGGGTGCGCGCGCTCGAATCCATGCGCGAGGAGCGTCGTGAGCGGCGCGAACTCCAGGGTTCGGCGCGCATCCGGCTGAGCGAGTCGGATCGCTCGGGCAAGCTGGTGGTCGAGGCCGAAGGTGTGACGCATCGCTGGGGTGAGAAGACCGTCATCCGCGATTTCTCGACGCTGATCCTGCGCGGTGACAAGATCGGCATCATCGGACCCAATGGCGCGGGCAAGAGCACGCTGCTCAAGCTCCTGCTCGGCGAGCTGGAACCACAACAGGGGCGTATCCAGCGCGGCTCCAATCTCCAGATCGCCTATTTCGACCAGATGCGCGCCCAGCTCGACCCCGAGAAGAGTGTGCGCGACAACGTCGCCGGCGGCAGCGATCAGGTCGAGATCGAAGGCGCCAGCCGTCACGTGCTGTCCTATCTCAAGGACTTCCTGTTCACCCCGGAGCGTGCGCGCCAGCCGGTCAAGGCGCTCTCGGGCGGCGAGCGCAACCGCCTGCTGCTGGCCAAGCTCTTCACCCGTCCAGCCAATCTGCTGGTGCTCGACGAGCCGACCAATGATCTCGACACCGAGACGCTGGAACTCCTGGAAGAGCTGCTGCTGAACTACTCGGGAACGCTGCTGCTGGTCAGTCATGACCGTGCGTTGCTCGACAATGTCGTCACCAGCACGCTCGTGTTCGAGGGCGATGGCATCGTGCGCGACTATGTCGGCGGCTATGAGGATTGGCTCAGACAACGTCCGCGTCCGGTCGAACCGGCCCCGGCGCCCAAATCGAGCGCGCCCGCGACTCAGGCGGCCGAACCCAAGTCCAAACCCAAGCGCACCAGCGACAAGCTCAGCTTCAAGGAGACGCGCGAACTGGCCGAATTGCCGGGGCGTATCGAGTCGCTGGAGCAGGAACAGAGCGATCTGCATGCACGTCTGGCCGATCCCGCGCTCTATCAGGGCGACGGCGCCGAGGTCGTGACCGTCAAGGCGCGCCTGGAGACCGTCGACGCCGAGCTGGAAGCGGCCTATGCGCGTTGGGAGGCACTGGCCGCGCGCGAGTGAGGCATCTGATCGAAGAACATCCACATCCATCCATTTCGGAGTAGATCCATTGAAATTCACGGTCGAGGAATTCCGCGCCTGGAAGCGTAAATGCGTGACCCTGCTCGGCATGTCCGGGGTTGGCAAGACCCATCTCTCGGGCCTGCTGCGCCGTCACGACTGGTTCCATTATTCGGGCGACTACCGCATCGGCACCCGTTATTTGGACGAGCCGATCCTGGATCTGATCAAGTCGCGTGCCATGCGCGATCCGTTCCTGCGCGATCTGCTGCGCCGCGACTGGATCACCATCCGCAACGTCATCAAGATCAATGATCTCGGCCCGGTGCTGAGCTTCATCGGCAAGCTCGGCAATCCGGAGCAGGGCGGGCTGCCGCTCGACGAGTTCAGCCGTCGTCAGGCGCTCTATCGCGAGGCCGAGATCGCGGCCATGTTCGATCTGCCCGAGTTCGTGCGCAAGGCCCAGGAGGTCTATGGTTACTCCCATCTGGTCAACGATGTCGGCGGCAGCCTGTGCGAGCTCGAAGAGCCGCGCGTCATCGACATGCTCGCCCGGCACAGTCTGATCCTCTACATCCGCGTGCCCGAGGCCGACGAGATCAAGCTCATCGAGCGTGCCCAGGCCGATCCCAAGCCGCTCTACTATCGCCCCGAGTTCCTGCAAACGGCGGTCAAGGACTATCTGGAACTGCGCCAACTCGACTATGTGGCCCAGATCGAGCCGGACGACTTCACGCGCTGGGTCTTCCCGCGTCTGTTCCACTCGCGTGTGCCGCGCTATGAGGCCATCGCCCAGCCGCACGGCTATACCGTCTCCTCCGAAGACGTGGCCCAGGTGCGCGATGAGGCCGATTTCCTCGCCCTGGTCGAGTCGGCCATCGCGCGGAGTGCTTGAAAACGGACGGGATCGACAGAATCGTTGCTGAACCTACAGGACCGGGCGCCGCACGATCCTGTCGAACCGAGCGCTGTGAATGACTGCCACTGACTGAACGCCGCTGTTATGCCCATCGTCGCCCACAATGACCTGCCCACCTTCGCCCGGTTGCGCGAGGAGGGGCAGCAGATCCTCGACCCGGATTTCGCGCTCCATCAGGACATCCGCGAACTGCACATCGGTCTGCTCAACATGATGCCGGATGCGGCCCTGGCGGCGACCGAGCGCCAGTTCTTCCGCCTGATCGGCGAGAGCAACCAGATCGCGCAGTTCTATGTGCATCCCTTCACGCTGAAGGAGCTGGAGCGCGGCCCCGAGGCGCGCGCCCATGTCGAGCGCTATTACCAGCCATTCGATCAGATTCGCGCCGACGGTCTGGATGCACTCATCATCACCGGCGCCAACGTCACCGGGCCGGATCTGGCGCTGGAGCCGTTCTGGGAGCCGCTGATCGAGGTGGTCGACTGGGCCTACGACAATGTCTGCTCGACGCTTTGCTCCTGTCTGGCGACTCATGCGGTGATGCAGTTCCGCTATGGCGAGCGGCGCCGGCGTCTGCCGGCCAAGCGATGGGGAGTGTTTCCGCATCGGGTGCTGGCGCGCACCCATCCGCTGGTGGCCGACGTCAATACCTGCTTCGATGTGCCGCATTCGCGTTTCAACGACATCAGTCACGCGCAGTTCGTTGGTGCCGGTCTGCATGTGCTCGTCGAGAGCGAGGAGGCGGGGGTGCATCTGGCGGTCAGTCCGGACGGCTTCCGGCAGGTGTTCTTCCAGGGGCATCCCGAGTACGACACCATCTCGCTGCTCAAGGAATACAAGCGCGAGGTCGGGCGCTTCGCCGTCGGCGCGCGGTCCGACTATCCGCCGTTTCCGGACAACTACTTCGGTCTCCAGACGCGGGCCATCCTTGATGAGCATCGCGAGTGCGTCATCCGGGCGCTCGACCAGGGTCGGAAACCACCTGAGCTGCCGGAACGGCTCATTGCCGCCGCGCTGCACAATACCTGGCACGACACGGCCGAGGGCGTCATCGGCAACTGGATGGGGCTGATCTATCAGATCACGCATCATGACCGCCGCCAGACATTCATGGCGGGCATCGATCCGAATGATCCGCTCGGGCTGTGTTGCGGCTGAATCGTGCGAGATGTCTGTGAGATTTTTGCCACGGAAGGCGTTTGTCAGGTCCATGCAGAGCATCCGCATCTGTGTTTGCGTCGCTTCCCTTACTGTTGAACAGCCTGAGTTGTTGTAAAAATAAATCACCCGTTTCCGGGGGTCGAGCATCTTGGTAAATTCCGCACAGTACGCCCTGAATTTCAAAATGGCCTAACAGATCACGTTTTTTGCACAAATTCCTGACCGGCGGCGGTTGTTGGTTGTTGCATCCATGTACTAGAATGAAGTTGCAGATTGCTGTATGCGGCTGAAATGACACAATCGCTGTTGCGTGCATGACTCGATTTCAGCTCGATGAACCCCGGCGCATGGTTCGCTCGTGTATGGCAGCAGTCATCTTCATACATTTATCTCTCGACGAAGGCCAGGACATGTTTGAATCCAATCAAAATACGATCCGCTACAAGTGGGATCCCGAGACCTCCACCGGCTATCAGTTACGCTTCGACGCCGAGGGTGCGGCCAAGGGCGGTCACTACTGCTTTCATGTCGAGGACTGGAATTGCCGCACCGTCACCAACGAGTGGCCCTGCCAGGATCTGACCGAGGCGCTGGAAGTCCTGAATCATTTCTTCACCGTCGACGTCCAGCAGGAGCGTGAGCGTCTGAGCGCCTGGCTGCCCGCCGAGTACCGCGCCGCCGCCTGATTCCATCGCCTCCGCTTCCTCCGCTCGAAACAGGCCGCCGCGTGCGGCCTTTTCATTGCGCGCTCGAAATACTGAGTATTGAGCCGGTTTGAAACCACGGACGTTTGAATATTAGAATGCGGCGATTGTCTCGTCCGTCATCCCCCGCGAAAGGTACCCCCATGCAGGATCCAGCCAGTCATTCGGACAGCCTCGTCGGTCGCGTCGAGGTCAAGGAGACGACCTGTTACATGTGCGCTTGCCGGTGCGGTATCCGGGTGCATCTGCGCGATGGCGAGGTGCGCTACATCGACGGCAACCCCAATCATCCGCTGAACAAGGGTGTGATCTGCGCCAAGGGCAGCTCGGGGATCATGAAGCAGTACTCTCCGGGTCGACTCACCCAGCCATTGCGGCGCAAAGCCGGCGCCGAGCGCGGCGAGAGCGCCTTCGAGGTCATCTCCTGGGACGAAGCCTTCGCGATGCTCGAAGAACGGCTCGCCAAGCTGCGTGCCGAAGATCCGAAAAAATTCGCGCTCTTCACCGGACGCGACCAGATGCAGGCGCTCACCGGCCTGTTCGCCAAGCAGTACGGCACGCCCAACTATGCCGCGCATGGCGGTTTCTGCTCGGTCAACATGGCTGCCGGTCTGATCTACACCATCGGCGGCTCGTTCTGGGAGTTCGGCGGCCCGGATCTGGAGCGCGCCAAGCTGTTCGTGATGATCGGCACCGCCGAGGACCATCACTCCAACCCGCTCAAGATGGCGATCTCGGAGTTCAAGCGGCGCGGCGGGCGCTTCATCTCAGTCAACCCGGTGCGCACCGGCTATTCGGCGGTAGCGGATGAATGGGTGCCGATCAAGCCCGGCACCGATGGCGCGCTGCTGCTGGCCATCACCCGCGAGATCCTGGACAAAGGGCTGTTCGACCGCGACTTCCTGGTGCGCTACACCAATGCCGCCGAGCTGGTGATCGACGACCCGAGCCGCGACGATCACGGCCTGTTCTATCGCGCCGAGATGCACGTCGAACCCGACTGCTTCGATCCGCAGAACAAGCTGTGGTGGGACCGCGACATCGACGGCCCGATCAGCACCCATACGCCCGGCGTCGATCCGCGTCTGATGGGCCGTTACGTCCTGCCCGACGGCACCCCGGTCAAGCCGTCGTTCCAGTTGCTCAAGGAGCGTCTGGAACAGTACACCCCCGAATGGGCCGCGCCCATCACCGGCATCCCGGCCGACACCATCCGCCGTCTGGCCCACGAGATGGGCGTGACCGCGCGCGACCAGAAGATCGAGCTGCCGATCAAGTGGACCGACTGCTGGGACGACGAGCACGAATCCGTCACAGGCAATCCGGTCGCCTTCCATGCCATGCGCGGACTGGCGGCGCACTCCAACGGTTTTCAGACCATCCGCGCCCTCGGCGTGCTGATGACCGTGCTCGGCACCATCGACCGTCCGGGCGGCTTCCGTCACAAGGCGCCCTATCCGCGTCCGATCCCGCCCTGTCCCAAGCCGCCGCACGGCCCCGAGGCTGTCCAGCCGAACACCCCGCTCGACGGCATGCCGCTCGGCTGGCCGTCCAAGCCCGAGGATCTGTTCGTCGACGCTGAGGGCGAGGCGGTGCGGCTCGACAAGGCATTCTCCTGGGAGTACCCGCTCTCGGTGCATGGCCTGATGCACAACGTCATCACCAACGCCTGGCGCGGCGATCCCTATCCGATCGACACGCTCTTCCTGTTCATGGCCAACATGGCCTGGAACTCGACCATGAACACGGTCGAGGTGCGCAAGATGCTGGTCGACAAGCACCCGAACGGTGAATACAAGATCCCGTTCCTGGTGGTGTGCGACACCTTCGCCTCCGAGACCGTGGCCTTCGCCGATCTGGTGCTGCCGGATACCAGCTATCTGGAGCGCCATGACGTGCTCTCCATGCTCGACCGCCCGATCTCGGAATTCGACGGTCCGGTCGACTCGGTGCGCATCCCGGTGCTGCCACCCAAGGGCGAGTGCAAGCCGTTCCAGGAGGTGCTGGTCGAACTCGGTTCGCGGCTTAAGCTGCCGGCCTTCACCAATGCAGACGGCAGTCGCAAGTATCGCAACTACCCGGATTTCATCGTCAACTACGAGACCTCGCCGGGGTCTGGCATCGGCTTCCTGGCCGGCTGGCGCGGCAAGGGCGGCGACCAGTTCCTGAAAGGCGAACCCAATCCGCATCAGTGGGAGATGTACGCCCAGAACAACTGCGTCTACCACCACGAGCTGCCGCGCAGTTATCAGTACATGCGCAACTGGAACAAGGGCTATCTGCACTGGGCGCGCGCCCACGGCATGATCCGCTATGCCGAGCCGATCACTCTGCATCTCTACTCCGAGGTGTTGCAGCGCTTCCGGCTCGCGGCTCAGGGCAAGCGTCCCGGCCGTCAGCCGCCCGAGCGGTTGCGTCAACGGGTCGAGACCTATTTCGACCCCTTGCCGTTCTACTACGAGCCGCTGGAGTCGCGCTTCACGGACACCCAGCGCTATCCGCTCAACGCGCTCACCCAACGCCCGATGGCCATGTACCACTCCTGGGACAGCCAGAATGCGTGGTTGCGCCAGATCCACAGCCACAATTATCTGTTCCTGAGTCCGAAGGTCGGTCTGGCCCAGGGCTTCGACGACGGCGACTGGGTCTGGGTCGAGTCGCCGCACGGCAAGGTACGCTGCATGTGCCGCTTCTCCGAGGCCGTGGAGCCGGGCACCGTCTGGACCTGGAACGCCATCGGCAAGGGCGCGGGCGCCTGGGGTCTGGCGCCCAATGCCGACGAGGCGCGCAAGGGCTTCCTGCTCAACCACGTCATCAGCGAGGAGCTGCCCGCCCACGAGGCCGGCGAACATCTCTCCAACTCCGACCCGGTGACCGGACAGGCCGCCTGGTTCGACGTGCGGGTGCGGGTCTACAAGGCCGAAGCGGGTGAACCCGAGGTCACTTCGCCTCAGTTCAAGCCGATGCCGCGCCTCCCCGGTCAGGAGAAGAAGCGTGGCAAGTGGCAGGCCTATGTGGCCGGTATCTTCGGGAAGCAAGCGTCATGACTCAACTCGCCCTCGTCATCGATCTCAACGTCTGCGTCGGCTGTCATGCCTGCGTGACCTCCTGCAAGGAGTGGAACACCTCAGGCTGGGCCGGTCCGCTGGTGGATCAGAACCCCTACGAGGGGTCGCCGACCGGCACCTTCTTCAACCGGGTGCAGACCTTCGAGGTCGGCACCTTCCCCAACACCGAGACGGTGCACTTTCCCAAGAGCTGTCTGCACTGCGAGGAGCCGCCCTGCGTGCCTGTGTGTCCGACCGGCGCCTCCTACAAGCGTCCGGACAACGGCGTGGTGCTGGTCGATTACGACAAGTGCATCGGCTGCAAATACTGCTCCTGGGCCTGCCCCTATGGCGCGCGCGAACTCGACGAGCAGCAGAAGGTGATGAAGAAATGCACGCTCTGCATCGACCGCATCACCGACGCCAAGCTCTCCGAGCGTGATCGCAAGCCGTCCTGCGTGCTGGCCTGTCCGGCCAATGCGCGTCTGTTCGGCGACGTGCACGATCCCGACTCCGAGGTCTCGATCGCCATCCGCGAGCGCGGCGGCTATCAACTCATGCCCGAGTGGGGTACCAAACCGGCCAATCACTATCTGCCGCGCCAGAAGACCCGGATGCACATCGATCCCGAGGAACTCACGCGCGTCGACAATCCCTGGCGTAAGGAAGACCTCACCGATTACACCGGCGAGGAAACCCTCGACGACGTGGCTTGGTAATCCGCCTTTCAGGATCGAATCCCATGCATCCAGCTTTCTCAGTCATCTTTCTGACCACGCTGCTCGGTGCCGGTCAGGGTCTCTATCTGGCGATGGTCACGGGGCAGCTCTATGCCGTCGCCCGCTTCCTGCCCGCTCAGGCCGATCAGTTCTATGCCATCGGCAGTCTGGTCGCGCTGCTGCTCCTGATCGCCGGACTCGGTGCGTCCTTCTTCCATCTCGGGCGGCCGGAACGGGCTTGGCGCGCGGCAGCGATGTGGCGCACCTCCTGGCTGTCGCGCGAGGTCATCGTGCTGCCGATCGTCATGGCGCTGGTGTTCGCCTATGGCGTGGCGCACTGGTTCGGCTGGACCCGGCCGCTGTTCCAGGTCGGCGCGGTGCTCCAGGTCGATCTGACCCTGCTGCTCGGCGTGCTCGGGACGATCGCCAGTCTGGCGCTCTTCGTCTGCACGGCCATGATCTATGCCGCCGTGCGGTTTCTGCAGGAATGGCATACGCCGCTTACGGTCAGTAACTTTCTGTTCCTGGGCGCGGCCTCGGGTTTCATGCTGGCAGCGGCTTATTCGGCCTATATCGGCAATCCGCTGGTGACGTTCTACGGCACCTGGGCAGTGATCCTGACCCTGGTCGGTCTGGCCTCGCGTCTGGCGCATCTGCGGCGCAACGCCCGGCTCAAGCACAAGAGCACGGTTCAGACCGCCATCGGCGTGCGTCATGCCAATGTGGTCCAGAAGGCGCAGGGGGCGACGGGCGGCAGCTTCAATACCCGCGAGTTCTTCCACGGACGACGCCAGTCACTGGTCGAACGACTGCGCACTGTCTATCTGGCGCTGGTCTTCCCGATCCCGGTGCTGCTGATCGGGCTGTCCTATCTCATCGGCTCGTCGAACCTGCCGATCATCGCCTTCTTCGTTCAGTTCGCGGGGCTGCTGATCGAGCGCTGGTCATTCTTTGCCGAAGCGCGCCATCCGCAGAATCTCTATTATCAGTCTGTGGCCTGAGTCTCGGCTCCTATTCGGGCGCGTGATCGTTTCATTGCGCCCCTTGTCCTCTGGATAGCAGAAGCCCCATGTTCTAATCTTTGCGGCATGACAGCGACAGCCGTTTTCGGCTCCAAGCGATCAGGGGGCGGTCATGAACGGAAATTCGACCCAGATCAGGTTGAATCAGTACGCGGACGATTGGCACACCGAAACCCGCTTCCACGCACTCTTTGAGCACATCGAGGCGGTCTCGGTGCAGGGTTACGACCGCTACCGCCGCGTCATCTATTGGAACCCAGCGAGTACAGTGCTCTATGGCTATCGCGCCGAGGAGGCGCTTGGGCGCCGGCTCGAAGAGTTGATCATCCCGGAGGCCATGCGCGAATCGATGATCGCCTCCGTCAATGCCTGGGTCGAGGGTGGACACCCCGTCCCAGCGGGTGAGTTGACGCTCAAACGCGCCGATGGTTCGCCAGTGCACGTCTTCTCCAGTCACGTCATGCTGCGCGGCCCCGATGGTCAGTCGCAGATGTATTGTGTCGACGTCGACCTGACAGAGCGCAAGCGTATCCAGGAGGAGCTGGAGGGGTACCGTTCTCATCTGGAGGAATTGGTCGAAGAGCGCACGGCCCAGTTGTCCGAGGCGCGCGCTCAGGCCGAGACGGCCAATCAGGCCAAGAGTGCCTTCCTGGCCAACATGAGCCATGAGATCCGTACCCCGCTGAATGCCATCCTCGGGCTGACCTATCTGTTGATCCGCGACCAGTCCTCTTCGGAGAGGTCGCGCGATATCCTGACCAAGATCGAGCATTCGGCCAATCACCTGCTCTCGATCATCAACGATATCCTGGACGTCTCCAAGATCGAGGCCGGCAAGTTCACCCTGCACACTCAGGACTTCTCGACCAGGGATCTGTTCGAGCAGCTCGATTCGCTCGTGCTGGGACAGGTGGCAGCCAAGAGATTGAGGTTCATCCGGTGCATCGATGCCTTGCCGCCGCTACTGCACGGCGACCAAGCGTGCTTGCGTCAGGCCTTGCTCAACTATCTCTCCAACGCCATCAAATTCACCAAGGCCGGCGAGATCAAACTGGTGGCCGAGATTCTGGACGAGACGGCGACCGATCTCCTGGTGCGGTTCGATGTCTGCGACACGGGTATCGGGATCGCTCCGACAGACCTCTCGCAACTCTTTCGCCCCTTCTCGCAGGTCGACAATTCCGTGGCGCGCCGTTTCGAGGGAACTGGCCTGGGGCTCGTCATCACGCATCGCTTGGCTCAACTCATGGGCGGCGAGACCGGAGCCGAGAGTCAGGTCGGGCAGGGGAGTCGATTCTGGATCACGGTGCGGCTGGGCAAGGGCCTCGGTTCCGACTTGCTCGCTGTGAGTTCGGTGGCGCGCGAGGCGGAGGCATCCTGGTCGCCGAGGACAACGAGATCAACCAGGAGGTCATCTGCAATCTGCTCGAAATCGTTGGACTCCGGGTCGATCTCGCCAGTTCAGGCGAGCAGGCCATCGAGATGGCCTGTCGCGATCGTTACGACCTGATTCTGATGGACATCCAGATGCCGGAGCTGGATGGTGTGCAAGCCACGCGCCGGCTGCGCGAGCGGGTCGACTGGTTGTCCTGTCCGATTCTGGCGATGACGGCGAACGTCTTCGAGGACGAGCGTCGTCGGTATCTGAGGGAAGGACTGGACGACCATATCCCCAAGCCGGTGGATCCGCCGCATCTCTATGCCGTCCTGCTCAAGTGGCTTGCACGCCGACCACCGGCCGAGATCCAGACCGGATCCGTGAAACCGGGCGAGTCGCCAGGGCCGGGATCTTCCTCGCTCGTCGAGCGCTTGCGTGGGCTGGCGGGTGTCGATGTGGATTTTGGACTCAAGCTGCTGCGTGGGGAAGCGAGTTTCTATGCACGGATACTCGGCAAGTATGCGCTGAATCATGCCGACGATGTGCAACACTTGCGCGCACTCGTCATGGCGGGCGATTACGAGGGAGCCTATCGGATAGCGCACACCCTGAAAGGAGCGGCCGGCACCCTGGGCTTGATGCGCATCCAGGCCTCAATGGTCGAGTTGATCAAAGGGATACACGCTGATTGTTCCGCGTCGGAGCTGGAGCCGGCGATCATCGAGGCTGAACTGGCGCAGCGCGAACTGTTGAGAGCGATCGCCGATGACTGAGCGCCGAGTCGCCTGACGGCCATTGTCCCTTGAGCCGGTTGATCGCCTCAGGGCCGTTGAAGAGCAGATAGCTGTATTGGCCATAGTGCGGCAGCTTGCGGGTCAGGGCGGGCAGGGCGCCTGGATCGCGCGTGGCCAGCCAGGCAACCGGGCGATCCTCGATCCGGCGTGTCAGCACCGCACTGTCGGTCTCGGGGGCGAGATCCGTGTTCACGGAACTCGGCTCGGATGTTTGACTCAGCGCGAGCCTTTGGATGTCCAGGGTCAGGGAGAACTCGGCGGCATCACGGGCAAAGGTCGCGAGATGACGGTTTTCCCAGCCAAGCAGCCAAATGGGTCGATCGTCCGGTAGGTGATCGAACTCCCGATCCTCAGCGACGCGCCAGTCCGGGTGTCCCGCGCGCCAGGTCTCGGCCAGGCGGCGATAGCCCGACCGGAGCGCGTCGGGTGCGTCAGCGGGAATCAGGATGAGTCCCTGGTCGGCACCGAAGAGATTGCTCAGGGTCACGGGCAACTCGCCTGGAGCCAGAGCGCGGAAGACCTCGAAGTCCGGGTCGAGTCGCAGACGCACGGGCGCGGATCGGAGCGCGATGTCGAATCGGGTCTCACGCTCGCGGCTGGCGATTCGCTCGACCACGGATTGGCCTGATTCGAGATCGATGGCGACCGGCAGACTGAGCGGAAAGGGCGGCTCGGGCTGAGTCTGTCGAATCCGTCCGCTGATTCGATAGCCCTCCGGTGTGCTCCGTGTCTCGACATCCTCCAGTGCCAGATGGGGGGCGCCGGCGCGCTCGACCCAGGCGTCGAAGAAGGCACCCAGATTCCGCCCGCTCACGCGCTCGAAGGCATGGCGCAGATCGGCATAGCCGGCCGCCCGGAAGCGGTTGTCGGCATAGAAGCGCCGCAGACCCTGAATGAAGGTCTCATCGCCGAGTTCGCGCCGCAGCATGTGGAAGACCATGGCACCCTTGTTGTAGCCGATGGCCTGACTGTCCGCCCCATGCCGCTGCACGAACTCGGCCAGCGGAAAGTCCCGCCCCCGGCGCACATAGTCGGCGAAGCTCTTGAGCATGTCGCGCCGACCCTCGACCCCGCGTCCGGCACGCTCCATGAGCCAATAGTCGGCCAGATAGTTGGTCAGTCCCTCGCTCCAGTTGCCCGATGCATAATCCACATAGACCCCGTTGCCCCACCAGTTGTGCAGGATCTCGTGCGGATAGGAGGTCTGGAGGATGAAGGGCAGGCGGATGACCCTGGGGCCGAGCAGGGTGAAGGAGGGCATGCCATAGCCCGACTCCCAGAAATTCTCGACCAGGGCGAACTTGGCGAAGGGGTAGGGGCCGATGAGGTCGGAATAGAGGGTGAGATAGTCGAGCGTGGCGTCCAGATAGCGTTTGGCCAGCGCGGCGTCCGGCTCACGCAGATAGACCTGGGCCTCGGCCTGTACGCCCGCTGCGCGTTGGTGATAGGCGTGGAAACGACCGGCGATCAGATAGATGTCGTCCTGCGGTTGCGACTCGGACCAGTGTGACCGGCCCGTGGCTGGATCGGTCGTGCCCGTGCCCTGGGTGATCGCCGACCAGCCCTCGGGAAGCCGGACATCGAGCGCGAAGCGCTGGTGGCTGTCTGGAATACGCGGATACCAGCCGCTGCCGCCGTCGAGAAAGACGCCGGCCGGCGCGATGGTCCCGAGCGACCACTGACGCGCGCGTCCGAGACTTTCGTCGATCCGCTCCAGGTCGTGACGGATGCGCCCACCATAGGCGAGCGTCACGGCTCCGGGCGTCTTCAGATGCAAGCGATATTCGGCCAGATGCCCGAACGCTGAAACGTGCGTCAGCGTCGCTTCGCCCTCGATGACTCTGGGTTCGAGTCCGGCATGCAGGATCAGCGACCACTGGCTTTTCGACTCGGGAAGCCGCATCTGGTCCCTGACCTCGATCCGCCCCGATTCGGGGTCGAGCCGGACCTCAAGCTGATGCCGGATCAGGAGCGGCGCGGAGTGCGCCGGATCGGCCAGGAGTCGCGGACTGTCGAGCCACACCAGTGCCGCCAGCACGACCAGCGCCCAAACGCCGGCTGAGCCGGTCCGGTGCATGGTATCGTGGGCCGGCCCAGCGGTTCGCTGTGAGCGGTCATGGATCGTGATCATCGGAAACCCGAGTTGAAGTGACAGGACAAGCGTATGTCGCATCGAATCTATAGCAGACTGAACCTGGTGGCCATGCTCGTGACCATCAGCGCACTGATTCCGGCCGGGAGCGAAGCGTCTTCCGCGTCGTCGGTCACGCGCACAGATGGGGCCAGCGCTCTGGTGCACAACCTGACGCGCGTGCTGGAGAGCGCGTATCTGACCGACATGGAGGCACTGATTGCGCGTCTGGCCGACCGGCGCGTGATCTTCGTCGGCGAGCAGCACGACCGCTACGAGGATCATCTCAATCAGACCGCCATCATCGAAGGCTTGCTGGCGCGTGGTCGCTCGGTGGCGATCGGGATGGAGATGTTCCAGCAGCCCTACCAGCCTGCACTCGACGCCTATGTCGCCGGTGAGATCGACGAGGCCGAACTGCTGCGCCGTACCCGGTATTTCGACCGCTGGCGCTTCGACTACCGGCTCTATCGGCCCATCCTGAGTCTGGCACGCGCGCATCGGATTCCGGTGATTGCGCTCAACCTCGAATCCGAACTCACGCGCCAGGTCGGCGACGGCGGCATCGCGAGCCTGAGCGAAGCCGACCGCGCGCGTCTGCCCGAAATCGACCGCTCGGATGCGGACCATCGCGCGCGGCTGGAGGCGATCTTCAAGCAGCATCCAGCCGCGCAGCAGGGTAACTTCGAACATTTCCTGGAAGTCCAGCTCCTCTGGGACGAGGGCATGGCCGAGCGTGCCGCGCGCCATCTGGTCGAGCACCCGGATTCGACGCTGGTGGTCATCGCCGGCAGCGGTCACATCGAATATGGCCAGGGCATCCCGCAGCGAATCGCGCGCCGTCTGCCCGTGCCCATGGCAACCCTGCTCAACGGACAGGGACGCACACCCGACCCAAGAGTCGCCGACTTCTTCCTCTATCCGGAGGCGGTCGAGTTGCCGCCCACCGGCAAGCTCGGCGTGATGCTTGGCCAACCAGCCGCCGCCGGCGGAATGCCGATCGAAGGTTTTGCCGAAGACAGTGGCGCGAAGACGGCGGGTCTGCAAATCGGCGACCGACTCATCCGGGTCGGCGGCCAACCGATCACCCGCTATGCCGATATCCGGCTGGTCCTGCTCGATGCCGAGCCGGGTAGCCGGATCGGAGTCGAGGCGGTGCGGTCACGACTGATCGGTAACGACGAGCGGCTGACGGTCGATGTCGAGCTGCATTGAGTCGAATCGGACCCCGGTAAAGAATTGGCGAGAGCCTTTCAGGCGCGAGATTTCATCGGAGATTCGTGGCCAGATCAAATTCGGTCTTCCATTTCGCGCATAATTCTGTATATTTGTGCGTTTACCCGCGGGCCTTCCGCGAGCCTCCCTATCCAGCTCTTGAGCCAGGACAGCACATGGTCACGATTCGTTTGTCACGTGGTGGTTCCAAGAAGAACCCTTTCTACCAGATCGTCGTTGCCGACATCCGCTCCAAGCGTGATGGTCGTTACATCGAGCGTCTCGGTTTCTTCAACCCGAACGCGCGTGGCGGCGAGGTTCCGCTGCGGCTCGACACCGCGCTGGCACAGGAGTGGATCCGCAAGGGTGCGCAGCCGACCGATCGTGTCAAGCAGCTGATCAAGCAAGCGACGCGCGAGGCCGCTGCGGCGGCTTGAGTTCTACTCGGTCGTCAGGCTCGGTCAGCGTGTCCGGGGAACCTCAGTCTGCTCGGATCGTGCTCGGGCGCGTATCGGGGCTCTATGGCGTCAAAGGATGGGTCAAGGTGTATTCCGAGACCGATCCGCGCGAAGGCATTCTGCGCTATTCGCCCTGGCTGTTGGGGCCTGATGGCGTCGCGCGTCGCGTGGCCGAAGGCAGGATGCACGGCAAGGGCCTCGTCGCCCGCCTGGACGGTTGTGAAGACCGCGATCAGGCCGCCGCGTTGATCGGCCAGGAGATCGCGATTCGACGCGATCAGCTCCCGCCGCCACGTCCGGACGAATTCTACTGGATCGACCTGGAAGGTCTGGCCGTCGTCACCCACGCCGGTGTCGAACTCGGTCGGGTCTCGCACCTGTTCTCGACCGGCGCGAACGACGTGCTGGTGGTCCAGGGCGAACGCGAGCGTCTGATTCCCTTCGTCTGGGGCGACGTGGTCCTGGACGTGGATTTCGACCGGCGTCTGATTCGGGTCGACTGGGATCCGGAGTTCTGAGTCCGCGTCGGCCCAGAGATTCGTTCTCGATCAGGGCTCCCGGATTCCAGGGTATCACGGTTCGTGAATCGGTACGGGACGCGGTTTCCAATGCGCTTCGACGTCATCACGCTCTTTCCGGATCTGTTTCGTATCCTCTCGGATCAGGGCGTGACGGGACGGGCGATGACCCGTGGGCTGGCCGAACTGCATCTGTGGAATCCGCGCGACTTCACGCACGACGCCCATCGCACCGTCGACGACCGTCCCTATGGCGGCGGTCCGGGGATGGTGATGAAGGTCGAGCCGCTGCGCGAGACGATCCGAGCCGTGCGGGCGGTAGCGCCCAGGAGTCGGGTCGCCTATCTGTCACCGCAGGGTCGGGTGCTGGATCAGGCCGCGATGCTGGAGATTGCCGCGCGCCCCGGCTGGATCCTGCTCGCCGGACGCTATGAAGGCATCGACGAGCGTCTGATCGAGACCCACGTCGATGAGGAATGGTCGATCGGCGACTATGTCCTGAGCGGTGGCGAGCTGCCGGCGATGGTGGTCATGGACGCGGTCATCCGGCTGCTGCCGGGCGCGCTCGGTCATGCCGACTCGGCGCGACAGGATTCGCACATGGATGGGCTCTTGGATTGCCCACATTACACCCGCCCGGAGCGGATCGAGGAAGGCTCGGTCCCGTCCGTGCTGATCGGTGGCGACCATGCCGCCATCGAGCGTTGGCGGCTGCGGCAGGCGCTGGGACGGACCTGGCAGCGCCGTCCGGATCTACTCGAGCGCCGCGGGCTCAGCGAGGCCGAGCGCACGTTACTCGATGAATTCATACTGGCCCATCGCGAGGGTGGCGCCGGCTGAGAACAGGAGCCAAGGAAACCATGAGCAACATCATTCAGCAGCTCGAACAAGAGCAAATGTCCCGCGAAGTCCCGGATTTCGCCCCAGGCGACACCGTCGTCGTCCAGGTTAAGGTCAAGGAGAAGGATCGCGAGCGTCTCCAGGCGTTCGAGGGTGTCGTCATCGCCATCCGCAGTCGCGGTCTGAACTCGGCCTTCACCGTGCGCAAGATCTCGCATGGCGAGGGTGTGGAGCGCGTGTTCCAGACCTAC
>ERZ1673962.413-NODE-413-length-30448-cov-9.674234_pt1 | contig 30448 bp, 35 predicted proteins | sample MGYA00580188_ERZ1673962 | MGnify/ENA primary metagenome ERZ1673962 (study PRJEB41334, sample SAMN05608104) | rock metagenome | biome: terrestrial subsurface; feature: shale formation; material: shale | place: USA: Pennsylvania ... | reverse complement strand
ATGGCCTCATCTTCTCAAGAGTTGAGGCCTCCACGAAACCCGGGGTGATTCATAGTTTGCGTAGTTGCTTTGACTGTCGCACCTTGGCTAATCATATTCCATAATGCCCCTGTCAGTACTGATCCAGCACATTGGGGTGTTTTTGGTGATTATCTAGGGGGAGTTTTATCAACCTTTCTATCAGCATTTGGTTTTGTCGGCTTGATTTACACAGTGATCATGCAAAGACAGGCCGTATCTGCGCAGATGGCGGCAATCAGGCAGGACAAGGAAATCAGGGATGATGAGGTATATAGCGGGCAGGCTCTAGCCTGCTTGGAAGAGGCGCTAGGCAAGATAACCCTTGTTTCAACGACAATTCGTAGAGATCGTTTAGCATGGCTAGAGAGTGCAAGATTGATCATGACGGCTCGTGAGTTGTCAGAGCGAATCAACAGTCACAGTGTTTATACTGTATATGAAGCAGCTGAGAAGATTTATCGATCAAGGTTTAGTAGCTTGCTCGATCCTGATACTAATAACGAGACTATGCAGCCGGCCTTCTTTGGCGGTACGGACTGGGAAGCGTATATGGCGGGGAGGGTCACTGAAACCATAGAGCCAAGGTCCGTATATGTGATCTATAGCTTCCTGAACTGGCAAAGACACGAGTCGGATGTTTTGGACACAGTTACTCGTGACTGGGATATGGACAGAATTAGCAGAAGGCACAGAGGAGCAAGGCTGTATCTTGAGCCAATTCTAAACCGGACTAGCCCCCGCCCGCCAGAAGAAGCGGGGTCTCAAGACAGGTCTGGCGCGTAACTGAGGGAAAATATCTTGGCGCTCTCTCCTAGGCGTTTAGCACAGCTGCTAGGGCCAAACCCCGAGTTGTCGTAAATCCCAAATATCGAAGGAGCATCAGGAGCCCTTCGGCAAGCTCCTGAGGCGCTCAGCACTGCACAGAAACAACAAACCCGGCCATTGAGTCGGGTTTTTTTTGCACGTCAGGGAAGGGGGAGAGGCTTATGCAGCCTTCATTGCTCGTTGTACCGTGGACAAACTGACGTTGAGTTCTCCAGCAGCCTTCCGGTAGCTAACGCCTGAAGCAACCATTGCCCGGATAGCGTCATCATCAACTGTCTTCATTCGACCCTTGTACACACCTGCTTCCTTGGCTTTGGCAATGCCTTCCTTCTGGCGCTCCTTGATCATCGAGCGCTCGAACTGAGCCACTGCACCCATCATGGACAGCATCAGATGCTGGGTAGGGTTGTCGTCGCCAGTGAACTGCAGCTTTTCTTTGTGGAAGTGGACGTGTACACCCTTTGCATTCAGTTCCTGCACCAGGGCCAACAGGTCTACCAGGGAGCGTGCCAGGCGGTCGATGGAGTGGACGACAATGCAGTCACCCTCTCGCACATAGTCGAGCATGGCGATGAGCTGGGGGCGGTCTGTAGTGGCACCGGAGACTTTGTCGGTGAATACCTTGTCCAGCTGTACACCGTCTAGCTGGCGCTCAGTGTTCTGGTCAACCGAACTCACACGTACATAACCGACCTTTGCCATTTCCATCACCTGTAGTCATTAGCCTCTAGAGGTTAGGAGGATAGAATGTATTCATTATAAATACAACCCAAATGAATACGGATTATAAAGGGTGAGTGTAGTCAGTGACGACTGGTCTCTGGGGTACACTACATTGAATACACTAAGATTCGATGTGTGGTCCTAGCATTGGCCCTTGGCCATAATGCTTGTTGATTACGGAGTGAAAAGGAGTTTCTCTTGATGGCAGAAAAAACGTAGGCCACGTCATCTGCCGCTCAGGGCTCCCAGCAGCTTATCCGACTCATGCCCATGAGCCACTATTCTGGGAGTTGCTCGGTCGAGTTGTAGCAACATTTGGCTTTCTCGAAGAAACGCTTCTTCGAGCAATATTCGCGTATACAGCCACCACTCCGCATGAGGTGAGTGAAGTTGAGGCAGTTTATGCGGCCTGGGTTCCCAAGATCACGCGTTCCCTCTCTGATCCGCTCAGCAACCTCATCGATACCTACGGAAAGGCTGTGAGAGAGCATCCTGAGGCCAATATGGAAGGATTCGACTCATTACTTGCAGACATGCGTAAGGCGTGCAAGGTTAGAAATGCGATATGCCACGGCTCTTGGGGTTCGCCAGACTCAGCAGGGTTGAGCATTCCATTTTACGTTAGTCGGCAGGGTGAGATTTTTGATACGCCAATAGGCATCGCCTTTCTTGATAATCTCCAAAAGGAAACAGTCGATCTAGTGTGCACGGTGATTGATACGGTTACGCATATGGGGTGGCAGTTCCCGGGTTCCAATGGTCCAGGACGTAAGGTCTGCTAAAAGTATTGGCTAGCGAGGTGGGGCGCCTAGCAATTAAGGCTGAACTCTATTCGGCTTGGCTTATCTCTCGTGGCGTGGGATTTCAATCTCTAGGATATTATGGATAAAGCGTACTGCATAAGCCTCGGGAAAATAGTAACGATAGATGAGGCTATAGAGTTGTTTAGAAATGGTCAAATTTCTAGGCAAGATGATTTTGCGTGTAACGACCCGGGGTGTAGGGCTGATTATATTTGCGTAAATCTTGGTAAAACTACCTATAAGGTATTCCCGTATTTCAGAACGGCAGATAACCCTGTGCGTAAGCATGTGGATTGGTGCAAGAATGCGGTTAAAGAAAAGCTTCCGCAGGTACTGGATGGGCCGCCGAGAAGACCAAGGCAGTCAATTGGGGATGCTGAAATCGTTTTTGAGAACTCTAGGCCGTCGGGGTATTTCGATGTGCCGATTCCGGGGTTTGATAATGGGGTTTCTGGAGAGGGGAAGGTTAGGTATGTATCGAGTGAGGAATCCACATCAGAATTAAGAGCTGCAAATCCGAAGTGCTACTCTGTTGAGCGGGTTTTGAATGGAGGGTGGGGTAGCAATCAGAAACTCTCCTTAGATGGGCATAGCGGAACGATAAAGTCAGTAATTAAACCGGTTGACAGTTATACCCCTGATTATTTTCGTCGATTTATCTATTGTGGGTTGGCGAAAGTTTCCGACCCTGAAGATGGCTACTTTACGTTCAAGTTTGGCAGATCCTTTGTGGCTGGAGCTAATGCTCTGGACGTATACATAAGGTTAGAGCAATCCGCTTTGACCTCTTTGATACCATCAAAGTCTTTGTACTATAAGGACTTGATTCGAAAGATTATGGATGCTGCAAAAAAAATGGATAGGTATCCTGAAAATCCTTTCTTCTTTTACGCTCTTGGATTACCAAGGATTGATGCTATTTCCAATGCTTACTATATTAATGTCGATAATCTCGATCATTTTTATGTAGAAAGTGCTTGCAGTCGTCCACTATTGATTAGTTCAGAATACTCTAACTGGGAGCGGAATGAACATTACTTCCTAGATGGTTCTGTGTCCTAGGCAAATGACTGGTTGAGTAGTCTGTTTCTTAATATATTTGGTCGGTGCCGGGTTTCTGGATACGAACGATCATGTTTGGGCCGAGAGTAGCTGTTCTTGGTTAAGAACCGTCCAGCGTCTAACCTGGGGCTTCTTGAAAAACCATTGCAGGTCGTGAGGTCTCTGGCTTCTGATCTTGGCGGCCATGGAGCTAATTCGTTCTGGCGTGCACTTCCGTCCTATGGTGTTCGTGGGAGCTGAGAAAGTCTTGTTAGCAATCTCCTGGATTCCCATGACTCGTTTGGTGGTCAAGATCATGAGGTATGCCTGAAGTCTCTTTTCTCTTTTGAGCAGCTGGATTCGGATTAGGAATGGTTGGTGGGGGCATTTACGACGTAGTGCTTGCTTGAAGCTCACCATGTCGCTCAGTAGCTGAATGCTGTCCGATGGCTCTTGGTAGAACACACTGTGCTGATGTGACCATGCGTTATTGGTCAGTGTGTGTAGGTACTTGCGTCTGGTCTTGTCTTCACTAGATTCAGCCATTGAAGTTGTTACTCCTTGGTACTGATTACACTCTTAGAAACACAAACACTTTTCCTAAACTGCATCGGTTTTCTCTGCTGACGAATGCTGCAACCTACACGCTCTAGGCGGCGTGGTTTCTAGGTTATCAGGTCTAACGACTCTTTAGTTTTGCCTCGATGGGTTGCTTTGGTAGTGCGGTAACAGATAAGGAGGGGAGCGAGGAGGGGCATTGCTAGGCATTTGGTCTGTATATGTCCGTAGGTATAGGGGGCCGCGGGCTATCCCTTGCTTCCGATGTGTAGGACAACGCTGCAGAATCCTATTGATCCTGTCTCTGTTTTGCATGGCCTTGCGTATTGATATGAGGTCTTGCCACGCTGTAGTGCTGGGGGGAAAAGGCTATTGATGTTTCCAGGGCGCTTAGGTACCGAGATCGTTTTACAGGAAATTTCTTTGCCCACAGTAGTAGCCAACCGGGTAGGGCTCGTCCCTGGGTTCCCAGATCAGGCAGCCAACCTGACGAGCCCTGTCTGCAAGCGCATCGACCTCCGCGCGGCTCGCCAGGGCAAAGCCGAAATGGCTGTAGTCGTTGTCGGCCAGTGCACGATCCTGCCCTCCCGGCATGATCACGAAAATGAACTCGCGCTCCTTTCCTGGCTCGGCCATCCAGACGATGCGAGATCCTTTTCCAGCGCGCTCGTGAAACACGTGCATCCCGCAGAATTGCTCGTAGAAGGCGATGCAGGCGTCCAGGTCGGGCACGTGCAACGCGAGATGAGTGAGGGTAGGGCGCATGCGATGCTCCTCCAATGAATCCGGCCAACGGCCTGGGTTATGCTGTGCGATCTACAAGGGAGACAACAGTTCATGGCTTACGACTTCGATCTATTCGTCATCGGCGCGGGTTCCGGTGGCGTCCGTGCCGCCCGTTTTGCTGCTGGCTATGGCGCCCGCGTGGCGGTAGCCGAAAGCCGTTACCTGGGCGGCACCTGCGTAAACGTCGGTTGTGTGCCGAAGAAATTACTGGTCTATGGCGCCCACTATGCTGAAGACATCCACGAAGCCGAAGGCTACGGCTGGACCATCGACGGCGCCAGGTTCGATTGGGCTTCGCTCATAGCCAACAAGGATCGCGAGATCCAGCGCCTCAACGGCATATACAAGAACCTGCTAACTGACAGCGGCGTCACGCTACTACAGGCCCACGCACGCCTGGTCGACGCCCATACCGTAGAGGTCGACGGCAAGCACTACAGCGCCGAGCACATTCTGATTGCCACTGGCGGCTGGCCGTTCGTGCCAGAGATTCCCGGTCGCGAGCATGCCATCACCTCCAACGAAGCCTTCTACCTAGATGCGTTGCCACGTCGCGTTCTGGTGGTGGGCGGCGGCTATATTGCAGTCGAGTTCGCCTCGATCTTCCACGGCTGCGGCGCCGATACCAAGCTGCTGTATCGAGGGGAATTGTTTCTACGCGGTTTCGATGGCGCTCTGCGCGACCACCTCAAGGATGAGCTGATCAAAAAGGGCCTCGATCTCCAGTTCAACGCCGACATTGCCCGCATCGACAAACAGGCAGACGGAACGCTGCTCGCCACGCTTGAAGATGGTCGTACGCTGGAAGCCGATTGCATTTTCTACGCCACCGGTCGCCGACCGATGCTCGACGGCCTGGGGTTGGAGAACGTCGATGTGGCGCTGGACAAGCGCGGCTTCGTTGCCATCGACGAGCAGTTCCGCACATCCACGCCCTCGATTTTGGCAATCGGGGACGTGATCGGCAGGATACAGCTGACGCCCGTCGCGCTCGCCGAGGGTATGGCCGTGGCCCGACAGCTGTTCAAACCCGAGGAGTATCGGCCGGTCGATTACCACAACATCGCTACGGCTGTGTTCAGCCTGCCAAACATGGCGACGGTCGGTTTGACCGAAGAACAAGCGCGCGAACAAGGCCACAAGGTGGTGCTATTCGAAAGCCGTTTCCGACCGATGAAGCAGACCATGACCGATAGCCTCGAGCGAAGCCTGATGAAACTGGTGGTCGACGCGGATACGGACAAGGTCCTGGGCTGCCATATGGCCGGCCCAGAGGCGGGTGAAATCATCCAGGGCTTGGCCGTTGCGCTGAAGGCCGGCGCAACCAAACGAATCTTCGATGATACGGTCGGCATTCACCCAACCGCCGCCGAAGAGTTCGTCACCATGCGCACGCCGACAGGGATCTGATCAAACAATCGGAGCTTGTGGCAGCGCGCTTACCGATCCAGTGGCAGCTAACCGCGAACGCAGCGGAACAGGTAAGTAGAAGAAGGAGAGGGGGCCGATAACATCGGCCCCTGTTACGGGCTCGGACTTCGTCTGATCGCCGTAGTGCCAAACGCAGTCCGTAATGGTCGATCAGTGCTGCATGTGCTCGTGACCGCTTGGCTCCGGGGCCTGGTCCTGGATGGACACATCGACGGTCACTTCTCCCGCGTGCTCGAATTCGAGGGTCAGCGGGAAGCTCTCACCAGCCACGAGTGGGGCGCTCAATTCGAAGAGCATGACGTGGTTGCTGCCTGGCTTGAACTCGACCTGGCCACCGGCAGGCACCTCGATCGAATCGATCTGCTTCATGCGCATCATCTCGCCTTCGTGCACATGGGTATGCAATTCGGCCTTCTTCGCGCGCGGCGTGTGCGCCCCTAACAGCCGATCCGGTGAATCGCCTGGGTTTTGTAGCGTGAAATAGACTGCACCGGTAGGTGCGGTAGGCGGCATGGCACGCGACCACACTTGAGTGGCCTCAAGTGGTGCACCCATCATCTGATGATGAGCATGGTTCTGATCGGCTGCGGTTGCTGACAGGCATGCCGTGCCGAGTGCAACGAGGGTTACCAGGCGAAGCAACATGGAGATCTCCGAGCTGTTTTGGAGCGCAGCACATTAGCATGCTGCGTCCTACTGTCGTTGATCTGCGTCTGCCAGCGTTGCAGAGGCTAGATTCCAAGCGCGCGCGACGTCAGTTGAACTGCGATGCACATTCAACGGAACCTGCAGCGCGGCACCGTTTCTGTTTGAATGACCTACGTAAATTCCTATGGGGAGATGCATCAGCACAATGGAACGCAGTCGCTGGAGTCACAGGTTGCTGTCTGGCGGAACGGAACCCGATCCGCGCTTTACCCTGGCCAACGAACGGACTTTTCTGGCCTGGATACGAACGTCCCTGGCGGTATTGGCGGGTGGTGTCGCGGTCGAGGCCTTTGCCAGCGAAATTTTCCCGCTGGAGATACGCAAGGTCCTGTCGATTTCGCTGTTGTTACTGGCGATGTTCATCAGCTCGACGGCTTGCTTCCGCTGGCTGACCATCGAGCGTGCGATGCGTCACCAGGGGCCGTTGCCGTTTCCACTGTTGATCCCGATCCTGTCCATCGGCGGCACACTGGTGACGCTGGTACTGATCGCCTTTGTCGCATTACGCAACTGATCGATCACCGATGCATATTTCCTTCCGCCGCCGTCTGGAGCCCAAACCAGCGCCGCCACCGCTGCATGAAGACCCCGGTCTGCAACCCGAACGTACATCGCTGGCCTGGGGGCGAACCCTGCTGACGATGATTACAGTAAGCGCACTGTTTGTACGTTGGATGCCTTACCACGGCACCTTTGTCGCGGTGTTGGTCGCGCTATCCTTAGCCACTGCGCTGGGCATCTGGACGACTCAACAGCGCCGCTACACGCGCAGCGCCAGCGGGGTGAAAAGCGGGCGAATCCAAGCTGATGCACTGTCGGTTTTGTGGATTGGCGCATCGGTCTTTGCGCTTGGCGTGCTTGGGCTCTATACCGTAATTTTCCTGCCGATAAGCAGCTAGGCAGTATTCATAGAGAGGCTTTGATGAGCAGCGCCAATCAACAATTCGCCAGTGACAACTATTCTGGCATCTGTCCGGAAGCTTGGGAGGCGATGGCCCGGGCCAACCAGGGGCATGACCGGGCCTACGGGGACGATCAATGGACGTCACGTGCGGCTGACCATTTCCGCCAACTGTTCGAAACCGACTGCGAAGTATTCTTCGCATTTAACGGCACAGCGGCCAACTCACTGGCCTTGTCATCGCTGTGCCAGAGCTACCACAGCGTGATCTGCGGCGACATTGCACACATCGAAACCGATGAATGCGGCGCGCCGGAATTCTTTTCCAACGGCTCCAAGCTGCTGGTGGCGCGAACCGAACAGGGCAAGCTGACGCCTGCGGCCATCCGCGAGATAGCCCTGAAACGCAAGGACATCCATTACCCCAAACCACGCGTCGTCAGCCTGACCCAGGCCACCGAAATCGGTACCGTCTACCAGCCGGATGAGCTCCGAGCCATCAGTGACACCTGTAAGGAGCTGGGGCTGCACCTGCATATGGATGGTGCACGCTTTGCCAATGCCTGTGCGTTTCTCGGACTGTCACCGGCCGAGCTAAGCTGGGAAACTGGCGTTGACGTGCTCTGTTTTGGTGGCACAAAAAATGGCATGGCAGTCGGAGAGGCCATCCTGTTTTTCAACCGCGATCTCGCCGAGGATTTCGAATACCGCTGCAAGCAGGCTGGGCAGCTTGCATCGAAGATGCGTTTTCTGTCCGCACCCTGGGTAGGTTTGTTGGAAGGCGGCGCCTGGATGAAATACGCCAAACACGCGAACAGCTGCGCGCAGTTACTGGCCAGCCTGATCGGCGACGTGCCCGGTGTAGAACTGATGTTTCCCGTGCAGGCCAACGGGGTCTTCGTCAGCATCCCACCTCTGGCGCTCGAAGCACTGAGAAGCCGCGGTTGGATGTTCTACACGTTCATCGGCGTCGGTGGCGCGCGCTTCATGTGTTCATGGGACACCAGCGAAAAACGCGTTCGCCAGCTGGCAGACGACATACGCAGTGTGGTCATGGAAAACCAGTAGGCCGAAACTGAAAAGCCGCATGTGTCGATGCGAAGTAGAAGACATGTGCGGTGACGGTGATGTTGGGTCGGGTTGGGGTAGTAATGCGAAGTAAATATTTAAAAAGCTAGAAAAATGTAAAGTGATTGATTATCAGTAGGTTGCCGATGATATCTAGATTTTCACAAGAATATTATCTGTCATTGACTGAGAACTTTGAAGCTATGACAGAGCGTACATGGCAGAAAGTTGCTAATGCAGTTTGGTTATAAATAATATCTTCTCTATATCATCTAATAACTCCTGCAGGCCAAGCTGACCACGGCGCTCCACGCTTCATTGACTAAAGAGAAGGAGGTTTTCCATCGCAGGTTTAAGGCATTTATGAGGCAGATATCGCTCCTGCTGATGATAGGCGTCGCTGGGGCTGCTTCCTGCTTCAGCAAGCGCACGTCTGCTGAGTTGAATCAAGTCAAGATGGTAGCTATGCTAAAGAAATGGACTATTTGGAATGCCCCGAACATAAGGAATTGAGATAAGGATCAGCATATCCACAACCCATCACGGGGGTGGTTATGCCTAAAAAAAGTAAAACCTCATATTTTACAAAGCGCGGCAACTATTTCGGAAACCTATGGGCAACCTATAGTACCAAGGCAGGGTGCGTACTATTGCTAGGTAGCGACCGCCAATTAGCTCACTGGCTTTTGAAGCTAGAATTCTCTCCTCTCATAAAAAACTTCAACTTCGAACCAGGATCCAAGTCGCTTGGTGCTTCTAGCACACTTGGCTTCATAGACTATCATGTCGAAGTTCAGCCGGTGAACGGGCCGATTGAACTGCATTTTCTACGAGTCAGCGGATTCTCTGATAATTATGCGGAGAAGTCGAGTGCTGCCGAAAGTATGAAATACAAGTACGTTGAGTATAATGATGAGCATTGGATAGCAGACAAGTCTAAGATTTTTACCCTACTGAGGGCTGCGAGCTTTCTTAGCGCTGGACGACATTTGTATGTGCCCACAGGTCTCATTGAGGAATCCAAGCGATATATTCATCTCGCAAAAAAAGGAAATTTACGGGCATTTCTTTCAGCAGTTTATGTTTACGATAGAAACTTGTGCTTGCTAGTTTTCTGTCGGATGTATTCCGCAAGATTAATAGATGTTAGCTTTGAAGATAATTTTTTCTCATTGAACACATGGTGGTGGTTGAATGAAGAATAAAATATCCAGAGAGCGATTGAGCAGTGTTGGATTCGAGAAGGTCGACCCATCGTTATTAGAGCCTGCAATTAGAGAAAGCTTCGTGCGGCGCCAGCACGCAATCGAGTTAAAACTTGATGGCCTGACAGGCGCAGAAATACACCGAATAACGGGGCTTCCTGAGAGCGAAATCACGAGATTCTTCAAAAGATATACAGCACTCACGGAAGAGGGGATTTTTTGGGGCGAGTCTGCCTTAATTCCCCAGAGCCGTATCGTATCGTATCAACGAAGGAAGCCTCTTGAAAAAAAAGGAAGCGAACAAAAAGGCGGGATGTCTGGCGCGCTAAGCTATACCTTGGCGAAGTTTCCAACTATTTCAGAAAAATTTAAGGCGGCGGTTTTTCGAACAGACCTTGAATATGCTTGCGGCAGCCGTTACGACAAAAGGCAATTGTGTAACATTTTTTATGATATCTGCGCTGCAGCTGGTCTTACTGCCGAAGATTGGCCTTTTAACCAAGCTCGGGGAGCTCGCCGGACGATTACGAGATATATAGATAAGCTTCTAAACGATGACTTTCAAAGAGCCGCGCTTGCAACCGGAGGCTCAATAGCCCTAATTCATAGCAAGGTCGGAACTGGATACAGTCCGTTTCTTGAGAGTTGCGATGTGTATGACCTTATTGAAATTGACTCCTATCATGTAGATGCTTTCTTTGTACTTAATATTAGTGGCGATAAGCGTACCAAGACTAAAGACGTCATAAGCCGTATCTGGTTAATGGCGGCAATCTGTAGGAGAAGCAATGCTATTCTGGCGACCAAGTTTGTATTCGCTAGCGAAGTAAGATCGCAGGATCTGGTGGATTTAATATGTGAGGCCTACGTCGGTGGCTGGGCGCCCCGCGAAATCCTCAATGTTAAGGATCTTCGGTATAGCGAGTTATCAGGCATGCCCTGCTACTCCGTGCCGAAGCTACGCCATCATATCTGGGGCGGAATTTGCTTAGACAATGCTATGCAGCACCATGCAAATAAAGTTTATGAATTAGCCCTGCACAGCCTTGGTTTCTCCATCAACTTTGGGCCTTTAGGGCAACCGGCTCGCAGACCCCATATTGAAAGACTTTTCAAACGCATAGCTACCAAGGTAATGCACCAACTTCCATCTACCACAGGAAGCTCCCCAGCCGACGGACGGGCTGATGCCCCTGAGAAGGCTGCGATCCGCTACCAGATAGATGTTGACGATGCACTTGAAGTCATGGACGTTTATACCGCAAATTATAATGGAACACCTCAAGGCGGGATGAATAAAGCGAATAGTCCCCTTGATATACTCAGGGACTATTGTGCTAATGATGATCTCCTGATCCCAGCCACACCAGAGAGTTATATAAATAGCGTATCATTGGGGAGCTCTACTCGAGAAGTTAAGGTTACCGGAAGTATAAAGCACGGTATCCGACCGCGAATAAAACTAGACCAGGCCATATATACAAGTACGGAACTGGCAAATTCTCCGCATCTAATAGGGAAAAAATTAACCATTCGGATAAAGCCGCACGATTACCGTTACGTAGAAGCTTATATAGATGACGGAATATACTTAGGCATGCTAACTGTAGAGGCCTCTTGGCGCCATATCGCTCATAGCGTCACCACTAGAAAACTAGTAAACCGGGCCTTAGCAAAAAAAGAATTTCAAATCGCGGAAGGCCAACACCCGGTGCTTGCGTGGCAAAAACACCTGATTGCCAACGCGAGTCCAGCGAACGCTCGCGAATTAAAGCGGCTGCAAGAAGAGCGTTGTGATACCAGTCAGCTAATACCTAAGGGGCAGGTAGAAATAGTACCTGAGCAACCAAGTAATTCTGTCTCCGAACGTTGGAGATTTCTAGATATCTTCAATTGAGAGAAGCCTATGGATTTCCTGCACCCTCTTCTCAGCACTGAATATCAGTTAAATACCCCTACCTTAATGTCAGTTGTGCAGAATGCCTGTTTCAAAGTGCTGATGCGTAAAACCGGTGTTGTGTTCACTGGTGAGCCTCGGATAGGGAAGACTCGATGCTGCGAAGCCCTTGTTCACGAAATACCAAAAAAATTTCACAACGTTTACGCCTTCATGATTGCGGCGACAAATAAAGATATACACCCACAGTATTCATCAATAGTCCATCAATTGATAGAGATGGAGGAAATTAGACCCAGCACCCGCACTACATTCATTCAACGTCAAGCTATGTTGATCGAAAGACTGAAAATAAGAGCTGCAGCTAACAACGCAAAACAAATAGTAATGCTTATAGACGAGCTGCAAAGACTATCTGCTGGTGATTTTAACCAGCTTGCTGATTTGTATAACAAATTGCGAGCTTGCAATATCACCTTGACGGTAGTCTCCTTTGCCATGCCTTCAATTGAAAAGAGAGTGGTGGAGTTTCTTTCGAATGATGACAGACATATAATCGGACGCTTCTTAAGCGACATAAGACCGCTATATGGTGTCACTAATCAAAAACAACTATGCACTATACTATCCCTCTACGACACGGACAGTCCATTTCCCGACAATCCTCGCGATAGCTTTACCAAAGATTTACTGCCTAAGGCTTATGCTAGTAACTTTAGGCTAGCTGATTTATCAGAAGACATTTGGCGAGAAATGTCTCGCGTCGCAAGTGGTAAATACGTCAATAACTTGCCAATGCAGCATTTGACGCAAACCATTGCATATTTATTCTTGATTCTTAGTCATGAGGACTGCTCGACGCTAGTCGTGGCGGTAGACTTAATAGAGGAGGCAGTCAGGGAAAGTAATTTTCAGGAATTCTGCCGAAGCATTAATGGGGGAGGCCAATGAACGATCTTTTCTACCCTGTTCCTGAGCCGATGCCCTATGAATCAATATTATCCATTTATTTGAAGTTGTCGCATGCGAATTTCATGGGGCTACCTTCTCTTGGCCGGGTTCTAGGGAATGAATGCTTGAATATGCGCCGCATTTGGCAATGGTTTCAGCCGGACTCTATTGATACTATAAAGTTAAAGTTCCCAGAATTGGAAAAACACTTACCCTGGAACTATGCGCCCTTTGAGGGTCTAGCTGATCTGGGCAGAGGCATCGTCTTCTGCCCCTATTGCATTCGTTTCGGTTATCACTCTGTATTTAATTTGGTAGAATGGCATAAGGTGTGTGTTTTGCATAAGTGCCACTTACTAGTAGCATGTTCGCTTTGCAGTGATAATTATCTGCGAGGCTTTCAAGCTAGTAAACCGATTCCTCAGATCACAAGTCGTTGTCGAGAGTGCGGATTCTACGATATAGGTTTGGTGAGAGAGATTAAGATGCGCCGAAGTAAAGGGTTGGATAGTGCTTTGCAGCACTTTGGTGAAGCCCAGGCCTCGTGGTATACCCAAGTTAAAAAAACTCATAAGGAAGGGTCTATCCATGGCGCGTATTATTATAAATTTTCGGGTTGTCGACAGGGTTTCACAGCTCCTTTCGAACGCGCTTTTAGAATGCAGAGCCCAGAGAGAATTGCCAAAATACGCCGCGATGACCAGCCGATAGCTTGGGTGAAACTTCCAAGCTTCTCTGAGGCAGGATCTTGGGGAAAATATGAATGTCGTATCGATAATATACAAGAGGCATGCGAACGCTTGGAGTCTTCATACTTATCAGGTCATCGTTCATGCGTAGCTAGTATTAATACCGTAACTGGTTATTCGGACGGGACAGAGAAAAAAGCTAAATTGTGCCCAGTTGCCTTGGCCTACATACTGTTGCGTCTAAAGCTTGCCTACCTAAATTGGCCTGTGCCTGGAAGTATATCAGCTCTTTCCTCAGGGTTCGCATACGCTGAGGATGTAATTCCATTACTAAGCCCAGAATGGAATTATCGTGAACTACGTGTGGCATATCTATCGATCTTAGGAAGATTGCAGCTCCAAGTGTCCGAAGGTAAGGAGTTTTTAATCTTGTGCCGGTTTGGAATTTCTTTACCGTGGCGCTACCGTTCGCTAGATTTCATTCGCAAATCTTCATATGGCTTCAGAACGTTGTGCCGAACTCCAACCTGTACCTTAGAAATTTATCGCGATGGTTTTGGTGGCCCTCTACTGATAAGACCTGATAGCGATAGCAGTGAGAGCGAAACTACAACGGTGATTGAGAGACTTGTTATCTGATCGTGGCGGTGAATATAGAGTCTCGCCGATCAAGGCATTTAGCGTGAGGGGTCAATCAAACGGTTGATGCTCAAGCAGTCGTGCAGCGTGTGCGTTACAATGTCTGCTCGGTGAGGGCAATTAATTCATATTCAAGCTCGTACAGCGTAAGCTCGCCCAGCGTGGGTTTACTGGGAAAGGCGTACTAGCAAGTGTGGAAGCTTGCCCGGTTGCCACGGTGTAGGTCACCTTTAGATTTGTCTTGCGCTCTCACTATTTTCCGTTACTACTTTCAGCTTTCAGCAGCTGGGTTGCGCTGCTATTGAGGAGCAGTCCGGTCTGAAAATAGCCCATCACTGTGGCGACGCCGCGGTGCTCGGTCATTGCCATCACCTCGCCCAGCGGTACGCCCTGACGCCCTGCCTCGGTGACGAAACCTGAGCGCAGGCTGTGCGCGGCCCAATCGCCGTCCAGACCCGCCAGCTGGGCGCGGCGCTGGACAATCCGTGCCACCTGATCGGCTGACAGGCCTTGGGTGCCTACCTTGCCGCCCCTATACATTCGACGGAACAGCGGTCCGGATTCGGCTGGCGCAACTTCCAGCCAGGCGGCCAGGGCTCGTGCAGCCGGCCCGCGTAGAGGTTTGTCGCGGCGCAGCCCGCCAGTGTCGGTTTTTGTCGTGCCCAGTGCGTAGAGCCAGGTATCAGCATCCAATCGGCGTACATCACCGACCTGCAAGCCGACCACTTCGGAGCGCCGACGGCCACCGCCACTCCAGGCTAGGAGGAGGAGCGCGCGGTCACGCTGGCCACGCACGCCATCGGTGCAGGTAGCAAGCATGGCTTCCAGAGGTTCGCGCATTACCGCAGTTTTCTTGCGCACAGACACTCCCTGCCTGACCTGGGCCTTGCCCGCGTCGCGCAGCAGCGTTTTCACCGACGCCATCTCGGTCGGGCTAGGCCAGTTGTTCAGGTCATGCCACTTGGCGAGCACCGCCAGACGATGGCGCACCGTGCTGTAACTCAGGGCGCCGAGCTTGCCTTTGACGCCTGCGTCGACCAGCGCGGCATCCAACGCCGGCGGCAGTAGGTGAGTCCAGTTTCCGTCTGTCGGACGCGCCAGATGATCAAGGATGAACTGCACTGCCACCGTGTCGGCTAGCGGCCCCGCTTCCAACGTATAGCCATAGCGCAGTTGCAGCCAGCCAGCCCAATAGGCGAGGGCGCTGCGGTAACTGCGCACGGTATTGGCGGCGGTGCCGGCGGCAACGAACGCTGCCGCGGCGGAACGGGCCTCTGCATTGAGGTGATGGACGGCTAGCAGACCGCAGTCACTAGATGTTGATATTGACGTATTATTCATTACGTTCAACGTATTAAATATTCGATTTAAATTAAATTAGGTCGGATAACGTTCTTTTATCAGACCTAATATAGCGAGGAGCTGGCGATGGCGGTAGGCGTACCGGAAACCGAAGTATTCGCCGCGGCGGATGCGGTGCTGGAGCGTGGCGAGCGGCCGACGGTGGAGCGGGTGCGCCAGGAACTGGGGCGCGGCAGCCCGGCGCGGGTCGGCGCCTTGCTAGACCAGTGGTGGGAACGCCTGGCTCAGCGCCTGCGTGGCGAAACACGCTTGCCAGCGCTGCCGACGGAGATCTCGCAGGCCTTTGTCGCAGTCTGGCAACAGGCCATGCTCTTGGCGGAGGGCGTTGCCGAGCAGGCGCTGGCCGAACACCGCGCCGTGATAGAAGCCGAGCGGCTCCAAGCGGCCACAGTCGAGGATGAGGCACGACAATTGATAGCTAAGGCCAGGCAGCAGGTAGCTGCCGCGCAAGCAGCTCAGCATACTGCCGAGACCCGTCTAGCCGACTTGGAGCTGCTGCTGGTACAGCAGCAGACACAACTGGCGGACCAAAAAAGCCGCTGCACTGAGCTTGCCGAGGAGCGCAGAGTAGCGTTGCAGGAGGTGACCGTGCTGCGCCAGGAGTTGCAGGTCGCGCAGCAGCAGCTGATCCAAGAGCGTGATGCCGCAACGACTTACCTGCGCGGTACCGAAGATCGTGCCCACCGCGAGGTCGATCGAGCTCGTGAGGAAAGTAGGGTAACCGCCGCTCAACTCAAGACCGTGACAAGGCAACACGGCCAGTTGCGCCAGCGCCTAGACACAGTGTTGTCTCAACTTCTCGAGGCGCAACAGGTCGCTGCCGCTGAGAAGGCACGGGCCAGCACACTAGAGCAACAGCTGGTGAAACCTCCCCGAGCCAGGCGCGCAAAGGCTAAGCCGACCAAGTCGAAGTCCAACACGGCTGCTCAAGCCGAGACTCGCGGCTCCGGGCATTAGTACTGGCTCCTCTAGGACCCTGATTCGTCTGGTGGCTATGCTTTCACCTTGTCCCGGAGTCCATGTGCTCAACCAATTCGTCAATTCGGTCTGGAACGCGGGGAGTCTTGCTCAACACAATACAGCGGGTAGTGCCGACATACTCTTCGATGAGATAGAGGCTATCGCCGACCTCAACTCCCATTACTTGGAGGATATCGTCCGGAATCCGGATGGCGCCATCGCCGTCCCAGTCTTGAATCACTACCTGAGTTGCATTCATCTTACGATACCTCTGAGGTAGAGCAGACGCCCCTACATTGACGGGCCACCTCTGTCGTTGCGAAATTCCCTCTAAGCATTGATGTCACTCCGCCGAAGATGCATCTCGGCCGAAAAAATAACGTCGGTGACGATCAGTGCGTCCAGGTTCCTCCGGTGATGCATTGAGTAGCTGACGCCATTGGCGACTTTATAGAGGTAGCCCGGATCTCCGGAGGGCCCATCTCGAACGACGCACACTTCTTTCAGTGGTTCCATCAGCCACCTTGAGTGGCCGTTGACGTGTGCCGGTGTGACCAGCTGCACTTCTTCCGCCCAGGCCAGGTTCGACTGGTCGTCAATGATCTTTTTTAGATCATGGGCGTGATTAACCATCAGCATGCTTCGGTAGGCCTGACGGCCGTGGCGCCGAACGATTTGCAGGTAGAACCAAGGCCAGCTGATTTCCTGCTCAACATAGCTCCACAGCTGGGTGGTGGTGCCCTCTGCGGTATCCAAGTGGATCTCCGCACTCCGATAGGTCGTGAACATAGCCCTTCACCTGAAAATGAATCCTATAGATTGTAGCCCTATAGTGTTCGTAAAGGCTTCATCGATCCTTTTTCAGGATCGGCAAAATGGAGCTGAGCACAGCATTCGGACTGGTACTTAAAAGGTTGCGCAAGCAGCAGGGCCTTACCCAGGAAGACTTTTCTAGCGTCAGTAGCCGAACCTACCTGAGCAGTCTGGAGCGCGGCATCAAGGGGCCGACCATCGAGAAGGTCGATCAACTCGCCAGTGTGCTGGATGTCCACCCGGCAACCATCCTAGCCGCCGCCTATCTGATCAAAGAAAGCGGAGTAGCGCGACGTGACCTTGTTCAGCGGATTGAGACAGAGCTGAAGCGCTTTGAGAATATGAATCATTAATAATGCGACTGTAGCCGATGAGGCATTCGATAGGATTTGAAATTGAGCGCAATCCCTGAACACGATAAAACCCTTTCGAATATTACTTGTGAGATCTGCCGGCAAAGTGCTCGGGTGGAAGGTTTTGTCCGCAGCACGGTGTTCCTAGGGCGCTAGCCCTGGCGGTCATTAAGCTCCAACGCTCTTCGCATCCATCGAGGCATTTTGCAGGTCATCAGGGTGATTTGGTCTGCAGGTTTGAGTGCGTTTTGGATGGCTGTAATGCATCCTGCAGTTGCCCCCTCTTTGCCTAGATAAAACAGGGCACTGATTGCTGTCCCAACTTCGGTTCCGGCATGCTGCATAACGAATGGCGGGGCATGTATCAGGCGGACCTCACCTTTCCCGAACTGGTATGATCGACTTGGCCCACTGGTGTAGTAAATCGGGACCAATGGCATCTGGGTGCTGAGACCAAACATTCGTACAGCATTGGCGCCGTGAATTTGGAGGGTTTGACGGTTCTGCCTAGCAATCAACTTCACAATTTCCCAAGCACTAGGCCGGTACCGCGTCACATACAGACTAGGTTTGGGGCGCATGTAGATGCCTCGATGTAGCCTCTCTAGTTCGCCTCTGTTGATCAGCAGCGCTATTGCCTTGTAAACGGCATTGCGTGTTCCAATTTGCGCAAAGCGCCTGATTGAGAACGGATGTCCTTTCGGTAGACGCTTGACCCGCTGAGCAATTCGGATAGATGTCGATTGAGATTTATTACTCGGCATTGCGGTTTCCACGTGTAGCGTGTGACCTCTATTGCAACTGCAACCTCCAGCGGTTGAGGCCGAATAGCGATTCGTCCATTTTTCAGCCTATCGCAATATTTGCGAAGCAAGCCAGGGTAAAAGGTGAAAGAGGGTGGATAGCGACAATCTCGACCACCAGCTCACCATTTGCGATAGCTGTGCTCGAGGTGGCCGTTGACGACAAAGGGGCAGTGCGCGTGCTGAGCGTGGACATGGCCATTGGCTGCGGCCCGCAGATCAATCCGGGCGGATCCGCGCTCAGCTTGAAGGTGGCACCATCATGGGTCTAAGCTTGGCACTGGGCAGCGAGATTACGTCCCCCAAGGCACGGCTCAGAGCAATTTCCATGACTCTTGAAGTATTCGGCCAGAACGCGTCGCCGCGGGTGATCCGTACCTTGGTAGTTGTACCGTCTGTAATGGACCCTAAGCGGTTACTGTGCCTGGCTGTGCTTCTCGAACCCAGCGTGTGAGCAGGTTCGGAGCCACACCAATCTCCAGGGCAACTTGTCGACAGCTCGCCCCTGAACGACGAACCAACTCGATGGCTTCCCGCTTGAATTCAGGACTGTATTTCTTGCGCTTCATGAACACTCCTTCAGCTCGGTATGAGCTTACTCGAAAGTGTCCGTGCTAACGGGGTAGAACCCGTTGCGCGCTGGCTTCAGCCAGGCGCTCCTGCAGGCTCTGCGCTTGCTGCGCCTGAATTGAGGAGGCTTCACCAAGTCGGATCACTTCCTCCTGCAAGGCGTGACAGCGTTGCTCCAGGGCTTCATTCGTACGTTCAATGCCGGCCAATGTACTTTGGGCGATCTCCAGGGCCTGAGTCCTCTGAGCGAGAAGCTGTTGCTGTGCATGCTGATCCTTCTGCAGCTGCCGCGCCTCGGCGAGCAGGCGCGCGTTGTCGCGGTTCAGTTGGGTCAGCTCATCCTGCTTGACGATCAGGGTCTGCTGTAGCTGCCGCAGCTCCAGTTGCAGTTGTTGCAGCTGCGACTCGTGCCGGCGCTGCTCATGCTCACGCTGTTCCTTGCTGGCCTGGCGATAGTGCTCCAGAGCATCACGGGCGTGCTGATGCTTGTCCTCCAGCGAACGGATCTGCCCGTCGCGGTCTTGCAGGCGCGCTTCCTGGTCGTGGTTGGCTTGCTGCAGGCGGGCATTCTCGACCTCGGCCTGTTGGCGTAGCTGTTGCTCCTGCTGCAGTGCTTGCTGGGCATTCTGGAGCTGTTCCGTGAGACCAGAGCACTGACCCTCCAACTGCTGGATGCGGCTTTCGGCTTGCCGAACCTGGTTTTGGTAGTCGAGTCGTTCACGTGCCAGTTGCTCGCGCTCCTGGGCCACGGCGGCCTGTGCTTCCTCTTTTAGCTGATCCGCTAACTGGCCCACCAGGTTGGCCAACTGCTCGCTGAGCGGCAGTACGACGGTACTCCGGCCGGAGTCAGCGTCCTCGAGCTCTTTCAGGTAGCGGTGAATGGTGGTTTTCGAGCCGGTATTGCCCAGCTCGACCCGTATTGCGTCGATGCTGGGATTTTCACCACGCGCCAGAATGGTCTGGCGGGCTTTCTGAACCAGCGCCTTGTTGATGCCGCCGCGGGCCATGGTCTGCTCCTACGATTTCGTAATGTATTACATACCATGTATTTACATTCTAAATCATCATGAAGTAAAGCAAGAATTGAAGGATTATTTCAGATAGAATAATAGAGTGTTATTTAATGAGATGGGCAAAAACGGCTGCTTCGTGGTCGTTTCCCAGTACACAAAGGGCACACTCGGGCGATGAAGGACGTCGAGCGCTATCTGCAAGCCGGCACACGGGAAAACACCCGCCGCAGCTACCAGTCAGCCGTCGAACATTTCGAGGTGACCTGGGGTGGCTTCCTGCCCGCTACCGGCGATAGCATCGTGCGCTACCTGGTGGACTACGCCGATACCTTGAGCTTCAGCACGCTCAAACAGCGCCTGGCCGCCCTGGCCCAGTGGCATATCACCCAGGGTTTTCCTGATCCGACCAAGACGCCCACGGTGCGCCAGGTGCTCAAGGGCATCCGCACCCTGCATCCGGCGCAAACCAAGCAGGCAGCCCCGCTACAGCTACAACATCTGGAGCAGGCGGTTCAGTGGCTGAATCAGGAAGCCGAACGCGCTCGGCAATCGGGCGACTTGGCAAGCCTGCTACGCAGCCGGCGTGACGCAGCGTTGTTGCTGATCGGCTTCTGGCGGGGTTTTCGCAGCGACGAACTCTGTCGCCTGCAGGTCGAGCATATCCAGGCCGAGGCCGGTGCCGGTATGAGTCTGTTCTTGCCGCAGAGCAAGGGGGATCGGGAAAACCTGGGCACGACCCATTACGCGCCGGCCCTGAAGCGCCTCTGCCCGGTACAGGCCTACCTCGACTGGATCAGTGTCGCCGGCATGGCACGCGGGGCCGTGTTCCGCCGCCTGGATCGTTGGGGACACTTGAGCGATGACGCCCTGCATCCTGGCAGCCTGATCAGCTTGTTGCGGCACATCCTGCAGCGCACCGGAGTTCCGGCCGAGCTGTACACCAGCCATTCGCTGCGCCGTGGCTTCGCCACCTGGGCCACGGCCAACGGCTGGGATCTCAAGGCCCTGATGACCTATGTGGGCTGGAAGGACATCAAGTCGGCCATGCGCTACATCGACCCCGCCATTTCCTTTGGCGGATTGGCAGCAAAGCCCGCCCCTGGCGTCAAGGAGGATGCGGGGCAACTGCTTATCCCGTAGCGCTAACGCAAGCGCGACGGGCTCCTACAGGTCCGACATCTCCAGTCCAAAGGTGTCGTATCGGTCAGTACCCTCCATAGCTGCTGTGAAACCTCAAGAGCAGAGCCATAAGCCCAGCATGCAGCAGTGCCTGCTCAGTTCCAGATTTTGGGGCTTCTCAAATGAGCTGGTTAAGATTAGTGTAGAGATTAAGACTAATTTTGTTCTTTGGACTACATGAATAGCTGGTTAACCCTTGTCATCGGCCTTCCCACTGCCAACGCCACCACGCGCATGCGGGCGTGGCGGGCCCTGAAAGCCAGCGGTGCCGCCGTGCTGCGCGACGGCGTGTACCTGTTGCCCAACAACGAGTCGTGCCTTGAAGCACTGTCAGCCGTCGAGCGCGATATTCTCTCGATCAATGGCACGGCCTTTCTGCTCCCCATCGATGATCCGCAAGGTGCCCGTTTCATCGAGCTGTTCGACCGTAGCGAGGACTACGCCAAGCTGCGCGTCGAGATCGAGGCATGCCAAGCCCAGTTGACCCCGGACAATGCCCTCGCCAGCACCAAGCAGGTACGCAAGCTGCGCAAGGCGTTTACCCAGGTGGCGTCCATCGACTTCTTCCCTACTGCGGTTCGGCAACAGACCGACACGGCGCTGAAAGTGCTGGAAACGGCCATCAGCCGGGCGCTGTCGCAGGATGAGCCGAGAAGTCAGGATCAGCCCATCGAGCAGCTCGACCGGAGCGACTACCAAGGCCGCCTCTGGGCCACCCGCAAGCGCCCTTGGGTCGATCGTCTGGCCAGTGCCTGGCTGATCCGACGCTGCATCGATCCGGACGCCACCATCCTCTGGCTGGCAGCGCCAGGAGACTGCCCCGCCGATGCGCTGGGTTTCGACTTCGACGGCGCAACCTTCAGCCATGTCGGTAACCGCGTCACCTTCGAGACCCTGCAAGCCAGCTTCGCTCTGGACGAGCCTGGCCTGAATCGCGTCGCGGCCCTGGTGCACTACCTGGATGTCGGCGGCGTTCAGCCTCCCGAGGCCTCTGGCATCGAGCGGGTTCTGGCGGGGCTGCGCGAAACCATTACCAATGACGACCACCTGCTGACTGCGGCCTGCGCCATCTTCGATGGACTACTGGCAGCTTTCGAGAAAGAAGAGAAAGCCGATGAGTGAGACCACCACTACCGCCGCGCAGGATCTGCCGCGTACCGAGTCCGTCAGTTTGTTCCAGGCCTTGCTGTTCTGGCTCAAGATGGGATTCATCAGCTTTGGCGGCCCAGCCGGGCAGATTTCGATCCTGCACCAGGAGCTGGTCGAGCGCCGGCGCTGGATATCCGAACGGCGTTTCCTCCATGCCCTCAACTACTGCATGCTTTTGCCTGGCCCGGAGGCCCAGCAGTTGGCCACCTATATCGGCTGGCTGCTGCATCGCACCTGGGGTGGCGTGATCGCCGGGGTGCTGTTCGTGCTGCCCTCGCTGTTTATCCTGATCGCGTTGTCCTGGGTGTACATTGCCTTCGGCGACGTCCCGCTGGTGGCAGGGATCTTCTACGGCATCAAGCCGGCGGTCACGGCCATCGTCGTGCAGGCGGCCCATCGCATCGGCTCACGGGCGCTGCAGAACAATTGGTTATGGGCCATCGCCGCAGCCTCCTTCGTCGCCATCTTCGCCCTCAATATGCCTTTCCCGCTGATCGTGCTCGGCGCTGCGCTGCTCGGCTTCGTCGGTGGCCGCTTGGCGCCCGATAAATTCCGTGTCGGCGGCGGCCATGCCGCCGCCGGGAAGTCGTTCGGCCCGGCGCTGATCGACGATGACACGCCTACGCCGGAGCATGCGCGCTTTCGCTGGTCGCGCCTGGCATTGCTGCTGGTGGTCGGTGCGCTGCTATGGCTACTGCCCATGGGCCTGTTGACCGTCGCCTTCGGCTGGGACGGCACCCTGACCCAGATGAGCTGGTTCTTTACCAAAGCCGCACTGCTCACCTTCGGCGGCGCTTATGCGGTGCTGCCCTACGTCTACCAGGGGGCCATCGGCCATTACGGCTGGCTGACCCCGACGCAGATGATCGACGGCCTGGCCCTGGGGGAAAGCACGCCGGGTCCGTTGATCATGGTGGTGGCCTTCGTCGCCTTCGTGGGTGCCTATGTGCAGCAGGTGTTCGGTGCCGAGCAGGCCTTTCTCGCCGGTGCTGTGGCGGCCACCCTGGTCACCTGGTTCACCTTCCTGCCGTCGTTCCTGTTCATCCTCGCCGGCGGGCCGCTGGTGGAGTCCACCCACAACGAGCTGAAGTTCACCGCGCCACTGACCGGCATCACCGCTGCTGTGGTGGGGGTGATCTTCAATCTGGCGCTGTTCTTCGGTTACCACGTGCTCTGGCCGGAAGGTTTCGTCGGACGCTTCGACTGGCCTTCGGCATTGATCGCCCTGGCGGCGGCCATTGCCCTGTTCCGCTACAAGCGGAGCGTTATCCAGGTCTTGCTCGGCTGCGCGCTGGCTGGGCTGGCAGCGTATTGGCTACAGAACTGAGAGGCGGCCGTCGTGACGCCGGCCAGCCCACCCACAACCTGGCCGAACAGGCGGGAGGTGCTACATGAAGTGGATAACCCGGGAACGACCGAAGATCGACCGTATCGCCTGCCCCTGGTTGATCGCCCGGTTCATCGATCACGAGGCGGAGTTTCTCTACGTGCCCAGCAACGAGGTGCTGGGCCGGGCTCAGGAGCTGGACGCCACGCCCTACGACATTCCAGGCGTCGAGCTATCTCACGTGGGGGAGCTGTGCAGCTTCGACGCGTTCCTGAAGAAGTACCGGCTGGACGAACCGGCGCTTCAGCAGTTGGCCGCGATAGTGCGCGGTGCCGATACCTCCCGCCTCGACCTGGCGCCGCAGTCGGCCGGGTTGTACGCCATTTCCTTGGGGCTGTCGCACCACTTCGCCGATGACCACGAGATGCTCAGCCATGGCCTGGTGATGTACGACGCGCTTTACGCCTGGTGCAAGAACTGCCAGGGCGAATCGCACAACTGGCCGCCACAGATGTGAGGCGGCCAGGTTCATGTACCACTCAGTGGCAGTGGTAGTCGCCAGTCTTGTGGTTGCGGTGGCAGCCTTTCGAGTCGGTACCGCCGCTGTGGGCGAGCGCAGACACGGAAGTCAGGGCAATTATGGCGGCGATCAGTGCGGCAGAAAGCTTCTTCATGTGGGCTCCTTTTTCGGCTTCTTCTTGTTCATGACATGGGGTCACGCAATCAAGTTATGGCAAAAGGCCTGCAATGAGCAAGGAGGCCTTGTCCGAACGGCCAGGGTTCTACAGCACCGGGCGGAACAGGGACAGCACGGCCATGTGACCGGGGTAAAAGAGATAGCCCCAACGTCTGACTGGCCAGACCCTCCAGTCGATCTTCATGCGCAACAGCCATAGGCCCAGCAGAGGAGCCATGAACTCCACCGTTATGCTGCCTCCCAAATCGTGGAGTTCCCAGCCTACGGCCCAGCGATTACGGCTGTTGGCCAGGACGCAGAGCGCTGCCGGCAATAGCCACCCTGGACCGGGGCGCTGTATGGCCAGTAGCAAGGCCGCAGGCAACAGTGCGCCAAAGACGCCGTACATCAGACGTTCATGCAACACGATCACCACGGCTAAGGTCATCACCCCGAGGAGCAAGCCATCGCGGCCACGGTGATGCACACCCCAGGCGATCAGCAGCCCCAGCATCAGGGTGGGCATGATGTTCAGCGTGCTGCTCTCGGTGGACAACAGGCGGTACGGCAGTTCGGAGAGGATGGAGAAGGCCAGGAGCCAGGCCAGGTAGCGAGCGTTGCCGTCGGTGTACAACTGGCCCGGACGTGAGCGGAAGACGTTGGCCGCGATGCCCAGGCAGAACAGTGGAAAGGCCAGCCGGCCAATCACGAACAGCCAGTCCGCCGCCTGCGGCCAGAGGTAGCGCAGGTGGTCCAGCACCATGGTCAGCATGGCCAACCATTTGACCAGATCCAGGTTGGCATCGCGTTTCACCAGGACACTCCCACGGTCAGGGCTGCCAACACCAAGTAGCGAGTGGCCTTGGCCAGCAGAACGATCAGCAGGAAACTCCAGAGCGGCTCACGCATGACGCCGGCGATCATGGTCAGCGGATCACCGATGACCGGCACCCAACTCAGCAATAGCGACCAGCGCCCGTAACGATGATAGGCCTGCTGCGCACGATCCAGCTTGTCGTCACTGACCGGAAACCAACGCTTGTTCCGGTAATGCTCGATGGAGCGCCCGAGCAGCCAGTTGACCACGGAGCCCAACACGTTGCCGGTCGTGGCCATCAGCAACAGTGCGGTAACGGAGTGATTGCCGGTCAGCAGCAGGCCGACTAGCACCGCCTCCGATTGCATGGGAAGCAGGGTGGCAGCGCCGAGGGCCGCGATGAACAGGCCGGCATAGGCGGACAGATCCCACACGTCGACTCCCTAGGCGGTCAGGCCAGCCCAACCATGCAGGCCGACATAGATGCCCACGGCAATGATCAGCGCACTGGAGAGGTAGGGCGCGCGGCGAGCGAGCTTGCCCAGCCAGGGCCAGCGATTAGATGCCTGGCGGGTGCCGATGGCCGCTGCGACGCCGACTGCGACCAGGGTCAGGGCGAGGCCGATGCTGAAGCACAACACCAGCACGGCGCCCAGTGCGACCTCCTTCACCTGCAGGCACAGCAGCAACACGGTGATGGCCGCCGGGCATGGGATCAGCCCGCCGGTGAGGCCGAACAACATCACCTGGCCCGTGGTGACATTGCGGTTGCTGAAGCGCCTGCGGATGTCGTTGGCATGAGCGCGCTCATGGGCGTCCTGGTAGCCCTCCAGGGACAGTTCCAGCTTCTCCAGCTCGGCATGGTCGTGGCTGTGGCCATGCTCGTGAAAGTCCAGGTCATAGTCATGGGAATGCCCCGCATGCCCCAGGCTCAGGCGTGCGGTGAACTGGTGGGGCTCGGGGATCGCATCTAGCGACTCCAGGTAATCGCCTCGATCCACGAAGCGAAACTGCCGAACCTGACCGTCGGCTCGGGTCGTGAGCACGCAGACCTCGTTAGCTGGCCAGGCACGGCCGCTAAATACACTTAGCCGCCAATGAGGTGGAACTCCGCCCTCGAAGATAGATAGCTCGACACGCCCATGGCCGGTATCGATACGGTGTGTTTCATCATGCTGGTGATGCTCGTGTGACTGCCCAGAATCCTCCTCGAAACGCCACATCTGCTCGCCACGCCAAGTGCGCCAGAGCATCCACAGCGCGATGGCAATGATGATGACGGCCGATGCCAACTGGAAGTAGGGTTCGGTGGTCTGCGCATCCAGGTTCTGGCCAAGGTACATCCCCCCCATCGCCACCATCCAGACGACAGCCGTGTGCGAAGCGGTGGCCGCCAGGCCCAGCAGTACCGCCTGCTTTACGGTGCCACGGATGGCGATGATGAAGGCCGCCATCATCGTCTTGGAATGCCCCGGCTCCAGGCCATGCAAGGCCCCGAGCAGGATGGCGCTGGGGAAATACAGCCAGGCGTGCGAAGCGCCTTGCTGCAACAGTTCAGCGAAGCTCGACATGGTAGGCCTTATAGGTACTTGGTGATCTGCTTGAACTCATCCAGCGGAGCACGCTCGCCGCTGGTCAGGGCAACGACGGTGTGCTCCAGGCAGTGATCGATGTGATCCTGGATCAGGGTGCGCTTGGCTTGGCAGACCGCTTTCTCCACCGCGTGCAACTGCTGGGCGATATCCACGCAGGCGCGGCCGTCCTCGATCATGGTGACGATACTGCGCAAATGCCCCTCGGCCCGCTTCAACCTTTTGACGATGTCACCATGACTTTGGTGCGTATGACCCTGTTCGTGCTTGCCCATTGGAGACCTCTCATGCAGGATAGCGCTGCCGCATCCTATCCCCCCGGGGGGGATATGGTCAAACAGCCATCAAACGCCTGAACCTGAGCATGATGTTCAACCGCGCCGTTTCTACCAAGGTGATATACGCACTGACCCTGGCCATGCTGCTGGCCTGGGTTGGGCATACCTTTGCCTTGCTTGTCGGGGCGGCGCCAGATCGTTCTACGGGGTATGGCGAGACAAGCCATGGCCACTCGCATGACGTCGGGCCTGCGACAGCCTGCGTACTTTGCGTCGATCACCAGCATCCGCCGATGACAGCGGATCATGTCCACGAAACACCCTACCTCGGGACATTGCTCGACCTGCAGGTGCTGTCCCCGGGTGAGCTGTCCTTCTCATCTTCTCGGCATCAACTGCCGGACAGGCCGATCTACCTGATCGAGCGGCCACCTCGCGCCCGATTCGTGCTCTGACGACAGCCGCTTTGCGGCCCAAGACCACAGAAATCCAGGATCGACCTATGCAATCGCTATCCTCTCGCGGTATCGGCGTGTCTCTGCGCCGGCCGCACGTTCTCCTGTTGCTCGCCATCTCCCTGTTGTTAATGGGCATGGCCGATGCCCTGGCCCATGGTGTCGCCGAAGGCGACAAGGGTTTCATCCAGGAAAGCACCGGGGTCATGTTGATGCCGTTCGTGTACATGGGCGCCAAGCACATGATCACCGGCTATGACCACCTGCTGTTCCTCTTCGGCGTGATCTTCTTCCTCTACCGCCTGAAGGATGTGGGGCTTTACGTCACCCTGTTCGCGGTTGGCCATTCGGTCACGCTGCTACTTGGGGTGCTGGCCGACATCAGCATCAGCTCCTACGTGATCGACGCGATCATCGGGTTTTCGGTGGTGTACAAGGCGCTCGACAACCTGGGCGCCTTCCAGCGCTGGTTCGGCTACCAGCCGGATACCCGCGCGGCGACCCTGATCTTCGGCCTGCTGCACGGTTTCGGCCTGGCAACCAAGATCCAGGAGTACGAGATCTCCGCCGACGGCCTGATCGCCAACCTGATCGCCTTCAATGTCGGCGTCGAGATCGGCCAACTGCTGGCCCTCGGCGCCATCCTCATCCTGATGGGCTACTGGCGGCGCACCGCCAGCTTCTGGCGCCATGCCTACACCGCCAACGTCGCCATGATGAGCGCCGGTTTCCTGTTGATGGGTTACCAGCTCACCGGCCTGATCGTTTCTCAGTAAGGAATTCCCACCATGTTCAATACCAAGCTTCCAACCCTCAATGAACTGCCCAGCAGCCGGCAACTGCTGCGCTCCACCATCATCGCGCTGATCGCAGCCATGGTGCTGCTGGTTACCGTGGTCATGCCGTCCGAGTATGCGATCGATCCCACAGGGATGGGGCGCGCGCTTGGCCTGACCCAAATGGGTGAGGTCAAGCTGCAACTGGCAGAAGAGGCGGCTGCAGATGCCGCGGCCGGCAACCCTGTAAGCGTTGCCATTGTGCCAACTGCTGTTGCCGCCCAGCCTGCTCAGGTCGAGTCAGTGTCCCCGCCTGCACCAGTGGCAGAAACAGCCGTGACGCAGAAACCTGTTCCCGAACCGTCTGGCCAACAGCATGAAATGAGCATCACCCTGGCTCCCAACCAAGGGGCCGAGGTCAAGCTGGAAATGGTGAAAGGCGCCAAGGTCAGCTACCACTGGACGGCGAATGGTGGGCAGGTCAACTTCGATACCCATGGCGACCCCTACAACGCCCCGCGCGATTTCTATCACGGTTATGGCAAGGGCCGGGCGACCCCGGAGGAGAAGGGCGTGCTGGAAGCCGCATTCGACGGCAAACATGGTTGGTTCTGGCGTAATCGCACCAACAAACCTGTGACTGTCACCCTGCGTACTGAAGGCGATTACATCGCAATCAAGCGAGTCATCTGAGGCATTGCACCTGCCTTGTCTCTGGCAAGGCAGGTGCTACGAACAGATGGCCATTGAGCTATGTCGGGTGGAAGGACATCAAGTCGGCGATGCGCTACATCGATCCCGCCATCTTCTTTGGCGGCCTGGTGGCCAACCCCGTCCTTGATCTGAACGCTGGCACTTTGACGAAACTGCTAACCTTACAAACCTAGTTGCTGCTGGGTTCGGCCGTCACCGTTGCTCTTGGTTGGCCTGGATGGCCACTGTCGTGTTCTGATCCGGCGGCCTTGATCCAGTGCCCTCTGGGGACTGTCCAGACTGAAGGCTAGGCCATGCACATGCGTGAGGCTAATCACCCCTAGCCCTAGGGTATTGCGTACCCACGACGATCCCCGCTACAACATCGGTCGAAGCTCCGCTCGGAGTGCGCGCTACGGCACAATCCATCCATGCGCATGCGAGATCACGCATCCACCGTGCCGTACACAAGGAAGCTTGAATGTCGTCGGTCCGTAATCACCGCCTTGCCATCCTCTCCTGCGAAGAAATCGACGAGCTCTACGGTCTACCACAGTTCACCGATGAAGACCGGCACACCTATTTCGACCTGAGCCCGCCCGAACGGGCGGCGATAGAGGCGCGCGCCACGTCCACTGGCGTTTTCCTCGCGCTTGAACTGGGCTACTTCAAAGCCAAGCGCCAGTTCTTCGTCTTCGAGCTCCAGGGTGTCGCCGACGACGTGCGCTATCTGTTGGCCCGGTACTTCCCCGGTAAAACCGAGGCTGGCGTTCGAAGTCTGCCGTCCCGCCCCACCCGGGTGCTCATTCGGCAAACCGTACTGGCGCTGCTGGGCTACCGCCCTTGGGATGCCTCGGCCCTGCAGCTTCTAGAAGAGCGGGCACGACGCATGGCCATGCGCTCGACCTACCAGATCCAAGCACCTACCTGCCATATGGTGCGCCAATTGGCTCTAAAATCATGTCATATGTAGCAACTGGAGGTCACGCCATGGATTCCTCGCACGCTTGCGCTCGCTGGCCAGCGTCCGCCCCCCGTAAGCCAACGGAATACCTTCTCCGAAAAAATACTGACCAGCTCAGCCCGGCCATGGTCTACAGGCTCACGGTCAAAGGCTTCGACCTGAATGACGTGAAAGACATGCTTGCGATTTCTGATCTGTATTCAACGAAGAAGATCATGAGTCGCATTGTTGGTAAGTCCATCAGAAGCATTCAGCGCCAGGGCAATAAGCAACCAGCACACCTAAATTCGCAGCAGAGCGCCATAGCTTTTCAGTACGCGAAAGTATTGGAATACGCGACCCACGTGTTCGGCACTCAGAAGCTGGCCGAAGAATGGCTAGGGCGGCCCTGCAGGTATTTGGACGGCGATGTGCCGCTGGAC
>ERZ1673962.412-NODE-412-length-30458-cov-47.696806_pt1 | contig 30458 bp, 20 predicted proteins | sample MGYA00580188_ERZ1673962 | MGnify/ENA primary metagenome ERZ1673962 (study PRJEB41334, sample SAMN05608104) | rock metagenome | biome: terrestrial subsurface; feature: shale formation; material: shale | place: USA: Pennsylvania ... | reverse complement strand
TGCCGGCGAACAAGACCCGCACCGTGTTCAAAACGCTGAGCTCACCCGGCGGTGGTGGCTACAACGAACTGCGCATCGAAGACCGCAAGGGCGCCGAGCAGATCTACCTCCACGCCCAGCGCGACTGGGACGAGAACATCGAGCACGACCAGAAGATCCGCGTCGGCCACGAACGCCACGACACCGTCGAGGCCAACAGCTACAGCGAGTTCAAGGCCGAAGAACACCGCACCACCCACGCCGACCGCAAGACCGAAGTCCGCGCCAACGACCATCTCACCATCGGTAACAGCCAGCACCTGAAGATCGGCGCCGGGCAATTCGTCGAAGCCGGCAACGAGATTCACTACTACGCCGGCAGCAAGGTCGTCATCGACGCCGGCATGGAACTCAGCGCCTCAGGCGGCGGCAGCTTTCTCAAGCTCGACCCCAGCGGGGTGACGCTAAGCGGCGCGACCATCCGGATGAACTCCGGCGGCGCCGCCGGGAAAGGGGCTGGCATCCAGGTGCAGGCTCCCGCAAGGCCCAACGCCGCCGATACGGACCAGGCCGGCGCTCGTCCGAAGCTCGCACTGGCCAATGCCCAATTGCAGATCGCCCGCAAGGCCCGCCAGCTCGGCGCCAGCCGCTGCCCGCTCTGCGAGGCGTGTCGCGAAGGCCTTTGCGACACGGGAGCGGCCCGATGAACGACTACGTGGATCGGTGGCTGGATGAGCAACAGCAGCAACAACGGCAATTGCTGTTGATCGTCGACAGCCTGGCGGAACCCGACCCCATCAGGGAGCTGTTCGCGGCCGACCTGATGCACGACTACCTCAACCTATACAGAGGCACCGCATTCGCCGACCTGGCGGAAGCCGGTCCCTGGCTGATCCAGCTGAGCGAAGCGGACGTCGCTGCACTCCAGCCGCTGCTCGATGCCCCGGAACGCAACTGGGGGTGGCTGGCCAGTGCCGATCGGATCGACCTTCACACCCTGCAGGACCACTGGCAGGCACGCATGCTGATCGAAGACCAAGGCCAGCGTGCCCTGTACCGGTTTCAGGACAACCGCGTCATCGCCCGACACCTCGGCGCCCTGGCACCCGAACAGCGCGCTACGCTGCTGGGACCGCTAGTCAGCGTACTGTGCTGGGACGGTCACGCGTGGTCGACATTCGACAACCCCAGCCCTGGGCCCTGCCCCGCCCCGTTCGCAACACCCTGGCTCGAACTCCCAGAGCCCGCGGACGTCTCGCGGCAAATCCGCCATCACAACCTGTTGCAGTGGCTCTGGCAGGAGCATCCCGCCCATACCACGACGCTGGCCGAGCAGGTCGTGCTGGATGACTGGCTCGACGAGCAATTGACCCAGGCCGAGCAGTGGGGATGGCACACGCCCGAGCAGCAACGCTTCCTGCTGCAGTGCCGCGTGCAGCCGGCCCTAGCAGCGCAACCGTTCTGGACGCCTCAAGCCACCGAGTCCCCCGCGCAACACTTCGATCGCTGCCAGAGATCGGTCGCCCGCCTGGAGCCGAGTCACCCATGACCCACCATGCCCTGCCGCTGACGACCATCGGCCTAGTCGCCTGCCTCCTCGCCGGCTGCGGCTCGTTCGCCCTCCTTGCAGGCGAGAGCTTCACGCTCGAAGGCCAACTGCCCGCCAACTTCGCAATCAGGGCGCAAGCACATTACGGCGTGGCCAACAGCTGCGACGGCCGCAGTCAAACACGCTCCTTCGAGCGCGACTTCGAAGACACGCCTCACGCGTATCGATTTCGGATCCCGGTCAGCTACCGTGATGGCCTCTGCGAAATGCAGCTGGCACGCGTCGGTCTGTTCATTCACGGTCGCTACGGAGACAAGGATTGGCAGCGCACCTACGACAACGGTGGCCTGGTGCTGGTCGACACCCTGCCTGAGGGCGCTCCAGGCTTCGACGCGAGCGGTACATTGAGCAAGACGGCGGAATGTACATGGCTCTTTCAACTCAGCAGAGCCCGTTCTAGAGAAGGCGAGATCAGTAAATTGCTGAACTGCAAAAATGCGGGAGCTTACTTAGCAAGCAATGATCTCCCTAACAAAATGGTTCGCCTGATTTTCACCGTAAACGCAGAAGAAGAGCCATCAGTTAACCGCAGGTGGATAAAAACAGATAATGGCTGGCGCCCATGCAAGGGGACCGAGCAGTCAGAACGCTGCCAAGCCACCCCAAAGTTTAAAAAATTCCAGCTAAACGGCCATGAATGCATTTCTTATCCAAACTGCACATAACTATTAGGCAATTTAAAGATAGCCGCGAGCACAGAAATCTGGTCACTTATACGAAAACTCTGCATATGTCCCCCCCTTTCCGACACGTGCTCGTAGCCAGCTTAATCGGCAGCTTGCTCACCGCCTGCGGAACGCTGCCCTCATTCTCAGGCGACAGCTTCACGTTCGAAGGCCAGTTACCTGCCAACTTCGCAATCAGGGCGCAAGCACATTACGGCGTGGCCAATAGCTGCGACGGCCGCAGTCAAACACGCTCCTTCGAGCGCGACTTCGAAGACACACCTCACGCGTATCGATTCCGGATCCCGGTCAGCTACCGCGATGGCCTCTGCGAAATGCAGCTGGCGCGTGTTGGCCTGTACATTGACGGTCGCTATGGAGACAAGGATTGGGAGCGCACCTACGACAACGGCAGCCTGGTACTGATCGACACCTTACCTAAGGGTGCTCCAGGCTTCGACGCGAACGGCACCTTGAGCAAAACGGCGGAGTGCACATGGCTGTTCAAAATGAGCACGGCGATATCGCGCAAGGGCGAAATTGACAAATTACTATCTTGCAAAGGCGCCGGCGCATTCCTAGTTACAAGCGAATTACCGGACAAAATTGTTAGCTTGTCATTTAAGTTAAGCCAGAACGAAGAACCAGCAAAAGTTAACACCTGGATAAAAACTCGCGGAGGCTGGAAGCCCTGCCTGCCTAAACCAGGTTGGCAAAGCTGTCAAAGCCCACCAACCTTCCAAAAATTTAAAATGCAAAGCCGGGAATGCTCCGTCTACCCAAACTGCACGGAATAATCAGGGATGACAATAAGCACCATCGAGATGGTTTACTGCTTTTTTAATATGTTGTGGATCTCCTGTCGATCAACAGGCACACAGCGCCTGTACTCTCCATATTTTTTCAATCAATACGAGCAGGAGATTCGTCGCGTAACTTCGGATCTAATCAATACTGCCGTCGCACCGAAACCGCGGCCAGTCTCGCCAAACCCCCTCCGCCATGTCCATTCACTACTCGTAATCGGCCTGAGCTACAGCATGCTAGCCGGCTGCGCCTCGCTTACTGGCAACCGCTTCACGCTCGAAGGCCAACTGCCCGCCAACTTCGCAATCAGGGCCCAAGCACATTACGGCGTGGCCAATAGCTGCGACGGCCGCAGTCAAACACGCTCCTTCGAGCGCGACTTCGAAGACACACCTCACGCGTATCGATTCCGGATCCCGGTCAGCTACCGCGATGGCCTCTGCGAAATGCAGCTGGCACGCGTCGGTCTGTTCATTCACGGTCGCTACGGAGACAAGGATTGGCAGCGCACCTATGACAACGGTGGCCTGTTACTGGTCGACACCTTGCCCAAGGGTGCTCCAGGCTTCGACGCGAGCGGCACCTTGAGCAAAACGGCGGAGTGCACATGGCTCTTTCAACTAAGCAAGGCGCGCTCCAGAAAGGGCGAAGTAAGCAAACTATTGAGTTGCAATAACGCAGGAGCCTACCTGGAATATAGTGAATTAACTAACAAAACCGTTAAGCTCAACATAGAAACCAACACTAAAGAAAAACCTTATTTGCGAGGGTACTGGTTAGAAACATCACACGGCTGGAAACCCTGCACTGGACGATGGGGCACACATTACGAAGAACTGTGTACAGCACGCCCCCTCTTTCGAAAATTCAGGATGAATAACCGTGAATGCACCGTTTACCCAAACTGTACAGAGTGATCACGGATGGAAAAAATCAACAGCACCCGTCAGCCCCCTATACACCGCCCTATACCGGACCTGCTGACAATTGGCCTGCTCGCCAGTTTTCTCTCCGGCTGCGGCTCGCTCGCCCCGCTTACAGGCCAGAGTTTCACGCTAGAAGGCCAACTTCCTGCCGACTTCGCAATAAAGGCGCAGGCCCATTACAGCGTCACCAACGGCTGCGATGGCCGTAGCCAGACGCGTTCCTTCCAGCGCGACTTCGAAGACACACCTCACGCGTATCGATTCCGGATCCCGGTCAGCTACCGCGATGGCCTCTGCGAAATGCAGCTGGCACGCGTCGGTCTGTTCATTCACGGTCGCTACGGAGACAAGGATTGGCAGCGCACCTATGACAACGGTGGCCTGTTACTGGTCGACACCTTGCCTGAGGGCGCTCCAGGCTTCGACGCAAGCGGTACATTGAGCAAGACGGCGGAATGTACATGGCTCTTTCAACTTAGTAGAGCGCAATCCAGACAAGGCGAGATCAGCAAACTGCTGATCTGCGAAAATGCAGGGGCGTATTTACCCCGCCTTGAACTTCCAGCAAAACATGTTCAGCTGTCATTTAAAGTCAACTCAGCGGAGCGCCCATCTCGGAAAAACACTTGGATAAATACGCCAACAGGATGGAAGCCCTGCCTACCCAAAACAGGATGGCAACGATGCCAAAAACCACCTGTATTTAAAAAATTCAAAATGAACGGCCTAGATTGCACCGTATACCCAAACTGCAAGGAGTAAACAGGGATGAATAGCACGGCCAAGGAGGGCCTCGAATGTCCGCTACAGAATCACAAGGTCAGCTTTCGATTGGTAGATGAACACGGAGATGGCCGCCCCTTTGCCGGCCTACGGTATCTGCTTCACGATAGGCATGATCAGACATTGGAAGGTAATTTGGACGGCGAGGGATTTGCGCTAATGGCCAGTACTCATTGCGGCCCCTTAGTTCTTGACCTTTCGGACAAGCTGTCGCGATATGCAGATCCTTGGTATGAAGAACTTTCTCTCAGGGACGCTTTCCCGCTCCCCCTAACCGCACTACAAATAGCAGCCGAACAATCTCCCTCCGGCCCGCGCGGGCCAGACGGCCGCACTTATCTCGCCGAAGCACGCGCAAGGCAGGAGAATGCCGTCTTTCATCGCGTAGAAGTCAGTGACTTCGCTGATGCCAAGGCTCATCTACCAGAGCCCGACGCGACATGGGGCCCGCGGCCGTCGGTCATGCTCAAGCAAAACGCCGGCCCTGCCCGCGAGCAGCCTGGGGTAGCGCTCGCTTCGAACAGCCACCATGTGCTGGAAGTGAAGGCGCTACGCGCTTACAGCCCACTGTTTTCGCAAAGCAAGGCGTTCTGTGCCTTAAATGCCTACCACCTGGCCGTGATGAGCACTTTCGCCTACGCCCCGTTCAGCAAGCCTCGCGAACCGGGCATCGCCTATACCTCCAGCCCTCCCCCTTACACCACACCGGGCTCGATTGGGCATGTTCTACGCGAACAGTTGGCGCAACTGCAGAAATCGCAACTGTTCGATAGCGCCCGCTATGACCTGATCTACGAGGAGGTGCCTTATTCAAAGCGTCTGGAAATCATGCCTTACGACCCGGAGCGCTATCAGGATGAGGCGCTGAAAGGCTGGCGCACCCCGGAAGATGTCCATTTCCTGCACGACGAACAATCCAACACCCAGGCCTTCATTACGCACAGCGACAAGGTCATGCTCATTTCGGTGCGCGGCACGCTTGAGCTGGAGGATTTCTTGCTCGACGCCGATGCCCGCCAAGTACCGATCAAGGACGGTACCGGCCAAGCACATCGCGGCTTCTATAACGGCTTCAACGCTGCCAAGGCCTTCGTCGAACGCTATATGGAAGCGTTCTATATGGAGCAGAGCGTCGTTATCTGCGGGCACAGCCTCGGCGGAGCCGTTGCGCTGCTTCTCGCCGAATGGGTGAACCAGCACTGGACGCCCGATACGCAGCTCTACACCTTCGGCGCCCCTCGTGCCGCCGACCGGGCCTTCGTCCAGGCGGCGAGCGGCCTCACTCACCACCGTCTGGTCAACCACAACGATCCCATCCCCGGGGTCCCCTTCGTCTGGATGGATGCCGAGTGGAAACTGGCGGCCGCCGGGGTAGTAGCGCTATTCAGCGCTCCGGCAGTCGGGATATCCCTGCTGCTGGGTGGCTTGCTCAATCTCGAGGGTGACCCCTACGAACACCACGGTGAACAGCGCCACTTCGTGCCGCGAAAACCAGGCGGAGGCAGCGAAAGCGCCGTGCTCTGGCGGGCCGACTGCGCACTCATCGAAGACCAGGCCTGCGCGCGCTATTGCGGCGCGCTGAATCTGCAGGACGACATGCCACAGCGTGCCGCGCTGATCGACCAGTTGGCCTCGGCGGCCGAGCACTCCAGCAACAGCGGCTACAGCCGCGCCATGCTCACCACGCTGTTGCGCTGGCATGCCGGGGTCACCGAGCGCGACGGGGCGTTGTTCACGCCGGATGAAATCCAGGATATCCAGAGCCTGATCCGTCGCGCCGAAGAAGAACTGGCCAGTTGGCAACCGCGGAGCTTTGCCGAGTTTCGCCACGAAATCAGAAAGCGTCATGACCGCCGCTTCTACAACAAGACCGACGCGCAACTGCTGCAGCTGTACAACGAGGGCATCACCGCCGTCCGCCGCCTGACCGCACGGCAGCGCGACGCCCTGGACCGGGCCAGGCAGCGGCTGCTGAGCGAAGCGGACCGGCCGCTGACCGCCGAGGACGTCTTGGGCGAACTCTGGCGTCGGAAGGATGTGCCGGCCCTGGTTTCCGACTGGCTTGCGCTGGACGCCAACCGCGAGGCCGCGCGCCTGGCGGCTCAAGACGGCGCGCCGAGACCGGCCTTCGTCTGACGCCCGAACGCGCCTCGAAGCCAGGCCGAACGACCACGACCATCGAGGCGGGCGCCGCCAGTTCGGCTCCGCCTCGATTTTCTTCTTCTCACACGTGCTCCGGCAGGCGCTTGCGATCGATCTTGCCGCTGGCCGTTCTCGGCAGGTCGTCGAGCAGCATGATCTTCGCCGGAACCATATAGGCCGGCAGTTGCTGCAGCAGCGCCCGGCGAATGCCAACCCGCGTGAGTTCAGCGCCCGCTACCGGCACCACGTAGGCGACCAGCCCGGCCTGTTCGCCGCGGCCGAGCAGCCTCACCGCCGCGTCACGCACGCCGGCAATTGCCCGTAACGCGGCCTCGACCTCGCCGAGTTCGATGCGAAAGCCGCGCAACTTGATTTGGTCGTCCTGGCGGCCGCGATAGGCGAAGCGGTCCGCACCGAGCCATTGCACGCGGTCGCCGGTGCGATACAGCCGCCGCCCCGCGTGATCGATGAAGGCGGCGGCAGTGAGTTCGTCGCGCGCCCAATAGCCTTCGGCCAGCGAGCGACCGGCGATGCACAGTTCACCTTCGTCGCCGATCTGCACCTCGCAGCCGGCCTCGTCGAGCACCAGATGACCATAGCCGTCGAGCGTGCCGGCCAGGGGCACGCCGCCGGTGGCCGGTGGCGACTCGACCCTGGCCATCATCGACCAGACCGTCGCTTCGGTCGGCCCGTAGCAGTTCCACAGCTGCCCGACACAGCCGGCCAGGCGCTCGGCCAGGGTCGCGTCCAGGGCCTCGCCACCGCAGAGCGCCAGCAGCCGCCGGTTGCCCGGCCAGCCCGCCGCCAACAGCATCCGCCAGAACGCCGGGGTGGCCTGCAACACGTCGAGGTCACTGCGCGCGGCGAGCCATGCGGCCAGCGCGACCGGGTCCTTGTTTCCGGGCGCACAGGCCACCTCCACGTAGCCGCCGACCCATAGCGGGCCGAGCATCTCCAACAGCGAGATATCGAACGCCGGCGTGGTGATGAACAGCCAGCGCGCGGCAGGCGACAGGTCGATGCGCCGCGTCGCCGCATCGAGGAAGCCGGCCAGCGCGGCGCGGCCGATGACCACACCCTTGGGCCGGCCGGTCGAGCCAGAGGTGAACATCATGTAGGCCGGCAGCCCCTCGTCCTGCTCGGGCCATTCCAGTTCGCCCGACAGCCCAGGACGCAGCCGCCAGGTCGGCACCGGAAATGCCACTGGCTCGTCCTGCAGCACCAGCGCCAGTTGCGCTTCGGTGGCGATGGCGTGCAGCCGGCGCAACGGAAACTCCGGCTCCAGGGGGACGAAGCACAACCCTTCGCGCAGGCAGGCCAGCACGGCGGCGACCAGGTCGGGCGAGCGCGCCAGATGCAGGCCGACGCGATCACCGGCCACCAACCCGCACCCGCGCAGCTGCACGGCGATGGCGGCCACTCGCGCCTGTAGTTCGGCATAGCTGAAGCAGGCGCCCAGGCAGCCCAGGGCCGGGCGGCCGGCGCTGCGCAGGAAGCGCTCGCTGAATTGCCGCTCAAGCACAGGCATGGGACGGCTCCTCGGACTCGGCAAGCGCCAGCAGATTGCCGCGCAGACGATCGAGCAGGCGCTCGCTCACCTCCGCCTGCAGGCAACCGATCTGCCGCAGCACCAGACAGCCATCGAACAGGCCGCCATGCAGGCTGACCAGCTCGGCCGACGGGTTGTCCGTAGCACTCGGCCGCCCCGGCGCCAGCGGCAGCGCTTGCCAGTCGCCGCCACCGCTGCCGTAGCTGCCCAGGTAGTTGAGCGCGATCAGCGGCAAGGGCAGCGCCTCGCGCCAGCGCTGGCGCAGCGGCAGATAGCCCACGCCCTTGTCCGGCACCGCGCGCACGCAGGCCACCGCCTCGGCAACCAGCGCCGCCCAGTCCGGCCGGTCGTCGAGGGCGACGGGAAACTGGCTGGTGAACCAGCCCAGGGTACGGCTGAGGTCCAGGCTCGGGTCGATGGGTTCGCGCCCGTGGCCTTCGAGCATGATCCACTGCCGAGGCCCGAAGCCCAGCTCATGCAGGGTCCGGGTCAGCGCCGCCAGGAGCAGCTCGCGCAGGTCGGCGCCGTGGCGGCGCGCGATGTCCCGGCTCAGCCGCGCGCTGAGCGCCGCATCGAGCCTGAGCGCATGCTGCTGCGCCTGCGTGGAACGGGGCCAGCCGGGGGGCGCCTGGCGTGGCATGCCCGCGACCAGGGCACGCCAGTAGTCGAGCTGATGTTCGGCACGCTGCGCATAGGCCTCCAGCGCCCGGCCCCACTGACGGTAGCTGCTGGTCTTCGGCGGCAACGCTTCGCCGCGGGCCAGGCGAGCCAGGTCGTCGAGCAGGATGCGCCAGGACACGGCATCGATCACCAGGTGATGAAAGGCGACGAACAGCCCGCGGCCGCCACCGGGTAGCCGCTCGATCAGCGCCCAGGCCAGGGTGCGCCCCTGCTCGGGCTGCATCCGGCTCTGCAGCGCACTGAGGGCCGCCTGCAAGCCTTCCGCACCGAGCTCGGCGGCGTCCAGCTCAGCCGGGCGCCGAAGCGGTACATGCGGCAGGTAACGCTGCCCGTCCGGCGAGACCGCCAGGCGCAGCGCATCGTGTTGCTGCAGCAGGGCTCGCATCAGGTCCATCAACTCGGCGACGCCGACTGCCGCCGGCAGGCTGACCACCACGCCCTGGTTCCAGTGCTGCGGCGAGGCGAAGGGCTGCTCGAAAAACCACTGCTGAATCGGCTGCAGGGCAAAGGGCTGGTCATCGAGCACGCCCTGCTCGGCGACCACCGCCTGCACCTCGCGCGGTTGCCCCAGCACGCGGCACAGTCGCCGTACCGTGCGCGCCTCGAACACTTCGCGCACGCTGCAGGCATGCCCAGCCTCGCGCAGGCGGGTAGTCAGCTGGATGCTCAGAATCGAGTCGCCACCGAGGGCAAAGAAGTCGCACTCCACGCCGCAGGGGCGCTCCAGCACCGATTGCCAGAGCCTGAGTACCTCGGCCTCCAGCGCGCCGGCCGCTGGCACCGCCGGCTCGGTGTCGAGCGTGACGGCGGGCAGGCGACGCCCGTCCAGCTTGCCGTTGGCGGTCAGCGGCAGCTGCTCGAGCAACACCAGGCGCGCCGGCACCATGTAGTCGGGCAGACGGCGCGCCACGTCCTGCAACAGCGCATCGGCCGACGGGCGCCGCGTGGCATCGACTGCTGCGTAGGCCACCAGCGCCTGGCGCCGCCCTTCCCTGGCCAGCACCACCTTGACCTGCCGCAGGGCCGGGCAGGCGGCAGTCAGTTGCGCCTCGATCTCGCCAGGCTCGATGCGATAGCCGCGCAGCTTGATCTGCTCGTCGAGCCGCCCGAGGTACTCGAAGCATCCATCGCCCCGTTGCCGTGCGCGGTCGCCGCTGTGGTAAAGCCGCACCTCACGACCGGCGAGCCGATGCATGCGAAACGCCTGCGCCGTGCGCTGCGGCTGGTTCAGATATCCGCGGGCCAGGCCCAGCCCGGCCAGGCACAGCTCGCCAGGCACGCCCGGCGGGCAGGGTTGGCCCTGCTCGTCGAGAATCAGCGCCTGCATGCCGTCGATCGGCTGGCCGATGCTCGGCCGCGCGCCCACAGCCAACTCGCAGGTCAACGCCGTGACGGTCGCCTCGGTCGGCCCGTACATGTTGATCAGGCGGAACTCCCCGGCCCAGCGCTCGACCAGCGCGGCCGGGCACGCCTCGCCGCCGAAGCCCACGGCCTTTAGCGTGGGCAAGCGTCTGTAGGGCAAGGCTGCGAGCACGGCGGTGGCGAAAATCATGTGCGTGGCGCGGCTCGCCGCGATGGCATCGAGCAGGCGCTCGTCCGGCTCGGCCCAGAGCAACGCCGCGCCGTGCACCAGCGGCAGCAGCGCACACATGTTGCCGGCATCGAAGGACAGCGACATGCAGTCGAGCATGCGGTCGCCGGGGCCGATCTGCAGGCGCCGGCCGTGATCGCGCAAGAGATTGAGCAAGGCGCCGTGCTCGATCATCACGCCCTTCGGCTGGCCGGTGGAACCGGAGGTGTAGATCACCTAAGCCAACGCCTGCGGGTCCGCCTCGAGCGCTGGCGAACGAGGCGGGTAGCTCGCCAGCTGGGCCAGCAGGGCCGGCGCGGCGATATCGACCCAACGCACCGCGACGGACGCGAACGCCGCCTCGCCGGTGCCAAGCACCAGGGCCAGCTCGGCGTCGGCGACGATATGAGCGATGCGCTCGGCCGGCTGCGCGGGGTCGAGCGGCACATAGGCCGCCCCCGCCTTCCAGACCGCCAGCAGCGCTTCGGCAAAGGCGTTCTCGCGACGTGCCAGGATGCCGACCCGACGCCCCGCGGCGCCCTGCCCGACCAGCCAGTGCGCCAGCCGGCCGGCCCGCGCATCCAGCTCGGCATAGCTGATCGGCTCGCCAGCGAACAGGGCCGGCGCATCCGGCTGCGCGCGCAGCCTCGCCTCGAACGCGCCCAGCGCGGTCTGGCCTGCCGGGTAGCCTCTGGGCAATGCCTGCACGCGGGCGTCGAGCGCGGCCAGATCCGCCGCGCGGGTCATCGGCAGGCGCCAGATATCGGCCTCGGGGTCTTCCAGCACCGCATCGAGCAGGCACAGCAGCCGCGCGGCATAGTCTTCGATGGTGGCGCGTTCGAACAGCGCCGTGGCGTAAAGCCAGTCGATGCGCACCTCGTCCATCAGCTCGGTCACCTTGACCGAAATATCGGTCTTGGCCGGCAGCGCCGGAGAGGTTTCCTCCAGCGCGCTGCAACCGGGGATCAGGTCGTCGAAATCCACCCGTGCCTGGTACACCAGCATGATCTGGAAGACCGGATTGATCGCCGTATGGCGCCCCAGCCCCAGCGCCTCGATCAGCGCCTCGAAGCGGAACAGCTGATGGTCGAAGGCGGCCAGATCGTCTTCCCGGCATTGCAGCAGGTAATCGCAGAAGCGCTGGCGCTCCGGCAAGCGGGTGCGCAACACCAGCGTGTTGACGAAAAAGCCCAGCAGCCCCTCGATTTCCGGGCGTTCACGGTAGGCCAGCGGCGTGCCGACGACGATGTCGCGCTCGCCGCTGTGGCGCGCCAGCAACAGGGCGAACAGCGCATGCAGGCCAATGAACGGCGAGGTGTTGTAGCGCCGGCACAGGGCGCACCAGCGCGCCCAGCGGGCGTTATCCAGGCGGCTGAAGACGACGGCCCCGGCGCTGCCCTGGCGCGCCGGGCGCGGGTGATCGAGCGGCAGGCTGTGCACCTCGGGGATGCCCTGCAGGCGCTCGACCCAGAACGCGCGGTATTCATCGTGGTATTGGCGAAAGCTCGGCGAATTGAACCAGTGCGCGTAGTCGATGAAATTCAGCGCCGGTTCGCCCCAGCTCAACGGCTCGCGGTTCTGATAGGCGAGAAACGCGGTTTTCAGCTCGGCGAAGAGGTTTTTCACCGACCAGCCGTCGGAGATGATGTGGTGCTGGTTGATCAGCAGCACATGCTCGCTGTCGGCCAGGCGCAGCAGGTGTACGCGGGTCAGCTCGCCACTGGCGAGGTCGAACGGCCGCTCGATTTCCGCTCGCACCCGCTCGGCGACCCGCGCCTCGCGAACCGTTTCGGGCAGCGCGCGGTAATCCTCCTGCTGCAATGCGAAACCGCGGTGCGGCAGGATCTCCTGCCGGCCGTGCCCGGCCTCGTCGCGCACGAAGCGCGTCCTCAGGCTGGCATGACGGGCAACCAGTGCATCGAAGGCAAACGCGAGCGCCGCCACATCGAGCGCGCCGCGCAGGCGAAAGAACACCGGCATGTTGTACAGGTGCGAGCGCTCCTCGTACTGCTCGATGAACCACAACCCGCTCTGTGACGAGGACAACGGCCCACCAGTGGCTCCGCGCGCGGCGATCGGCGCCTCGAACGCCTGGCGCGCCCGCAGGCAGCGCACGATGGCGTCGCGATGGCGGCGGATGAGTTCGCCCAGCTCGGCGGTGATTGCCTCGCGCGCCGATTGCGAGACCAACTGGCCCTGCGCATTGAGCGCCAGTTGCACGCCGTTTCGTTGCAGGTGCTTGAGCAGCCCGACGATGTTCTCTTGCATGTGGTCTCCTAGAAGGTGGCGCCGCCGTCGATGACGATGTCCTGCAGGGTGATGTGGCTGGCGAGATCCGAGGCGAGGAACAGCACCGCGTGGGCCACTTCCTCGGGCGTGGCGATCTTTTGCAGCGGGATGCCCAGCTTGAACTGCTCGGGAAAGCCGGCGATCGTCCGGGCCCGGCCGCGGTCGTCGGGCCACATGGCCCGCTGCATCGGGGTATCGGTCGAACCTGGCGAGACCAGGTTGCAGCGCACGCCGTGCGGCGCCAGCTCCAGGCCGGCGGTGCGCACCAGGCTGGTCAGCGCCGCCTTGGAGGCGGCGTAGGCGGCCATCTGCATGCGTGGCACCCGCGCCGCGTTGCTGCTGACCGCCACCACGGCGCCGCGGCCGCGCGCCTTGAAACGTGGCATCAACTCGCGCAGCAAGTAGAACGGCCCGCTGAGGTTGACCCGCAGCGAGTCATCCCAGTCCTCCAGGCTCAGGGCCTCGAGCGCACCCAGGCGCAGGATGCCGGCGACGCTGGCCAGCACGTCGATGCCCTCGCGCTCACCGAGCAGGTCCCGGCAGGTCTGTTGCACCGCCTGCGGATCGCCGACGTCGAGCCGATAGGTGGCGAAGCCGTAACCGGCCTCGGGAAACGCCAGGTCGAAGCCCTCGACCTCGCCGCCCAGGCGGGCAAAGCCCTCGGCCACGGCGCGGCCGATGCCGCGGCCGGCGCCGGTGACCCAGATGCGGCGCCCCGTGAAATCCATCCGTTCGTTCATGCGCGGCGCTCCTTCACCAGACCAGCTCCACCTGTTCCTCGGGCTGCCGCAGGCGGCCATCGAGGAACCGGCAGAAGTCGCCCAGCACCGGGTGATCGAAGACATCCGAAACCTTGACCGCCATGCCGAACTCGGCGGCCAGGCGATTGACGATCTGGATGGTTTGCAACGACTGGCCGCCGAGCTCGAAGAAGTTGTCCTGCACGCCGAGGCCGCCGACGCCGAGGATCTGCTGCCAGATCGCCGCGACCCGGCGCTGGGTGGCATCGTCGAGCGTCTCGCCACGCGCGCCGTCGAGGTAGTCGGCACGCAAGCGCCGGCGATCGAGCTTGTTGCTGGCCGTGCGTGGCAGCAGCCGGTAGTGACGCCAGTCGCTCGGCACCATTGCCGCCGGTAGACGCCCGGCGAGCGCCCGGCGCAGGCCGCGCAGGTCGTCGCATGGCCCGCCGACAAAAGCCACCAGGCGACGCAACCCGCCTTCGAGTTCGAGGCCGATCACGCAGGCCTCGTCGACACCGTCGAGCGCCAGCAGCGCCGCCTCTACCTCGCCGGGCTGGATGCGGTATCCGCTGATCTTGAATTCGTTGTCCAGCCGGCCGAGGTAAACCAGCCGTTCGCCGACGCGCCGCACACGGTCGCCGGTGCGATACACGCGCTGCGGCCGATCGCCGATGCGCAGCTCGCCGAACGCCGGCGAGTCGCTGTTCAGGTAGCCCTCGGCAAGCTGGGCACCGCACAGCGCCAGCTCGCCCTCGCCAGCCGGACGATTCCCGCGCTCGAGCACCAGCGCCGCAACAGCGGCCAGCGGATAGCCGATGGGCAAGGCCGAGCCGTCGGCCGGGTAGCCCTGCAGATCACAGCTGGTGGCCACCACCGTGGCCTCGGTCGGGCCATAGGTGTTGATCAGCCGGACGCGCCCGCCCGCCGCCTGTTGCCAGGCCACCAGCTGCTCGGGGTGCACCGCCTCGCCACCGATGATCAGTGTCGACAGCGCGGCCGGCACGCCGACCTGGCCGCTGCGCAGGGCGACCACCCATTCGTTCCAGAAGGCCGTGGGCAGGTCGGCAACATCGATCGCCAGCGTTTCGAGCCCTTCGACGAAGGCGCCGACCGATTCGAGCAGGGCGTCGTCACGCAGCACCAGCGTGGCGCCGGCAGCGAGGCTGACAAAGATCTCCTCGATGCTGGCGTCGAAGTTGAACGGCGCGAACTGCAAGACGCGCAGGCCGGCCTGGATGCCATAACGCAGGCGCGCGCCCTGCACGAAGCTCGCCAGCGCAGGGTGCCCGACGGCCACCGCCTTGGGCGTGCCGGTCGAGCCGGAGGTGAACATCAGGTAGGCCAGGTCGCTCGCGGCCGGGGCGAGCGGGCGCCGCCCACTCTCGGCCAACGGCCCGAAGAGGTCGATGGGGCCGTCGAAGACCGTGGCCAGGTGGTGCTGGTAAGCCGCTTCGGTCACCACCCGCGCGAGCGCTGCCGCCGAGCAGATCAGCCGCTGGCGCTCGTCAGGCTGTGCCGGATCGAGCGGTACATAGACGGCCCCGGCGAGCATCACCGCCAGCGTTGCGACGATGGCCGCCGGGGTGCGCGAGAGCATCACCCCGACCCGCTCGCCCGGCTGCACGCCCGCCGCCTGCAACGCCGCAGCGACCTGCTCGCTCCTTGCCAGCAGCTCGGCGTAGGTCAGGCGCACGTCGCCCTGCTCCAGCGCGATGCGCCCGGGGGCGGCCTGCGCCTGCCCGCGCACGGCATCGAGCACCGGCAGCGCGGCATCGAGCGCGGCACGTTCGTCAGCCGGCGCGCACAGCAGGTGCCCGGCACGGCGCGCGGCGAAGAAGCGCTGCAGGGCCTCTCCGTGCGCCAGCTGCGGTTCGCTCAGCCAGTACGCCAACAGGCCGAACAGCTCGTCCTGCAGCTCGCCGAGCTGGGCCTGGCGGTAGCAGGCGGGGTTGGCGTCGTAGGCGAACTCCGGCACGCCGTCGGCGCCCACCAGCACTTCCAGGGTGAGGTCTTCGACCGGGCCGGCACTCAGGTTCAGCGTCCGCGCAGCCAGGTCGCCGTATTGCAGCGGGCGGTCGAACGGCATGATGTTGACCAGCGGCCCGAACAGCCGCTGCTCGCCGCCGACCCGGCCGAGATCGCGACGCAACGCCTCGTAGCGATAGTGCTGGTGACGGCGGTCGCGGCGTCGTTGCCGGGCGACCTGGCGCGCACAGGCTGCCAGGTCTGCCGTCTCTGGCAGCGCCAGCACCAGCGGCGCGATGTTCATCTGCATGCTGGGCACGTTGCATGAGGCCGAGCCGATGCGATTCATCACCATCAGGCCCAGTACCTGCACCGGGCTGCCGCTGGCCTGGCCGAGCTGGGCGGCGAGCACGGCCAGCAACAGATCGGCCCAGCCGATGCCCTGTTCCGCGGCGTAGGCCTGCAACCCTTCCCAGAGCGGGGCGGGAAGGCGTTGCGTGTGACGCAGGAAGGCCGCGGCGATCGGCGCGACGCGGTCACTGAAGCTCGCCGGCTCGGGCAGCCCGGCCAGCTGCTCGCACCAATAGTGCCGCGCCTGCTCCAGCTGCCCGCCGGCGCTGCGCGCGGCCTCCTCGGCGTGCACCTCGGCCAGCTGGCCGAAACGGCTGGCCGGTACCGCTACGCCGCGCAGCCGCGCGTCATAGTGCTCGGCAATGCGCTGGAACAGCAGGTTGCTGCCGTAACCGTCGAGCGCAATGTGGTGCACACAGCTGTAGAGGTAGTCGCCCGCCTCGCCCTGCAGCAGGGCGAAGCGACACGGCCGGCCGCTTTCCAGCTCGAGCGGCCGGCGAATGTCGGTCAGCGCCCAGGCGCGTACCCAGGCCTCGGCGTCCGCCTCGGCGGGGATGGCGAGGCGCTGCACCTCCAGCGGCAGCGCAGCGGGCTGGAAGAAGGCGGCGTCGCCGCTGCGCACGAAATGTCCGCAGAGCGCCTCGCAGTCGTCCACCGCCGCCCGCAGCGCCTCGAGCAAGACCTCGGGCCGGACCTTGCCGGCAAAGGCGATGCACTCGGCGGTGTTGAACATCGCCCGGTCCTCGTTCAGCAGGTAGGCCGACCAGAGCCCCTGCTGCGGCACGCCGAGCGCAATCATGCGGCACCTCCCTGCGCCTGGATCAGCGCCCACCAGCCATTGAGCGTCGGCGTGCGCGCCAGGTCGGTGAAGGTCAGCTCCAGGCCGCGCTCGCGCCATTCGCTGAGCAGGGTCATGACCTGAATCGAATCGAGCCCATAGTCGAGCAGGTTGGCATCGGCATCGAACGGCTCGTCCACCTCATCGAGCAGTGAGAGCAGGCGCGCCTGCAGCGCCTCGCGACTGAATGCGCCCCCGCTGCCGAGGCTCAGCACTTCGCGGCAGGCGAGCACCTTGCCGCAGCGCCCGGCGACATAGTCCAGCGCCATGCGGTGCTCGGCCGCGCTGAAGTCGGCGATGCCATCGGCCAGGAGAAAGGGCTGCACGTCGCGCATGAAGGCGTCGCAGGCGGTCATCAGGCAACCGATGTGGCCATAGACGCCGCCGATGATCAGCTGGTCGCGACGCAGCTCGGCGAGCAGGTGCTCGAGCGGCGAGCGCTGGAAGGCGCTGTAGCGCCACTTGGTGAGCACCGTATCGCCGGCCTGCGGGGCCAGCCCGGCGACGATACCCTGGCGCGTGGGCGCACGCGTCAGGCCCGGGCCCCACAGGTCGTTGAGCAACGCGCGGTCGGCGGCCGCCTGCTCGCCCGGCTGCGCGGTGTAGATCACCGGAATGCCGAGCGCCCGGCAATGCGCGCACAGCGCCGCCAGGCGCTCGACCAATGCGGCGACGAAGGGGCTGTCCGCGCCCCAGAAGTCGAGGAAGTAGTCCTGCATGTCATGAATCAGCAGCGCCGCGCGCGCCGGTTCCAGCGTCCAGTCGACGCGGTTGGCCGCCCATTCGGTGGGCACGGCATAGGGCATGAGCGAGGGAATGGCCATCAACGAAATCCTTATTCGGGGGTACAACGCCGGGCAGCGAGCAGCCGGCGCAGCTGGGTCTTGTCGAGCTTGCCCACCGCCGTGGTGGGCAAGGTTGCGAGGCGCTCGAAGCGGTCGGGGAGCTTGTAGTCGGCCAGCCCCTGCTCACGCAGGAAGCGGCGCAGTTGTGAGCCCTTGAGCGCAGGGTCGGTACTGGCGATGAATGCGCAGCTCTTCTCGCCCATGGCCTCGTCGGGCATGGCGACCAGCGCCGCATGGGTGACGGCCGGATGGGCCAGGAGCAGGTTTTCCACCTCTTCGGCCGCGATCTTTTCGCCGCCGCGGTTGATCTGGTCCTTGATGCGCCCGACCACCACCAGATAGCCGTCGGCCCGCTGCTGCACCAGGTCGCCGGAACGATAGAAGCCCTCGGCATCGAAGGCGCTGGCGTTGTGCGCGGGCGCCTGGAAGTAGCCACGGATGGTGTAGGGGCCGCGTGTCAGCAGCGCGCCGGTCACGCCGGGAGGCACCGGCTGGCCATCGCGATCGACCACCCGCAGCTCGTCGTCCGGGCTCATCGGCTGCCCCTGGGTGGCGAAGACCCGTTCGTCGTCGTCCTCCAGCCGGGTGTAGTTCACCAGCCCTTCGGCCATGCCGAAGACCTGCTGCAGCCGGCACCCCAGACGCTCCGGCACCTGCCGCGCCTGAGCTTCGGGCAGGCGCGCGCCGCCGACCTGCAACAGCGAAAGCGAGGCCAGCTCCGCCCGATGGCGTGGCGCGGCCTGCAGCCAGAGCGACAGGGCCGGCGGCACCAGCGCGGCGACGTTTACCCGGTGCCGCGCAATCAGCGGAAAACAGGTCGCCGGCCCAGGGTCGGGCGCAAGCACCACGCAGCCACCGGCAACGAACACACCGAGCGCGCCCGGCGAACTCAGCGGGAAGTTGTGCGCGGCGGGCAGCGCGCAGAGGTAGCGCGTGTCGGCATCGAAGCCGCAGATCTCCACGCTGCGCCGCACGCTGTAGTAGTAGTCATCGTGCGTGCGCGGAATCAGTTTCGGCGTGCCGGTGCTGCCGCCGGAAAGCTGGAAGAACGCGACCTCGCCGGCCGGCGTCGGGCACGGCGCCCGCTCGGGCACCACCGGGTCGAGCCAGGCGCGCAGGTCGATCATCGCGTCGTCGGCACCGGCAAGCAGCACGCTGTCGAGGGTCGGCACCCGCGTCATCAGCGCGTCGAGAAAGGCGTCGTCGGCGAACAGCGGGTGCGCGCGGCTGGCGATCAGCAGGCGCGGCTGGATCTGCTCGGCATAGGCATTGAGCTCCACGCGGTTGTGGCTGAACAGCGCATTGACCGGCACCACACCGACCTTGAGCAGGGCGAAGAACACCACATAGAACTCCGCCTGGTTGCCCAACTGCACCAGTGCGCGGTCGCCCCAGCCCAGCCCCTGGTTGGCCAGGCGCTGGGCGAGGTTGCCGGACAGCGCCTCGAGTTCGGCGTAGCTGAGCCGGCGCTCGCCGTCGAGCACCGCGGTCGCTGCGGGTCGCTGTTGCGCCTGGCGGCTGAGCAGGTGGCAGAGCGGCTCGCCGATCCAGTAGCCGGCGCGGCGATAGCGCTCGGCAAAGGCCTGCGGCCAGGGCGTGAAGGGCACCAGGCTCATGCCGCGCCCCCCTCGAGCCCGAAGGCCGCCAGCATGGTGCCGAGCTTGGTCGTGGTTTCCTGCCATTCCTGTTCCGGCGAGGACGCGCTGACCACGCCGGCGCCGGCGAACAGCCGCACCTGGCGCCGCTCGATCACGCCACAGCGGATCGCCACGGCCCATTCCCCGTTGCCGGCGGCATCGCACCAGCCGACGATGCCGCCGAACACGCCGCGGTCGAACGGCTCCAGTTCGCCGATCAGACGCTTGGCGACGTCGGTGGGAAAGCCGCACAGCGCAGGCGTCGGATGCAGGCGACAGGCCAATGTCAGCGCCGACTGCTCGGCCTGCAGCTGGCCTTCGATACGGGTCGCCAGGTGCCACAGCTTGCTCGTCGCGAACAGCGACGGCTGCGCCGGAATGACCAGGCGCTCGCACAGCGGTGCCAGTTGCCGGCGGATCTGCTCGATGACGAGGCGATGCTCGTGGCGATCCTTGGCCGAGGCCAGCAGGCGATCGGCCGCGGCGTCGTCGGCATCGACGTCGCGCTGGCGCCGTGCCGAGCCGGCCAGCGGATGCGTCAGCACCTGCCGCCCGTCCTTGCGCAGCAGCAGCTCCGGGCTGGCGCCGACCAGCACACCGCCTTCGGGCAGCCCGACGCAGAAGTGATAGGCCTCCGGGTTCTGCCGGCGCAGGCGCTGGAACAGCGTCGGCACGCAGGGCGCGCGCTCGAACTCCAGGCGCAGCAGGCGCGCCAGCACGGTCTTGCTCAAGGTGCCGCGCTGCAGGTGCTCGAGCGCCTGGCGCACGCCGGCCTCGAACCCGGCGCGATCGGGCTGCGCCTGGCAGCTGCGCGGCTGCCCGCAGGGCAAGCCGCAGACTGCCGTCGGCGCGGGGCTCGGCGGTAGCCTGACCAGATGTTCGGGAATGAACAGCCGCGAGGGCTGCGTCTTGTCGAAGGGGATCACACCGACGGCGGTCGGGTTGTCGAGCCCGGCAGCCCGGGCCCGGCCAAAGGCGTCATGCAGGGCCGCGCCGAGCGCCTCGCCTGCGTCGCCGGCCGGCTGGTCGATCGTCTCCAGGCAGCCCGCGGCTTCGAGACCGCCGGCCGGCGAATAGAATCTGAAACCAAGCGCCACTGTCGGCCCTGCCTGGGCCACCGGGGCAACCGCGTGAGCGAGTGCGTTCACCGCTTCCTCCATCATTAATCTAAATCAGAATTGTTCTCATTAGTGATGCGGGAAGGGAATCTAGACCTGCCTGGCGGATGCGTCAAATTGTTTCTGAGGTTGATTTGCACCCATTCGGTGCAGGCCCATAGCCATCAACAAGGCCAGCGGCAATCGAACTAGTGCCAGCGAAAAGCGTCGAAAAACACCCGATCATTCGACAAGGTTGCTTTATGGATCGCTGCAGCCCGCCCCTTGCCCTCACCCTTTCGCTGTTGCTTGCCGCGCCGCTCGCGGCCAGCGCCGACGACCTGCGCACGCGCGATGCACGCAACAAACGCGAAACCGCCGAGCGCCTCGCCGCCGAGAATCGCTACAGCGAGCCGCTGACCAGCCGCTACAACCACGTGATCACCTACGGCCAGTCGTTGGCCTCGGCCGCCGAAGGCTGGCCGGCCCTGTCGGTCGAGCCGCGCTACGACAACCTGATGCTGGGCCAGGCGACCCGCTCGGCGGCGTTCAGCGGCGCGAAGTTCGCGCCTGTCGGCCAACCGACCTTCACGCCGCTGCGCGCGGTGGTTCAGCGCAAGAGCGACGCCGCGCAGCTGCTGGCCAGCGCGGAGGTGCGGCAGCTGGACGCGCACGCCCAGGAAGAGGGTGAGTCGGTGGAAGTCGGCGCACTCAACCTCGCGCGCCGCCTGTATCTGCAGCAGCACAAGCTCAAGGCCGACCCGCAGCACCTGTTGCTGGCGAGCAACGCGGCCACCTCGGGCCGCTCGATCGCCCAGCTGTCCAAACGCGACGGCACCGGCGAGTACGAGCGCGCCACCCAGGCCATGCGCGAAGCCAAGCGCGTCGCCGGTGCCGAAGGCGGCAGCTACGCGGTCAGCGCGATCTTCTGGCTGCAGGGCGAGTACGACTACAGCGAGACCAATGGCGGGCGCAACGACAAGGCCTACTACAAGGACAAGCTGCGCCGGTTGCGCGACGACCTGGACATGGACGCCATGGCGATCAGCGGCCAGCAGCGCCCGCCGGCGTTTCTCAGCTACCAGACCGATGCCAAGTCGTCGGTGAAGGACGGCTCGCTGGCGGTCGGCATGGCCCAGTGGGAGCTGTCCAAGGAAGAGCCGGGCTGGTACCTGGTCGGGCCGGTCTACCCCTACACCGACAAGGGCGTGCACCTGTCGGCGAACGGCTATCGCTGGTTCGGCCAGATGCTCGGCAAGGTCTATCAGCGCGTGGTCGTCGAGCGCAAAGGCTGGGTGCCGCTGGCCCCACGCAGCGCGACCGGCTCGGCTCGCCAGGTGCTGATCGACTTCCAGGTGCCGCATCCACCGCTGGTGTTCGACGAGCCCTACCTCGGCCACCAGTCGCGCGAGGTGAAGAACAAGGGCTTCATGCTCCACGACGACAAGGGCGAGGTGCCCATCGAGGCGGTGGAACTGGCCGCCGACACCATCGTGCGCCTGCGCACCGCGCGGCCGATGGTCGGCCAGCCGCGCGTCAGCTATGCCAGCTTCGGTGTCGGCGGCGCCGGGCAGCTGCGCGACAGCGACACGCTGCGCGCCGAATCGAACTATGAATTCCGCCCCGGCATGCAGCCCGAGGAAAACATCCCCGCGCTGGTGGACAAGCCCTACCCGCTGCACAACTGGAGCATTGCCTTCGAGATTCCGGTCGGCAGCGACACCTGACCTGCAAGGCGCCGGTGTCGGCTGGCATGCCGCTCGGCGCTCGTCATTGGCCTCTGGCAAAACGCGACGGCAATCGCCTCAGCCTGGCGCAGCGGCCTGCCGGTAAATGTGCCGCCAGTTCCAGCCGTCGGCGACGAGCAAGGCGCCCAGCGCCTCGCGGCGCGCCGCTGCCGCCTGCTCGCATTGCCGATAAGCCGCCTCGTCAACGGGGATGCCAGCGGCCTTCAGCGGCGCCAGGTCCGCTGGCGGCTCTGCTCGACCGGCCTGCGGATCGGCCGGGTGGCTCTGCAGCATTTCGATATGGCGGTCGAGCGCCTTGCGCAGCATCCGGCGCTTCAGGCGGTTCTGCGGCACCTGTGGCGGAAGGCTTTCGAGCATTCGCACCGCCTCGTCGAGGATCACCAGCGCCGGAACGACGCTCCTTTGTGCATCGCAGTTGTGGAAGCAATGGATGACGGGATAGGCATGGTGGTTGAGCGTGTGCTGCACCAGCAGTTCGCGCAACTTGTCCGCGTTGTCGTAGAAGCCGGAGAAATCCGCGCCGTTCCAACTGTTGATCAGCAGCTCCTGCGGCGATCGCCCCAGGCTGTTGATCAGCAAGCCGAGCTGATTCTGCAGGTTTACCGCCGACAGCACCGGAACGATGTAGGTGATCGCGGCGGTGATGAAGGTCAGGCCGCAGAACGCCGCAGCACTGGACAGTACCCGCCAGCCATCGCCGGCTGCGACATAGTCGCCGACACCCAGTGTCGAAAGGGTGAAACCGGCGTAATAGAGCGTTTCCCACAGGTCCGCCGGCATTCGGGTATTGCTTGAAATCACCGAACCGGGGCTGGACGCCAGGACCAGGAACAGACTCGCCCAGAGCGCCAGAATCCAGCTGGCCAGCACCGCCAGCAGCACGCATTGCCCGCTGTACTCGAGCAGTCTCGACTCTCCCCTGCGACCCGCAGCGACGAAGAAACAGGCCCTGACCGAGCGGGCGACGGCGTTGGTAAGCAGGCCACCGCCACGCGTGGACAGCGTGGTCTTGGTGATATCCATCGCGGTGAACAGAAACAGCAGCACGCCAAGCAGAAAAATCATGGGAAACCGCACAGGCTCCAGTGGACCGGGTTTCCATTTAGGGAGCGGCGGCGCGGCACAAGTTCAGCTCACCGGCCGCCCGAGGCCGGCGAGGCGCCACGCCCGCCGGCTCTGCCAGCGGATATCGGCATGGCCGCTACCAGGGCAGCGGCTGCCCGTCATAGGCGTGAAAACTGCCGCTCGCCTCGGGGCCAAGGCTGTCGATCACCCGCAGCAGGTCATACGCCGCCACGGCCGCCGGCCGGCCGATCTCGGCGCCACGAAACGGCTGCGAGAGGGCCGAGTTCACCGTACCGGGGTGCAAGGCCAGCAGCACCGCGTTCGGCTGGCTGCGCCGCACCTCGATGGCTGCCGTTTTGATCAGCATGTTCAGTGCGGCCTTCGAGGCGCGGTAGCTGTACCAGCCACCGAGGCGGTTGTCGCCGATACTGCCGACCTTGGCCGAAAGCATCGCCAGCACACCGCGCTGACGGTCGAGCAACCCGCAGAAGTAGCGCAGCAGCAGCGCAGGGCCGAAGGTGTTGACCTGGAACGTGGCCAGCAACTGCGCCGGGTTCAGATCGGCCAGGCGCTTCTCCGGCATGAAGGATTCGTTGTGCAGCACGCCGGCAGCATTGACGATCAGCTGGAACGCCCCCTGCCCGGCCAGCTCCGCCGCGGCCCGCTCGATGCTCGCCGGCTCGGCGAGGTCGAGCGCCGGCTGCGTCGCGCGACCGAGTTCGACCACCTGCGCACAACGCGGGTCCTCGCGCAGGGCCGCAACCAGCGCCGCGCCGATGCCACCGGATGCACCGATGACCAGGGCGCGATAGCCCGAAGGAAAAGACTGCATCTGCATTTCGTGCTCCAGTGTCATCAGGTTTGCGGGTGCCGCGCGTCCTGCTGCCAGCGCTCGATATATCCGGCCAGGAGGTCGGCGATGGGCAGGCGGGCGCCCAGGCGGTAAAGGTTCCAATAGTGGCCTTCCAGCGTGCGATTGATCAGCAGCGTGCCGGAGGCCGGTTGCAGGCTGCCGAGCGCAGACATCAGCAGCGGAAACAGCTCGGAGAGGCGCTGGTGCAGCGCCGCCTGGCGGAAGTCCCAGTGCACGCCGGGTTGCAGCAAGGGGTGCAGCATCAGGTGGATGCGACGGTACAACCCGTGCGGCGGCGCACTACCGGGCTGACGGCCGCCGAGCAGCTGAAAGCCCGCTTCCAGTGCCTCGCTCGACGGCCCGCGCAGGGCCTCGAAGATCCGAACATAACCCTCCAGCAGGCGCGGCTCGACGCCCAGCACGCTGCCGAAATCGTAGACCAGAAGCTCGCCCGCCTCGCGCCAGGCGAGGTTGCCCGGGTGCGGATCGGTATGCAGCCGCCGCAGGCCGAAGGCCTGCTCGGCCAACCAGCGACACAGCGTCTCGGCCAGGCGCTGGCGCAGCTCGGCCGGTGCCTGCTCGACGTCCGCGAACGAGCGGCCCGGCAGCTCCTCGAGCGCCAGTACGCCCGGCCGGCAGAGTTCTGCCACGGCGAACGGCATACGGACATCCGGCCAGCTTTCGAAGTGGCGGCCGAAGGCCTCGAGGTGGCAACGCTCGCGGTCGTAGTCCAGCTCCTCGTCGATGGCTCGCTGCAGCTCGGCGTAGACGCCCTCCAGCCGCGCCGGCGGCGTGCCGAACAAACGGCCGAGCGGCATCAGCCGACGCAGCTGCCGCAGATCGGCGTCGCAGATGCTGCGGATGCCCGGATACTGGATTTTCAGGATCAGCGCCCTGCCCTGCCGATCGCGCGCGCGATGCACCTGACCCAGCGAAGCGGCCGCGCACGGCTGTGCCTCGATCGTCTCGAACAGCGCGTAAAGCTGCCCCTCATAGAGCTGCTGCAGGTTTGCCTCCAGCGCGCCGAACGGCAGCGCCGGCACCTGATTCTGCAGGCGCGCCAGCGCGGCGCTGACCGGCCCGGGCAGCACGTCCTGCCACTGCGAAGCCTGCTGGCCGAGCTTGAGGACCGGCCCCTTCATCTGCCCGAGCGCATCGCCCAGCAACGCGCCGACCGGTTCCCAGTCGACCCGCGCCCGCCCGGGCGTGATGCGTTGCACGAGCAGGCTGCCGGCGATCCGCGCCCCGGTGCCGCCCAGCTGCAGGAAGCGCCCGAGCGCCGACGCCGAGGGGCGTGAAAATCGAGACATGCAGGCCACCAGGCGACAGGCAAAGGCTGATCATGAAACAGCCCGGGCAACGATCCAAGCGGCAATGCTTGCCGCTTGTTGCACGGCGGAAAGCCGAGTTCATCGAGCGCCTGGCCATCCCGGTACAGGCGCCCGGTTTACCACCAGGTGGCCACCGCGGCGCCAGCGGCCGCAGCGGCTCAGGCCGCCGTTGATGGAACCGAACGGACGCCAGGCCCCACTCAGAGAGAACACCCCGCCGCTGCTGCGCCGGGAAGCCGAGCTGAAAACACGGGGTTACACGATGACGCAGCACTCACCCGCCACCGAACGCAGCGCCTCGGCGAGCCGCGGGCCGCTGCTGGTCGTGCTGGCGGCGCTATGCTGGGGGCTGTCGGGCGGCATGGGCGGCATGCTCACGGCGCAGGGCTGGAGCCCGCTGGTGGTCTCGCTCTACCGCGGCGCGATCGGCCTGCTGGTGGTCCTGCTCTGGCTTGCCCTGCGCCCGGGCGGAAGCGGCCTGACCAGCGGACGCCTGTGGTGCTGGGCGGTCGTCGCCGGGCTGGGCGTCGCCGGCAACTTCTCGTTCTATTTCCTGAGCATCGCGCACGGCAGTGTCGCGGTGGCGGCGACCCTGATGTACTCGGCTCCCGTGTTCGTCTACCTCGTTTCCTTCGCCTGCCGGCTCGAGCGACCCACGCGCGGCAAATGGGCCGCGATTGCCATGGTCATGCTTGGCATCGTGCTGCTCACGGGGATCCACGAGGCCGGCGCCGCAGAGGTCACGCCCATCGCCGCGGGGGCCGGCCTGCTTTCGGGGTTGTCCTATGCCGTGTTCATTTTCGGCTTCAAGTACGCCGCGCCACACGGCAGCCCACAGGCGATCCTGGCGATAGCCTTCGCGGTGCTCGTCGGGCTGCTCGTCTGGCCCGCCGACGCGGCACAGATCGCCGCCGTGCCGGCGGCCCCCAGTTGGCCGCTGTTCATGACGCTCGGCGTGCTGGGCGCCGGGCTGTCGTTCGTGCTCTACCTCCAGGGGCTCCGGCACACAGCCCCAGCGGTAGCCTCCGTGGTGGCCATGGTCGAACCCGTCACCGCTGCGCTGTTCGGCGTGCTGGTGCTGAGCGAGCGCCTGGAGCTCGCGCAGATACTGGGCACGACGCTGATCCTGATCACGGTGACCGCGCTGAGCCTGCAAGCCAGGCGCGACTGACCAGCCGGCATTTGAAGCAAGGCCGCGCCCGCCGCTTCGCCGAGCCGCCGTAGCGGCACCCTCAATGGCGCCGCCACCAAGTGCTCGACACGGCTGCGATAGACGCGCGAGGCTACGCTTTAACGGCTCATAGCCATGCCAGCCAGCGAGGAACCCAGGCCATGTCGAACCCGATCAACGATGCCGTCCAGGCGCACTACCGCGCCGCCGACCTGGGCGATGCCATCCTCGCGGCACTGGATAAGGCAGGCAAGGACAGGGACCGGCTGAAGCCCGAGGACCTGGCGCCTGTCGATGCCTTTCACATCCGCGGGCGCGCGGCGACGCTCGAACTTGCCCGGGCGGCCGGGCTGCACGCCGGACAGCAGGTGCTGGATGTCGGCAGCGGCATTGGCGGCACCGCGCGCTGCCTGGCCAACGAGTTCGGCTGCCGGGTCATCGGCGTCGATCTCACCGAGGAGTACTGCCGCGCCGCCACCCTGCTTTCGGCAACCGTAGGGCTTGGCGATCTCGTGCAGTTCCGCCAGGGCGACGCGACCGCTCTGCCGTTCGAAGACGCCACCTTCGACGTGGTCTGGAGCGAGCACGTGGCGATGAACATCGCCGACAAGCCGCGCCTGTACCGCGAGATGCACCGCGTGCTCAGACCGGGCGGCACGCTGGCGATCTACGACATTCTCGCCGGCACAGGCGGGCCGGTGCTGTTTCCCGTGCCCTGGGCACGCACGCCGGAGACCAGCTTCCTGGTACCGCCCAACGAACTGCGGCGCCTGCTCGAAGATGCCGGCTTCAGGATCGCCGACTGGGTCGACACCACCGATACCGCACGTGCCTGGTTCATCGCGCTGGCCGAACGGATCGCGCGCGAAGGCCTGCCGCCGCTGGGTTTTCACCTGCTGCTGGGCAGCGATTTCCAGGCGATGGCACAGAACCAGCGGCGCAACCTCGAAGACGGGCGGATCGAGCTTGCCCAGGTCGTCGCCGTCCGCGACTGAGGCATCGCTGCGCAGGCGCGGCCGCCCGCTGCTCGGCCGCTGAACGGCCTGCACCGTCCGGGTGCAGGGCCGCCCCGCGCCCCGCACCAGCAGGCAGCACGCCAGCGGCAGGTGCCGGTCCGCTCCTGCACGCCGCCCAGGCCGGAGTGCCCCTGCTCCGGGATTTCCTGACCTTGTGGCCAGCTTTTTGCTTTTGACCGCTCATCCTCTGTCATGAGCGCCGACCATGTCTGCCACACCCACCGCCCGCCTCGACCTGCGCGGCATTACCAAGCAATACCCCGGTTGCCTGGCCAACGACCGTATCGACCTGACGATCCAGCCCGGCGAGATCCACGCCCTGCTCGGCGAGAACGGTGCCGGCAAGAGCACCCTGATGAAGATCATCTATGGCGTGGTGCAGCCCGATGCCGGGCGCATTGTCTGGGAAGGCGAGCCGGTGAGCATGCGCGACCCGGCCCAGGCGCGCGCCCGCGGCATCGGCATGGTCTTCCAGCATTTTTCCTTGTTCGAGACGCTGACCGTGGCCGAGAACATCGCCCTCGCGCTGGGCCCCGACGGCGGCACGCCGCGCCAGCTCGAAGCCCGAATCCGCGAGGTTTCACAACGCTACGGCATGCCGCTGGAGCCGCAGCGGCGGGTGCACAGCCTGTCGATCGGCGAACGCCAGCGCGTCGAGATTGTGCGCTGCCTGATGCAGGACATCCGCCTGCTGATTCTCGACGAGCCGACCTCGGTGCTCACCCCGCAAGAGGCCGAGGAGCTGTTCACCGTGCTCCGACGGCTGGCCGCCGAGGGCTGCAGCGTGCTGTTCATCAGCCACAAGCTGGGCGAGGTTCGTGCGCTCTGCGGGCGTGCCACGGTGCTGCGCGGCGGGCGTGTCTCCGGCAGCTGCGTGCCGAGCCAGTGCAGCGACCTGGCGCTGGCCCGGCTGATGGTCGGCGGCGCCGAAGGGCTGGAGGCCGAATACCCCAAGGCCGAGGGGCGCGCGCCGTTCCTGCGCCTGGAGCGCCTGGCCTGGACCAATGCCGATCCGTTCGGCGTCTCGCTCGAGGACGTCGACCTGGAGGTCTGCGCCGGCGAGATCGTCGGCATCGCCGGGGTCGCCGGCAACGGTCAGGACGAACTGCTCGCCCTGCTCAGCGGCGAGCGCAGGCTGCAGGGTACGGATGCCGAGCGCATTCGTTTTCTCGGCGAGCCGGTCGGCCACCTGCGCCCCGACCAGCGCCGTCGCCACGGGTTGGCATTCGTCCCCGCCGAGCGCCTCGGACACGGCGCCGTGCCGGGCATGAGCCTGGCCGACAACGGCCTGCTCAGCGCCTACCAGCAGGCCGGCATGCTGCGTCACGGGCTGATCCAGCGCACGCAGGTGCGCGCCTTCGCCGAGCAGGTGATCAGCCGGTTCGCGGTAAAGACGCCGGGCGCCGACGCCCCCGCGGCCAGCCTGTCGGGCGGCAACCTGCAGAAGTTCATCCTCGGCCGCGAGATCCTTCAGCAGCCCAGGCTGCTGATCGCCGCCCACCCGACCTGGGGCGTGGATGTCGGCGCCGCGGCCGCGATCCATCGCGCGCTGATCGCGCTGCGCGATGCCGGCGCGGCGATCCTGGTGATCTCCGAGGATCTGGACGAGCTGTTCCAGATCAGCGACCGCCTCGCCGCCCTGTGCGAGGGCAGGCTTTCGCCGCAACACCCGACACGCGCCTGCACGCCGGCCGACGTCGGGCGCTGGATGGCCGGCCAGTTCGACCAACCCACCCTTTTCAACGCTGCCTGACGAGCCCCGCCATGCCCATCACCCTTCAACCGCGCGGGGCCGAGTCCCGCGCCATGCTCTGGCTTTCCCCGCTGCTGGCCGCCCTGCTCACGCTCGCCAGCGGCGCCCTGCTGTTCGCCCTGCTCGGCCACCCCCCGCTGCAAACGCTCAAGGTGCTGCTGCTCGACCCGGTCAGCGATCTTTACGGGGTTTCCGAACTGCTGGTCAAAGCGCTGCCGATCCTGCTCTGCGCGCTGGGCCTGGCGGTGGTCTACCAGGCGCGCATCTGGAACATCGGCGCCGAGGGCCAGCTGCTCATCGGCGCGCTGGCCGGCAGCGCGCTGGCCGTGCACATCACCGACTGGGATTCGCGCCTGGCGCTGCTGCTGACGCTGCTGCTCGGCATTCTCGGCGGCGCCGCCTGGGCCGGCCTCTGTGCCTGGCTGAAGACGGCCTTCAACGCCAACGAGATCCTCACCAGCATCATGCTCAACTACATCGCGCTGAACCTGCTGCTGTTCGCCGTGCACGGCCCGCTGAAGGACCCGGAAGGCTTCAACTTTCCCGAGTCCGCGATGTTCAGCGACGCCACCCGGCTGCCCGAGCTGATCGAAGGGCTGCGCGTGCATGGCGGTTTCTACTTCGCCCTGCTGGCGCTGGTGGTGGTCTGGGTGCTGCTGCAGAAGAGCTTTCTCGGCTTCCAGATCAAGGTGCTCGGCCTGGACAAGCGCGCCGCCGGCTTTGTCGGTTTCCGCGACAAGAAGCTGGTGTGGATCGCCCTGCTGATCAGCGGCGGGCTGGCCGGGCTGGCCGGTGTCGCCGAAGTCACCGGGCCAATCGGCCAACTGGTGCCGCAAGTTTCACCGGGCTATGGCTACGCGGCGATCACGGTGGCCTTCCTCGGTCGCCTGAACCCCATCGGTATCGTCTTCGCCAGTCTGCTGATGGCGCTGCTCTACCTCGGTGGCGAGAACGCGCAAATGGCCGCCAACCTGCCGCAATCCATCACTCAGCTGTTCCAGGGCATGGTGCTGTTCTTCCTGCTCGCCTGCGACGTGCTGATCCTCTA